>Ga0137308_100010_pt1 | contig 309259 bp, 228 predicted proteins | sample Inofrocosms_June_FD_97181 | JGI IMG/M metagenome (GOLD analysis project Ga0137308, IMG submission 97181) | Mouse cecal microbial communities from Vienna, Austria - N-Acetylneuraminic and N-Acetylglucosamine D2O microcosms_June | ecosystem: Host-associated > Mammals > Digestive system > Large... | reverse complement strand
AGTATCCTGAAGCTGGTGTCCGTTACCCTTTCCTCCTCGTCCCCATCCTGGCGGTTCAGGTAATGTTCGTTTGCCGAGAACACGATCTGTTCCTTTCCGGAATAGCATTCCCCGAACACTTCATTGATAACCGGGATGATCAGGCTGCTGCAGTCGTTCAGCAGGGTACGGAATACATCATCGTAAGGCGTTCCTATTGTTCTTGTCTCTTCCATGGTTTCCTTTCTCTGACTCTATTTTAACACGGCTGTCAGATTTCCTCAATTTATTTTGCAGCAAACGATAAAATTTTTCATTTACATTTGGGCGAATTGGCTGATTTTCCGTAAAATGGCAGAAATACCGCACAGCTTCAGATGCAATAGAGTTCTAAGTGATTATTTATAGTTGATAAAAACAGGATACGCCTTCTGTCAGCTAATTTCAAGGCTTGTTTTCCAAAAAACACCCTGCAGGAGCCTTTTCCCGCAGGGTTCATGAGTGTTCTGTTATTCTGTTCTGTTATTCTGTTCCATTATTTCGAACATATCGTTTGCCGGTCAATTCCATGAATTACCCTGAAATCTCTCTATGGCTCCTCCTCACGAAGCTCCGCTCTGCCAAGTTCATTCCGACGGATCCGGCCTTACAGCTGCGCCTCATGGAGCTCCTGCGTCATGTCCGCGTAGTACCACAGTTCCCCTTTGCCTCCGCTCTTGACATAGGCTGACTCGATTCTGGAGAAGACGGGGCTGCAATACTCTTTCTCAATGTTCACAAGCATCAGGATAAAATGTCTGTTGCCGTATCTGGTGTAAGCATCTCCGACGCGCAGGGATCTGCTGAGCATCTCCTTTAAAAGCACCATCTCATCCTGGAGATTCATCTGTTTCTGTCCGCTCTTGATTTCCCGCTTGCTTAAGGTCAGGAACATCAGAACCGCTTCGAAATGATTTCTTCCCTTTGCACGGGCCACCAGACGGCAGTAATCCACAAAGCTGGGATAGGTGCAGTAATAGGCGCCCTTTACGATCTCCTGGCCGAAAATTGCTTTTTTGATATCGTTCTTTCTGCCCATGAATACCCGGTCCATATTCTTCCAACTGCCCAAGTCACCGCTTCTTTTATGGTTTTCGTCTTTCAGTTCCAGCTTTTCAAAGCATTCCTGCATCTCTGCCGTAGGCGGGGTTCCCAGTTCCCGGGCATACAGTTCCATAGTACTGTTGTAGATATCAATAGCCTCCTCGTAACGGTAAATCTCCAGATTGCATTTTATCAGCTGTGTCTGCCAGTTATCAAAGGGATAGATGGAAGCCGCTTTCGCGTAGAGGGCAAGACGGTTCTTATAGTCATTACTCTTTATGTATGCTTTTTCCAGTTCCTCTATTGTATAAACGTAGAGACTTTTATAATAATTGCTTTTGTGGTAAAACCAGGTCTCGGACTGGTTGGCGGGAAGCAGTTCTCCGGAGTACAGGTCATTTGCGCTTCGGAGCATGTCTATCCGCTCTGTCTCGCTGTCATAACCCCCCCTGCTATAATTTTTAGCCTTTTCCACCGCCTTTTCAAATGTCTGGGTGTCTGTCTCCAGGGGCATGCTGATCTTCAGAAAGCATTTTCCCTCATTCAGTTCCACATATTCTTCCTCCGGAAGCCCGCATGCCGTGATCTGTCCTTTCAGCCGATAGATTAAGTTATTGAGGTTTCTGTTGCGGTTTGCGGTGTCCGTGCGACTTTCATTCCAGCTATACAGATTGTCGATAAGCTCGTTTTTGGGAATTCCGCCCGGATAGGACAAAAGAAGCATCTGCAGAAGACGAACAGATTTTGAACTTCCCATTTTATTCAGTTTTACTGCCTCATCCCCATAATAGATTGCGAAGCCTCCCAGTAATTGTACACGCAACGCCCTTTCTTGCGCCATCTTCTCCCCCTCCTTGCCCCCTGCCATCCCCCAGCGGACTTGAAGTTTGGCACTTCCCCTTGCGGGAAGTTTAATGATTTTTTAATGTCCGCTATCTATGCCCTCCGCCGCAATCCGCTCCAGAAAAGCATCATAAATTTCCTCTCCCTGCTTTCTGGCCTGTACAGCCTGCTCCAGATTACTGTAAGCTCCCAGATATCTGGTCTTGCCCTGAAACGTGATCTGGGCTACCCAGAGGCCGCGCTTCTTGTCCAGGTAGACGCCGTTGTAACCGCTTTTGTTGGACTTGATCACGCGGCCTCCCTTTGCAGCCAGGAGAGCCGTGACGGATGTGCCATCCATTAATTTTAGATTATCCCTGTATATGGCGGCCTGGAGGCAGCCGCAGCTTTTTGTCTTGCCGGCCTTTAAGAGGCTCTGTCCTACCACGGTCTCTCTCCCGCAGTCACAGAGGCATTTCCACCTGTGCATGCCGGCCTTTTTCCCGGCATATCCTGTTACGGTCAGTTTTCCGAAGCGTTTGCCTGTGAGATCTGTAAGCAGGGGACGGCTAAGGCAGCCGCAGCTCTTCCTGTTTCCGGAGATCAGCTGTCCGGCCTCTGCCAGAATCTCTTTCCCGCAGTCACAGCGGCATTGCCACAAGGTGCTGCCACGGGCGCTGCGCTCTCCCGTAGGCTTTATGGCAGTCAGCTTTCCGAATCGCCGGCCGGACAGATCTTTCTGGCCCGGCCGAACTTTCGCCAGACAGCCGCAGTCTCTCACGGTGCCGCGCTTCAGGCTGCGGGTGTCCAGATAAATCACCCCCCCACAGTCGCAGCGGCATTTCCAGACCACATATCCGCTTTTGCGCCGGGCTGTTGGTTCCTCTGCGGTCAGTCTGCCGACCCTATATCCTGTTTGTAATGCGCCCAAAAGCATCCCCCTCGTTTCATTGCAGTCTCGCTGCCTTATACATTATTTACGCATTTTCGTGTAAAGTGCTCGTATGCATCATAAAGTGCTGTGCTCTGCGACATCTTTGTATCCGCATAACAGTTTGATGTATGCTCCTCCAAAACGCAGACTCCGTTTACCCCTATAACAACCCGGTACGCAGTCATAGACTTAAATAGAAATTATCATATGATATTATAACATTTATAAATGCTCTTCCAAAACGCAGATTCTGCGTATATGTTTTAAGTTAGCATATTCACTTCTTTGTGTCAAGTGACAATTCAATTCACTTAGAATATCAAAAAGAATTTAAAAGGATTTTCGGAAATCAGAATAAGCGCAATTTGTGTATTTCATGATAATAAAATTCGGATGTTTGCTTTGCCATGCGTGGCGAAGCTGTCTGTAACAATTACTCTTGGAGCCGTCTGGTCAGCAGTCAGGAACGCAGTCAGTTCTCCAGTCAGTTAAAAAGAATAGTTTCTCTTTATCCCTATATCTATGTATTTCATATTTCATTTTCCCTGTGTCGCAGAGCACAGCACTCTGCGACATTTTGCCTTAACATCAAAAAACAGCATCCACCAAAACGCAGAATCTGTTTATAGTCTTACGTTAGCATATTCAATTCTTTGTGTCAAGTGACAATTGGGCTTCAAACTGCGCGGGCACATCCGGCTCCTTTTCCTGCATCCGTAAAAAATACTAGTCAAAATACTTGACTATTTTGTACACTCTAAAAAGGACTATATCCGGTCCACAAGGAGCATTGCTTCTATATACAAAAGAGGAGGTGCCGGCATCATGGCAAGAGGAGAAAATGTATTTCTCAGAAAGGACGGGCGATACGAGGCCCGCTATATTAAGGGTAGAAAAGCGGATGGAAAACTGATCTATGGCTTCTGCTACGGCAGGACATATGATGAGGCAAAGGGAAAAGCAGACAGCGCCAGGGAAAAAATCGCGCGGACCAATCAGGCAGACCGGCGGCCGGATGTGGCCTGTTTCTGCGACAGCTGGCTGTTTGCCAACAGTACCAGGCTGAAACCGTCCAGCGCCGCGAAATACCGGGCTGACATGGAGAACCATATCAAACCGTTTTTCGGACACAAGCTGCCCTGTGAAATCCTGCCGGAGGAAATTGATGAATTCACTCAGATGCTGCTGACTGAAAAAGGGCTTTCGCCCAAAACAGTCCGCAGCATCTTGACCCTGTTCCATTCGCTTCTCGCTTACATGAGAAAGCGTTCCGGGGAAAATCTGACGGATTTCGAGATTACATATCCGAAAAACTACAGAAAGAATACAAGAGTGCTGAACGAAAAGGAAGAATCCGCACTGGCGCTGCTTTTGGCACGGAAAATGGATGCCTGTAAATTCGGAGTCTATCTGGCGCTGCGGACAGGCATGCGGATCGGGGAAATCTGTGCCCTGCGATGGCGGGATATCTCCTTTGACGCAGCCACGATTTCCGTCTGCCATACCGCCCAGCGTCTTCCGCGGAGAGCTTTACGGCCGGAAACCTCTCCGGAGACAGAAAGAGAACGTCCAAATGCCGGAAAAGGATCAGAGCCGGAATCCGGGGCGGCAAAAAATCGGGAAGCCGCCAGGAAATCCGGAATGGAGCCGACAGACCAGGCCAGGGCCGACGGCGGGACGACGGACGAGCCCGCCGCACAAGACAATTCCAGGACCGCCCTTGTGGTGGGGGCGCCGAAAAGCGAAAGCTCTCTGCGCATCATTCCCCTGATGCCGGATATAGCCGCGCTCTGCGAGCAATTTCGCCCAAAGGACCCGGATGCTTTCCTGTTGACCGGTACGGACAAATGCATGGATCCCAGAAAGCTCCAGCGCCGCCTGAAGAAATATCTTGAAGAATGCGGCATTCCGAAAGCCCATTTTCATACGCTTCGGCACACCTTTGCCACGCGCTGTATGGAGGCAGGCTTTGATGTCAAAACCCTGAGTGAAATCCTGGGGCATTCCAACATCGGCATCACGATGAATCTCTATGTCCACCCCAATCTGGAACTGAAGCGCGAGAATATGAGCAGACTGAAATCCGTACTCCCCTTGTAGACAATTGATATTGACCAGGAAAGTCAATGGACGGATTGACTGGTCAGCAGTCAGAAGAGCAGTTGCCTCCGCAGTCAGGTCTTAGATACCCGATCTCGGGATAAGGCCTGCAGAACTGCTTCTGTCATCCTGTTCCTGTTATGTCGCAGAGCGCGGCCCTCTGCGACATTTTATTGTGCATAATCTCTATTTTTTCGACTGGTTGATCTTCATGGTCAGGCTGATACGTTTCTTGGCCTCGTCCACCCCGAGCACCTGCACTTCCACGATGTCTCCCACGCTGACCGCTTCTAACGGATGCTTGATAAAGCGGTCCGTAATCTGGGAAATATGCACCAGCCCGTCCTGGTGGACGCCGATGTCCACGAACACGCCGAAGTCTATGACATTGCGCACAGTGCCTTTCAGGATCATGCCTGGCTTTAAGTCTTTCATGTCCAGGACATCGCTGCGCAGGATCGGCTTCGGGCTGTCCTCCCTGGGATCTCTGGCAGGCTTCTCCAGCTCTTTGAGGATGTCGGTCAGCGTGATTTCGCCGATCCCCAGTTCCTCTGCCAGACGCTTTTTGTCCCCTATGCGGCGGGCAAGGGATGAACTCACCGCAACGGCGCCGGACTCCAAAGCGCGCCCGGCTGCCCGGTCGGAGCCGGATGCCGCCCCTTTCCCGGAGCCGCCGTCCGAAGCCCCATTCCCCGAAATCCCCATGCCGCCCATGGCCACCGCCAGCGCCTTGCCCATAGCGGTATTGGTATTGGAGATACGGATGTTTCCTTTCTGGTTCTGCTTTTTCTGCCCAAAAGCGCCGGTCTGTCCGCCGGCTTTCCCCGCCGCGGCCTTATCCCCCTCCGGGGAGGCGGCGTTCTTTCGCTCCGCCGCTTTCTTCTGCATCTGCCGCACGTCATCCATGGTCAGTCCCAGCTTATCCAAAAGCTTCATGGCAGCCTCATAGGATTCCGGATGGACGCTGGTGGCATCCAGGGGATTGTCCCCATCCAGGATACGCATGAATCCGGCGCACTGCTCATAGGCCTTGGGCCCCAGTTTTGCCACTTTCAGGAGCTGTTTGCGGTTGGTAAAGCGCCCGTTTGCTTCACGGTAATCTACGATATTCCGCGCTATTGTCTTGTTGATGCCGGATATGTATTCCAGCAGGGAAGCGGACGCCGTGTTCAAATCCACGCCCACTTTGTTCACGCTGTCCTCCACCACGCCGCTTAAGGCATCGTTAAGCTTCTTCTGGTTCATGTCATGCTGGTACTGTCCCACCCCGATGGATTTGGGGTCGATCTTCACCAGCTCCGCCAGAGGATCCTGAAGTCTGCGGGCAATGGAAGTCGCGCTCCTCTGGCCCACGTCAAAATTCGGAAATTCCTCTGTGGCCAGCTTGCTGGCGGAATACACACTGGCTCCCGCCTCATTCACGATCACATACTGCACCGGCCTGTCCAGTTCCTTTAAGAGATCCACGATAATCTGCTCCGACTCTCTGGAAGCCGTGCCGTTGCCCACGGATATGAGATCCACATGGTACTTTGCGATGAGCTTCTTGAGCTCCCGCTTGGACTCCTCCACCTTGTTCTGGGGCGCTGTGGGATAGATCACTTTTGTGTCCAGCACCTTGCCGGTGGGATCCACCACGGCCAGCTTACAGCCGGTACGGAACGCGGGATCCCAGCCCAGCACCACCTTTCCTGCAATGGGAGGCGCAAGCAGAAGCTGTTCCAGATTCTTGCCGAACACGGTGATAGCGCCGTCCTCCGCCTTTTCCGTCAGGCTTCCCCGAATCTCCCGCTCTATGGCGGGCGCGATCAGCCGCTCGTAGCTGTCCTCTATGGCCTCCGTGAGCAAAGGCGCGGTATATGGATTGTCCATCGTGACGGTCTGCTTTGCCAGATACCGTAAAATGCGCTCCTGAGGAGCATTGACTTTTACGGTCAGTACTTTCTCCGCCTCTCCGCGGTTCAGCGCCAGCACCCTGTGCCCTGCCATTTTCCGAACGGGCTCCTCAAAATCGTAGTACATCTCGTACACGCTGGCGGCTTTCTCGTCCCTGGCGCTGCTGACTACGACTCCCTCTTCCACGGTGGCTTCCCGGATATAACTGCGGTAGTCCGCATTGTCGGAGATGGCCTCGGCAATGATGTCCTTTGCCCCCTGGATGGCCTCCTGTACTGTCCTGACCCGCTTTTCCTCCTCCGCGTCCTCCCCGGTGACATATTTTTCCGCCTCTTTCTCCACAGGCTCCGCCGCGTTCTGTGCCAGGATATAGTCCGCCAGTCCGTCCAGCCCTTTTGCCTTGGCCACGCTGGCTCTGGTTTTTCTCTTGGGGCGGTAAGGGCGGTAGAGGTCCTCCACCACTACCAGCGTCTGCGCCGCCAGAATCTTCTCCCGCAGCTCTTCCGTCAGCTTTCCCTGCTCTTCAATCGTGCTCAGAACCTGCTCTTTCTTCTCCTCCAGGTTGCGCAGATACAACAGTCTCTCATGCAGGTCTCTGAGCTGCTCATCGTTTAAGGAGCCTGTGGCCTCTTTCCTGTATCGGGAAATGAAAGGGATCGTGCAGCCCTCGTCTATCAGCTTTACCGCAGCCTCCACCTGCCACTTCTCCACTTTCAGTTCTTCCTTGATTGTCTGACAAATGTCCATGATGATAAAACCAGCCTTTCTTTTTGCAGTGTTTCTTTTTCTACGAATATGATTATACATAATTTTTATGGATTTCACAATAAAAATGGTGGAAAAAGGAGGGAATTATTGATATAATGATAAGAATGAAAGTACTGCCGTACGCGCAGGCAGAAAGGAATCTGATTCATGGATAACAATTGGAACGGAAACGGCTGGAATGAAAATAACGGCCAAAAGGACAGATGGAACAGCAATGCCTCCGACAGCAGCTATTACAACCAGCCCACCCACAGGCCATACGGGCAGACTTTCTCTATGGCATCCGCGGTATGCGGCCTGCTGGCTATGACTACCGGCTGCACTGTCATCCTGGCTCTGATATTCGGATCTCTGGGCCTCCTGTTCGGAGTCCTGGCCCACCGTTCCAAAAAGCGGATGAACACCACCTGCGCCACCGGCATTATCCTGTCCTGCGCAGGGCTTGTCACCGTAGTGTCCATGATCATCTATTCTCTTGTCTCACTGCCGTCCCTGATGCAGAACGAAATGTTCCGCAATCAGGTGAACTCGGTGAGCCAGATGCTCTACGGCGTGGACTTTGATGAATTCATGGAAGAGGTGTACGGATATTCTTTTGAAAAGTAATCACAGGAGGACTTTAATATGATGATATCACCGGTAAATGATATGCAATCTCCGTATTTTAACAATGTGCAGGCCGGCATGGGACGGACCGGCGGCACCGCCGCAGGTCGAAGCGGCATGCCCGGGGCGGAGGATGAGCGCCGGAAAGTCATGATCGACGGGCGTTCGTTCCCGGAGGACAAGGCGAAAGGGGAAAAAGGAAAGTACGGCATTGAAGACCCCGCGGAAGAATGCCAGACCTGCAAGAACCGGAAGTACAAGGACGGCTCCGACGAGATGGTTTCTTTCAAAAGCGCACAGCATGTGTCTCCGGAGAGAGCGGCCTCTGCAGTGCAGGCCCATGAGCAGGAGCATGTATCCAATGCCTATAAAAAGGCGGCAAAAGATGACGGAAAGGTAGTCTCCGCCTCCGTATCCATCCATACGGCAATCTGTCCGGAATGCGGGCGCTCCTATGTGTCCGGAGGGACGACCCGCACCCAGATCAAGTATTATAATGAAGAGAATCCTTATCAGCAGGATTTAAAAAATGCGGACCGGATCAAATACGCAGGCATGAACCTGGATTACGCGGTATAGCCGCCGGCTTTTGATCAGGAAAATTCCAAGGGAGATGAAACCCGACACATGAAACAGTATAAGAAAAACTATGAATTGAAAAACACGGCCAAGGACCGGCTGGAAGGCAGGTACGGCGGCGCCATATTGATTTTTTTCTTAAGCGCCGTGGTATCCTGGGTTGCACGGCTTTTCATCAATTCCGTGGCCAATTCCACCATGAGATCCGTCTATGACATGACCGGCTCAGCAGGCGCGGTACAGGCTGTGACCGTTTTCTTTGATGTGGTGTTCCTGGCCGCCAATATCCTTTTGGGCGTGATGAATGCGGGGATAGCCCTCTATTTCCTCAATATTGCCTGCGGCCAGCAGCCTTTTGTCAGAGATCTGTTCTACGGCTTCCAAAACGACTCGAAAAAAGCGCTCTTCATTTCCGCAGCCATGGTTTTGTGCAATACGGTTTTTCTGGGACCGGGCCAGTATTTCACCGACAAGTTCCGGACCACTATGGATCCCAAATGGCTGCTTCCGGCGCTGATCGCTTTGGTAGTCGGATTATTTGCCTACGTCCCCGTCTCCCTGGGCATCGCATTCTCTTTCTTCCTGATGCTGGACTTCCCGGACAGATCCGGAAAGGAGGCTCTGCAGCAGAGCTGGCGGCTTATGAAAGGGAACCGGATGCGGCTGTTTTTGCTGGAGCTGGGCTTTCTGCCGCTGATGTTTTTGTGTATCTTAAGCCTTGGCATCGGCTTTTTATGGCTGGAGCCTTATATGCAGATGACATACACTTACTTTTTCCTGGATCTGATGAATCCCAAAGAGGCTTAGGTCTCTTACAGCCTGCTGGCAAAAGGAAACCGGATGCGCTGCCGTCTCATACGGCAAGGCATCCGGTTTTTGTATTACGATTGCTTCTGGGTCAGGCTGATCCATTTCAGATAGCCGTTGATAAAAGGATCCAATGCCCCGTCCAGCACGGCATCCGTATTGCCCGTCTCCACGTCCGTCCGCAGATCCTTTACCAGCTTGTACGGCTGGAGCACATAGGAGCGGATCTGGTTCCCCCAGCCAATGTCCTTTACCTCTCCACGGATATCCGAAAGCTTCTCCACGTTTGCCTCCTGCTTTAACAGGAACAGCTTTGCTTTCAGCATCTGCATGGCCTTGTCCTTGTTCTGGAACTGGCTGCGCTCGTTTTGGCACTGTACCACTGTCCCCGTGGGGATATGGGTGATACGGATGGCGGAGGAGGTCTTGTTGATATGCTGTCCGCCGGCGCCGCTGCTGCGGTAGGTGTCTATGCGCAGGTCTTTCTCGTCGATCTCGACATCCAGGTCTTCCTCGATGTCCGGCATTACGTCCAGGGACACAAAGGAGGTCTGCCGCTTGCCCTGGGCGTTGAAAGGAGAAATGCGCACCAGTCTGTGCACGCCTTTCTCGGATTTCAGGTATCCGTAGGCATTGGTGCCGTTGACCTGGAAAGTCACCGACTTGATCCCGGCTTCGTCCCCGTCCAGAAAGTCCAGCACCTCCACCGCGAAGCCCTTGCGCTCCGCCCATCTGGTGTACATGCGGTAGAGCATGCTGCACCAGTCGCAGCTCTCGGTGCCCCCTGCGCCTGCGTTCAGCTTCAGGATGGCATTGTTGGCATCGTACTCTCCGGAGAGGAGGGTGCCGATGCGCAGAGACTCGAACTGGCTGATGAATTCATCCAGTTCCTGCCTGATATCGGGAATCAAAGAAGCATCGTTCTCCTCATAGCCCATCTCGATGAGGGTGAGGATGTCCTCGTACTGGCCGGAAAGCTTATTGCAGCCCTCCACGATGTTCTTCAACTCTTTCAGTTCTTTCATCTTCTTGTTGGAACTGTCGGGATCGTCCCAGAAGCCGGGGGCTTCCATCTCCCGCTCTAATTCTTCGATCCGCTTGCTCTTATTAGCGGGGTCAAAGTGAATCCCTCACTTCCGCTAATGGAGTTTCATAAGACTGTAGTTCCGTCTTCATCTGATCTAATTCTACCACTTAACGTCACCTTCTTCCTTATAATTCCTCTATCGGGATTTATGAGAACTTACTCGTTCTTCTCTTTCTGCTTCTTGCGTTGTCTAATCAGCTTTTCGACTTTTTCTTTCGCTTCGTCAATGCTTTTGCAGCCGTCCAGAATCATGTCCACCATTTCCAAAATAGTTATGAACTTCTTCTTACACTTTCCGCCCGCAGCACTGCTTATATTTCTTTCCGCTGCCGCAGGGGCAGGGATCGTTTGGATAAATCTTGGCATTGGCGCGTTTGGCGGGGGCCTTTGCCACGGAGTCGTCCTTGTTGGTGCCGGTGACCTTGGCCACCTGCTCCCGCTCCACCTTCTGCTCCACCTTGATGTGCAGCAGCATCCGCACGGTCTCTTCCTTGATGTTCTGGGTCATCTCATCGAACATGTCGTAACCGCTCATCTTGTATTCCACCAAAGGATCCCTCTGGCCGTAGGCCTGCAGGCCGATGCCCTGGCGCAGCTGCTCCATGTCGTCAATGTGATCCATCCACTTTCTGTCGATGACCTTTAGCAGGATCACCCGCTCCAGTTCCCGGATGGCTTCGGCATTGGGGAATTCGGCCTCCTTGCTCTCGTAGAGCTTGACCGCCTCCTCTTTCAGCTGCTGCTTTAAGCTGTTCTTCTTGGGCTTTGCCACGCGCGCCGGCGTAAGGGGCTCCACGGGAATGGTGGGAATCAGCAGGGTGTTCAGCTCGCCGAAGTTCCAATCCGCCACATCCGCATCGTCATTGATGCTCATGTCCACGCAGTTCTCCACGATATCCGTGATCATCTTGTAGATGAAATCCCGCATGCTCTCGCCGTTTAATACTCTCAGGCGCTCGTCATAGATGATCTCCCTCTGCTCGCTCATAACCCTGTCATATTCCAGCAGGTTCTTGCGGATGCCGAAGTTATTGTTCTCTATCTTCTTCTGGGCGGATTCGATGGCGTTGGTCAGGGCGCTGTGCTCGATCTCCTGTCCCTCGGGCACGCCCAGTCTGTTGAACATGCCGATCAGCCGCTCGGAGCCGAACAGACGCATCAGGTCGTCCTGGAGGGAGATATAAAACTTTGACTCGCCCGGATCTCCCTGACGGCCGGAACGTCCCCGGAGCTGATTGTCTATACGCCTGGACTCATGGCGCTCCGTGCCTATGATCTTTAAGCCCCCTGCCGCCCTGGACTCCTCGTCCAGTTTGATATCCGTACCGCGGCCCGCCATATTGGTGGCGATGGTGACCGCGCCGTGGATACCGGCGTCTGCCACAATCTCAGCCTCCATCTCGTGGAATTTGGCGTTCAGCACCTTATGCTGGATGCCCCGCCTGCTCAGTAGCTTGCTCAGCTCCTCACTGGCCTCAATGGTGATGGTACCCACCAGCACGGGCTGCCCCTTGGCGTGGGCCTCCTCCACCGCGTCCACGATGGCTTTCAGCTTCTCCTGCCTGGTCTTGTACACCGCGTCCTGGAGGTCCTTACGAATCACGGGCACATTGGTGGGAATCTCCACCACGTCCATGCCGTAGATCTCACGGAACTCTTTTTCCTCCGTCAGGGCCGTACCGGTGGCGCCGCATTTTTTCTCGAACAGATTAAAGAAATTCTGGAACGTGATGGTGGCCAGGGTCTTGCTCTCCCGCTTCACCTTTACATGCTCCTTGGCCTCTATGGCCTGGTGCAGGCCGTCGGAATAGCGCCGTCCGGGCATGATACGTCCCGTGAACTGGTCTACGATCAGCACCTGATCATCTTTGACTACGTAGTCCTGGTCGCGGAACATCAGATTGTGTGCCCTGAGGGCCAGTATAATATTGTGCTGGATCTCCAGGTTCTCGGGATCCGCATAGTTCTGGATGTGGAAGAAGTCCTCCACCTTTTTCACCCCGGCCTCGGTGAGGTTGATGACCTTGTCCTTTTCGTTGACGATGAAGTCCCCGCTCTCCTCCTGGACCACGCCCATGATAGCGTCCATCTTGGTCAGTTCAGCCACGTCCTCGCCTCTCTGCATCCGGCGGGCCAGCAGGTCGCACATCTCGTAGAGAGCGGTGGATTTGCCGCTCTGACCTGAAATGATTAACGGCGTCCTGGCCTCGTCTATGAGCACCGAGTCCACCTCGTCTATGATACAGTAGTGCAGCCCCCGCAGAACCAGCTGCTCCTTGTAGATGACCATATTGTCCCGCAGATAGTCGAAGCCTAGCTCGTTATTGGTCACATAAGTGATGTCGCACTGATAAGCTTTCTGCCTTTCCTCACTGGTCATGCTGTTTAAGACCATGCCCACGGAAAGCCCCAGGAATTCGTGGATCTGTCCCATCCACTCCGAGTCGCGCTTTACCAGATAGTCATTGACCGTCACCACGTTCACGCCCTTTCCCGCCAGGGCGTTCAAATAGGAGGGCAGCGTCATCACCAGCGTCTTTCCTTCACCGGTACGCATCTCCGCGATGCGTCCCTGATGGAGAATAATGCCGCCGATGAGCTGTACCTTGAAGTGTTCCATGTTCAGCACGCGCCTGGCGGCCTCCCGCACCGTGGCATAGGCCTCGGGGAGCAGGTCGTCAAGCGTCTCCCCCTCCGCCAGCCTCTTTTTGAATTCCGGTGTCTTCGCTTTCAGCTCCTCATCGGACAGCTCCATCATCTTCGGCCGCAGCGCCTCGATCTTTTCTACCAGGGGCGCGATCCGTTTCAGTTCTCTCTCGCTGTGGGTGCCAAATACCTTATCGATTATCTTCACAGTTATTCATACCTTTCTTTGGCTGTCTATCAGAACCCTATCCTCTATTGTACCAGATTTGTCCAGTGTATTCAATATAAAGCTGCCCCAAGATATGAATATTTCATCAATAATTTATGAACTTTCCCCAAACATCAGGATATATTTTTCCGGAAGCACGCCTTTTTTCAGATAGAAACGCTGATATTGGTTCCCCTCTTTATCCGTACAGGGAATCTCTATGCAGCCCTCCTGGAACAGCCTTTCGCCGCGGGACGGCTCCGCGTAGTCCAGCAGTTCCAGCAGTTCCGCAATCTGCGCCGGATCCGTGATTTCCACAGCATATCTCCTTGCGCCATACTCCCAATCCTCCCTTGTCTCGGCGCTTACAATGCTTTCGGCGTCTTCGTGCAGGGCATCCTCCGTCCCGGCCTCCGGCACTCCGTAGTACTCCCTGGCAATGGAGATCCGCTGCCCGGCGCTCAGATCCTCCTCTAAACCGACAGGCAGTTCCAGCATGACGGACGTCAGTTCCGCCGGGGCGATAACGGACACCCATTCTCCGAACCCTGCGTTCCGCAAAGCCTCCACTGTGCGCTCCATGGTGTCTGAGACATTTATGCTGACAGAGACTCTCGAACCGCTTTTGTCCGTTATGACAAAGGCCATGCACGCCAGGCGCCTGCCCTCTCCCCAAAAAGCCCCTTCCGGATCCTCCAGGACATCCTGATTATAGGCCTCCATGATCCCCTCCAACATTCCTCTGGCAAAGTCCGTTCGCCGAAGCTTCTCTCCATTCCCTAGCCGCTGTAAGCTAAACTCCTTGCAGTCCCGCAGCATCTCCGGGTCGAGGCAGAATGCGGCTCTCAGATATTCTTCGCTGCTGAACAAAGGCCAGAGCAGCTCCACATCGTTCCTGCCCATGTAGTACTGTCTGTAATAGCTTCTGCCGTTTTTCAGCGTGACCTTTGTGGGGACTGCGATCTGCCAGCCACTGTCCGTGTCATTTGCCACTGCCTTTTCCAGATAGGCGTAAAGGGCATCCGCATCCTGAAAATGCATGGTGTGAAGCGGCGAATATCCGGAGTCATCGTCGATATAGCGGTTGCTGAACCCTCCCGCGGCGCCGATGCCGATCTCGGCAATGTTCTCTTTCTTTGGCAGATAGTCGTCATAGCCCGCCCAGTCCCAGCAGAACCCGAAGCAGACTAGCAGCACCGCCCCAAGCACCGCCCCCATCTGGCACTTGTGGACAAAAAAAGCTTTAAAGTCCATGGCGAAAATAATGTCCAGCACCCCCAGGCACAGGATTCCGCCAAACGCCAGGCCAAAAATCCCCCATAGAACGGTCTGGTCATTGGTAAAGGCCATGAACAGAAACCACCCTCCCATGCCCGCCACAGTACCTGCCACGATCCGCATCAGAGTCATGGCCGCCCTGTTCTTCGTTCCGCGCTCCGCCAGTTCCGAGGCTCTGTGCCGGTACAGACGCCATGCGCACGCCAGGAGCGCGGCCGCCAGGCATAAATTTACTGCCATACTCATAAAGAACGCCCCCGGATCCTGAGCCGTGACCGCTCTCCGATACAGCAGCACCGGGGCGGAAAAAAGCGGGGAAGCGTATGGGATACGGTTCCAATCCCAGGAGTCCAAGAACCGGTCCATATAGTTCAGGAAGAAAGCGTACACCAGCCCGTATACGCTGATGGCTCCAAAGCCCAGGATCCCCATGTTCACCAGCGTGTTCAGGATATTGCCGCTCAGCATCACCGCCGTCAGCGTCAGGCCGTACACCAGCAAAAAAGCGGTAACCAGCGCCGCTACGGTCAGCGCCGCCGTCCCCGCAAGCGCCCCCATGAACTCTCCGGACGCGCCCAGACTGTTCAGAAACCCTGCCGCCAGAGCCACGGTGGGCAGGAAAAAGACCAGAAAGGGCACAAACCAGATCAGAAAGCCGTTCAAGGCGCCTGCGGCGAACAGGGTGCCCCGTTTTACGGGCAGGCTGTGGTATACGTCCGCCATATTTTTGTGAAATACATACCGGAAGCCGAAGAGCCCTGTTATGGCCGCCCCGAAAATAGCCACTGTCCCTCCCATTATGGTCACAAATTCCCCGAAGAAAGAAATGGTCTCCCTGACGGCAAAGGCTCTGCTGTCCGCCTCAAAACGGGAAAGGCCGTTTTCCACCGTTTCCGCGATGCCCCTCTGATTGCTCCACCAGATCAGCCACACCACCATGATCATCAGGAAGCTGCTCAGGGCAGACAGCGCCAGCATCCAGGTTTTATGTCTCATATCCTCCCGCAGAACCTTAAAAAAGAAGCGTTTTGACGTCATACCCTTTCACCTCCGTTTCGCTGATGAAGATCTCCTCTAAGGACAATGGCAGCAGTTCGTAGAAAATCGGGGAGAGCTGTTCCATAAATTCGTCCACTGCCTGCCTCCGCCCTCTCACCGTAAAGGTGTAGAGGGCGCCTCTGTTCTCCATGGTCAGGATCTCCAGACGTTCCCGTATCCTGTCAAGCATCCCCTCCTCCTTTATGACGCACTGAATCTTGTGGAGGTTCAGCTTCATCTCGTCCAGATCCTTTTCAAACAAAATCCCGCCCTTGTGCAAGAGGCCTACGGTCTCGCAGATGTCCTCCAGTTCCCGGAGATTGTGGGAAGCGATGACCGGCGTCAGCCCCCGCTTTTCGATCTCGCTGACAAACAGCGCCTTTACCGCCTGACGCATGACGGGATCCAGACCGTCAAAGGTCTCGTCGCAGAGCAGATATTTGGTGTTCGCGCATATGCCGCAGAGAATGGACAGCTGCTTCTTCATGCCCTTGGAGAAAGTGTTCACTTTGCGCCTCTCATCCAGGCCGAACTTCTCCATCAGCTCATGCCATTTTCCGCCGTCAAAGTCCGGATAGTAGGTCTGGTAGAGGCGCAGCATGTCTCGCGGCGTTCCGTTTTTGAAAAAATACTGGTCGTCGGAGATATAGAAGATTTTTCCCTTTGCGGCGGGGTTGTCGTAAACAGGTTCCCCGTCCACTGCCACGCTGCCCTGGTCCGCCTCAAGTACTCCGGCGGCAAGCCGCATCAAAGTGGACTTTCCCGCGCCGTTGGTCCCGATGAGGCCGAACACATGGCCCTCCTCGATAGAGGCGCTTACATTGTCCATGGCCTGAATGTCGCCGAAGCGTTTGACTATATTCGTGAATTCAATCATTGAATGTCCTCCCTGCTGCCTGTTCCGCTTCCCGGCTGTCCGGTTCTCTTCCTGTCTGTCCGGCAAAGGCTGTCTCCCGCCAAGGCCCTGACCCCTGCCCGGATGCCTGGTTCCCTCCGTAGATCCCGCCCAATTCCTGAAAAAGCCTCTCTCTCGAAATCCCGGCCTCCCTGGCCTGCCTGGTGGCAGTCTGCCATTCCCGCAGAACCTTGGCCTGTTTGTTCTCCCTCCACTCCTCCGGAGCCGTCACAAAGCTGCCCCGGCCGGACACGGTATAGAGATAGCCGTCCTGCTCCAACTGGGCGTAGGCCCGCTGAACCGTGTTGGGATTCACGGAAAGCTCCATGGCAAGGCTGCGGACGCTGGGCATTTTGGTCAGAGCCTCCAGGCCGCCGCTTGTAATCAGATTCTCCAGCTTCTCCACCATCTGCTCATAGATGGGGCGCTTATCCCGATAATCCAACAAAATCATCCTTTCTTCCTTTCCCGACTGGTGCACCGCCAGCGCACTGGTGTCAACTCCCCAGGTGCCTTGCGCATTTTGGGTGCTCCTAATCTGCATTTCTGGCTTGTATTAAAAGCTATAAGTGTATTAATCTTCTTAATACACTTATAGCACAGAAGAAAGATACTGTCAAGGCCAGACAGTATCTTTCTTCTGTTATCGTTCATTCTCTTGTATAGTTTCTAATCCCAGTTTTTCGGTATTTTCAAACACTTAACTATGTTTGAACAATGCCAGTCTGTTTTTCGATTCCAAAAATGAGAGGCTCACTCCACCGTCACGCTCTTGGCCAAGTTCCGGGGCTTATCCACGTCCAGCCCCTTTGCCACGCTGACGTAATAACCCAGGAGCTGCAGCGGAATCACCGCCAGGCTGGCGGAAAAGCGGGGATCCGTCTTGGGGATGTAGCAGACAAAGTTTGCGCTGTCTTCAATATTGTAATTACCGTAGGTGGTCAGCGCCATCAGATAGGCCCCTCTGCTCTTGCACTCCAGGAGATTGCTCCTGGTCTTTTCATAGAGCTCCTGCTGGGTCAGGATGCCGATCACAAGGGTACCGTCCTCGATCAGGCTGATGGTGCCGTGCTTCAGCTCCCCTGCCGCGTAGCTTTCCGAGTGGATGTAGCTGATCTCTTTCATCTTCAGGCTCCCCTCCAGGCTGATGGCATAGTCGATGCCACGGCCGATGAAAAAGACATCTTTAGCGTGTGCCTGCTTTGAAGCGAACCACTGGATGCGCTCCTTGTCCTCCAGGAGCCTCTCGATCTTGTCCGGAATGGTCAGAAGCTCCGAGATGAGCCCCTTGTACCTCTCCTCGTCCAGCACGCCCCGGACTCTGCCGAACTCAATGGCCAGCACATAGGAGGCCGCAAGCTGGGTGCTGTAGGCCTTGGTGGTAGCCACCGCGATCTCCGGCCCGGCCAGGGTGTAGAACACATGATCCGCCTCCCTGGCAATGGTGGAGCCCACCACATTGACGATGGCCAGGGTCTTTGCGCCATGTGCTTTTGCCTCCCGCAGAGCCGCCAGGCTGTCCGCCGTCTCCCCGGACTGGCTTACGATGATCACCAAAGTCTCCTCGTCCAGGAACAGCCTGCGGTAGCGAAACTCCGATGCCAGTTCCACCCTGACCGGTATCCCCGCCAGATCCTCCATCACATACTGAGCCGCCACCCCCACATGGTAGGCGGAGCCGCAGGCCACGATATGGATCCCCCGGATTTTCTCAACCTCCGGCTCCGACAGCCCTACGTCGGCCAGGTCGATCTTCCCCTCCCGAACCGCCGCGTTCAGGGTGTCCCGCACGGCCCGGGGCTGCTCGTGGATCTCTTTCATCATAAAATGCTCAAAGCCGGCCTTTTCCGCCGCCTCTGCGTTCCATGTGATCTCCACCTGCTCCTTTTGGATTTCGTCGCCGTCCAGATTGTAGAATGTCACCGCGCCTTTCTGCAGGCGGACGAGTTCCAGATTGCCTATGTAGTAGACGCTGCGGGTATATTTCAGGATCGCCGGCACGTCAGATGCCAGGAAAGACTCCCCGTCCGCCACGCCGATGATCAGGGGACTGTCCTTGCGGGCGGCATAGATTTCCCCCGGATAATCCCGGAACATCAGCGCCAGCGCATAGGAGCCCCGGATGCGCACGCAGGCATGATTGATGGCGTCCACAGGGGTGTGCTCGTATTTTTTGTAATAATAGTCCACCAGCTTTACGGCCACTTCCGTGTCCGTGCCGGAATAGAACTTGTAGCCCTTGCGCAGGAGCTTATCTTTCAGCTCCTGATAGTTTTCAATGATGCCGTTGTGGACGCCTACTACATTCAGATCGTCGCTGCAGTGGGGATGGGCGTTTGCCTCGCTGGGCTCACCGTGGGTGGCCCAGCGGGTATGCCCCACACCGCAGGTACCTGCCAGGGCGGCGCCGTTGTTGGTCTTCTCCGCCAGAACCCGCAGACGCCCCTTTGCCTTTACGATCTCCACATTGTCAGTCCCGTCGCGGACTGCCATGCCCGCCGAATCATATCCCCTGTACTCCAGCTTGGACAGGCCGTCCAAAAGGATGGGGGCCGCCTGACTGTTTCCCGTAAACCCTACTATTCCGCACATATTTCAACCTCTCTTTCCGCCGTTGCCGAAATTTCCGCTATTTCCCTGCTTTCCGCTGTCTCAATTGTTGCCGTCTCTTCAACTGTTGCCAGTGATTCAACCGCTTCCGCTGTCTCAATCGTTGCCGTCTCTTCAACTGCTTCAGCCATCTCAATCGTTGCCACCGATTCAGCCGCTTCCCGCCGTCTCAATCGTTGCCGTCTCTTCAACTGCTTCAGCCATCTCAATCGTTGCCATCGATTCAGCCGCTTCCGCCGTCTAAACCGTTTCCACACTCTCAGCCGCTTCCGCTTCCAATAAGTCACGTCCGTCCAGAACGGCCTCCACAAGTCTGTCCCCCTCATAGAACATCTTCAGGGAAAAGAAGTCCGCATCCTCCCCCAGAAGCCGGAAAAAAATCTTATCCCCCTCCCAGATAGGCAGCTCGCACACCGCCTCTTTTGGCACCCACTCCAATGTCCCCTCATTACAGTCCGTCATGACACCGGTATATTCGTCCGCCGTGTATAGGAACATGTATTCCGTATCATAGGTATCGGTACCGAAAGTAATAATCCCCCGCAGCCTCCAGGAAGTCAGCGTAAGCCCCGTCTCCTCGTACACCTCCCGCAACAGACATTCCTCCGGCGATTCCCCGGCTTCAAAATGACCGCCTACGCCTATCCATTTGTCCTTGTTGATATCAACCTCTTTTTTTACCCGGTGAAGCATGAGATAACTGTCTTCATTTTCTATGTAGCAGAGCGTAGTCAAATTGCTTCGCATATCCATTGCCGTCCTTTCCAGTCTTTTGCTTCCCTTATTTATATGAAACCATTAGCAACTATACCATAATATGCCAATGATTTCAAATTTTTTTCAAAGCTGCCCTGTCTTCCTTGCATTTCTCCCCATATTCCGGTAAACTGATTGCATGGATTTAGCAGAATATTTCCGTTTTGAGATAAGGAGGATCTGTATATGGAACTGAAATCACGAAAGGATGTACCGGTGGAGCTGACCTGGGATCTGTCCTCCATCTATGTCACAGAGGAAGAAATGTCCGCGGACATGGAAAAAATGAAAGCCCTGGCTGAGCGGATGGCAGCGGATTACAAGGGTAAGCTATGCACTCCCCAGGCCATCAACGCCTGTCTGGACGATCAGAGAGAGCATGAACGAGCTGCTGATGGCCCATTATCTGCTGAAGTCTAAGAACTATATCGAAAAGGGCCTCTCCATTCTGGGGGGAGGAGGTGGAGATCTCCTATGACGCGGCCCGGACCTGGATGCGTCAGCCCCATTACTACATGGGCCTGTACTCCTACACCTACAGCGCGGGGCTTACCGTGGCCACGGAAGTATGCAAGCGGATTGAGGCAGAGGGCGCGCCCGCGGTGGAAGACTGGAAGAAAGTGCTGGCTGCGGGGAGCACTTTGGATCCCATCGGTCTGGCAAAACTGGCGGGAATCGACATTACCACAGATGAGCCTCTGTTGGACACTATCGCATATATCGGGGAGATCATCGCAGAGCTTGAGAGGCTGACTGAGGAGCTGGATGGCTGAGCGCCTTACAACGCCCTAACCCCCCGCGGCAGATTCGACTTCGTACTCTGCCGCGGGGCTTTTTGCTGCAAGGGCGCACTGCCTGTTTCCGTTCACACCTCATTCCATTCAATCAGAACGCTCTCGTACTCCCCGGGCACCCGCGCCAGGGTCAGGCCGGCGTTCATCCAGGTCCGGCCGCTGTGGACATGGCCGTTCACGGAGCAGCGGTACTGCTTTTTAGGGTCAAGCCCTTTTACGGCCGCATGCACCGGAAGCGCGTTCCCCTCCGCGGAAGTCATCACCAGCGTCAGCAGGGCGTGTTCTTTTTCCCGGTTCACGAACTCCCAGGCGCTAAACCGCCCTCCCGGAGCCTGGATACGGTAGTAGTCGCCCTCCCTGATAAGGGTATTGTACTTGTGGAACTGGGCCACCTGCTGCTTCACCAGCTCCTTTTCCTCCTCTGTAACCTTGTTCAGATCCAGTTCGTAGCCAAAGCTTCCCGCCAGCGCCACATGCCCTCTGGCGGCAAAAGAGGTGACGCGGCTGGTCTGGTGGTTTGGCACCGCGGACACATGGGAACCCACGGCGCTGACCGGATAGAAAAAGGAGGTGCCGTACTGAATCTGCAGCCTGTTCACGGCGTCCGTATTGTCACTGCACCAGATCTGGGGCGCATAGTAGAGCATCCCCGCATCAAAGCGCCCGCCGCCTCCGCTGCAGCCCTCCAGCAGCAGATTCGGGAATGCGGTCAGCAGCCGCTCCAAGAGCTCATACATTCCTAAGATAAGCCTGTGGGACACCTCTCCCATCCGCTCTTTTCCCAGAGCATTGCTGTACAGGTCGCAGGTGCTCCGGTTCACATCCCATTTCACGTAGTCCACCGAAGCCTCCCGCAGAAGCCCCGACAGGGTCTCAAACAGATAATCCCTCACATCCTGGCGGCATAAATCCAGCACCAGCTGACTCCTGCCCCGATTGGGCTCCCTGCCGGGAATCCGCACCGCCCATTCCGGATGGGCTCTGTACAGGTCGCTGTCCTCGGAAATCATCTCCGGCTCCACCCAGAGGCCGAATTTCATGCCCATATCGTGAATCTTTCCGCTCAGCTCTGCCAGCGAACCCCCAAGCTTCTTCTCATTCACGTACCAGTCTCCCAGGCCGCTGTAGTCGCTGTCACGCTTGCCGAACCACCCGTCGTCCAGCACCAGCATCTCTATGCCAAGCTCTGCAGCCTGTCTGGCAATATTTAAGATCTTCTCGCCGTTAAAGTCGAAATAGGTAGCCTCCCAGTTGTTGATGAGCACCGGTCTCTTTTTATGCCGGTACGCACCCCTGCACATGTGGTTTTGCAGGATTCTGTGGTACTGGTGGGAGAGCTTTGTCAATCCCTGATCCGAATAGCCCAGTATCACTTGGGGCGCCTCAAAGGACTCTCCTCCCTTTAACAGGAAAGAAAAACGCCCGGGATGGATGCCCATAAGCACCCTGGTCTGGCCTCTCTGGTCCATCTGGGCGCAGGCCAGGAAATTGCCGCTGTAGGCCAGGCACAGGCCGTAGCAGTCTCCATAGTCCTCTCCGGCATCCGCTTCACAGCAGATGACAGCCGGGTTGTACTGATGGCTGGAGGTGCCCCGCAGGCTCCCGATCTCTAACTTGGTACGTCCCACGGCTGTACGTTCCGGCACCCGCTCCATGGCATGTCTGCCGCAGAATGTGATGAAATCATACTGCCCGTACTGGAAATCCAGGCAGACGGAAAGGCAGCGCTCCAGGACGATGTCCCTGTCGCCGTTATTTTCCACCCGGATGGTTCGGGTAATTACGTTCTCATCTTCAAACACACCGTAATACAGATATGCCGTCACATCCGAGGCTTTCTCCCGCATGGTGATAACCAGGGTATCGCTCCCCGCCCCATCGTCGTAGAGGGCGGGCAGACCGGGCAATTTGTACGCGCCCTTTCTGACCTCATACCCCGCAAAGCGAAAATCCGCCGCCAGGCTTCCGTCCTCGTGCCGGATGGAGACGCACTCCTCTCTGTAATCTCCCACGCCGCAGGAGGGAAGCTCCTGGGGCAGGCAGTCCAGGGAGTAGCTTCTGTCCCCGGCGGCCTCCGGAGGATTCCCGGAAAAGCCTACGTCCGACCGGTAAATCAGGTCCGATACATTCTCCGCCTCGATTTTCTTTCCATAATAGGTATGCAGCAATACATTTTTTTCGTCCGCATACATCTGATATGTTCCGTCCTTTGTCTGCAGACTGAAGAGTCTGCCGTTTTCTCCTACCAGAATCGCCATACCGTTTCCTCCTATATTTAATCGCTGCGCGATGCTCTCTTGAAAGTTCCTCTCGTGCGCCTTCGTGACTTTTCGGTTTTAATCGCTGCGCGATGGCACTAAAGATAAAGTCTCTTCGGCTTTATGATTTTTCTAAAATCCGTCTGGCCACGTACACTCCGCTGGCGGAGGCATGGGACAGGGAATGGGTCACGCCGCTGCCGTCGCCGATGATGTAGAGTCCCTTATGTCTGGATTCCAGATTTTCGTCCAACTCTACCTCCATGTTGTAGAACTTTACCTCCACCCCGTAGAGCAGGGTATCGTCGTTGGCCGTGCCCGGGGCGATCTTGTCCAGGGCGTAGATCATCTCCATGATGCCGTCCAGTATGCGTTTGGGCAGCACCAGGCTTAAGTCCCCGGGCGTGGCCGCCAGGGTGGGCGTCACCATGCCCTCCGCAATCCGGGTGGCGTTGCTGCGCCGTCCCCTCACCAGATCCCCGAAGCGCTGGACAATGACGCCGCCTCCCAGCATGTTGGAAAGCCTTGCAATGCTCTCTCCGTAGCCGTTGCTGTCCTTAAAAGGCTCGGAGAAATGCTTTGCCACCAGCAGGGCAAAGTTCGTATTCTCCGTGCGCTTCTCGGGGCTTTCGAAGCTGTGGCCGTTGACCGTGACGATGCCGTTAGTGTTCTCATTGACTACAATCCCGTAAGGATTCATGCAGAACGTCCGCACATTGTCCTCGAACTTTTCCGTCCGGTATACGATCTTGCTCTCGTAGAGCTCGTCCGTGAGATGGGAGAAGATCACCGCCGGCAGCTCCACCCGCACGCCGATGTCCACCCGGTTGGATTTCGTGGAAATCTCCAGCTCCCCGCAGATTTTCTCCATCCATTTGCTGCCGCTGCGGCCTACGGAAACGATGCACTTTTCACAGGTGTATGTCTCCTCCTTGCAATGCACCTCGTAGCCGCCCTCTGTCAGCGAAATAGAGTCAACGGGGGTGTCAAAGTAAAACTCCACCTTTTCTTTCAGTTCCGCGTACAGGTTCTCCAGCACTACGAAATTGATGTCCGTGCCCAGATGGCGCACCGAGGCATCCAGAAGCTTTAATTTGTTCTGCATGCAGATTTTCTTGAACCTGGTCCCGGCTGTGGAATATTTCTTTGTGCCCTCCCCGCCGTATTCCATGTTGATGGTGTCCACGTATTCCATAAGGTCGATGGCCTGCTTTTTTCCGATAAATTCGTGGAGGGTTCCCCCGAAGTCATTGGTAATGTTGTATTTTCCGTCGGAAAAGGCCCCTGCGCCTCCAAAGCCGCTCATGATGGAGCAGGACCTGCAGCCGATGCAGCTTTTCACTTTCTCCCCGTCAATGGGGCAATGGCGCTTCTCCAGGGCATGTCCCGCCTCAAACAAGGCTATTTTCAGCCGCGAATTTTCTTTTGACAGCTCATACGCCGAAAAAATCCCTCCCGGCCCTGCGCCTACTATGATGATGTCGTATTGCATGATTACCTCCTCGCCTTTTCTTTCATGATACACTAGAATCAAGCTTAAGAAAAGAAAAATTTTGGAATACAGCAAAAAAGTCCGGAACCTCCTCCCGGACTTTTGCCTTTTGCTGTTTGTACTCAAAATATCCCCGTGACCTATTTCTCCGCTTAATGACGACTCAAATGTCCCCCTCTTCTCCATGGGATTTTTCAGCTTCCGCGGCCCCATCGCCCCGCAGCTGGTTGCCTACGCTGGCCTCCTCGTCCTCTATCTCTTTCTTCACGGACTGGATTTTCGTATCCTCCGCGATGGCCCGCATGATCAGGTTCAGATCCTCCGGCGAGAACATGCCGGCCGCTTTGGAGAGAAGCCCGATGCTGTTCCTGTTCACTTTCAGATGCCCGCCGCCGGACAGAGGGATATTCAGCACATTCTTCTCGTCCGTCATATCCCCCAGGCAAATGCTGTTGGTGCGCTCATCGCACACAAACACAACGCCATTGTATTCAATCACGCCGTCCTTGGCCAGATGTCCGTAAGGCACCTTGGCCGCCTCCCTCATGCTTCCGATGGGGTTTGGCTTGCCGGCCACGGCGGCCTGATAAATCTTCTCCGCCTCCGACCTGCTGTCTACGCCTTTCGCTGCGCCCGCCTTCCCGTCGGTCTGGTCCTCTTCATCCACAAGCTCCGGTACCGGCAGATGCCTGCTTTCCGCATCCCATCCGCTGTTCCCGGATACCCCTCCGGCATATCCAAGCTCTCTAAAGCGCTTTCCCGCCACCTCCTTAGACCGCTTCGCCGGCAAGGCTTCCGTCCCTGCATATTCTGCTCCAATCCTCATGATGTCATTCCTCCCAATCTGTTCTTCCTTAGCCCCGGAAATTGTACCTGCTTAGATAGGAATTGGCCAGGGCGCCGCTGGATGTATACTGGCTGGCAGCGCTTGCGGCGCTGGCAGCTGCGTTGTCCGCCGCCCTGGAAGCCACGGCCCCCAGACGCCCTGCGAAATCCCCGGAAGCGCCCAGCGCCGCTTTTACTTTCTCCGCGTCCGCCCCTGCCAGCTTATCCTTATTCAGGGAAAGGGTTCCGTCATTCCGGACCATGATCCCGATTTCCTCCAGCTTCCCTTTGTTGGAGACGGCAATCTCTTTCATGGTCTGGCGGTAATAATCATTTAGAATGCCTGTGGATTTCCGCAGTCTCTCATAGGTGTCGTTGAAATGCTTCACTACATTGGCTGCGGTGGCAGTCAGGTCTTTGCCGCCCACATCCGCTTTCTCGGCCAGGAGCCCAAGCTGCTCTTCCAGGGAGGTAGCGGACTTCTCCAGCTTCTCATAATTGCTTCGGAGAAGCCTTGCGCTCTGGATACTGTTTGCATTCATCATCATGCCCAGCCTGGTGTTGTTCAGGCCCGCATTTTTTCTGGCTGCGCTTAAAAGCGAGCTGCGCCTGGACGCTGACAGGCTTGTCTTTCTCCTGCTGTGGTTCAGCATCTGTGTGGTAGTTCTTCTGATTCCGGTTCTGATCCTCATTTCTTTTCCCTCATTTCTATGATTTCTATGATTTCTGTCATTTCCTGTGTTTATCTGCTTATATTCCCTTTGTCCGCATTCACTGTATCCGCCTCCCGGTTCCGGCAGCCGCTCGTTTAACTCCCTGCTTCCCTTGGCAAGTACGTCGTAAATCCTTTCGGCGGTATGCGGTCCCTCTCCCGAAAACCATGTAACTTTACATTGTCTTCAAGTATCTCGTATACGCCTTTACAAACTCCGTGTATTTCTCCCTGGCCAGATATACGGTCTCTCCGTTCTGAAGCTGTATCGTGCCCGTCCCGTACTCCGCCACATAGGCCAGATTCACCAGATACCCCCTGTGACAGCGGAAGAATTCCTCCCCCAGCCGCTCGGCAAGTCCTTTCATGGTGGCATATACAATGATATTTTCCCGCTGCGTATGGATCTCCACCTTGCGCCTGAGACTTTCCACATACAGAATCTCGTCTTTTTGTACTACAAAGCTCCTGGTTTTGGTCTGGAAGAACAGCTGTCCTCCCCCTGCGCTTTCCAGCCTCTTTACCTCTCTGCAGGCATCCTCAAACACTCTGCAGAACCGCTCCGGCTCCAAAGGCTTTAGCAGATAGTTGAAAGCCTCCACCTCAAAGGCCTCCGCCGCGTATTCTTTCAGGGCTGTCACGAATATCACTATAGTCCTCTCCCTGTTGATGCGCAGCACCCTGGCCACCTCAATCCCGCTCATATCCTCCATCTGGATATCCAGCAGAAGAATATCAAAATGCTGCCTTGCCTCCAGCAGGCGTTTCCCTGTATCAAAGCATGCCACCTCACAGTCCGGCTCCTGCTGCTTTATCAGGCTGCGCAGCCTGGCACGGCTCTCCCTGTCATCATCACATATCGCGACCCTCATGCCCCACCTCTTACGTAACTTCCTCTTTTTATTTCGACAGGCCGGTCCTGCTGCTTTCGGATTATGTCACAAAATACGTCCCGTAATGTCACCAACCGTCAATGCTTTTCCAAGGCAGCACAGACACAAAAAAGGACAGCAACCCAGATCCTGCACATCTGTCTGCTGTCCATAGCATTTTACCTGTCCTTATGCTTATTATTTCGGCATACTTTTGGAAAAGTTTACTGTTCTCATAAAATCTATCCTCTTGAGCGGTCAAATCGTCGTTCTATACTACAGCCCGTTAAGCTGGGCCATAATATAGTTCACTTTCTGAATCGCGTTCTCTACCTGGCGCTTGGCCTCATTGATCTTGGACTGCACCAGCATATCGGCCACAAAGCCGTCAAAGAAGTAGTCCGCGAACGTGAGGAAGTCTCCTGTCTCGATATGGAACTCCGGTATATCCTCCACATCCATCAGCTCTCTCTGAAAGCGCTTCATGGCGGCCCGGGCCTGCTGCACCAGTGCGTCCGCGTCTTTCATCCTGGAGCGCTTGATAAGGGTGATGAACATTCCCCCGCCCAGCATATCCACAATTCCCCAGTTTCCCGCACTGTCTAAGCAGTCCTTGGCCTGTCTTAAGTACCGCAGGGTCTCCTGCCCGGCATACAGCGCCTCCTTTATTTCCCGTCTGTAATCCATCTCTGTCATCTTTTCTTTTCCTTTCTTTCAAAAAGAAACCGCTCACTGTTATGCAATCATTATAGTTTTTTTGACAGAGCATTTCAATGGGAAAAAATGCACTATAGACAGGTCTAAAGTCTTAACCCAGAATCTTAGTCCGGTATTCGATGGAAATAATCTCACCGTCCTGGATGATAAAGACGAGTTTCATATCGTCCTTTTCATAAATCAGCATGCCGCAGATTTCCGTGCCCTCCCCGGGATAGGCCTGGCTGAGCTTTTCCGAAGAGTCTCCTATGGCAATGCCCTCTGCGGTGGCTACGGAATCGTCTGTCAGCACTATGGCAGATACGTAGTCCTTACCGTCCTTTGGATAAGTATACAGTTCAAAACCGCTGTAGGTATAAATCTTGTCCAGGCCCTCAAAAGCGCAGCTCTCTCCCTCAAAGTAGGAAACGGGCTCTCCAAGCTGTTCCGTGAGCGGACCGGCCTCTGCGTCTATGGCCATTGTCACTCCGTTTACGGTAAACACATAGCCTTTCCCCGCCGTGTCACCGGCCGCCTGCTGCCCGTCTGCCTCTATGGTTCCCCCATCCCTTTCCAGGGGGATCCCCCCGCCGGCCTCCGCGGCTGTTCCTTCGCCGGCTTCTGCGGTTTTCTCCCCGTTGCCGCAGCCTGCGGCCAGCAGCATGACCACTGCCGCAAGAGCGGCGGCATATCCTCTGACTGCCCTTTTTCTTCTGCTGCCTGTCATGCCTGTGTTTTCCGCCTTGTTTGTGTTTCCTGTTTTTTTCATGATGTTCTCCTTTCGTTTTGCCCGGCCGGACTTTTCTCAGCCGGACTCTTTGTGATTTGTGCTGTGCTTTATCCATGGGGGCGTGATGTATTTCCCTCCTGGTCACATGTCTTCTTCGGTCTGCCGGTGTTTTAGCTGCTCCCTGTACAGGTGGATCCCGTACTGCCCATACTGCCTGCGCTTCTCCGCCTCATAGGCTGCCAGCTTCTCCTGCCAGATCTCCTGAAGATGCGCCTCTCCTCTGCGGTCCGAAACCCCAAGGTCCCGTGACAGGATGCCACCGAAATAACGGGAAAGCTTCTCCGCCCCGGACAGATTCAGGTGAAGTCCTCTGTCATAGGTGTCCACCGCATAGTCAATGCCCGTCTCCTCCTGACGCTCCAGAAAGTTAATGTAGCGCAGGCCATGTGCCGCCGCATACGCCTCCACCTGCTCCTCCCATTCCCTGTACCAAAAAGGAGACAGGCTGGGGGCCTTGATCAGCACCAGTTCGATGCCTTTCTCCTCGCACAGAGCAGCCATTTTGTCCAGGTATTTCCAGGCTCTGGGGCCGAAGCGGTAATTCCCGGGAGGCTTGCCCGGAGAAATATCCCGAGCCGCCCTGATTTCTACGTGCATGTAGTATCCATTGTGGAACACCTGCTTCCTGTCAAAGAGATACCGCAGGTCGCTGTCTGTCAGTTCGCTCCACCTGGAGTGATAGCGCAGGATAGGGAACACATAGTCCAGAAAATGCTCTTCCTCTTTCATGGAGGCGAGAATGGATTTGATCTTGGGAAGCGACCATTCCATCCCCTCTAAGGTCATCCGGTTGTAAGCCTCGCTCTGAGCCTCGCTGTACCGTAGAGACAATACATTAAACACCGCCACCTTTGGGGTCTCGTACCGCAATGTGTCCTCCAGCAGATAGTAGGACTGCCAGATATACTGCTGGGCGCTGCCCCGGATGTAGCTGTTGATGCCGTATTCCTCCCAGAGAACGGCCGGGGAAAAGCTCTCGTAGACCTCGCAGTCCCCGAAAAAGATTACGTCGAAATCCTTTTCCTCCTCATAGTAGGCGGCAATCAATGCGCCCTCTGCCACTGCGTCCGCGTATTTGGGAATCAGCAGCCTCTGGAGGAGCCAGAGACTTACAAGCACCGTCAAAACCGAGAGGCATAGCCTGCCTCCTTTCATGCCGCGCTTCTGCCCGTACTTACGGAAAAGTCCGGAGCGGGAAAGCCTCTCCCGCATGCCTGATATGAGTCTGGTAATGTCGGAAATCTGCGGCTTTCTGCGGGGAGGAACCCCCATATGTGCCTGACCGGCAGCCGCATTGCTCGTTTTTATGAGCAGAATATATGATTTTATCCCGGGGCCCCAGCCGCCGATAACACCTGAATTCTTCATGCGGAAACCTCCCTGCCTGCCCGGCTCGCAGGCTGCTTTGTCCTTGACGGGTTACATCTTAGCAGGGATTTGTTTCCTATTTATGCACTTAGTTGTTTCCTGTTTGTATCTTCTATGTTTCTATTTTTTCGGGCTAATTGATCTCCGGATAAAGGGCCGGATCATAGTCAAAGGCATTGTCGTGCTCCTTGGAATATTCCATCAGCTCCTGATCTGTCCACAGATAGATCTCGGGATTGTCCGTCCTGGGCGTGGTGTCGAAATGCAGCCATCCCTCCCCCACATCCACCAGATTCCAGTAATGCTCTACTTCCGCGGGCCGCCTCTGAATGTCCACATTGGGAATACCGGCCCTTGTAAGCAGAACTTTCGCGGTGCAGGCGTAGACATAGCAGTCCCCTTTTCCCTCCGCCAGCCCCTCGTAAGCTGCCCGGAGGGGATCCCCTTTCTCCGAATGGTTGATATAGGCGATGTGATTTTTCACATAGCTGTAGATGGTCCATGCCTTGTCCTGCAGGCTCATGCCCGGATCGATGATCTGCGCCAGCGCGGCATCCGCACAGGCATCCACCTCTTCCTGGCTGTACTGCCTGCTCTTTACCGTAAGGTTCACGGTGACGCTGGAGCAATTGCCCGCCCCATCCTTAGCCGTGTATGTCACCGGGTATACACCCTCTCTGGTCAGATCCACGCCCGAGGTATCAACCTCCAGCTCCACTTCCCCGTCCCGGTCGTCGATGGCCGTAACATTCTTCCGATAGGAGATACTGTCCCCGATATAGAACTCCAAATCCGCCGCCCCATGGATAACCGGCGCCGCAGCGTCCTCCCCATAGGCATCCCCCTGCCAGGCGTTTCCCTGCTGTGCGTATTCCTCCGCCAGGTACAGCTCCGCTTCCAGCACGGTCCAGTTTCCGCCCCTGTCTGTGAGGATGACCTGGATGGTCTGCTCACCTGTTTGGGTAAAATCCGGCTCCGTCACGTAGGACACCGTGACCCGGGTGGCATCCGTGATGTTGGACACAAACGCCTCCGCCCCGAAAGCCTTGCCGGGTGCCCGCCGCACCTCCACGGTCTCTGCCACGGGGGCAACGGTGTCCTCCACGATCAGCCTGCATTTATGGGTAAAAAGGCCGCATTTGATCTTTACCTCATATTCCCCCGGCACCGTGGTGTCAAAATCCTGACTGTCCGGTAAGAAGACAGCTTTATCGTCATTATTCTTCATAAAATCCGAGGCAGACACTTCCACGCCCGCCTCCACATGCAGGGTTTTATAGGCCAGTCCGTCTATATAAAGCCATCCGCACGCAGCAAAAAGGACAGGAAGCAGCCACCTGCTTCCCGCTCTCCTTTTTGAATTTGATTTTCCGCCTTTTCTTTGCATGTAATCCGCTTATTTCCTCTATCACTTTTTGAACAGGGTATTGAACAGGCCTCTCTTCAGCACCTGGGCCCCGGTACTGATCAGTGTCCGCTCAATCTGATTCTTACGGCGCTCCGCCGCCCGCTCCCGCCTGCGCTCCCTGGCCTCTTCCTCTTTTTCCCGTTTCCTTGCGGCCGCTTCCTCTTCCTTTTCTTTCTTCTTCCGGGCCGCCTCTTCCTCTTTGGCTTTCTGCTTCTCGAACTCGGCCCGCTCCGCCTCCAGCGCAGCCCGCTCCGCCTCCAGTCTGGCCCGCTCTTCGTCCCGTTTCGCCTGCTCTTCCAAGATCTCATAGGCGGACTCATTGTCTACAGATCTGTCATATTTCCCCATTCCGTCAGCCCCCATGACCGAGTTCCTGACGCTCTCCTCTGCAGGCCCCATAAAGCTTTTGGGACAGATCACCGCCGTATGCTCCACGATGCCGGGCACGCCTGGTATTGGAAGCTGTCCCGGATCCCGAATTTGTCAATGCGTTTCTCCATGCCCTCCGAGGAAACGCCCGGCATGGCAAGCCCGGACACATCCCCTTTCACGTCGCAGAGAAATACCGGCACTCCCGCATCGGAAAAGGATTCCGCCATCACTTTCATAGTGATGGTCTTCCCCGTGCCGCTGGCGCCGGCGATCAGGCCGTGGCGGTTCGCCATGTCTAACTGCATGGTCACGCGCTTTTCTCCTGCCAGTCCTATGTAGATCTTACCGTCTGTGTACATTCTCCCTCATTTCTGCTGCCCTGCCGGCGGGCCGCCGGACCCTCTCCCGGGCAGAAGCGGCCTGTAAATCCGCACTCTTCCCGCTTTTCCTAGACTTCCTGATACAGCCTTGTGATATAATGCTTTGCCCTTTGATTGTTCTCCGGTTTCGTATCCTCCAGCGTGGCATGGATAAAGGGCTTGTGCTCTTTCATGAATTTCAGGACAGGTCCATAGTTCATTTCTCCCTGGCCGCATCCCATGGACAACAGCTTTCCGTCCCGCATCGCACAGTCCTTTAAATGCACCGCTGCCACGTCAGGCCCCAGCAGTTCAATAGCCTCCCGGATAATGCCGTCCCTCTCTTCGTAGTTCTCCGCGTCCAGGAGATTCACCGGATCAAATATGATCTGGAGATTGGGGGAGCCGATCTCATCCAGCACCCGCCTTGCCCTTTTGGGACTGCTTACGATATGGCGGTACACCGGCTCTATGCCGATCACCACCCCCATCTTCTCCGCATATGCCACAATGGGCCGCAAATTGGCCGTAAATGTCTGCAGGGCTTCCTCTGTATGACATTCCGGCGTATAGCTGTAGGTCCCGTTGGGCGCTCCGGTCTCCGTGCCCACCACACCGCAGCCCAGCCATGAGGCAAAGCGGATATGGGCCAGATACCGGTGCATGGTCTCTTCCAACCGCTCTTTATCCGGATCAGCCAGATTCAGATAGCACCCCAGCACGGCAATGTCCACCTCATTTTTGGCAAACACATTCTTTATGTACATGGCAAGTCCCGGCGTCAGCGCCTCATCCCCGGTGGGAAACTCATCGATCACTTTCGACAGCGCCAGATGCCCGCAGGCAAAGCCCAGTCTGTGCACATCCGCGATGCGCTCTTCAAAGGGAAGTTTGGTAGTATCATGTATTCTGATCCCTAACCGCATGATTGTTCCTCCGTTTCTTGTCTTCCTCAACGTTCTCATGAATCCTTCGGACGCAGGATTCTGAACTTCGTTTTCTAAGGAAGATGATAATACGTCTTGGAAAATAAATCAAGCCTAATTCACAGATTCGTATTTCTCCTCCCTGCCCGTCTCTTTGGCGACCACCACAAACCGGCCGTCCTCCACATGGTAAGCACAGGTGGACAGGGTCAGGAAATGATCCCCCAGCCGTGCCGTCACCCCGGTGTCATAGAGGGACATTTCCTTTATATTGTCATAAAAATAGTTGAATTCCAGTTCATCCTCCGCCTGGAAAAAATTATAGTATTTGAACACCAGATCCGCGGGATAATACACCTGGCTGTAAAAGACAGCTATCACTTCATACTGGCGTTTCTCCGTCTTCGTATAGATTTCCATGTGCGCATGCTCTTTTCCGTATTCCTCATTTTCGTACTGCATCAGGCCGCCGAACATGGTTCCCGCTTTCATGTTATGCCCGTGGATGATGAGATTGGTGGTTGGGCTTTCCCCGTCAACCTGGCTGTCCGTATCCAGGATCAGACAGCCGGCCTTGTCCTCGTTTCCGTGAAAATCCCGTTCCAGATATTAATTCTCATCCTCCGGAGTCTGCATGGCGGGATAGTCGATGGCCGTCCCCTCCACCACCAGCCAGAACGCCATGTCCTCGTTCTGGGCAAACAGCTCCCCGTAGGGATTCTTCTCCAGGGGCTTCGGCGCGGTTTCCTCAGACGAGCCGGGCAAAGTCTCCGCCTCCCCCTGCGCTTCCTTTCGGCTCTCCGATTCCAGATCCACTCTCAGTTCCTCCATCTTGCTCTCGGATTCTCTCTCCTCCCCAAAGAAGTCCCCCAGCAGGAAAATCAGCCCAAGGGCCGCTATCACCGCCACGGCCACGCAGACCACGGCCATGATTTTCCATTTGTCTATGCGTATCTTTTCTTTATTCTCTTCCATCTTTATTCCCCTTTCCGGCCTCTGTCATCCGGCACTCATTCTCACACACCGCAATCACCAGAAAGATAAGCGGCGTGGATACCACCTGGCCAAAGCTGAAAAACTGATTGGCCAGATATGCCCCTACTGCCATCATTCCGGCCGTCATTCTCCGGTTCTTTTCGCGCATCCTCCAAAATCTGCCAAATGCCGAAAGGAAAAAGCCCAGGTAAACGGCCGCCCCGAGAATCCCCTGATTTACCAGCATGTTCAGCCATTCGTTGTGGGCGTTTGCGTATATGGCATCTTCCCACTGTCCTATCGTCTCTAAATTCAGCGCCTCTACCTCATAGAAATAACGGGCGAAGCAGTCCGGCCCCGCTCCATAAAGCTTTGTCACAAAGCCGCTTCGGCAGAATCCGCCCCACACGGCGCTCCAAAGCTCTCCCCGGCCGCTCCCCCACTCCCCGCCAAGGCGGAGAAATGCGGGACTTCCGAAAAAGCTCCAGATCTCGTCCGATATCTGACATCCTGCGAAGATCAGCACGCAGGCCACGAAGCATACCGCTGCGGATGCCAATGCAATGTTCAGCGTCCTGCCGCTTGCCAGGCGATCCCTGCCGCCTTTTCTGTAAGCCACTCTCAGCACCGCAGCCGCAACTGCCAGGACTCCCAGAGGAATCCCCCACAGAGGCGTAAAAATTCTTCCCACCGCCGCTTCCATGTCAAAGGGAAGAATCAGATCCATCTGGGTCAGCCATGCCAGAAAGCTAAACAGCGGAGGCAACAGCGCAGTTTCCAGAAACCGCAGCAGCTTACGCCTGTCTCTCAAAGATGCAAACAGCAGAACTCCGTACATGGCCGCAAGCGCAGCATATCCGCTGGCGCTTCCCTGTAAAAGCATAGCGCCGGTTCCCACATAGGCACCGATTCCCGCCGGGATGCGCCTCCACCCCTCCCCGGCCCAGAAGCAGTACAGCAGAAGCGGAAGCGCCACCGCCAGGTAACTGCAGTACCAATTGATATTCCCTATGGTGGAGAGCAGATTCCTCCGGTTCCAGTCCCACCAGTCCATATCCCGAAATGTGTCAAGGGGATCATGTCCCTGCCTGTTCAGAACGCCAAGGAGACACACCGCAAATACGGAAATCCAGACAATGGCAGGGCCATAGAGGCGCTGTTCAACGCCTACCTGGCCAAAACCATCAGCATCCGCGACACCAGCGTCAGGAAGCGGAAAAAGGAAAACTTTTATCACGGCATTCTGCTGGGCCTCCTATCGCACCGGGAGGACTGGTACATCCGCGACATCCTGATGGAGATTGAGGATGAGGGGATTGGCATTGTCATTGAAGTCAAGTATCCGGGCAGACCGGACAGTGGCCGGAAACCCGAAAAGGCCGGGGATGCCGCGGAAAAGTCTGCAAGAGCAAGAGACGAGGCTCTGGAAAAGGGATGTCTGGAGGCCTTGGCACAGATAGAGGACTTGGGATATGATGCGCAGCTTACGCTTGACGGAATGGACACCATCATCAAATACGGCATCGCCTGTGATCGGAAGCGGTGCAGGGTGATGGCAGTGACATGAATTCACAAAGGAATTGCAGCGCAGCCACTCCCTCACTTTCCCAACCGCTTCTCAAAAGCTATGAAATTGGATTTGTCATTGCCGCCGCAGTAAATTGCGAATACGATGCTATCGAACCTGTCCCGGTAATCCTCCAGGGCTGTACCATAGGCTTTTGCCACTGTGTCCGGGGCATTCTGGAACGCGCCGCAGCCGAATGCGCCCAGAACCAGGATATCCGCTCCATTCGCTGCCGCTACATGGAGGATATGCTTCGCACGCTTTACATGCAGGGCATACAGTTCCTGGGAATCCATCTTTACGGGCTTGCCAGTCTCCGGATTATGCCGGTTTGAGGTCGCGCTGCGCAGATTAGGAGCGGCGCAGGTAATCACGTCCACTGTTACGAAATCCTTTTCCTCCAGCCTTTTGGGGACAGAGTCGTCCGTCTTGCAGATGACTACACCAGTGGAATAGATGCAGGCATCGGTATGGCGGTTGTCCCTTGCCTCGCGGTTCACCTCATAATATCTCTCCCAGAGCCATCTGCGGTCAATCGTGGAATACAGCGTGGAGCAGCGGCACAGGCTCTCCTCCTGGGCGCTGCTGCCGTTTTTTACGCCGCCTCCGGGTCTGGTGGCCGAGGCGAAGTTCAGTGTTTTCTTCCTCCTTATACAGTTCTTACAGTTTCTCCTTTTCAACTCCCACATCTTCTGGTATAATGACCTTATTCAGGGCAAGAAATGACATGCTGCTTTCCCGGAATGGCCGATAGGCTAAAAAGAAAGGACGTGTATATTATGCCGCCAGCATTACAGCTACAGCCGGAAACCATCACTCTGGAGCAGTATGAAGCGCTTCCGGCCGGGGAAAGGATCGAAGTCTTTGATGGCATTGCCTACAACATGGCAAGCCCTTCACAGATCCACCAGTCCATTTCCATGCAGCTTTCTACTATTATAAACAACTATATCCTCCGCAGAAAAGGGGCATGCAGCATCTTCAGCGCCCCTTTTGATGTACTGCTGTCTGACAGGCCTCTGCTCATCGTTCAGCCGGATATTATGGTAATATGCGACAAAAGCAAGCTGGACGGAAAAAGGTGCAACGGTGCCCCCGATTTCATCATTGAGATCGTCTCCCCTGGCAACCCGGCAGATGATTACATCCGCAAGCTCTACTACTACCAAAAGGCCGGCGTCCGTGAATATTGGATTGTGGATCCCCGCCGCAGGATGGTGACAGTCAATTGTTTTCAGGAGAATCTGCTCAATATCCAATACTCTTTCGATTCTGCAGTCCGAGTCGGTATTTTTGACGACCTGATAATCGATTTCCGTGATCTTGCGAGGCTGTTGGATATTTAGAGATAAACTCCGTCCGCAAAGCATCTCCTTTCCCGCATGGATGGCGGTTCTGGCAGAAAACGCAGGAGGCTGAAAAGCTCCCAGATTCTCTAGGATGGGCTTTTGTATCCGTTAATTGCCAGCCATGCGAGATAGAATGCCTCAAATCTACAGGCTACAGCCATTTCCAGAACGAATTCCGACTGTCCATGATGTCCATGAAGCCTAATTCTCAGGCTCATATTCCAATGAGTCTATAGCCCGGTCAAGCACACTTAGAAATCTATCTGTATAGCTTTTCATATCATCGAAAAGTTCGTCTCCTCTTTCTTCGTCCTCATCCCCCAAGGATTCTTTCTCGCATAGTTTTGCTATTTCCTCCGTATCTGCACATATGTTCCTGGCAAAATCATATATCACATTTCTGAAACTCTCTTCCCTTTCGTCCCTTTCATCCAGCTCCAAAAGACCGTCCGTAACTAAGATAATTTTTTTCCACATTTCCGGCATTTTTCGCAAAAAATGATAGGGATATAATTGATAAAAGTTATTGCCATCATTAAACATATTTGCCCAAAACCGGATTTTATGCAAATAGTCTACACATGCTGCCTCGTCCTCAATATCATACTGAGAACACTTTAGCACCTGATTGAAAAGGTCTACCAATAAATTTCTTAATGCCCACATTAGTGCATAAAAACTCTCATCGTCGAAACTCTCTATTCCCTGAGAATACAGTTCTTCAACTATATTTGCACAATCAGACAGACTTTCAGACAATTCTGCATACATCTTTATGACATCTGTATCTTTTGCAACTTCTGAAAGTTCCAGCAGATCTGACTGAAAGGCATTATTCTTCGAACTGATCTCAGATTTTATAATTAACCTGCCAATACCAGTCAACATCGACCCAAAAGCACTCAGAACACCAGTTCTTTCCCCATTCCTATCTAAATTCTGTTCCATGTTTATATGGCTCCTTTATCGTGGTAGACTTCCTGATGTAAATACATTTTATGCAGTTATTAAAATATAACAACATTCATGCCACTCTCAACAGCAGCCTGTATTTTGCTCAACTGATTTTTCCCCTTTATCTTTTTTATCAATTCGTTCGCCTGGTTTCCACGCATAACTACACCAACGCCCAGCGTATCCTTGATAAATGGATCTTTTTTTATCATATCAAGCATTTGTCTTTCTTCTTCATCACCAAGGCTATTCATTTTAGAGTCGCATAACCCAATCACTTTTGTTTCTATATATTGCTCAATTGTGTTGAGCGAACTAATGACATCATTTGGAACATCCGTTATCGTCCTGGACCAATGCAGCCTTGCGCACTCCGCATTCAGCCTAAGCAGCTGCATAATATCCCTGGCTTTCTTATCATCACTTACCGTATAAATATTCATGATTTTGCCACCTCCTTAATAGCATTTTCCACATCCGCCACAGAAACATCCAAAACTACCAGCCTTGCACCATATTGTCTGCACACGGCATCTGCAGCGCCAGCCGGAGTATCCTTGATATCGGATGTGGTAACCAGTATCTTCTTTCCCTCTTGTCCGGATAATTGGTTTGGAATATGGTTATTCAGTTCATTCGTCATGTATGCCGAACCGCCACATTTACATTCAACTGATAACGTTTCTCCTGATTTAACCTCAACCCCAAATACTTCGATTGGATGATCCGTATTATTCTTTGCTATGACATCAGGTCGCGTACCGCCACTTTCTCCCTCCACCACACGCTGCTGCGCTTCTACGTCAAATCCAGCGTCTGAAAGAGCATCTTTCATTGTCGTCTCCAGCAATTGACCTTTCAAGATGCTAAGCTTTGCTTGTGCACTTCTTATTTCAGACGGTGATGCTTCCGGATCGTTCAAAGTATCCAGCGCCTCCAACTGGCTTTTCCATAACTCAGCTTTTTCCGGATGTCTCTCAATTAATGCTTTGATTCCCTCCGGAGTAGTTAAAATCTTTTCTATTTTTTCTAAAATAGGATCTTTCTTTTCTACTTCAGATTCCTTAGAGTCTTTTCTCTCGTTCTGTCCCGCATCCTTATTGTCATTTTCTTTTGACTCGGATGCATTGCCTTTCCTTTCGGCGATATCATCCGAAAAAATGCGTTTCATTAATTCTGAAATGCTCTTGGACAATATATCAGAAGTTGATGGGACTTTACTTATCTCTTTCTTTTCATCCCTTTCTGGTGCATCATTTTTACTGTTCTTTTTATCTCCCGTCTCGTTATCTGATTTCTCTTTTTCACGAGCGTCTCCCTTGAAAAGCAGATCATTCAGCTTTTTTGCAGCCTCGGCCAACTCTTGGTAAACTTTTTCCGGCACAGATGATTTGCTTTCCGGATTGTCAGAGTTTTTTGTCTCGCTATTTTTTGAAGAACCACCCTCAATCATTTTATCCGCCTCCTTTCTCCATCAATAAACGTAAGAAGATTCGCAACAAGTTCCTCGTATTCTCTTTTGCCCTCCAGCCTGTTTTTCTCAAATGCAATGAGCGCAAGAATCTTGTCAACTTCCTCTTCCTCAAACTCCTCCAGTCGTGGAAGAAGCTCCTCCTGCATAGCTGCCATCCACTCTTTTATCTCATTCCTGTAGCAGATATTTCTTTCCAGAACGCTATCCGGAGCAAAAATCTCGTATATGATGGATTTCCTTAAATTTCTGGCTCTATCGATATCTTCTTCCCAAATAAGCCCATACAGCTTTGTCTTAAGTTCAGTGGATATTCTAGTCTTGTCAACATCGTCAATAACGACATCAATATCTTCAGCCTTTATATCAGGTATAGGTTGCAAAACAATCTTCACAATGCGCTTCTTAGTCTCCAAAGCATCAAATATCTCTTCGCTTTCACTGCAACATCTTTTCGTCCATTTATCATCCCATTTTTCCACATGACAAAGAACTGGTTCTATCCAGTTGTTTTGATATACTGCACAGACTCCCGTTTTCAGCTTTGCCAGTTCAACTATCTGCTGGTCGTTTAAATTTGCAGCTCTGCCAACCAGTTCCCGATCCGTTGCGTCAGGCAGGCGAAGAATTATTTTCGTATTTGTATTGCGGATGACAGACATGTCCATAAGTCCGGGAGACTGATCTGCGATAATAAAGCCCTCCCCATATGTGCGCATCTCCGCGATGGCATTCGCCAACATTTCAACAGATTTCCCTGTCAGGTTAGATGATTCGGCACTCTGCTCAGTACTTGTTCTTTTCAGCAGATTATGCGCTTCTTCAAGGATCGTCAAATGGGAGAGTTTTCTATTGCTGCCCTGCGCACAAGACATCCTGTACTCTTGTAATTTTATTATCAGTAGCCCCATCAACAGAGCTTTCGTTTCCGTTGATCCAATACGACTAAGGTCAATGATCACGTTTTTGTCAAACAACTCCTCATAAGCTATCTCATTGTTCGTCAGAATCTGTCCGTTAATCCCATTCGTCAAAGAACTGATTCTCATGGACAGCGCGCCAACATAATCTCCTTTGCTATCAGATGAATAATCCGATTCCTTGATGACATTATTTACCTGCTTTAAAACATCAAGAAAATTAGGGAAAATTCTCTTATTGCCTTCCCCATAGACACACTTAGAGCGATCCAAGTCCCATCCTGACACCTCGTATGCCCGTTCAACAGCCTCTTTCAGAACCGCAGGCATTGCAGCATACATAGGCCAACAAACATTGAAAATCTCGATCAACCTGTCTATATGTTCCAGTACATGGATATCCTCCGGAAAGCTAAACGGATTTATTCTAAGCAGTTTGCTTTTATAAGGATTTGTTCCCAGAACCTGAACACCTCCATATCCACCAAAAATATCTTTGTACTCTCCTTTCGCGGGTTCGATGACCATAAAGTGTGTCTTTTCGCTCTCGTTGCCAATTCCAAAACAAGTATTGCGGATAATCTGATAAATTGCATTCGATTTTCCTGCGCCCGTAGAGCCGGTTACAAAAGCATGCGAAGTCAAACTGTCTCTATCCAGCAACACCCGACCCGCTTCATCATCATACATATGATGGACGGCGCCAAAATCAATTTTTCTTCTTTCACTTACATCCTCTGAATACAATACATTTCGTCCAAAACTCGCGCATTCTATAACCGGAATGCCAGAGATCGATTTTTTGGGCAGACCCATATATATCGCCAGTTCTTTACCGCTCACTAAAGTCGAGACGGAAGCGCTGCTCTTTTCGTCCTTTTTATCAGCCAAATCAAAAATTGGATGATTAAAAGTGCTCAAATACGGGATCAGGCCTTTGGCCTCATCAGCATCCCATAAACATATATGTGCTGCTTCAACAGAGGAGTGTTCTCCCTGAATAATTGATTTGTATGTACTTGCCACCGATAAGCAGGTTGCATAATCCTCGGACAGAAAATACACGCCACAATCATACATACCAAAATCTTCGCACTCAACTATCCTCTCCAGCTGTAGATCTATTTTGTCCAAAATTGATTTAATGCTCTTATTTTCATATGTAATCTGTAATCCTTCGCCCTTATTGCTGCTCAAAGCATTTGCAATCGAATTTTGTTCGCTCAAAGACTTGGATGTACCGGTTGTTTCGGTATCTCCCTCAGTGTCTGCATGGTCTTCATGATGGCCATGCATATAATGGTAATCAGCAGAAACACTGGCCCCTAGCGTCAGGGAAGTACTGGCATTCGCACCTATTCCAAAAGGCGTAGCGCTAACACCTGCGGTAGCAGTTCCACTGGCATTTACCCCAATGCTACCACCCACCGTATGAGCCGAATTCGTTCCCTTGGTTGTTGTATGTGATTTTGTCTTGGCGACACTTTCGTTTGTAGTATCTGTTACGCCTTTTATCACACTATCTGTTACTGTTTTTCCGTTATTGGCATTTACGGTATACTCAGATTTCTCAAACGGCTTCAAAGATGTATATAGTTCCTCATATCCGGCTCTGATTGATTCCCTAATATTGTCGCTCATAGGATCCGCGATTATCATGACTGTGCACTTTTTGCCTTTTAACGAATCTGCAAGCTTTTCAAGTCCCTGAACATAGGCTTCATTCTCATCCTTATCCTCGTCTTTAAGCGCCGCTATTCCAGATACAGACGATACACAAAGATTTTTATCAAAAATACTTTGCACTATCTCCACTCTTTTTGAAACATCTTCGATCTCTTCCAGTTTACTCCCCGGGAAATTAGCTTCGAGGTTATCTTTCAGGGCCGTAATCTGCTTCTGCGGTACAAATGAGTCATCTGATTTCTTGCACACCGTTCCCAGATAAACCTCTATTTGTTGCCCATCGCTCTTCAGAAGCATGACGATCGTTGCTCCCTCATAAAGCGAAGTGGCATTGTACACCGTTGCTAACTTGTCAAGGATACTCTCGTCCTTATCATATACTACCCTCAACAGCCTGGTTAGCATAATATTTGTGCCAACTACGCATACCGGAAGATCAGTAGAAGGATCACCATTGGATTTTTCCTGATCCACGGCAAATGTAACGTCAAATGCCGGAACAAATACCGGACGCTTATCAATTGTCGATATATATTTTCGCATGACAATCTTGTCAACATTTGACAGGGCAATATTTAACTCTTTATGTTCTCTAATATCTATGTCATCTTTCGCCATTTCTTATACCTCCTACCGTTCAGAAATCAATTACTCGGTCGACACTTATCTTTGGACATCTATTACACTGAGTTTATTCCCGGCTTTATCATCAGCGCCACACCTTTTAAGTCCTGTAAATATCATCAAAAGAATTACAATAATAACTATGATCCAATGCCAATTGTTCTTTACCCACTCAAATACGCCACCAGACAACCGGCTATGATCTGAACTGCCGCCAGCGGTTGTCTTAGCGACCGATGCTTTTTTTGATTCTCCCCATCCCCCTTCTCGCGTTTTTGGCAGCGGCGCGGAAGTGCCGCCACAGTTTTCAATTTTCGATTTTCCTAATGTGGTTTTATCTTTATAAACCTTCTTCCCTATTTCTTTCAGGCGATAAAGCCTATTTGAAAGATTGAAATTATCTCGCAACCAGACCAAATTCATCTGGAAATATAGTTCATCCCAGTCATTCACATCTTTTTCGACTTCATCTTCCTGTTTGATATACACTTCTTCAATGGCAAGTTCTTCTCCGTTAAGCTCAATACTCTTCTTCCTAATATAGTTACGAGCCTCCTGGAATTCACTCGTGGCAAATGTCGGGTCTGAGCCTAATATCCCTGTCAGAAGTGATCTTAAAACGCCTATTTCCTTGTTTTTTATAGCGCTGTCATATGTCTCGTCCGGATTAAAATATTTACCCATTTTCTTCACCTCTTTATACTTGTGTATATCCCAACTTCAATATCAACAAATCAAGATACTTTCTCGTCTGCTCAAGTTTTTCAATTTGAATGCTATATTGCCTTTCATCGGCAGCAAATCTATATGCTTCTGTTCTAATACGTGATATCTCCTGATCCTTTTTCTCGATTAATTCTATAACCGAATCCACACGTTTCTCTGTTTCTGTTTTCAGGTACACAATGTCATTCTTATAATCACTCTTTAGTTTTTCCACATACTTGTCTATTTCTGCCTGTAAGGGATTAATATTCTCATCAATATATTTTCCAATATTGATATATGTCTTTTGAATCGTCTGCGGTTCATTTCTGGTTTTCCAAGCCCTGCCAATAGAATCAAAAAAATTTCCTATTCCATACCCGAATTCTATATGCTGTTTTCTGGGATTGCTTACAGTCCTTGTATCTTCAACCGGCTTAGCAAAATTATCCTTATCAATCAGCTTCTTGTAAGCAACCGTATCATGAAATGAGAATCTTCCATTTTGCATCAGTCCCTCGGACTCTAATTCTTCAAGATAGCCGAGAAACTCATCATATAGCTTGCCAGTGGCTTCTTTCTTTTTATTTTTTACATCTCTCACCATATCATTTATTTTGCCCAGAAGCTGATCCATCCTGACTGATATATTGCCAATAATGATATCCCCTTCCTCTTTCAGAACTTCACGTTTACTGCCTACTTCATCAGCGATGCTGCTTTTTATAGTGAAAAACTCGGAGCGGATCCCATTAATTTCCGGAATAGTTTCCCTGATATCGCTTACCTTTCTCTTCACTCTTTCCATTTTCCCTTTTACGCTTAAGAGACGATTTTTTCTTTCTTCCTCTTCCTCCTTTTCCTGTTCGGTCTTCTCCCGTAAGGAAACAGCACCGCTGTAATCTTTTTTTGCCGACTGCAATGCCTCCATTTCTGCAACATTTAGAGAGTTAAGTTCTTCCAAAATATCTGTAAAGCAATTAAGAAGCTGACGAACTTTTATGGGATATGCGTAGCTTCTGATATAATCATGAATGGCACTTTCAAGTGCAGGAATGCCGGAATGAATGAAAACTCTCTCCGGAACCGTTAAATCTCCTTCCAATTTTACTATATATTCATATTTGACTGCTTCTGAAACAGAACTTTTTCGCTCTAAACAATAATTGCCATAGTTCTGATATTGTGTCTTTATTTGTTCTTTATATTGTTCAAAATTGCAGTTCAATTCCGCTGGCTCATAATAATACACTTTTTGACAGAACTCTTTATAGTACCCATATAATTCAGCTTTTTTTGACATTCCCTCCGCAATGCCCGGCTTTTCAGTGAAACCATTCACAATCGCTAGTGCAGCGCCGGATGTAATGGGAAAAATTCTCGGATTGACAATATTCCTGACTCTCGAAGAATTGGGAACTTTCTTTATATTTGCCACAAAATTTCTAATATAGTTATCAAGAGTCTCTCCCTTATTTGAATATGTAAGAGAATCACACATATTCATAACAAAAAGAAATCTGTCGTTAAATGCGCCATCATCTCTATCGGCAGACTCTTCAATAATGTCTAGCAACTCAACAATATTGTCATCTTCCAGCTTATCATCAGAAATAAAAACCACCATTTCTTTCTGTTTTGATTTCAGAACCTCTTTTGTGATCTCAATATGCGACTTTTTTGATAATCTTTTAGACTCCTCCGCCGTCTTCTTAGTGTCATTCCCGGTAGCACTATCGGTACCCGGTGTGTCAATCAGGACAAGATTAAAATCATTTTGGACACCCGCAGGATACAAGTTAGACAAATCTGTATATACCTCTATCGTCTCGACGGCCTCCTCTGCCCCCTGTATTTTTTCCTGCACATCCGTTTCTGTCCGGCATAGGAACTCCTCCTTTTTGCCTTTACGCAAATACCTTACGATCGCTATGCCATTCTTTACATCAGAATGAATAATCCTGCATATCTTTGCCGTGCAGGTACCCGAGGCAGTCGGAAGGATGTTTTTTCCCATTAAAGCATTTATAGTCGATGATTTTCCGCTGCTATAGGTACCGGTAAAGACAATCCTAAATTCCTCCGCTTCTATTTCATCATATGTTTCCTTAAGATGCCCATATTTTTCAATCAGTTCCTTTGACTCGGATTCCGCAACAATTTTCTCAAATTCCTCCGTAAGCATAAGTTTGATTACTTCTGCAATATTCTCTTTCATTTGAGAATCCGGAATGATTGTATTTGTCAAATCACAGAATGTCAGTTTTGCACCACAATTTCTATTATGATTCTGCGCATTCAAAGAAGCTTTCACGCTTTCGTAGTCAACTTCACGTCCCGCGAACTCTACAACGATATCTTTATCTCCCATTTGGCAGAGTGTATCTAAAAGGCCTTTCCAATTGTCTCTGTCTATAGGGTCAATCCATGATTGAATAGGCAGATGGACGCTGGAATCCAGATACCTTTTCAAATTCGAATCACAATGCTTATTCTTTTGAACCTCTTTTCCATCTACTATAACGGTAGATTTCATTTCGTAAGGGTCGTACTTAATGTAGATTTTTCTCATGGTTCCTCATTCTCCTTTTGCTCATTTGTCAGTTTCCTTGTTGATCTAACAAAGGAATCCCCTTGTTCTTCCCTTATCTATTGTATTTTATTGCAATGGCTAAATTGTCAGACTTCCAATACACTCATTGATTGGAATCACTCAATCACCTCCACCCGCTCCCCCTGGCTCCGCAGCCACATATCAATCCCTTTCCCAAAAACCTCCGCCGACACCACATAAGCCCCATCCTCCTCGGAAAGAACCTGCGCCGTGGGCAGCCTGTCCAGCACGGCCTCGATATTCTCTCCAAAGTATTTAAACTTCACTTTCTGCAGCTTTCCGCCGTACATGAACTGAATCCGCTTTCGGAACTCCCCCTCCTCGAACCTGCTGCTATAAGGAATATGGAACCGCTCTTCCAGCACTTTCAGCTTCTTTATCCTGTCGATTCGGTAAATCGTGGGAAAGGAGTCATTGATCACGTCGAAGTCTTTGCGCACCTCCTCATCGTCAATGAAAGCCGTCAGGTAAAAATAATACTCCGAGAACATAATGGCCACGGGCTTCAGCTTCCGCGCCACCACCTTGCCGCCTTTCATTCGCCCATACTCGATCTCAATATACCTACAGCTTCGAATGGCCTCTCCGATGTCCCACATAGTCTCCAGGAACCGGGTTTTATGATGAGGCTCCACATAGTGGAACGCCTCGTTGCTGATCAGCTCTTTCACCAGCTTCTGGTTACTTTGAGGCACGCAACAGGAAATGAGCCTGTCCAACATGTCCTTCATCTCTTCTTTCACAAAAGCCCTGCTTTCCAGCAGGATTTTGCACAGAGCCAGCACCTCGCTGTTGGACAGCTTCATCTTGTAGATCTGCTCCATCCGGTAACCTTTGCTTCCCCTGTCGTAAGTGATGGTATTGATATACCCTGTATTCTCCGTGTCCAACTCCAAGAAATTTCGGATATCATCGATATCCCTCTGGATGCTTCTATCGTTTACCTGGTATCTCTCAGCTTCTTTCGCCTTGTTGACTGTCTGCCCGTTAAGGAGTTTTGTGTAAATCCCCAGCACCCGCTCCATCTTGCCGTTTCCGAAATCCTCCATCCCCATCCACCTTGTCCCATTGTATCGAATATAGTTATTATGATAGAATTTGCTTTGCATTTTCTATGATCTAAATTCTATAATAGATTCCATGAACTGATTCTATTATCTAAGTTCCATTATATCTAATTAACCGTCAATGGTGCCACCGAAAATTCGACATTTTTTTACTAATTCACAATAATTCGTATAGCGCAGCCACTATTCGCCATATTCCTTTCTTTTCTTCCCAAATTACCGCATATCTGACACTATTATATCTAAAATTATAGCAAATAGCAATAAAATATTTAGCAAAGCTGTATGCCACTTAATTTTTTTTGCAACTGACGGCATACTAAACCTATAAGGAGTAACTCACATGAACAAAAACGAACCCGATTCCGTAGCCCGAAACATCAAAAAATACCGTCTTCTGAACAACATGACCCAGGAGGAACTGGCCCAGCACCTCAACCTGGATCCCCAGTACTACGCCCAGTTAGAGCGGGGCGAGCGGAACTTCACCCTGCAACGGGTGGTCAGCGTCTGCCGCCTGTTCCGTATCGGCATAGAGGATATCGTTGATATTCCGGCAGACGACACGGATGAAACCCAGGATCTACTGCAGACGCTGCATAAAAAGATGAGTTCCTTAAGCTATGTCCAGCTTCTGTCCCTGGATAAATTCATCGAGGACATTGTGCCATATGTAAAATGACACACTGTCGCCTCTTCGCTGTTTTCCATTATAAACAGTAGGTATGACAGAATATGTCATTCTGGATTTTTTTATGCCATTTTGTCTTTATATACATTTTTATACCCCTAGCGCGCCCTGGAGGCATGGGATACCAAGCAGGATTTGGAACCGTTGCAGGATTTCTTAAGAAGCCAGACTGTAAAGATGTGGGAAAGGCAGATTTCTATGGCAGAAATAAAAGCAGAAAAAATGCAGAAAAAGAGTCATTTTGCAAATGTATCTCCGCTTACCGACAGCGGAGCCGAAATAAGTAATCGGGCTCAAATGAATCGTAAATGGGCTGTCGCATCGCTGATTCCCTAATCATTGATGCGACAGCCCATTTATTTTGTGTATTGTCAACGCCTCAACCCAATGTAAACTTCACGAATGCCTAAGCTATATCCCATACATCCCCAAATACGCTTTCGTATTCTCGCACATCTCCGCAAAAAGCTTCCTGGCGTCCTCCAAGCCGCAGGTCACCAGCGGATCGTTTGCAAAAGCCTGGAAAATACCCTCCAGATCCCGTCTGGCGATAGCGTCGGACAGAATCTCCTGTTCCCCGCAGATCCTGGATATCAGCGGATAGATGGACTGCGGAATGCTCCCGGCGAACACCGGTGTCAGGCTCCCCGCCCTAAATACCGCGTTGGTTTCCACCACCGCCCCCAGGGGGAGATTCGGAATCTGGCCCCTGTTGGGGATATTAACGTTTGTGACCAATTCGGTCAATCCCAGCAGTGCCCGGATCTGGTTCACGCCCTCCTCGCCGGTGCCGTTTATCTCCACCGGCTCCTCCCCGCTTACCAGTCTTGCGCTTCTGGCCAGACGCTTGATCAGGTCTTCCTTGCGCCAGGCCACAGTGGTCAGCCCGAAATGCATTTCTTTTACCCGCTCGGGGCTCTCCAGATACCATTTCCCCTCGCAGAATTCCGCCAGATGCCTGTCCCCCGCCGCCGCGATCTGTCCGAAGCGCAGAAATAAGTCCATCTTCACCTTTTCATCGCAGGCAAAGGCATTGTTCATCCAGTTATTGTCCGCAGGGCCCTCTCCGCCCCGGCCGTCCGGATGCTTTTCACAGTATGCGCGGTAAACCGGGAATAAATCCACATCCCTGTACTTGGCCTGCGTAAGCCAGGTAAAGTGATTTACACCCACGGGGTTGACCTTGATCTCATGGCGCTCCACCGACCGGGCGCCCAGCTCCTCTTCCACCACTTCCGCCAGGAACCGCTGGGTGCCGAATACCTCATGACAGCATCCGAAAGCCTTTATCTGCGGAAATACCCGGTACAGCGTCTTCACACACAGGGTCATGGGATTGGTATAATTGATGACCCAGGCCTGTGGACAGTAGTCTTTAATACCCTCGGCAATGACTTCATACATAGGGATCGTCCGCATGGCGCGCAGAATCCCTCCGGGGCCGCTGGTATCCCCCACCGACTGGTAGATGCCGTACTTCTCCGGAGCGTGCACATCCGACTCCATCTCGTCAAAGGTGCCGGGCAGAATGGAGAGCACTACGAAATCCGCCCCTGTCAGGGCCTCCTCCAGGGTCTCCACAGCCTCATAGTTCCAGATGGTTCTGGCCCCTTTTGCACTGTTGAATTTGTTTCCTATGATTTCGTTGTTCTTCGCGGCCCGAACATCAATGTCGTAGAGGCTGACCCTGCCGCTTATGTCTTCACAGGTCATCAGGTCGCTCATCAGGCCCCAGGCCCAGCCCCTGGAACCGCCGCCCACATAGGCGATTTTGATATCCTCCACTATGTTGCCCCTGTATTTCATGTCCATCCTCCTTTTCGGATTGTTTTGTCTGCATCTGCACGGAAAGCTCCGCACCTGATGTAAGCGCTTACATTTTCCATCTTACCGCCAAAAACTTCTCTCGTCAATAATCAAATCTGATTTGTTAAAAAAATATCTTGCAAAAAAAAATGCATTTGCTATAATTTTATTAGAACTTTTCTGAAACTACTTACACGCCATGAGGAAGACCAATGACGATTTATGATATCTCCGAAAAAGCCGGCGTCTCTATCGCCACCGTCTCCCGCGTGCTCAATGGAAGCCAGAGCGTCAGCGAGAAGACCCGGCAGAAAGTGCTGGATGTCATCGAGCAGTGCGGCTACACTCCCAATGCTTTCGCCAGGGGGCTTGGACTGAACACCATGAAGACCATCGGCATCATGTGCGCGGACAGTTCCGACCTGTACCTTGCCAAAGCGGTCTATTATATTGAGCAGAAGCTGCGCGGCCACGGCTACGACAGCCTTTTAAGCTGCACCGGCTATGATCTGGAGGCAAAGGAGTATTCCATGAATCTGCTGATCACCAAAAAGGTGGACGGCATCATTTTAGTCGGTTCCAATTTCGTCTATGAGAGGGAAACGGACAACCGCTACATCGCGGAAGCCGCCGCCCAGGTTCCGGTGATGGTCCTAAATGCCGCCATGGACACGCCAAATGTATATAGCATCATGTCCGATGACTACACGTCCATGTACAATGCAACCAGAGAAATGCTTGCGGGAGGTATCAGGGATATTCTGTATTTCTACAATTCCCGTTCCTACAGCGGCAGGAAGAAGCTGGCGGGCTTTCAGGCCGCAATGGAAGAACAGCTGCTGCCCGGCATTGCCCCGTCGGTCGAATTTTACCGCGGCTCCCACGAGGATGTCCATGCCATGGTCAGGCATCTGAAAGCAGTCCGGGACAAGGGAATGAGTTTCCACGGCGTCATTGCCGCGGACGACACTCTGGGGCTGGCTGCCGTCAAATATGCCGCCGAAATGGGATACCGGGTTCCGGAAGAGTTTTCTGTCATAGGCTACAACAATTCCATGCTGGCCTGCTGCTGCCAGCCGGAGCTGACCAGCATCGACAACAAGCTGGAGACTCTCTGCGAGCACCTGATCTCCACCCTGTTAGGCATTCTGGAGGGAAAGGAGATGCCCAAGAAGACCGTTTTCTCCGGCGAGATCGTGCGGCGCGGAACCACCCGCAGCCTCGCCCCTGAGCAGACTAAGCTTTCTTGAGGCTGAGGCACCGCCATGCATAAAGGCCGGGGAGTCGGCCCACGGCAGTCTCGGTGTTTGTGTAAGGAAAGCCCAAAAACGCTTCGCGGCGCTTATAATAGCGATGGAACTTTTAAGTAAACCGATATAGAATTCAAATCATGAATGGAGGAGAAAGAACATGAAAGAATTTATGGACAAGGATTTCCTGTTGGAATCCGAGACGGCTAAGAAGCTGTTCCATGACTATGCGGAAACCACCCCGATACTGGACTATCACTGCCATATCAATCCCAGGGAGATTGCGGAGGACCGCCGTTTCGACAATATCACCCAGGTATGGCTGGGCGGCGATCATTATAAATGGCGCCTGATGCGTTCTTTTGGTGTGGAGGAAAAGTATATCACGGGCGATGCCCCCGACTATGACAAATTCTGCAAATGGGCCGAGTGTCTGGGCAAGGCCATCGGCAATCCCCTGTTCCACTGGAGCCATCTGGAGCTCCAGCGGTATTTCGGCTATCACGGCGTTTTGAATAAGAATACGGCTGACGAGGTGTGGAAGCTGTGCAATGAAAAGCTGGCCCAGCCCTCCATGAGCGTCCGCAACCTGATCAAGCAGAGCAATGTGACCCTGATCTGTACCACGGACGATCCCATAGACTCTCTGGAATGGCATCAGAAAATCGCAGAGGATAAATCTTTCGATGTAAAGGTCCTGCCTGCCTGGAGGCCCGATAAGGCCATGAATATCGAAAAAACCGATTATCTGAACTATCTGGATAAGCTGGCCGAGGTCTGCGGCATGCCGGAGATCAACAGTTTCTCTGCCCTGAAGACGGCTTTAAGGCAGCGGATGGAATTCTTCGACTCCCGCGGCTGCTGTGTATCCGACCATGGGCTGGAGTACGTGATGTACTATCCCGCCAGCGACGACGAGATTGAGGCCATCTTCTTAAAGAGGCTCAACCGCATGACCCCCACCAGGGAGGAGGAGCTGAAGTTCAAGACTGCTTTCATGCTCTTCGTGGGCAGGGAATATCACAGGCTGGACTGGGCCATGCAGCTTCATTTCGGCTGCAAGCGCGACAACAATACAAAGATGTATGATCTGCTTGGACCCGACACCGGCTACGACTGTATCAACAATGACGCACCCTCCGCGCAGATGGCTAATTTCCTGAATGCCCTGTGCAAAACCGATGAACTGCCCAGGACCATCCTCTACAGCCTTAACCCCAATGACAATCAGGCCATCGGCACCATCATCGGCTGCTTCCAGGATTCCGGCGCAGTGGGTAAGGTGCAGCAGGGCAGCGCATGGTGGTTCAACGATCACAAGGTCGGCATGAGAGAGCAGTTGATCTCCCTGGCAAACCTGGGGAATCTGTCCGGTTTCGTGGGCATGCTCACTGACTCCAGAAGCTTCCTGTCCTACACCAGGCACGAGTATTTCCGCAGGATCCTCTGCAACCTGATCGGCTATTGGGTGGAGGGCGGCGGTTTCCCGGCGGATATGGATACGCTGTCGGAAATCGTTAAGGATATCTCCTATTACAATGCAAAGAGATATTTCAAGTTCGATATCTGAGACAAAACGGAAAGCCCCTCCCAGCCAGCAGGCCGGAGGGGTTTTTCATAACCAAATATCCGATTTCATGATTTAATAATTCTTAGCCTCTTCCTCGCCTTTCAGCACACGCAGTGCGCCCTGTGCCAGCGCCAGCAGCTCGTCCTCGCCGGGATATACGGTGAAAGGCGCGATCCACTCCGCCCTTTCTTTCAGCGCGGCTACCACATCTGCGCCGTAGGCAATACCGCCAGTGACGATAATCTGATCCACCTTGCCTTTCAGCACGCAGGCCATAGAGCCGATGTCCTTTGCCACCTGCAGCAAAAACGCCTGCTTGGCTTCTATGGCTTCCTCATTGCCGCCGTCGGCCATCTTTGTCACTTCGCGCATGTCATTGGTGCCAAGGTAGGCGTTGAAACCGCCCTTGCCCACCATCTTGCCGTATACTTCTTTTTCCGTATACTTGCCGGAAAAGCACATCTTGATCAATGCGCCGTTGGGAACGCCGCCTGCCCGCTCCGGGGAAAACGCGCCGTCGCCGTCTAAAGCATTGAAGACATCGATGACTTTCCCGTTCTCATGGGCACCCACGGATACGCCGCCGCCCATGTGGACCACGATCAGCCGCAGGGACTCATAGGCTTTCCCTGTCTCTTTCGCATACCGCTTTGCCACGGCTTTCTGGTTCAGGGCATGGAAGATACTCACTCTGGGAAGCTCCGGCACGCCGGAATACCTGGCAATGGGCATCAGCTCATCCACCACCACCGGGTCAACGATATAGGACGGTACGCCGATGGAATCTCCGATCTCCTTAGCCAGAATGCCGCCTAAATTGGACGCATGCTGCCCCTGCACGCCCGCCTTTAAATCCGCCAGCAGTTCCTCGCTGACCGCATAGGTGCCGCCGGGAATGGGCTTTAACATGCCGCCCCGGCCTACCACTACGTTCAGGCTCTTGATGTCAAATTTCCTGGACTCCAGAAGATCCGTGATGATCTTCTTACGGAAGTCTTTCTGGTCTACGATACTGGCAAACTGTGCAATCTCCTCTGTGGAATGCCGCAGAGTTTCTTCAAATAACAGGGTCTCGTCCTCGAACACGCCGATTTTCGTGGAGGTGGAACCCGGGTTGATGATCAGGCTTTTGATGGACATTTTATCATTCCTCCTTTTTTCGCTTTGCATCTGCCTCTCGGGTATATACCCGGCCGCGTTGTTCTGACAGATGCTGCCGCGGCATACGCCGCTTTCCCTATGATTTCTCTCCGCTGTCCCGCGGGTCAGGCTTTCTTCTGCAGCTCCTCGGATACCACTGCCGCCAGGGCGATGGAATTGACCTTGGTCTCGAAAGTATCGGAGCGGCTGGTCAGGATGACGGGCACCTTGGTGCCTGTGAGAATGCAGCCGTTCTTCATGTCCACCATATGTACGATGGCCTTGTATACCAGGTTGCCCGCATGGATATCCGGGAAGAGCAGTACGTCCGCGTCGCCCTGGATTTTCCTGTGGGTCGCTCCCTTGTGCTTCGCGGCCTCCGGGTCGATGGCCAGGTCCAAAGACAGGGGCCCGTCAATGATGCATCCGGGAATCTGACCCTCCTCGCACATCTTCGTCAGCTCATCCGCCTCCACGGTAGCAGGCATCTTGGGATTGACCACTTCCACTGCCGCAAGGGGCGCTACCTTAGGCATCTCAATGCCGCAGGCGTTACAAACGGGAATGGTATTCTGGATGATATGAGCCTTGTCCTCCAGGGTAGGATAAGTCATAAAAGCCACGTCCGTAAGGAACAGCAGTCTGTCGATAGTGGGAACCTCAAATACCGCCACATGGGACAGAGGTTTGCCTGTACGCAGACCCACCTCTTTATCCAGCACGCTCTTTAAGAAATCCTTGGTATCGATGATTCCTTTCATATACATATCGGCTCTGCCCTCATGAGCCAGCTTCACGGCCTTTAAGGAAGCCGCGATCATATCCGGCTCGTCAATAATCTCATAATCAGACAGATCCATATCAATCTGTGCGGCGATCTCACGGATCTTCGCCTCGTCTCCCACCAGAATCGCATCGGCAATCCCTCTGGCCTTAGCCTCTTTTACAGCCTCCAATACTGCGGAATCCTGCGCCACAGAAACGGACACTGTCTTCTTTGCGCATTTCTTGACCCTTTCCATAATGCTGTCAAAACCCTGTTTCATTTTCCTGTCTTCTTCCTTTCTGCCCTGACCGGGCATGTTCTTTTTGCCTGATTGTGTTCTCTTTCGGAGTCTTCATTCTTTTGGACACAAACAGAAACCGGATACCTGCTCCGGCTGCATGAATAGCATAATATGTATTGCTCCTGTTATTAAGAACTATAACACACAGGCCTGCAAAATGCAAGAGTGAAAGGCCTTGACTATAGGGGAATCAGCGCTTATACTGCCGGCGCCTTTGCGGGGCGCCGGCATATTTATGCATGTACATCAGTCAATGATCTGCGCCTTATTGTCCTCCCACCGGAAGCTGATCTTCTCACCGCCTCTGGTGACAAAGCCCCGCACTTCGCCGCTCTTCCACTCTTTCGGAAGCGCCGGGAGAAGCTGCGTCTCGCCGGTATGACTCTGCATCAGGGCCTCGCAGATAGCGGATACGATCCCGAAATTGCCGTCAATCTGGAAAGGCGGATGGGCGTCCATCATGTTCGGGTATATGGATGCGGCGAACATATGGCGGATATGGTGCATGACGCCATCCGGATTTTTCAGCCTGGCATGGACATTGGCGATCCAGGCGTTGGACCATCCGGTGCCGCCTCCGCCATTGTCAAGTCTTCCCTGCAGGGTCTTTCTCACCGCCTCATCCATCTCTCCGTCCGCCCAGATATCCGATGGGAAGAAGCCGTACAGATGGGAAATATGGCGATGTCCCCGCTCACGTTCCTCAAGGACGCAGCCCCACTCCAGGATACGTCCGTCCTCCCCTATGGCAACGGGCTTGACCTTACTCAGAATCTTCCGGTAATGTTCGGTGTCCTCTCCCAGGATCTGTCCCGCTTTTATCGTCTTGTCAAACAGATCATAGATAATGGACAGATCCATGGCGCTTCCCTCACACACCGCGCATCTGCTGCCGTTCCAGATAAATTCGTTTTCCGGGGATGTAGACGGGCTCGTGGTCAGATATCCCTCCCCATCCTCCACCATCCAATCCTCCAGGAAGTCTGCCGCCCCGGTCAATACCGGATAATATTCCCGGAGAAACGCCTGATCTCCGGTATGCAGATAGTGCTCCCAGATATGCCTTGCGCTCCAGAAGCCGCCCATCTGCCAGAAGCCCCAGATGGGATTTTTCGTAGCCTCGTAATTGAATCTCCACAGATCACTGTTGTGCCAGCTGGCCCACCCGCGCAGTCCGAAATGATTGCCTTTTTTTGCAAGATCCTTTAGCATCTCCAGCAGAGGCATATGGCATTCCGGCAGATCGCAGGTCTCAACCGGCCAGTAGTTCATCTGGGTATTGATATTCATGGTATAATTGCTTGCCCATGGCGGTACGGGCTTTTCATTCCAGATTCCCTGGAGATTCATAGCCTGTGTCCCGGGCTGGGAGGCGCATATGGCCAAATACCTGCCATAGTCAAACAGGAGGCACACCAGGCCGTTATCCACGGTTCCTTCCCCCGCTTTCCGGATTCTCACATCCGTGGGGAGCGCGCTGTAGTCCTCTCCGTGAATCTGCAGCGAGACACGGTCATAATACTTTCTGTAGGCCTCCATATGTCTCTGCCGCAGTATTTCATAAGTATAGCCTGCCGCGGCTTCCAGCGTAAGCCTGCACTGGTCCTTATATTCCCGGCCCTGGGATACGGGCATTTTGTCATATCCGTTGAAGCTGGTCTTCAGGGAAAAGAGAATCGTGATCTCCGAAACCCCGACGACCATCACGGAATTGCCTCCCGAAGCAAGCTGTCGGTAATCCTTGGCCAGCACTTTCATGAGGGAACAGAACTGTACGCTCTCTTCCTCCGTGTACACATTGTCGCGTTCTGTAGGGCATCTCCCCTGTATCTCTATGGCTCCGTTTTTTTCTTTGGCACAATTTTCCAGCGTCACTGCCTGATAAATGTGGAACTGCTTCCCTTTCTGGCATCCGATATGCACTACAAGAACGTCATCTTCCAGTGAGACAAAGGCTTCCTTTTCGATGAGCTCGCCATTGTACCGGAAAGCCGTCCGGGTGATTCCGCTTGCCAGGTCCAGCTCACGGCGGTAATCCGTTATCTCGCATTTGGGGTTTTCACAGATCATGTCGATGAAAATGCTGCCATAGGGCACATACATCTGTGAATTAACACCTGCCATTGTCTCCGAGAGAGCCCTGTGCGCCTGGTCATATTCCTTCTCCCTCAGCAGGCGGCGGACGCGGGCAAGTTCTTCCATGCTGTGCTCTGTGGCGCACTTTCCGGGATGTCCTGTCCAGAGCGTGTCCTCATTGATCTGAAGCCTGTCGCGGAACACCCCTCCGAAGACCATGGCTCCCAGCCTCCCGTTTCCCAGGGGCAGCGCTTCCTCCCATGTTTCGGCCTCTTTCGCATACCATAATTTGCGTTCCATTTTCTGTCCTCTCTTCTCGTTTTGTATATGCCCCCGCCTCTCCGGGGAAAGGCAGGCATCATATCCAGATTATTATAACCCATATACCGGGATTTTGGTATGACTATTCTTCAAATTAGTACACTATTTTTATTTTCTCCCATCTCTTGCTTTTTAAAGAAAACTAATATATAGTAAAAATTGAAAACAAACTCGGAGCGCAGCCAAAACAAAGGAGTCAGACAATATGAATTCATTCGATATCATCGGCCCCGTCATGGTGGGGCCATCCAGCTCCCACACCGCGGGAGCTGTCAAGATCGGAAATATTTCGCGAAAGCTGCTGGGAGCGCCTGTCCGGAAAGCGGATATTTTTTTCCACGGTTCTTTCCTTGCCACGGGAAAGGGGCATGGGACGGACAGAGCTCTGGTGGCAGGACTGCTGGGCTTTCCGGTGGACGATTCCCGGATTCCGGAATCGTTCCGCTATGCCCAGGAGGCCGGAATGGAATACCGCCTGTCAGGCATTGACTTAGGCGACGTACATCCCAATTCGGTGAAGCTCCTCCTAAGGGGCGAGGAGGGACAGAAAATAGAGATCGTGGCCGCCTCCGTGGGCGGCGGCGCCATCCGGGTCACCCAGATCGACGGTCTGCCCGCCAATTTCTCCGGAGATTATCCTACATTGGTGGTAAATAATTTAGACCAGCCAGGCCATGTGACGGAGATCACATCCATGCTCAGCCACAAGTCCATCAATATCGCCACCATGCAGCTGTACCGCTCCTCCAAGGGAGGCCATGCGGTCATCGTGCTGGAATGCGACCAGGAGGTTCCTGCCGAGGCCATCCGCTGGCTGTCCCATCTGGAGGGCATTCTGAAAGTGACTTACCTGGGGCTGGCGGAGCGGACCTGAGCGGCCGGTTCCATCCGCAATGCAGCGCGGACAGGGGCTGTATCCCGTACTATACCCACAGAACAGGAGAAAATGTATGTATCAATCATTCCAGGAAATCATGGACATAGAGAAAGAGACCGGAAAGAAATTCTGGGAAATCGTAAGAGACAATGACTGCAGGGAACTGGAGATCAGCAAGGATGAGGCTTTCCGCCGGATGCAGGCCATGTACCGGGCCATGGGGGAGGCCGACGGTTCCTATGATCCGGCTCTGTCCTCCGCCAGCGGACTGGTGGGCGGAGACGGGGAAAAGCTTTCCGCCGCCCGAAAGAGCGGCGCCCTGCTGTGCGGCCCTTTCCTGGGGCTGGTCATGGAGAAAGCCGTGAAGATGGGAGAGTCCAACGCCTGTATGCGGCGTATCGTGGCAGCCCCCACCGCCGGGTCCTGCGGAGTGTTGCCGGCCGTACTCCTCTCTCTGGAGGAGGAGAAAGGATACCCTGCGGATGAGATGGTGAAAGCCCTCTATGTCAGCGCAGGCATAGGAGGCATCATCGCCCAGCGGGCATCCGTGTCCGGAGCGGCAGGGGGATGCCAGGCCGAGATCGGAGCCGCCTCCGCCATGGCTGCCGGCGGCGTCGCTTTTCTGCTGGGAGGAGACGGGGAAGCTATCGCCCATGCCGCCGCCCTGGCCATGAAAAATCTTCTGGGCCTTGCCTGCGATCCTGTGGCAGGACTGGTGGAGGTTCCCTGCGTGAAACGGAACGTTATCGGCGCGGTAAACGCCCTGACCTCGGCGGACCTGGCGAATGCGGGCATCCGCAGCAAGATTCCTCCGGATGAGGTGTTCGACGCCATGCGAAGCGTGGGGAAGATGCTGCCTGAGGATCTGCGGGAGACGGGAAAGGGCGGCCTTGCGGCCACCCCCACGGGCGTTGCTTTCCGGGAGGGCCTGAAGACTTTCTAGGCGCCTCCCCCCTGCTCTCCCGCCTCTTCGGTTTCCGGCAGGAATGTCTGGTACAGCTCTACCTGATCGCTAATACAGGTCCAGGTGCTGACGGAGCCTGCGGTTACGCACAGATATTCCCTGCCGTACCTGTCCAGCCCCAGGCTGGCCGCACAGCTGCCGGACTGGTCTACATATCCCGTCTTGGCGCACAGTACCTCCCCATGGGTGTCCTTGTCCTCGATCCGCCGCAGAAACCAATTTGAGATCAGCAGCCCCTCCGGATGCTCCGGCGTCAGGGATGTGTTGTAGGTGTGGGCTGCCATCACATCCCTGCAGAACGGATTGTCCACCGCGGCTTTTAAAATGACAGCCATGTCATATGCAGTGGAATAATGGGCCTCGTCATAGATACCCACGCAATTGGTCACATGGGTGGTCTCTCCCAGCCCCATTTCATCCAGCTTCTCATTCATCATATCCACGAAAGCCTCGTGGGAGCCTGCCACATAAATAGCCAGTGCCAGCGCGGAATCCGCGCCGGAGGGCAGAATCGTTCCGTAGAACATATCCCTGACTGTCACGTTCTCGTTCAGGGCATGGCCGGTATTGCTGCAGCCATTGACAAAGCTGTAGTCCGTGATGGCTATGGTAATAGGCGCGGTCTTGTCCAGATCTTCCGCTGTCAGATGCTCTGCCGCCACCAGAACCGTCAGCATCTTGGTCATGGAGGCGGGATTCATCCGCGTATAGGCCTCTCTTTGAGCCAGAATTTCTCCGGTCTGGGCATTAATGAACACCCCGTATTTGCTCAGATTTGTCTCGGTAAAGTCCTTTGTGTTCTCTGTGGTCCGAAATACCGCGCTCTCTTCCCAGATCACGCCTCCCAGGGGCGCCAGGGTCGGGAATGGTCCCATTGCTTCCCCCTGCGTATCCGGCTGTGAGGAACTCTCTGTTTGGTCTGCATTCCCGGGAATCCCCGGATTCTCCTGATTCATGACGCCGTCTTTCTCCCGGCTTTCTGCCAGGTTCTGACTTTCACCCGATTCTTCTTCCTGTCCGCTGTCCCTGTGAGACATGGCTGCGGCGCCGATTCCCATGCCGACGCCGATCATGATGGCCAGCCCTGCCGCCACCGGAATGCCCCATTTATATAAAAGCTCGCGCCTGCGCTTTTCTTTCTTCATCTGTTCCAGGCGCGCCCTGCGGCGGGCCTGACGTTCTTCTTCTGTTTCCATCTATGTTAAGGTTTCCTTTCTTATTCCAGTTCCGAAGCCTCTTAAGAAAATGCCCTTTCCGGAGTTCAGCTTCCGGTCACTTATTTCATGTGCCCGCAATCTGAACCGGGCTTTTTCTATGACACTTCTGTCTCCAGTTCCGAAGCCTCCCGCCACCGGGTTAACCGCTCCTCGAATTGTCCGTAGAAGTCCCGGTCGGTTTCGTAGGCTTGCATATAAAAGGTCTGTAGCAGCAATGTATTCAGGCGCTTTGCCTCCTCCAAATCTTCCTCTCCCGCCGCTTTTTCCTCCACTGCGCTTATGACGGAATGCCACTGGCAGATGAAAGTATGGTTTCTGGCCTGATTCGGGGTATCGATCCACTTTGACACCTTGACCTTGGCACGTTTTTTTTCCTGGCACTCCCCGACCTGGAGAAAATACTTGAAATCACCGTTCTCATAAAACCGCCCCAGCGGGAACAGGCGACAAACGCCGGGGCGCCAGGCATGGATACTGCAGCGTCCGCTCTCGTCCAGAAAGGCGCAGCGCTCCTCAGCCCCCGTCATCTTCATGCTGGGCAGAATGACTCCATTAGTCACTCCCAATTCCAGCATTTCCTCCCCCAACAGCGCAGGCAGGCTCTTCCCCACACCCTGCTGCAGCCGGTATATGTCAAAGGGATCCAGAATCACCGAGTTTCCCATGCCCGTACAGCATTTATGACAGCCCTTACAGCCATGGCAGTCTGCCTTTACCATATCGTTGCCGCCATACAGGCGCCCGTCAGAAATCTCTTCGAGACTGACATATCTCTTCATGCTTCCCCACCATGCCTCTCATCCCTCCGCGTTTTTGACTTTCCCGGTCACCAAAAATCCGGAAAATCTGACAAAGGGCTCCCGGAAGATAAGTCACCCCTGTCACTTTTTGTCGGAGGCTTTGATTTTTCTCTATTTTCTGAAATTCTGCGATGTCATAAATCTGTGACAGATATGTCATAACTTATACCGACGGTCGCTATCCTTTGGCAAATCCCCCGCCTCACCGGGGGATAGCATCATAAACCTTTGGAAAATTTGACCGCACGTGAGTATATGTCAATCCGTCCGATATGAGCCGAATCATTTGCATTATATCAATTTGGCTTAAGATATGCAAGACCTGGAAAACATATTCTCGTCCCGAGTACGGATGTTGAGTATGTCCGCTAAAAACTCCCATGAACCCTGAAAAAATCCGGGGCTCATGGGAGTTTTGTTTTTGCAGGACAGCGGGACAGCCTGCCTTAGTTCTTATTGGCCATCTCTGCGCGAAGCTTCTCGGTCAGGGCGGGCACGATCTTGTTCAGGTCGCCTACAATACCATAGTCAGCCACATCGAAGATAGGAGCTGTCTCGTCCTTGTTGATGGCGATGATAATGTCGGATTCCTCCATGCCGGCCAGATGCTGGATGGCGCCGGAGATACCGATAGCGAAGTAAACATTGGGGCGAACGGTCTTGCCGGTCTGTCCTACCTGGAGATCCTTGGGCTTCCAGCCTGCGTCCACCACGGCACGGGAGCAGCTCACGGTGCCGCCGATCACCTCGGCCAGGTCCTCCAGAATCTTGAAGTTCTCGGCATTGCCCATTCCGCGGCCGCCGGATACCAGAATCTTGGCATCCATGATGTCCACGGTCTCGGACACGGCCTTTACCACCTCCAGAATCTCTACATAGTTCTGGTTGGGGGTAAATCCGGGGTTAAACTCCTCCACATTGGCCTTTACGCCGGCCTGTCTCTCTTTCTTCTGCATAACGCCGGGACGGACGGTAGCCATCTGGGGGCGGAAGTCAGGGCAGGCAATGGTGGCGATGGTGTTGCCACCGAATGCGGGACGGGTCATCAGCAGCTGGTTGTGCTTCTGCTCCTTGCCGGGAATGGGGTTCAGCGGGAAATCGCCGATGTCAAGCTGGGTGCAGTCTGCGGTGAGGCCGGTGTGGATCCTTGCGGAGACACGGGGGCCAAGGTCACGTCCGATGGCGGTAGCGCCCACCAGGAAGATTTCCGGCTTATATTTCTCGATGACGCTGGCCAGTGCATGGGCATAGGGTTCGGTCCGGTACTCTTTCAGTTCGGGATCGTCCACCACGATTACCCTGTCGGCGCCGTACTCTGCCAGCTCGTCTGCCAGCCCTTTCACGCCGCTTCCTACCAGAACGGCAGTCACCTCAGTCCCAAGATCCGCGGCCAGATCCTTGCCCTTGCCGATCAGCTCGAATGCAATGCTATTGACGACATTGTCCACCTGCTGCGCGAAGACATATACGCCCTTATATTCTTCTAAATTCATTTTGTCCTCCTATTTGCCTATCTCTCCGGCCAGTGCCGGGAGGCGTCTGCCTCTGGAGCAGCCTCCGGTCCCTGCGCTTTCCGGACAGATACTGTTTTCATCATATATTGACATCCGGCCAGCCCTGGCCGGATGATCCTGCCCGGCGGTTCCAGCGCCGCTTCTGCTTTGCGGCCGCTGTCAGCCCCAGGCCGGATTAGATTACATGCTTCTCTTTCAGCTTGCCCACGATGTAGTCAACAGACTCTGCGGGATCCAGGGCCACTTTCTCGCCGGCGCCCTTTCTCACCTTGTCGGAAGCCTTTGCAATCTGAGTGGGTGAGCCTTTCAGTCCTAAGTTGGAATCTTCCACATCCTTAAGATCTGCTCTGCCCCATACGGTGATCTCTGCCTTGCAGGCATCGAAGATTCCGCCGGGGGTCATGTATCTGGGGTCGCCCAGCTCTGCCAGAGCGGTGATCAGGCAGGGCATCTTTGCTTTCAGCACATGATATCTGTCGTCATACTGACGCTCCACGATGACGCTGTCGCCCTCGATCTTCAGATTCTGGGCATAGGAGATCACCGGAATGTTCAGGTGCTCGGAAATCTGAGGGCCTACCTGTGCGGTATCGCCGTCGATTGCCTGGCGGCCCGTGATGATCAGGTCGTACTCCATATTGCGAAGCGCCCCTGCCAGGGTCTGGGAAGTAGCCCAGGTATCTGCGCCGCCCAGCACTCTGTCTGTGACCAGTACGCCCTTGTCGGCGCCCATGGCCATGGCCTCGCGCAGCACGTCCTCAGCCTTGGGAAGTCCCATGGTCAGGACTGTGACCTCAGCGCCATACTGATCTTTCAGACGCAGAGCAGCCTCCAGGCCGGCTTTGTCATCGGGATTCATAATCGTCATCATGGCAGCTCTGTCCAGAGTACCGTCGGGATTGAATTTAACGCCGCCCTTGGTATCGGGAACCTGCTTAATACAAACAACAACTTTCATTGTATTTTCACTCCTTATATTCTTTTTTCTGTAACCGGATTGCCTGCCGTGTCTGCCCCGGCGCTGCGGCGGGAACCGCTTGCCGCCTTTCACATAGCTTCCGCAGAATTTTCTCAAAAAGAAACTTCTTTGCAGACTACAGCCCTGCCATAAAGGCACCCGCCTCTACGGCCGAATGTCCCTGCGGCCTTTACGGGCCGGATATGGCCTTGGTTTACTTCAGCAGCGCGGCGCTGATAACCATCCTCTGAACCTCGCTGGTGCCCTCGTAGATCTCCGTGATCTTGGCATCGCGCATCATGCGCTCCACATCATACTCTCTGGTGTAGCCGTAGCCGCCATGGAGCTGCACAGCCTTGGTGGTAACTTCCATAGCCACTTCCGCGGCGTAAAGCTTGGCCTGTGCGGCCTCGAAGCCGTACTCTTTCTGGGTGGCCTTGGCCATGGCTGCCTTGTAGACCAGAAGCTGCGCGGCCTGTACCTTTGTGGCCATGTCAGCCAGCTGGAACTGGGTGTTCTGCAGGGCGGCGATGGGCTTGCCGAACTGCTTTCTCTCTTTGGTGTAGGCAATGGTTCTCTCCAGAGCGCCCTCCGCAATGCCCAGCGCCTGTGCGGCGATACCGATACGTCCGCCGTCCAGGGTATGCATGGCAATCTTGAAGCCCTGGCCCAGCTTGCCCAGCATGTTCTCCTTGGGAACGCGGCAGTCGGTAAAGATCAGCTCGTATGTAGAGGAGCCGCGGATACCCATCTTCTTCTCCTTGGTGCCGAACGTAAAGCCGGGAGTGCCTTTCTCTACGATGAAAGAGGTGATCTCCTTGATCTTTCTGCCCCTCTTCTCAATGGTGCCTGTCACGGCAAAAATCACATAAACGTCAGCTTCCTTGCCGTTGGTGATGAAGATCTTGGAGCCGTTGATGATGTAGTCGTCTCCGTCCGCCACGGCCTTGGTCTGCTGGCCCTGAGCGTCCGTGCCTGCGCCGGGCTCGGTGAGGCCGAATGCACCCAGCTTCTCACCCTTTGCAAGAGGCACTAAGTATTTCTGCTTCTGCTCCTCTGTGCCGAAAGTCATTATGGGGTCGCAGCACAGGGAAGTATGTGCGGATACGATGACGCCTGTGGTGCCGCAGACTTTGGAGAGCTCCTCCACGCACATCACGTAGGTCAGGGGATCGCAGCCCTGTCCGCCGTACTCCTTGGGAACCGGAATGCCCAGGAAACCGTTCTTCGCCATCTTGCGGGCGGTCTCCCTGGGGAACTCCTCGGTCTCGTCCACTTCCTGAGCCAGAGGCTTTACTTCTTTTTCGGCAAACTCCCTGAAGAGGGTTCTTGCCATTTCATGTTCTTTGCGCAACGTAAAATCCATGATTTACATTCCTCCATCTATTATTTATACTCGCAGTCACAAAAGTTTGCCGCCGCCCGTGAGTATCAATCCGGCAGATTCCAAACTGCCAATCAATGCTTCTTTTCTTCGTCGGCATACTTATGGACGATGTACACACAACGGGCGAAACCGCCGCTCTTTCCTGCGGCGATTCCGCCTGATTCGCCCTTTGGGCGGATTGTCTTACTTCTTGCTGTAGTCGTAGAAGCCTACGCCGGTCTTCTTGCCAAGCTTCCCTGCGCGGACCATCTTGCGAAGCAGGGGATGAGGACGATACTTGGAATCACCGGTCTCGTTCTGCAGCACTTCCATGATAGCCAGCACAATATCCAGGCCTACCAGGTCGCCGAGAGCCAGAGGTCCCATGGGATGAGAAGCGCCCAGCTTCATGGCAGTGTCAATATCCTCCACGCTGGCAATGCCTTCTGCGTAGATGCCGATGGCCTCGTTGATCATAGGAATCAGGATTCTGTTCACCACAAATCCCGGAGCTTCCTTTACTTCTACAGGTGTCTTGCCGATCTCCACGGAGATGTTCTTGATCTTCTCCACCAGCTCGTCGGGAGTGTTGGCGCCTGCGATGACTTCCACCAGCTTCATCCTGTCTGCAGGATTGAAGAAGTGCATGCCGATCATGGGTCTGTCCAGACCTGCGCCGATCTCCGTGATGGAGAGGGATGAGGTGTTGGTGGCGAAGATGCACTCGGGCTTCACGATCTCCTGAAGCTCCTTGAAGGTGGTCTTCTTGATCTGCATGTTCTCAGGGGCAACCTCGATCACCAGGTCGCAGTCCGTGCAGATGTCCTTTAAGCCGGTAGCGATCTTCGCGGAGATGGCGTCAGCTTTCTCCTGGGTGATCTTCTCCTTGCCTACCAGGAAGTTCAGGTTCTTTAAGATCCTGGCCTTGCCGCCGTCCGCGAACTCCTGCTTGATGTCGCAAAGGCATACCTCATAGCCGTCTGTCATGGCAAATGCCTGAGCGATTCCGGCACCCATGGTGCCCGCACCGATAATACCTACTTTCATGATAAATCCTCCTTATTCTATGTCCCTGTTATTTGTCCGTTTTCTTAAAAGCTGACAGGAAAATCACCAATCCGCCTACCACAAGGCAGCCGGCGCCGACTTTTACGGTGATATCCACAATGCCTGCTTCCATTGCGATATAGTACGCGGCTGCGGCTCCCGCAATGCAGAGAATCCCTGCTACCAGGCAGAATATCTTTTTCTTCTTATCCATAGGTTCCCCCTGTTTAGCAGTTCTTGAAAGGCTCTTTCACTTTCTCCTTGTTCTTGTCCAGGAAGAAAGCCATGCCGTATCTCTGATCCTCTGTCTCAAAGCAGGCCCCGAAGAGCTTCTCCTCCAGGACAATCGCCTCGTCCATGTCCATGTCCAGGCCCTCGTTGATGGCTTTCTTGCAGTTTCTCACTGCAATGGGAGCGTTCTTCGCAATGCCGGCGGCCATCTTCTCCGCTGCGGGAAGCAGCTCCTCCTGGGTGTAGACCGCGTTCACCAGGCCGATCCGCAGAGCCTCGTCCGCCTTGATGTTGCGGGCCGTGTAGATCATCTGCTTGGCCATGCCGGCCCCTACCAGGCGGGCCAGCCTCTGGGTGCCGCCAAAGCCAGGCGTAATGCCCAGTCCTACCTCGGGCTGTCCGAACACGGCATTGTCGGAGCAGATTCTGATGTCGCAGCTCATGGAGATCTCGCAGCCGCCGCCCAGGGCAAAGCCGTTCACTGCGGCGATCACCGGGATGGGCAGGGTCTCCAGCTTGCGGAATACATCATTGCCCTTTTTGCCGAAAGCTTCGCCCTGGGCCTTGGTCAGGCCGCTCATCTCGCCGATGTCGGCTCCGGCCACGAAAGATTTCTGTCCTGCGCCGGTGACGATCAGGCAGCGCACCGTCTGCAGATCGATCCCGTCGATGGTCTTGTCCAGCTCCTCCAGCACGGCGGAGTTCAGGGCATTCAGAGCCTTCTCACGGTTGATGGTGAGGATGGCGTATGTACCCTTTTGCTCATACAATACAAATTCCATGTTTTTTCTCCTTATTCCAGTTCCGCATCGACCCGTCTCGTACCATACTAGGCGGAAATCTTCCGGTCGCTTAGTGATGCGCCCGTAAGTTTTCCGGGCACTCCACGGGACGATGCTGTTTTCCAGTTCCGCATCGACCCGTCTCGTACCATAAGTCGATTTTGTTATAACGGTTCTGCATGTCTCAAATAGGTTCCAGCAAAGGAAGAATGCCTCAAAGCCAGAGCCATTCTCCCTTTACCTTATCCATATAACAGTCCTTAGTCCTCGATCTTCACGATGGTAGAGCATCCCATACCGCCGCCGATGCACAGTGTGGCCAGGCCGGTCTTTGCGCCCTTGGCCTGCATCTCGTGCAGCAGAGTTACCAGAATACGGCATCCGGAAGCGCCCACGGGATGTCCCAGGGCGATAGCGCCGCCATTGGGGTTCAGCTGCTTGTCTACGTCAATGCCCAGCTCCTTGCCTACTGCCACGGACTGAGCCGCAAATGCCTCGTTGGCCTCAATGATGTCGAAGTCCTCGATCTTCATGCCGGTCTTTGCCATGACTTTCCTGGTGGAAGCCACGGGGCCGATGCCCATAACCTCGGGACGCACGCCCGCCAGAGCGCCTGCCACGAAAGTCGCCATAGGCTTCACGCCCAGTTCTTTGGCTTTCTCCTCGCTCATGACCACGATGGCCGCAGCGCCGTCATTGATGCCGGAGGCGTTGCCTGCGGTGACGAAGCCGTCGGGATTGATGGTGCGCAGCTTTGCAAGCCCTTCGATGGTGGAACCTGCGCGGGGACCCTCGTCAACCTTGAACTCAATGACCTCTTTCTTTTTCTTCACGGGAACGGGTACGATCTCCGCGTCGAACGCGCCGGACTTCTGAGCCGCCTCGGCTTTCTGCTGGCTCTTCAGGGCGAACTCATCCAGCTCCTGGCGGGTGAGGCCCCACTCGCGGCAGATGTTGTCAGCCGTGGTGATCATATGGTAATCATTGAACGCATCCCAGAGAGCATCCTTGATCATGGTGTCCACCAGAGTGCCGTTGTTCATCCTGTAGCCGTAACGGGCCTGGGGAACCGCATAGGGAGCCATGGACATGTTCTCCATACCGCCTGCAACCACGATATCGGCGTCCCCTGCCATGATCATCTGTGCGGCCTGGTTCACGCAGTTTAAGCCGGAACCGCATACCACGTTCATAGTCACAGCCGGCACCTCGATGGGCAGTCCTGCCTTGATGGATGCCTGACGGGCCACGTTCTGTCCCTGGGCCGCCTGGATAACGCATCCCATGTACACCTGATCCACATCCTCAGGCTTCACGCCGGCCCTGTTCAGAGCCTCTTTGATGACGATTGCTCCCAGTTCCACCACAGGGGTGGTGCTCAGCGTGCCGCCCATGGTACCGATGGCGGTACGGCAGGCGCCTGCTAATACTACTTTCTTTGCCATTTGTTTACCCTCCAAATAATGTGTTGAATATGATTGTTATTTTTTTATCATAACCACTGTTCCCAGTTTATCATAGACACGAAAGATTTGCAACGTCTTTTCCTTAAAATTTGATAAACTGGGAATGAATAAAATGACCGTTCACGGGCAGTTCCGCCAGGTGTTTTCGCGCGCTTTCTGCGCGAAGATCCCGAGGATCAAAACACCGAAATAAGCGCTTTTTGGTCAATTCATGACAACAGAATTCTGCCTTTGAATTCTATTGTGTGTGCATGCCGATGCCGTGAGCGGCAAAGCCGTGAATCAAACCGGATCAATCAACCGTTTCCGGAACATTTTTCCGCGTCTATGGCCAGTACCAGCATCAGGGCCGCCAGGGCGTCCTGCGAATCTTCCACATCAATCATGTAGGTGTCCGTCCAGTTGAACAGCTCCTTGGATACCGTGGCCACGATTCGGCCGGTTCCGTCCGTCACGCGATAGTCCCAGCCGAAGAAATCTCCCTCCACCTGCCAGCCCATGCAGTCGATTTCATACCTGGGCTTGAAAAGAGACAGTTCCTTGCTGATACAGCCTATGCAGCACTCTCCCGTATAGAGCTCAAATTTTGGCAGGAATGTCAGCACCCGCTCTTTCACCGTGCCGATTTCATTGCCCTGGGGGTCAAATATTTTCAGGCAGTGCCCCCAGGAGAGCTGTCCCTGCACCGTGTAGGCCTTTCCGCCGTCCTCCCTGTAGATATCGTAGCTGTCAAACCAGGAAAACAGCCGCTGTTTGAACAATAGTTTCATATGCCTCCTATCCGTTCCGTCTTTCAGAACATTTGTTCTTGCTTTTTTCAGCCAAATATGATACCTTACTATAAAAGACCCATCAACATTACAGCGCCAAATTTTTGAATGCCGTCCGCAAAAAGCCCAAGACCGGCAGCTGCGCCGGAGGATGCTGCCGTCATGTGCGGCATAAGCCAATGCCGTCCTCTATAACAGATATCAGATAACGCGGCTGCTGTCAACCCGGTGGCTGCGCCTGCTGCAGGCAGAACAGCATTGAGACCCAAAGGAGAATCCATGGAACAGCTTTCTATTTTTACTATGTCGGACGAGACATCCGCCGCGGCCGCCTTTGCCCCGCTGGCGGACAGAATGCGTCCTCAGAATCTGGAGGACTACATAGGCCAGCAGCATCTTTTGGGAAAGGGAAAGATCCTGCGGCAGATGCTGGAAAAGGACATGATACCCTCCATGATCTTCTGGGGGCCTCCCGGCGTGGGCAAGACCACCCTGGCCCGCATCATCGCAAACCGCACCAAGTCCGGCTTTGTGAATTTCAGCGCGGTCACCAGCGGCATCAAAGAGATTAAGGATATCATGAAGCAGGCGGAGGAGAACCGCTCCTACGGCGGCCGCACCCTGTGCTTTGTGGACGAGATTCACCGGTTCAATAAGGCCCAGCAGGACGCGTTCCTCCCCTATGTGGAAAAGGGCAGCATCACCCTCATCGGCGCCACCACGGAAAATCCCTCCTTTGAGATCAACGCCGCATTGCTGTCCCGGTGCAAAGTATTCGTCCTAAAGGAGCTGAATGCGCAGGATCTGACTGCCATGCTTGCCCACGCCCTCAGGGATCCCCGGGGCTTTGGCGGCAGCACGGTCCGTATGGAGGACGATCTGCTCACCTGTGTGGCGGTATTCGCAAACGGAGACGCCCGCACCGCCCTGAACACCCTGGAGATGGCTGTGCTCAACGGAGAGATTTCCCCGGACGGCTCCATCACCGTCACCAGACAGACACTGGAGCAGTGTCTGGGAAAGAAGACCTTTCTGTACGACAAGAACGGCGAGGAACATTACAACCTGATATCCGCCCTCCACAAGTCCATGCGCAACTCCGACCCGGACGCCGCGGTGTACTGGCTGGCCAGAATGCTGGAGGCCGGGGAGGATCCGCTGTTCATCGCCCGCAGGCTCATCCGCTTCGCCAGCGAGGATATCGGACTGGCGGACAATCAGGCTCTGCAGATCGCAGTGGCCGCTTACCAGGCCTGCCATTTCAACGGCATGCCCGAGTGCAACCTGAACCTGACTCAGGCAGTGGTCTATCTGTCCCTGGCCCCCCGCTCCAACGCCGTGTACCGGGCCTACGAGACGGCAAAAATAGACGCAAAAAATCAGCTGGCGGAGCCGGTGCCTTTGAATATCCGAAACGCGGTTACGCCGCTGATGGAACAGCTGCATTACGGGGATGGGTATACCTATGCCCATGATACCGAAGAGAAGATTGCAAAGATGACCTGCCTGCCGGAGAACCTAAAGGACAGGCGGTATTATCTGCCCGGTTCGGCCGGCGAAGAAAAGACCTGGAAAGCGCGGCTGGAGGAGAGCAGGGCGTTCCGGCTGGGAGAATCCTGAAAAACTGCCCATGGCGCGGCCCGCAGGCCGGAAAATCCCGCATAGCACCCGGAATGCAGGAGCCTATAAAGCCGGAGGCAGGCTTCGCGGATGCCCCAGAACCCCCGCAAAACCTGCCCCCGCCCCCGCAGCACAGTTCGGCCCCCTGTCCTCCCCTGCTGTTTACAGGTTCAATTATGCTCCGAAATTCCGCTCATAGTCCTCGTAACTGCCGTACTGCCTCCAGATATCCATCATCATCTCATACCGCTCCAGGGCCAGCCCCGTGTACGCGCAGTTTGAGGTACAGAAAATATATCCTCCGCCCTCCGCCATACCCTCCCGCAGGGAGCGGAGCACATCCTGCCTGCACTCTTCGTCCGTGCCTGTCTGGAGCAGACCGCAGTTCACATTTCCCGCCAGGGCGATCCGGTTCCCGATAAGCTTCCTCACCTCCGGAATGGACACACCTCCCTGGGGATCCAGAGAATGGATGGCATCCGGACCGCAGTCCGCGATCTGTTTCACAATGGGCATGATATTCCCGTCCGTGTGCTTGATGGTGTAATAGCCCAGCTTTCTGTATTCCGCGATGACCTTTTTCAGGTAAGGCGCTATGATCTCATCGAATTTCTCCGGGCTGAAAAAGGGATTTACGTTAAAGCAATAGTCCGAGCAGAGGGTAAATCCGTCCAGCAGATGCCCGCGCTCGTGAAGCCCCCTGGCAAATTCCAGCGCCTGCTCCACCCGGATTTCGGACTCCTCGTTCATCTCCTCCGGCTCCTCGTACATCCGTCTGGAGAATTCCATCATTCCCTCCCCGTCCGGGATGGACCAGGTGGGATCGCCGTGTGCCATGATGTAATACTCATCCCCGCTCTTCTCCCGGATCAGCTCCAAAAGCCACTGGGTGGCCTCCAGCCCGCCCGGATTGGGATGGACAAATATGGCGCTGTGGCCGTAAGCCTTGGCCGTGTCTATGTAGAGCCGGGCCATTTCGTTCATGTGCAGGCTCTTCTCCCCACTGCTCATCTGATTCCACTGGGAGTAATGGCGGTGGGAGGGGTGTATTTTCCCGAACTTCTCCATGGTCAGGAAAAATACCAGCTCAAAGGTAGGAACCTGCCCTCCTATCTTCTCGCATTTCAATGTCCTGATAAATTTTTCACGATTTGTCATTTTTTGTCTCCTGATCGGTTTTCCTATTATTATACTTTATTATACTATATCTTATTATATTTTCAAGGATAAAACAATCAATTTCTCTCACCCGTATGTGTTCTGTTCTCGGGATTTTCACGCAAATTCCTCATAAAAAACTGGCGGCGAAGCCGTGAACGTAACCCCGGCAGCCTTTTTTGTACTTCAGGAAAGAGTGGCCTATGGACACGCCGCACACTTCCGTGATACAATATTGACAACAAAAACACGCTACCCCTTTCCGGTTCCACGCGCCCCCAGGCACATTGCTCCGCTCCAGGGCGCATGGAATCCTAAAAGATCCGGCAGCACAAGCCAGAAAGGAATGTACCCAAGATGAAATACGATTTTACCTCTGTCATGAACCGAAACGGCATGGACGCCATCGCCGTGGACAGCCTGGGCTTTGGCGGCGCCCCGGGCAGCCCGAAAGAGGGCTTCGACGCCATCCCCATGTGGGTGGCGGACATGAACTTCCCCACGGTCCCCACCATACCGGAAGCCGTCACCGCCCGCGTGAGAGAGCCTCACTTTGGCTATTTCTCCCCCAGGGAGGAGTACCTGGACGCTATTATCCGCTGGCATGAGACCAGGAACGGCGCATCGGGCCTCACCAAAGAATGCATCGGCTATGAGAACGGTGTGCTGGGCGGCGTGGTCAGCGCCCTGAATGTGTTCTGCTCCAGGGGGGACAATGTGCTCCTGCACTCCCCCACCTACATCGGCTTTACCGGAGCCCTTGGCAACAACGGCTATCATATCGTCCACAGTCCCCTGGTTTTGGACGGGGACGGTATCTACCGCATGAATTTTGCCGACATGGAGAAGAAGATTACGGAAAACAGAATCCATGCCGCAGTATTCTGTTCCCCCCACAACCCCTGCGGCCGTGTCTGGGAGAAGCGGGAGGTGGAGCAGTTCATGGAACTGTGCCGAAAGCACGACGTAATGGTAGTCTCCGATGAAATCTGGTCGGACATCATTCTCACCGGATACAAGCATGTACCCACCCAGAGTGTCAGCGAGGACGCCAGGAACCGCACTGTGGCGGTTTACGCGCCCTCCAAGACTTTCAACCTGGCGGGCCTGGTGGGCAGCTACCATATTATTTACAACAAAGCCCTCAGGGACCGGGTGGACAAGGAGTCCTCCCTCTCCCATTACAACAGTATGAACCTGCTGTCCATGTATGCCCTCATCGGCGCTTATAAGCCCGAGGGCTATGAATGGGTGGACGAGCTGCGCCAAGTGATTACCGGCAATGTGGACTTCGCCTGCGGCTACATTGAGGAACATTTCCAGGGGGTCAGTGTCTCCAGGCCCCAGGGCACCTACATGCTGTTTTTAGACTGCACCCAGTGGTGCCGGGCCCATGGCAGAACCATTGACGAACTGCTGAAGGCCGGCTGGGACGTGGGCGTGGCCTGGCAGGACGGAAGAGCGTTCCATGGCCCCTGCCATATCCGCATGAACCTGGCCCTGCCCCTGTCCCGGGTGCAGGAGGCCTTTGACCGACTGGACAAGTATGCATTCAATGCCTGAAATCTGCTGCCCGTGAGCAGTCTGCACGGCAAATTTCGGTGGCCGTAAGTACAAGCCGACAGCCTGGCAGGACATGGCTTGCGGCTCATTGCCCGCGGGAATAAATGGCTGAATATGAGGGAAAACGGGGCCCGGAAAGGTGGAAATATCTATGCCGCTTCAGATCGTCAGAAACGATATCACGAAAATGAATGTGGATGCCATCGTAAACGCCGCCAACCAGTCTCTTCTGGGCGGTGGCGGCGTGGACGGCTGCATCCATCAGGCCGCCGGGCCGAAGCTCCTGGCCGAGTGCAGGACGCTGGGCGGATGCGAAACCGGCAGCGCCAAAGTCACAGGAGCGGGAAATCTGCCCTGCAGATATGTCATCCATGCCGTGGGGCCCCGCTGGAGGGGCGGCGGCTACAGAGAGCGCGAGCTGCTAATTTCCTGCTACCGGACTTCCCTGGCCCTGGCAAAGGAAAAGAACTGCGAGACCGTAGCCTTTCCCCTGATCTCCTCCGGCATCTACGGCTACCCCAAAGACCAGGCCCTGCGCGTGGCCGTGGATACCATCGGCGCTTTCCTGTTGGAAAACGACATGACGGTCTATCTGGTGATCTTCGACAGAAAGGCTTACCAGATCGGCGGGAAGCTGTTTGACGGCATTGCGGAATACATTGACGACAATTACGTGGACGAGCATGACGATAGTTCCTCCAGACGTCCTGGATTTTTCAATCTCTTTCCCAAAAAAGAAATGCAAAAGATAGAAAAATCGCCGGCGGATAAGGCGGATGCCATTCACCGGAGGACAGCCAAAGTTTCTCGCTCCGCTCCCCCCATGCCCATGGCTGCCATGCTTCCGGCTGCTCCCGCAGTCCCCTTAAGCGGCCTGGATGATGCCTTAAAACAGATTGACGAAAGCTTTTCCGAGATGCTGCTGCGCAAGATCGACGAGTCCGGCATGACGGACGCCCAGTGCTACAAGAAAGCCAATATCGACCGGAAGCTTTTCTCGAAGATCCGGGGCAATAAGCTGTATAAACCCAGCAAGCCTACGGCAATCGCCTTTGCCATTGCCCTGGAACTGTCCCTGGAGGAGACAAAAGACATGCTCATGAAAGCCGGTTTTGCCCTTTCCCACTCCAGCAAGTTCGACATCATCATTGAATATTTCATTAAGAATGGCAACTACAATGTGTTCGAGATCAACGAGGCTCTGTTCGCTTTTGACCAAAGCCTGCTGGGGGCTTGATCAGAAAGCCCCCACTGTCTTATAGAAAGCAGGAAAATGTCTCCTGCCATGCGACCAAAACCAATCTGATATCTTCTAAAATATGACTGTAAGGTAAGCAACCGGACAGTCATATTTTTAATGGAGGGAACAGACATGAGAAAGAATCTTACGGAAATCGTTTTTATCCTGGACCGCAGCGGCTCCATGAGCGGATTGGAATCGGACACCATCGGAGGCTTCAACTCCATGATCGCCAAACAAAAGAAAACAGAGGGCGAAGCCCTCATCTCCACCGTCCTGTTTGACAACTACAGCGAAGTCATCCATGACCGGGCGGATCTCCGGGACATCAGGCCCATGACCGACGAGGACTATTCGGTGCGGGGATGCACCGCCCTGCTGGACGCCGTGGGCAGCGCCATCCATCACATCGGCAATGTCCACAAGTACGCCCGGCCGGAGGATGTGCCGGAACACACCCTGTTTGTCATCACCACGGACGGCTGCGAGAACGCCAGCCATCATTATACCGCGGAAAAGGTCAGGAAAATGATTGAGAGCCGAAAAAGTAAATACGGCTGGGAGTTCCTCTTCCTGGGCGCCAACATCGACGCGGTGGAAACCGCGGCCCATTTCGGCATCAGCAAAGACCGCGCCGTGAACTATCACGCCGACCATGCGGGCACGAAACTTAATTATGAAGTGGTAGGCGAGGCCATCTCCGCCGTGCGGTGCAGCGCGCCCCTAAACGCGGACTGGAAGAAACGCATTGACGAGGATTACAAGGCAAGGAAGAAAAAGCTGTTCCGGCAGAAGGGCTGACTGGCAGAGCGCCTCCGGGCGGCCCGGGGATTTCAGATACAGGTCCGGGGCGCCCGGGGCTTAAATATACCGATGGGCTGCCCCGGAACATAAAGTTTTCTGTCAGCGTTGCCCGGGAATTTAAAGTTTCTTCCAGGCCCCGCGCTCCAGCACTTGGTTCAGGATCATCTGTCCCAGCATCTCGTCAAAATCGGACTTGCCAACCTCATTTCCGTCCGCCTCATAATAGGGACAGGGAGCCGTGTCCTCCGGATCCGTCGGTTCCTCCCGGGCATAGAGCGTTGCGACTTCCTCCCTGCTGCCATCGGACCGATAGCGGAATATGGTATAGGAACTGGTGCCATTGTAGTCATACTGGCTTACCATGGCGCCGTCTTTCAGAGGATAGTCCCCGCTTGTCATCTCCACACAGTCAAACTGCCAGCAAAAAAGGCTGCCGTTCTCATAATGAAATACGGCGTTAAAATTGCCCGGCTCCTCTATCCATTGCACCAGCAGTTCCTCTGCCCCGTCTCCGTCCAAATCCAGGTAAGTATACTCTAACTCCCCTACGGCAAGAATAGTGTCTTTCCATATATCCAATGCCCATGTATCCACCTGAGCATCGTCAAACAGGGAAATGTCCCCCTCTAAAAATGCCCCGTAGGCCGCTTCGGCAGCTTCCGCTTTCTCCTGAGGCAAAGCCGCTCCGGAACCCTCCTGCTCCAAACTCCCCGTCTCTGCCGCCTCCGGGCTGTTCCCTGCATCCTCCACGGGAGGCACAGACTGCGCCTCCCCCTGCTGCCCGCAGCCTGACAAAAGCGCCAGCCCGGCCAACAGACCAATGCATCTTCCCGTTTTTTTCATATAGCTGCTCCTCATTTTGTCGTCCTCCTGCCCTGCTATCCTCCTGTAAATCTTCCGGCATGCCCTGCCGCCCTGCGAGGATTCTGTCTAAAGCCTTTGTTAAAGGCGTACTTAGCTTACCATATATTTACGGAGATGACAAGGCCGCCTGTGCCCCTCTGCCATTCACACGCCTGAAAAAGGGAAAAGGTAACATTCCCCCAAATCTTTATGAAACCTTAAGGGGAATCGACGCAATATTTTTAGAAAAAAATGGTATTCTGTCGTATAATGGAAAAAGAGTTAAATGAAAACAAAGGAATTGACATCATGAAAAACACAGATACCATGGACATCATTGAAAACGGCAATCAGCTAATGGATATAAGCGGGAACGCTTCCACAGGGCTCACGGCGGCGGAGGTGGAGGAGCGCACCGCCCGGGGCCTTGTAAACCGCGCGGACATCACCACGGACAAGACCACCTCCCAGATCATAAAATCCAATCTCTTTACATATTTTAACCTGATTTTCCTGATCCTGGCGGTGCTGCTGTGCCTGGTGGGCTCCTACCGGAACCTGACTTTCCTGCCGGTGGTCATCGGAAATACGGTTATCGGCATTCTGCAGGAGCTGCGGGCAAAGCGGGTGCTGGACAAGATGAACATGTTGAACGCCCCTACAGCCCTGGTGGTGCGGGACGGAAAACAATCTCGTCTTCCATCGGAGGAACTGGTGCAAGACGATGTAGTGGTGCTCTGTGCGGGAGACCAGATCTGCGCGGACGCAAAAGTCCTGGAGGGAAGCATCTGCGTAAACGAGTCTCTCCTCACAGGGGAGGCGGACGAAATCCGCAAAGACCCGGGCAGCGCCCTCCTCTCAGGCAGCTTTGTGGTGTCCGGGCGATGCCTGGCCAGACTGGAGCGCGTAGGAGAGGCCTCCTATATCTCCAGGCTCACCGCCCAGGCCAAGGCCATGGGCAGCGGAGAGCAGTCCGAGATGGTCCGCTCCATCAATCAACTGGTAAAATGGGTGGGGATCCTGATCATTCCTGTGGGCGCCATCCTGTTCTCCCAGGCCTACTTTATGAACGGGGAGACCATCCGCACCAGCATTGTGTCCATGATCGCGGCCATCATCGGCATGATTCCCGAGGGGCTCTATTTGCTCACCACGGCGGCGCTGGCTCTGAGCACCGTCCGCCTGGCAGGGCGCAAGGTCCTCCTCCACGACATGAAGAGCATTGAGGCCCTGGCAAGGGTAGACGTGCTGTGCGTGGATAAGACCGGCACCATCACGGAGCCCGGCATGGAGGTGGCGGAAGTCCTGCCGCGGGGCAGCGGGGAAGATTTGTCCGAAACAGAGCGGGGAAACGGCAAATGCACCGGGGCAGAGTCAGGGCTTCAGGAACTGAATCTGCTGCTTGCGGATTATGCCGCCGCCATAGAGGACAGCAATGCCACTATGGAGGCTATCCGGAAATATGCTGCCGCATGCATTGGTCAAAAGCTTTCCGGCGGGGACACCGTGGACACGGAGTCGGCGGAAGCTCCCGAACCTGCGCGAAAGCCCCTGTCCACTCTCCCCTTTTCCTCCTCCAGGAAGTACAGCGCCGTGCGGTTCCCGGAGGGGGACTATGTGCTGGGCGCTCCGGAGTTCGTAATGGGGGAGGACTATGCTTCCATATCGGAAGAGATCAGTCCTTATCTGAAAAAAGGGTACCGGGTACTGGTCATCGGAGAGCGGGAAACATCGGCCGCCCTGTCAGACGCCGAAACGACATATGGGGAAGCCCTGGCGGACGGTCGCCCCGGAAAGGTGCGCCCTCTAGGCTACATCGTCCTCTCCAACCCCATCCGGGAAAATGCCCTGGAGACTTTCGCCTACTTTAAGGAGCAGGGCGTCAGCGTCAAAGTCATCTCCGGGGACAATCCCGAGACTGTCTCCGAGGTAGCCAGGCGTGCCGGCATAGAGGCCGCGGAAAAATTCGTGGACGCGGGAACCCTTACAACGGACGAAGCTCTGAGCGCTGCCGCCTGCCAGTACACGGTCTTCGGCCGGGTAACCCCGAAACAGAAGCAGCTTCTGGTACAGGCTCTGCAGAAGTCCGGCCACACCGTGGCCATGACCGGGGACGGCGTCAACGACATCCTGGCCATGAAAGACGCGGACTGCAGCGTGGCCATGGCCTCGGGCAGCGAGGCGGCGGCACAGGCAGCCCAGGTGGTGCTTTTAGATTCCGATTTCGCCCACATGCCAAACGTGGTATGGGAGGGGCGGCGGGTGGTGAACAACATCCAGCGCTCCGCCAGCTTATTTTTGGTGAAGAACATCTTCTCCCTGCTGCTGGCCCTGTTCTCCGCGGTTCTGGCCATCACCTACCCCTTAGAGCCCTCCCAGATCTCCCTGATCAGCATGTTCACCATAGGCCTGCCCGGATTCCTGCTGGCCCTGGAGCCCAACAAAGAGCGGATTCAGGGACATTTCATCCGGAATGTCCTGCTCAAGGCCCTGCCGGCTGGGCTCACGGACGTGGTGGCGGTAGGCGCTTTGGTGATCTGCGGCCAGGCGTTCTCCCTGCCGAAAACGGACGTGGCTACCGCCTCCACCCTGCTGCTGGCCGTGGTGGGCTTCATGATCCTGGGAAAGATCAGTTCCCCTTTCAACCGTATGAAATGGGGGATTCTGGCGCTGAATGTATTCTGCCTGGTGTTCTCCGGCATCTTTTTAGGCAGGCTCTTCGCCATAAGCTCCATGTCCGAAATCTGCATCCTGCTAATGGTGGTGTTCGCCTTTGCCGCGGAATCCCTTTTCCGCCACCTGTCCAAGCTGGTGGAAAAGGCGAGCCTGACGGCTCTGCGGGCGAAATGCAGGAAAGTGATGGAGATATTTCTCCTGAAGCCGTAGTTTCCGGTAGGCCTTACCACTCCCTGCAGTCCGGATACTTCAGCCGCGTATCCGAGGACGCCGTGGCCCTGGAAAGCTGAAGCACCACCTCGCTGAAATACCGGGGATCCACCTCCCCCAGTTTCTTCCGCACAGGCTTTGTCTCGCCGGGCTCATAGAAACAGGCGTCATATACCACAACCGATTCATTCTCACCGCCCACATAGCTTCCGGAAAACGCAAGCTCCACTCCCTTGTCCTGGTCATCACGGATAAAGGTGCAGTAGACGCCGCCGTCGCCTACCTCCCCCTTGTACCATCCCATGTCCTGGAGCTTCCCGGACAGGGAAAGCCCGTTCAGGGACATGCCGCCGAACCGGACAAGCTCCGCGGTTTCTCTCTCCTCCTCCGTCACGCGGTAGACAGGGCGCTCCAGCTGTTCTATGGGCTGGACGATCTCGTAGTCTGCCAGCTGCTCTTTCCACGCGCCAAGCTCCTCCTCCGTAAGCTCGATAGGATGCACCAGGCCGATGCTGCCTGTCTGAGGCAGCTCATACTCCTCTTCCTGCGCCGTGTTGAAAGTACCGTCCTCCATGTACCGGAAAGTCTCCTGTAAAGCCCCCTCCTCATACATGCCCCACACCAGTCCCATGGCAAACTGGTGCATAACGGGATTCTCCACGAACAGCGCGCGCCACTTCCCGGCCTCCCACCGCCGCTCCACGCGCAGGGCCTGTTCCAAGCGTATCTTCTGATTCGCCACCACTGTCTTAAGCTGCTTTTTCAAAAGCTTCCAGTTTTCGTATGCCTCCCTGGATTTCTCCGGGTCGTCGGTTTTGCCGGGGGAGGGCATATTTTTGCACCGTTTCCCGTTTCCATCGTAAATCTCCAGGGACAGGTCAGATGCCAGGAGGACTTTGAACCAGCGTTTCCCATAGTCAAAGATGCGCTCCATTCCGGCGTCAAAGCCCAGGCCGGGCACAATCCTGTCTTCCAGCTCATCCCTGGAAATGCCAAGCTGCTCCGCCGCATAGTCCAGAGCTTCCGCTGCCGCGCCTTTTACCTGGCGGAACTTGAATTTCCTGGCCGTCTGGTCCACCAAAAGAAGCGCCGTGGAGGTGCCGTTCAAGGCCAGCGCCTTCACCGCCTCCGCAGCCATGGCTCCCCTGGCATGCTGGGGCCATTCCTGAATCTGATGGTACAGCACGGGCACAATCGCCTCCCCGCCGTGAATGGACGCGGCATAGAGAACCCATTTTCTCTTGGCCTGGGCCCCGTCCTCCATCCAGCGGCCGAACACCTCACCCATATACGCCGCCAGCTCCTCCGGCTTCAGCCCGTCCGTAAGCCTCCTCACCTCCTGATTCACGCCCGGAACCTGCATATCCGCGTAGCACAAAAGAACCGCCGCCATATAGTCTTCGGAAGCCTCCTGGCCGTCTGTCCTGTGAACCGTCCCGATACTCTCCGGCTCCAGCCATGCCAGCTTCCGCTTCCGGCCGCCTGCAAGGATTTCCTTTATCCTGTCTTCCAAGGTCAGCGCGGAACCGTCTGCCTGATCGACTCCCGCCCCTGCTCCTGGGTTCAGGATTCCCTGTATCAGGGTCTTGATCTTCTTGCTCTTCTCCACCCCCAGGGCTGCCTCCAGCTGCTCTTTGTATTTATCCGCGCCCCAGTTTTTCAGCACTTCCACCGCCATCTCGCGCATGCCTCCCTTGGGGGATTTGAGCATTTCCAGGATATCTCCCTCCAGTTCCTGACGGGACGTATAAATCCCACGCAGAAACTCCCGCCCCTGCTTTGCGCTCTCGGACGCGGCGGACAATAAGCTCTCCTTAAATTCCTCCCACCGCTCTCCCATGACACGGTATGCCAGGATGCGCTCCGGCAGGGACTTGCTCTTTGCGGCTTCCTCCCACTCCGAATGCCAGCCGCCGCGAAGCTCTTTCAAGGCGTTGACGCAGATTTGGCTGACACTGCCCGCATCGAAGACATTGGCGCTGTATCCGGTCTCATACATTGCCGCAAAAAACGAGATCTGATACTGCGCCGGTACGCCCTCCCCCTCCAGCAGGCGAAGCATCCCCTCGATCTGGCGCCTGTCTCCATTTTTATGGCTGTTCTCCCAGGAATTTGCAAGCTCCGGCAGCCCCTCTTCCACCCAATACTTTTTAAAATAGGTGTCCTCCTGCCGCAGGCACTCCAGGACAAGCGCCCTCCGGTATAGCTGCATCTCGCCGTATTCCGGATAGTTGTGAATCCGATCAGCCCGCCCGCTGTCATAGAAGCGATTTTCCCTCCACTGCTCCACATAGGGCAGAATATCCTCCAGCTCAATGATTCCAAGCAGATAGTCAAGCGCCCTGTCCCCTGCGGGCTCAAGCCTTTTTACATCCTGTTCTGCCGATATCCTGCGGTAATCCGCCTCAAGCTCCCGGCCTACTTTTTCATAAAGTGCCGGATTGCCTGTCTTCATCTGATATAATAAATATCCGTAGTCCTCCGCCGGAACTTTCCCGATCACCTGGCACACCGCATCGGGAGCCTGGGCCGTCATCCGCATCAGAATCTCTTTCTCCCTGTGCGCAATGGCCCAGCGGATATATGTCTCCCCGGAAATCCAGAGGTACTTTTCCAGCGCCTCAATATGTCTCAGAAACCACGCTTTTCCGGTCTTCTCGCAGGCATCCAGAGGGAGGTTGGGAATGGCGTCCCCGTCCACTGCCACCGCGAAACGGATAAGCGATATAAACCTGTTGGAATGTTCTATTCCCAGAAAGGCCAGACAGGGGAGAAAGCCCATCCGATAGTCATGCCTCTTCCTCCCGGAGATCATCGCCCTCATCTCATAGGGGAATTCCTCCCTTGGGTCAGAGTCCTGCACAAAGGCCCGCAGCTTTTCATCCTCCTCCCCCTGGGGCTCATCGGCTTTCGCGAAAAGCCCTGAGGCGTTGGCTTTCAGGCGCTTCTCTAAAAGCTCCCTCATCTCCCGGATACGCTCCGGACTATCCTCCGCCCTGTGGTCATTCTCCGCAAATGTCCAGAGCAGGCTCCTGGACTCCTCCGGGGGCTTCACACAGTGAAGATACAGCCCTGCCAGAAACATTTCCGTATTGCGGGCATCCTCATAATAGCACAGATCCCTGATCTGAAAGAAAATCCCCGGATTCTTCTTCCCCTCTTCAATCAGAGGCGCCATGACGCTCTCTTTCTGGGCAGACGTATTCCACGCCACCCAGTCCGCGTACAATCCCACATTCTGCACATGGGACAGAATGTCTTTCAGATATTGAAAATCTTGGTTCCACCCATAATACGCCAAGAGTCTGCGGGCCGTCAGCCCCCCGGCCTCCACCACGAAACGGGTGAAACGGACCGACAGCTCCGGCCTGGTCCTCCTGAACATCCCCTGGGTGTTGTACACGGACCTAAGCGTCCCCAGCTCTAAGCTGTAGAAGTCCTGATGCTCCACCTCCTTCAGAAGCTCCGGCTTCTCCGGCGCGGACATATCCATGTATTCCTCCGCCAGCTCCCAGTTCTTCGGGGTAAGCTCCAGGAGCTTCAGCATCTCCTCAAATTTCTCCCCCTCTTTGTGATTCGCCCTCTTTTCTTCTCTCCACAGCATCTGCGATACCCCCATTGTTCTTTTCCTGTCTTGAACGGAAATGCCTAACAAACTAGCCTGATTATAGCATGGCTGGAGGATGAAATCAATATCAAGGCTTTTTTGAGATAATCGGCCACCGGGTTTGCCGCTTGCATAAACAAGCTTCATGAAAAATCTATTTTGCGCAATAGAAGATCAAAATTCCAGTTGAAAATTCGTGGAAGAAATCGTATAATAAAGAAAAGTAAAATTTAGGAAAAAGGAGGTTCCGTTATGAGTAGTATGACTGTGACTAGTGGAATTTATAATTCATATTCCCATCTCTCCAGCGGCAAAAGGATCAACACCGCTGCCGACGATGCTGCAGGGCTTGCCATTGGCAAGAAAATGCAGGCTCAGGAGACGGGGCTTAATGTAGGCGCGCAGAATGCAAAAGAGGGCATGGGAGCCCTGAATGTGGCTGACGGGGCTTTGGACGGCGTGATGGATTATCTGCAGAGGATCCGGGATCTGGCCCTGCGTTCCATGAACGGTCTCGCTTCCGCTTCGGATAAAAAGTATTATCAGGACGAGATCAATCAGCTAAAGGAAGGCATCCAGTCCATGTCCAAGACCACTTCCCTGAACGAGCAGAAGCTCCTGGACGGCAGCATGGCCGACATGCACATTGCCACCAATCCTGACGGAAGCGGCATGCGCATCGGCATGGCCAATTCCACGCTGGAAGCATTGGGCATTGCCGATTTCGATGTGACCAAGAAGTTCAGTCTGGACGATATCGACGACGCTATCAGCAAGGTGGCAAACCAGAGAAGCAGCCTGGGCGCTTCCACCAACCGCTTAGAGCATGCCTATAATTACAATACAGGCGCCAGCCTGGATCAGCTCAGCTCCAGAAGCCGCATTGAGGATCTGGATATGCCAAAAGCAATTTCGGATCAGAAGAAAGAAGATCTGCTCAGCGAATACCGAAATCTGATGCTGAAGAAACAGATGAATCAGGATTCTATGGTGCTGAAGCTGTTCCAGTAGAATAGAATCGGACTTTTTCCCCAATATATGTATCCGAAAGACAGCCGGTATGCGGTTTTAGCCGTATATCCCGGCTGTCTTTTGTCCTGTTGGCGGTGCAGGAGCTCTGTCCGCAGACTCTTTCTCCCCCATTGTACTTTTCCCGGAAAGCGGATATAATGGGTTCATTGAACAGCGACAGCATTTATTGTGAAACATATGAGGTGACCTATGAAAAAAGCATTTACCAATCTGATCCTCCTGGACGGCAGTGAGAACATGATCCCAAGGCAGGGCGTAACCGTGCTGGTGGAGGACGACCGGATCACGGCCGTCCTGGAGGAATGCAGCCTGGACGGCTATGAAGTCATTGACCTGGGCGGGCAGTACCTGATGCCGGGGCTCATCAACCTGCATGTCCATATCCCGGCCAGCGGAAAGCCCCGAAATAAGCCCATGGACGCCAAAAAGAACGTAAAGTTCGCCACAGCCAATGCCCTGACGCGCAAGTATATGGAGCATATGTACAAGTCCTACTGCCGCATGGAACTGCTCAGCGGCGTCACCACTTTCCGCTCTGTAGGCGGCGTGGAAAGTTATGACACCTGGATCCGTGACCTGATTTTGGCGGGCAAGGCCGCGGGCCCCCGGATTCTGGCCGGAAATATGGCAATCTCTGTGCCGGGCGGCCATATGGCAGGGTCTTTGGCCTATGAGGCCACCACCCCCGATGAGGCTGTGGAGTATGTGCGTAAAATCGCCAAAGACAAGCCTGACCTGATCAAGCTTATGGTTACAGGAGGCTTGCTGGACGCCACGGTAAAAGGGGAGCCGGGCGTGCTGAAGATGGCCCCCGCCATTGTAAAGAGCGCCTGTGATGAAGCGCATAAGCTGGGATTTCATGTGGCCGCCCATGTGGAAAGCCCCCAGGGAATGCAGGTGGCCCTGGAAAACGGCGTGGACACCATAGAGCATGGCGCGAAACCCACGGCAAAGACCCTGCGCCTGTTTAAAGAGCGGGGCGCCGTCCATGTAGCCACGCTTTCCCCTGCACTGCCCTATGCACTCTTTGACCCCCAGGTCAGCCATGTGACGGAAATGGAGCGCTACAATGGGGAGGTGGTCTTCCACGGCATCATAGAGTGCGCGAAGCAGTGCCTGGCAAACGACATCCCCGTGGGCCTGGGCACGGACACCGGATGCCCTTATGTGACCCATTACGACATGTGGCGAGAACTGCAGTACTTCCATAAATGCTGCGGGGTGTCCAATTCTTTCGCCTTACATACCGCTACCAGGCGCAATGCCGAGATTGCAGGCATTGGGGCTGTCACCGGAAGCATTGAGGCCGGCAAATGCGCCGACTTCATCGTGTGCGCCGGCAATCCATTGGACGACTTATCCGTCTTAAGAAACCTGAGCATGGTGGTTGCAAGGGGCAAAATCTTCCGTGACCCGAAAGTGAAGAAGATGCCTCAGGTGGAGGCGGAATTGGATAAATTCATATAGGAAAGGGACAAATATGAGAATGCTCCTTTTCGGTAAGAATCTCTATATCCTACTGCCTTTTCCTCCTGCTTTTTCTCATAGCTGCCTCGTAGGCTGCCACTGCCTGATCGTAGTCCATTGGACGACCATTATTCGTCTATTGTATGTAAAGTAAAAAGGCCCTGATGTGGGCCTGAATAGGGATTGAATTAAGAAGTAGCGTTAACACGGACGTGCTGCAGGATGACAGAGGGGAGTTAACAAATATAAAATGAATACGAGAAAAGCTGTTTTCCACACGCTTTGCGAGTCTTCCATTGTCACGAAGAATGCCAGCTGGCAGCTCCTGTGAGCATCTCAGCCGGCATTCTTCCAGATAAAGTCTTCCCGAATTCCCTACTGATCCACGCTGTAATTCGGCGCCTCTTTCGTAATATGGATGTCATGGGGATGGCTCTCTTTCAGGGAAGCCGCGGATATCTTCACGAACTTGCCGTTCTCCTGAAGTTCCGGAATATTGTGTGCCCCGCAGTAGCCCATGCCGGAGCGCAATCCGCCTAAGAGCTGGAACACCGTATCTTCCACGGCGCCCTTGTAAGCCACCCGGCCCTCCACGCCCTCGGGCACCAGCTTCTTGGCATTCTCCTGGAAATATCTGTCCTTGCTGCCGTTCTCCATGGCCGAGATGGAACCCATGCCCCGGTAGACCTTGTACTTCCTGCCCTGGAACAGCTCGTAGTCCCCGGGGCTCTCCTCGCAGCCCGCGAACATGCTGCCCATCATACACACGCTTCCGCCTGCGGCAATGGCTTTGGTAATGTCTCCGGAATACTTGATGCCGCCGTCCGCGATGATAGGGACGCCGTAGCGCTTCGCCACCTCATAACAGTTCATAATGGCCGTGATCTGGGGTACGCCGATTCCGGCCACCACTCTGGTAGTACAGATGGAACCCGGGCCGATGCCTACTTTCACGGCATCCGCGCCGCTCTCGATCAGATCCTTTGCCGCCTCCCCTGTGGCCACATTTCCCGCGATAACCTGCAGATCCGGATATTTCTCCTTGATCATCTTCAGGCAGTTCAATACATTTGCGGAATGTCCGTGAGCGCTGTCCAGCACGATCACGTCCACCTTGGCATCCACCAGCGCGGCTACCCGCTCCAGCACATTGGCGGTAATCCCCACGCCTGCGCCGCACAGCAGCCTTCCCTGGGGATCCTTGGCAGCCAAAGGGTATTTGATTGCTTTCTCAATATCTTTTATGGTGATAAGGCCTTTTAGATTAAAGTCCTTGTCCACGATAGGAAGCTTCTCTTTCCTGGCACGCGCCAGAATCTGCTTCGCCTCCTCCAGCGTGATGTCCTCATGGGCGGTAATCAGCCCCTCGCTGGTCATGGATTCTTTGATTTTCTTGGAGAAGTCTGTCTCGAATTTCAGGTCACGATTGGTGATGATGCCCACCAGCCTGCGCCCCTCTGTGACGGGCACGCCGGAAATGCGGAATTTCGCCATCAGTGCGTCCGCATCTCCCAGTGTATGTTCCGGAGTCAGGGAAAACGGATCCGTAATGACGCCGTTCTCGGAGCGCTTTACCTTGTCCACTTCCTCGGCCTGAGCCTCGATGGACATGTTCTTATGGATAATACCAATGCCGCCCTGTCTGGCCATGGCTATGGCCATGCGGTGCTCCGTGACCGTATCCATTCCCGCGCTCATCATCGGAATGTTCAGTTTGATCTTCTTTGTCAGCCATGTGTCAAGCTCTACCTGATTGGGCACCACCTGCGAATACGCAGGCACTAACAGTACGTCGTCAAAGGTAATGCCATCCCCGATAATCTGTCCCATTTTCTCCTCCTATTCCTGTCCTGTAAGCTTTCCTTACCGTTTTCAGTTGTGTATATAATGTTCATGAGTTTACCAAAATCCGGCTCCGATGTCAATAAGTTTAATCGGAAAAAACTTTTCTCGGCGCAACATTTTTCATCAGCTTGATCAGCTCCTCGGAAGGACTTAAAACAATCTTCTCCCCGCCCTCATAGAACATCAGGTAGCGCTTGTCCGGCTTCAGTTCCTCGCCGATGCTGTAGTCCTTTTCCTTTGCATTGCGATTCCTGTAATTGTCCAGACGGTAACTTTTGATAGGCGCCAGAATCTCGATTCTGTCCAGATGGTAGGTAGCCACTCTCTTTCTCTTCGTCTTGGCCATGATCTTGTCCACCACCAGCTCCTTGTCCAGGTAAAGATACTCGTACTCCAGATCCGTGAACATCCTGACAAAATAGGCTCCCACGCCGAAGAGCACCGCGCCGATGAAAGCAAACATCATAAGAGGAGGCAGCACGAAAATCGTCAGGATGCAGATCACCATCAAAGTAATCAGCACCACTTTTCCAATTTTGCCCAGCACAGAGGGCTTGGCCTTTACCAAACATTCCACATAAGCGTCACTCATTTTCATTATCCTTCCTTTGTCTTAGTTTTGGATTCCGTTTCTACCTATCATAATAAACTATCTTCCGCCAACTTGCAAGGCGGTTTCCAAAATCCTGTCCTTTTTATCCTTTTTTTAGAATCTTGTTAGAATAGATGCATTGACAATCCGGGCCGGGAGAGATATGATTTGATTCAGATAAAACGTTAGTGTTGCGATGAGAGGCAACCGCGGAAAGGTGGACATACCATGCCGGTAATGGATGAATTCAGAGAAGAGCGGGAAGCGCTGAAGCACGGAACTCCAAAACAGAAATTTGCTTATTTCCTCGATTACTACAAATGGTATGTGGTTGTCGCCATAGTCGTCATGGTCTTTATCGGTTCTCTTATCTATCAGGCGCTGACCCACAAGGATATTGTTTTCTATGCCGCGCTGGTCAATGTCTTTGAAATGGATTCCAACGACGAGCATGCAAGACAATTTGCCGAATACGCCGGAGTCGACACTGATGAATACGAAATTGTCTTCGATTCCTCCCTGCATATCGACACTGCCTCCATGGATCAGGAGACCATCACTTCCACCCAAAAGCTCATGGTCTATATCGCCGCAAGCGAAATCGACGTACTCATGATGGATGATGTGACTCTGGAGCAGTATGCCTATAACGAGACTCTCACAGACTTAAGAGAGGTGCTCTCCCCGGAGCAGATAGAAGCGTACGAGCCTTACTTTTTTTACATGGATCAGGCCGTGGCAGATGCCATAAGCGCCGCCCAGGAGAATCCGGACTACGATTACAGCATCGCCCCCACCCATCCGGATCCCAAAAATCCGGAAGCCATGGAACAGCCCATTCCCGTGGGCATCTATCTGGACAATGCCGCCTCCTTTAAAGAAAACAATGTCTTCATAATGGGAGACGGTGTCATTTCCGTGGCCGCCACAAGCCCGAATCGCGAAATCGTGCCGATGTACATTGATTTCGTCCTGCAGCGTAAGATCACATACTAAGGTTCAGCGCAGCAGTTCTTTCAGTAAGATCACATACTAAGGTTCAGCGCAGCAGTTCTTTCAGCATCCGGTTTACGCCGGCCGGATCCGCTTTCCCTTTCATGGCTTTCATGGTCTGGCCTACCAGGAACCCCAGCGCCCTCTCCTTGCCGCCCTTATAATCCTCTGCGGATTTCGGGTTGGCGGCAATGACTTCCTCCACCACTTTGCGCAGGTCGTCCCCATCGCTGACCATCTTCAGGCCGTGTTCCTCCACATACTCTTGGGGATCCACGTCCTCTTCGAACATGTGCTCAAACACTTCCTTGGCCACAGTGGAGTTGATGATTTTACCCTCCGCCAGTTCTATGAGTTTCGCCAGGTGCTCCGGAGAAAAGCGGATATCCTCCGGATCCAGTTCCCTTTCCTTTAAGAGACGTAAGGTCTCCCCCATGAGCCAGTTGGACGCTTTCTTGGGCTGGGCTCCCAGGGCCACGGTGGCCTCGAAGAGATCCGCCATAGTTTTGGATCCGGTGATGATTTCAATATCGTAATCTGGAATGTCGTACTCGGCCCGGTATCTGGCCATTTTTTCCGTACGGAATTCCGGCTGTCTGGCGCGGATTTCCTCCAGGAACGCGTCATCAATGCTCACGGGCACCAGGTCGGGATCCGGAAAATACCGATAGTCCCGGGCGTCCTCCTTGGAACGCATGGCATAGGAGGTGCCTTTTAAGTCGTCCCATCGCCTGGTCTCCTGCACCACGGCCTCTCCCGCTTCCAGCAAGTCGATCTGGCGCAGCTTCTCTCCCTCGATGGCCCTGGCTATGGCGCGGAAAGAGTTCAGATTCTTCATCTCCGTGCGGGTGCCCAAGTGTGTGTCCCCCACCCGGCGCACGGACAGGTTCACGTCCGCCCGCATGGAGCCCTCCTGAAGCTTGCAGTCGCTGGCGCCCAGATACCGGATGATCAGGCGCAGCTTTTCCAGATAGGCAATGACCTCCCGGGCGTTTCTCATGTCCGGCTCGGACACGATTTCAATCAGAGGCACGCCGGAGCGGTTGTAGTCCACCAGGGTGCAGTCCTCCCAGTCGTCATGGATCAGCTTCCCCGCATCCTCCTCCATGTGGATCTCATGGATGCCGATGCGCTTTTTCCTCCGGGGAGCTGCCTTTTCGCCGTCCATGCCCCACCTGGCGTCTGTCCCTTCACCCCCGGCGTTTGTCCCTTTTCTTTCGTCTTTCGTCTCTTTCCCCCCGGCTTTTGTCCCCTTTCGCCCGGTTTCCGTCTCTGCCCCCTGGGCCTCTGTCTCTCCGGCCTCTTCCAGGTCGATCTCCACATAGCCGTCCCGGCAGACAGGGAGATAGAGCTGGGATATCTGGTAGTTCTGGGGATTGTCCGGATAGAAATAGTTCTTTCTATCGAACTTGCAGTATCTGGTGATCCGGCAGTTGGTGGCAAGTCCTACCGCCACCGCGTGCTCCAGCACTTTCCGGTTCAGTACCGGCAAAGTACCCGGCATGCCGGTACACACAGGGCAGGTGTGGGAATTGGGCTTCCCGCCGAAAGCCGTAGAGCATCCGCAGAAAATCTTGGTCCTGGTGGCAAGTTCCACATGGACCTCCAGCCCGATAACTGTTTCGTATTGTTTCGACATCTGTCTCCTCTCCATTCATCTCATTCATATACTGAGCGGTCAAATCCGCCAATGTTTCATACTGCTTTCCGCTCGTACACCTACATTACCTGTCTCTTATTCTCAGGCCTTTTTCAGTTGTTCATAGGTATACGCCGCCTGCAGGATCTTCTTCTCCGCAAAGCAGTCGCCGATCAGCTGCAGGCCGATGGGCAATCCGTTTTTATCCGCGCCGCAGGGGACGCTGATGGCGGGCAGGCCGGCCAGATTCACGGAAATGGTGTAGATGTCCCCCAGGTACATCTTTAGCGGATCGTCAAGGCTTTCTCCCAGTTTTGGCGCCGTGGCAGGGGCTACAGGCCCCAAAATGCAGTCATATCTGGCAAATGCTTCGTCAAAGGCCTTTTTGATCATGGCTTTCACCCGCAGGGCTTTCAGGTAGTAGGCGTCATAATAGCCGGAGCTGAGCACGAAGCTGCCCAGCATGATGCGGCGCTTCACCTCCGGGCCAAAGCCCTGGGAGCGGGTCTTTTTATACATCTGGTGCAGTTCCTCCGCGTCCGCCGCACGATACCCGTACTTGATGCCGTCGAAGCGCTCCAGGTTGGAGCTGGCTTCCGCAGCCGCGATGGTATAGTAGGCGGGGATGGCGTACTCTGCCAGGCTTAAGTCAAATTCTTCCACCACAGCGCCGTTTTTCCGCAGGAGCTCCGCCGCTGCCAGGACAACTCTTCGCACTTCCCCGTCAAGTCCCTGGCCGAAGTAGTCTCCGGGGATGCCGATGCGCATGCCTTTTACATCCTTTTTCAGGGCGGATGTGAAATCGATGTCCTTTCTGCCCAGATAGGTGGAGTCATTTCGGGCGGCCTGCCCTCCTGCTTTCTGTCCTGTTTTCTGCCTGATCCCCTGTCCTGCATTTAGCCCGGAATCCAGGGAGCGGCTCTCTGCTCCGAAAGTCTCCTGATTCTGCGGCTTCTCCCCTGCAGCCAGACTCCCCACGTAATTCCCGGTACAACTATCACTCCGTAATCCGTCCTGAGAGTCCGCCGCCAGTATCTCTAAAATTACCGCGCAGTCCTCCACTGTCCGGCACAGGGGGCCTACCTGATCCAGGGAGGAGCCGTAGGCGATGAGCCCGAACCGGGACACCGTGCCATAGGTGGGCTTCATGCCCACTACGCCGCAGTGGGAGGCCGGCTGCCTGACAGATCCGCCGGTATCCGAGCCCAGAGCGAAGAAGCACTCGCGCGCCGCCACAGCCGCCGCGGAACCGCCGGAAGACCCCCCTGGCACATGCTCCCTGCCGCAGGGATTTCGGGTAATTCCGTAAGCCGAGGTCTCCGTGGTAGAGCCCATGGCGAATTCGTCCATGTTGGTCTTGCCGATGATGACTGCCCCTGCCCGCTCCAGGTTTTGGACTGCCTGGGCCGTGTAGGTGGGCACGAAATTGCCCAGGATCCGGGAAGCGCAGGTGGTCAGCATGCCCTCTGTGCAAAGATTGTCCTTGACGGCCATGGGGACTCCCGCCAGGGGGCCCGTAAGTTCTCCTGCCTCTATGCGCCGCTGGGCGCTTTGCGCCCTTTCCAGCGCCTTTTCCTTGTCAATTGTAATATAGCAGTGAAGTTCCTCTTCCGCCTCCGCTATCCGGCCCAGGACTGCCTCCATGGCCTCCACGGCCGTGGCTTTGCCCGTTCCTATGGCGGCTCCCAATTCCACTGCCGAAAGGGATAATAGTTCCATAATCCACCTCTTTTTCATGCGCGGAGCCCTGTATGCCCCTGCCTTTGCTGTTGCCTTTGCTGTTGCCTTTGCTGTTGCCTTTGCTGTTGCCTTTGCTGTTGCCTTTGCTGTTGCCTTTGCTGTTGCCTTTGCTGTTGCCTTTGCTGTTGCCTTTGCTGTTGCCTTTGCTGTTGCCTTTGCTGTTGCCTTTCCAATGCTGCCTTTCGCTTTTTTGGTCAATGAGACATCACACTTGGAACTACGAACATGTCATCTTTCTGTTCAGGCGCATTGCGAAGCACTTCTTCGCGCCCATCGCCGCCTGTCACCTCGTCCTCCCGGAACACGTTGCGCACCGCAAAGACATGGGACATGGGCTCCACCCCCGTGGTGTCCAGTTCATTCAGTTTGTCAATGTAGTCCAACATCCGGCCCATGTCCTTTTTCGCCTGCTCCCGCTCTTCCTCCGAGAGCGAAAGCTTCGCCAGAATGCCCACATATTCTATTGTCTCGTCACTAATGATATTCGCCATTAGAATCTCCTTTCCCGTCGCCCGTACTCCCTAACCCGGAAGAATGCCCGCACTTAGGGCATTCTTCTGTGCGAGAACGGATTGCAAAGCGAACTCGTTCGCTTGTAATCCTAGAAGTTCTTAGCCTACGTACTTTGTAGGCTTAGAACTTCTTCTCGCACTAATCCCGAATCTTGATATGCACCTCCCGCAGCTGCTGCTCCGTGACCTCGCCGGGCGCGCTGCACATCAGATCCTGGGCGGAGCCGCTCATAGGGAACGCGATCACCTCTCTAATATTCTCCTCCCCCCGCAGCAGCATCAGCATCCGGTCGATTCCCGGAGCCATGCCCGCGTGGGGCGGCGCGCCGAACTGGAATGCCTGGTACAGGGCTCCGAATTTCCTCTTCAGCATCTTTTCATCGTACCCCGCTATCTCAAAAGCCTTTACCATGATGTCCATGTCGTGGTTGCGCACCGCCCCGGAGGAAAGCTCCACACCATTGCACACGATGTCGTACTGATAGGCCAGCACGTCCAGCGGGTCTTTCGTCTCCAGGGCCTCCAGACCGCCCTGGGGCATGGAGAAAGGGTTGTGGGTGAAACCGATCTCCTTTGTCTCCGGATCCCTCTCGTACATAGGGAAATCGTTGACATAGCAGAACCGGAACGCATTTCTCTCCGTGAGCCCCAGCTTCTCCCCCAATTCGTTGCGAATCCTCCCGGCATAGTAATTTGCCCGCTCCTCCTTGTCCGCGATGAAGAAGATGGTGTCCCCGGCCTTAAGCCCGGCCAAGCGTCTTAGTTCCTCCTTGGACTCCTCCGGTATGAACTTGTCTATGGGGCCCTTGTAAGACAGATCCTGCGCCACCTCCAGATAGCCTAATCCCGCCATCCCCATGGACACAGCGAACTGCAGGAGTTTTTCGTGGAAGCCCTTGCTCATCCCGGCCTGCACCTTGATAGCCCGCACTGTCCTCCCCAGGAAAGGTTTAAAGGTGCATTTCCGGAAAAAGTCCGTCACGTCCAAAATGCGCAGGGGATTCCTCAGATCCGGTTTGTCCGTGCCGAACTCCACCATGGCCTGTCTGTAACTCATGACAGGATAGGGAGCCTGCGTCACTGCCGCGCCCTGGGGCGCGAATTTCCCGAACACTGCGCCCAGCACCTCCTCCCCGGCCCGGAACACGTCCTCCTGGGTGGCGAAACTCATCTCAAAGTCCAACTGGTAGAACTCTCCCGGGGAGCGGTCGGCCCGGGCGTCCTCGTCCCGGAAGCAGGGCGCTATCTGAAAATACTTGTCGATGCCCGACACCATCAGCAGCTGCTTGTACTGCTGAGGCGCCTGGGGCAGTGCATAGAACTTACCCTTAAATTTCCGGGATGGCACAATATAGTCCCTTGCGCCCTCCGGAGAGGAAGCGCAGAGGATGGGGGTCTGTATCTCCACGAATCCCATCTCCGTCATCTTCTGTCTCATAAAAGCGATTACTTCCGAACGAAATAATACATTATCCCGCACCTTTGCATTGCGCAGATCTAAGTAACGATATATCAGCCGTACTTCCTCCCTGGTCTCCCTGGAGGTCATCACCTCAAAGGGCAGCTGGCGGTACACCTTTCCCAGCACTGTGATTTCCTTTGCCTCCAGCTCAATAGTGCCGGTGGGAAGCTTTGGGTTGTAGGTGTCCTCGTCCCGCTTCTCCACAGGCCCCTGAATGCTGACACAGGTCTCCTTGATCAGCCCTTTCAAAAGCTTAGGGCTACGGAGCACCACCTGAAGCACGCCGTACATGTCCCGCAGGTCAATGAAAGACACCCCGCCATGGTCCCGGATATTCTCCACCCATCCGGCCACCCGCAGCACCTGCCCGATATGCTGCTCTCCTATTTGGCCAATGTTGATGTCTCTGTAAACTTTTGTGTCCGTCGTTTTCTCTGTCATAATGGCTCCTTTCCCTGATTCCCCAGGCGTCTCCCCGACGCCCGGCGCGACATCCCATGTGTCCCAGGTCCTTTTCATGCTTTCCGGCCTCCCGGAATTTGGCATAAAAAAAGCCCCGGAACACAGTTTCCTGCATCCGGGACGAATAAACCACCCACACCTTAACCCTATGCCGACGCAGTCGGCACATACACCAGAAACCAATTTCCGGCATCAGGCACAACAGAACGCAGTTCTGTTGTCAAGACCAGTCGGTGCAAGTCTGTGTGCAGCTTAGATTTTCTTAGTCCGCGTACTTTGCGGGCTTAGAAAATCTTTGCACACTTTTATCCGCGGTACCACCCGCATTGAACAGCCGCGCCTTCCATCAAAGGCGTACCCCGGCTGTTCCACTCTTACACTTAACGCGTGCTACGTGCTGCCCTAGCGCCGGGATAGGAATCCTTACGTTCAGACAGCCTGCTCCGGAGTGTTCCCTGTATCGGTTCCCGCCGGCAGCGCTTTCAGTCGGTGACGCCGCCTTCCTGTTGCCTTTCCCGAAAAGAGTCTCCTTCACGGCATTTTTAATATGACGCTATGCTACCACACTTTTTTCTGGTTTGCAAGCATTTTTTTCTGCTTACAGGTATTTCTTGTCCTCCTCGTACTGCTTTGACCTTTCGTAATACTGCGCCTGATCCTCCCAGTTTCTGTCAACCTACCGGATCCACCCCCAGAGAATCGACAGATACTCCCCGCAGAAGTACATTCCCCGCAGGCTGATAAGAACTGCGCCGCCCCACAGGGGCCATGCCAGATCCCGGCGCTGTCGCAGGATCCGTCCGGCCAGCGACAAAATCACGCACACGCACAGCGCCATGGTGCCAAAGGAAGCCCTGTCCGGATAATGGGGGGAGAGGAAGAACGCTCCCCAGGAAAGCAGGGCGCAGATAAGCAGCAAGGCGTTTCGTCTGCCTATGCATTGCTTTAGGACGCATTTGCCGACAAACAGGACGGCACCCAGCACCAGCAGCACCGGAAAGAGATATTCCATCGCCCCTTTGCACTCCCCGTAACTCCTTAAGAAAATCCTCCACAGGCTTCCGTACTGCTCCTCCTTTATCTGGGCGCTGCGGACCGCATTGCCCGGCGCTATGATGCACAGAATGCTGCCCGCCAGGCAGGCCAGGCTGCCCAGCACCATCCACAGCCGCGCTTTCCTGCCCTCCCGTATGCCCAGCAGAATCACCGCCAGACTCAGCACCCAGACCGCCGGGCCCATGTTCTCATTGCTCCAGCCCGCAAGGATCCCCAGAGGGATGATCCAAAGCGTGATTCCGGGCAGCCGCTTCCCCTCCGGCGCTTTCCCATCGCTAAAGGAACTGCCTGGCAAGGAGCCGCCGGGCGAGGGACTACCGGACAGAAAGCCGCCCTCATCCGGCAGTTCCCGCAGGTAGCACCAGACAAACAACAGAATAAATACCGTGATATAAAGATAATTCGCCGCCCCCGCCTGCCAGAACATGCTCATGCGCCAGTTGGCGTTCAGACCCAACACCATGCCGATGCCTGCGAAAAAGGCCGGGAACTTGCGGTGCCCGGACACAAGACAAATTGTCCATCCCAGAAGCGCCGTGAAAACCATATTCAATATATCCGCCGCCAGCTCCCCGGACAGCAATGTCAGCTGCAGGATGCCGTGGGTCATGCTCCTCCCGCCCCAGTTATTGTAATGCCATATCTGGCTTTTCACGATATCAGAGACGGATGTGATCGGCGTATCGTCCGACAGGATAGTGGAGTACCAGAGGTCGTCCATCATGAACGGTATCTCCCGATGGGTCACAAACATGACAAGAAACAGCACCATCGTCATAACTGCCGTTGCTATCCACATAATTCTCCGAGATTTTTCTGTCATATGGCGAAATCCTCCCCATCACTGCCGGCCGCATCCTGCCTGGTGTCAGCCGGCCGGCTTTTTGCAGAATGCCTCCTCTTCCTCAGCCTGGCGCCGTAAGCCTACAGCGTCCTAATACGATCCACCGCCTCCACGGTGTTCTCGTAGCTGCCGAAAGCAGTCAGCCTGAAATACCCCTCCCCGCCGGGGCCAAAGCCCGAGCCGGGCGTGCCCACCACGTTCACGTTCTCCAGCAGGCAGTCAAAGAACTCCCAGCTGGTCATCCCCTTTGGCGTCTTCAGCCAGACATAGGGCGAATTGACGCCGCCTGACACGGTGTAGCCGGCCTCCTTCAGTCCACTGTAAATATAGGCCGCGTTCTTCCTGTAATAGGCGATCTGCTCCTGAAGCTGCGCCTTTCCGGCCCGGGAATAGACTGCCTCCCCGGCCCGCTGCACGATGTAGGGCGCGCCGTTGTACTTTGTGCCGTGCCGCCTTGCCCAGAGGGCGTGGAGGGAGACGTCGCCGCAGTTCAGTTCTTTGGGAACAACGGTAAATCCAAGACGCAATCCCGTGAATCCGGCATTTTTGGAGAAAGACCGCAGTTCAATGGCGCAGCTTTTTGCGCCCTGGCACTCATAGATGCTGTGGGGCACGTCCGGCTCTGTAATATATGCCTCGTAGGCCGCATCGTAGAGGATGACCGCCCCTGCTTTCAACGCATAGTCCACCCATCCCTGAAGCTGCTCCCTGCGGATCGCAGCGCCGGTGGGGTTGTTGGGAAAGCACAGGTAGATCAAATCCGGCACCTCTTTCGGCAGATCGGGCAGGAAATCGTTTTCTGCGGTACAGGGCATGTAGATCACGTTGCTCCAGGTTTGGCTGTCCGGGTCATAGTCTCCCGCCCGTCCCGCCATCACGTTGGAGTCCACATACACCGGGTATACCGGATCGCACACTGCAATGCGGTTGTCCAGACTGAAGATCTCCTGAATATTGCCGGAATCGCACTTGGCCCCGTCAGAGACGAAGATCTCGTCCGCAGTAATGTCGCAGCCCCTGGCCCTGTAGTCATTCGCCGCAATGGCCTCCCGCAGGAAATCATAGCCCAGATCCGGGGCATAGCCCCGAAAGGTCTCCGCCCTGCCCATCTCGTCCACGGCGCTGTGCAGGGCAGCGGTAATGGCCGGAGCTAACGGCAAAGTCACGTCCCCTATCCCCAGGCGGATGATCTTCCTGTCCGGATGCGACTCGCTGTACTCCCGCACTTTCTTTCCGATGGTTGAAAACAAATAGCTTCCCGGAAGCTTTAAATAATTGTCGTTTATCTGAAACATTTCTTCTCCCTTTCACATACAATTGGTGCAAGTCCGTAAGAATGCCCGCACTTTGGGCATTCTTACGTGTGAGATTGGCTCGTCAAGCGAATCATATTCGCTTACGAGCCTAGAAGTTCTTGGCGGGCGTCCTTTGACCGCCCAGAACTTCTTCTCACACTTCCTTCAAATACCGTCACTGCAGGCCCGGTCATATAGACCAGGTTCTCCTCCCTGTCCCACTCGATGAACAGTTCCCCTCCTAACAGCTTAACCGTTACCGCATTGTCTGTCAAGCCATTTAATACCCCTGCCACCGCCACGGCGCAGCACCCGGTACCGCAGGCAAAAGTCTCCCCGGTGCCCCGCTCCCAGACCCGCATGAAGCAGTTCTTCCTGTCCAGCACCTCCACGAATTCCGTGTTGGTCCGGTTGGGGAACCTTTCGTGGTTCTCGAACAGAGGCCCCAATTGCTCCAGGGCCATCCCGGCCACATCCTTTGCAAAGATCACCGCATGGGGATTCCCCATGGACACACAGGTCATGCGGTACTGTCTGCCGCCCGCCAAAATGGGCTCGTCCACCGCCCTGTCCCCGGCGGCCTCCACCGGAATCAGGCCAGGCTTCAGGATAGGGCTGCCCATATTGACCCGCACCTGCGTCACCTCTCCCCTGCCGCCCTGCCCGCTCTCCTCCACGGTCAGATCCAGATACTTTACCTTTCCCGCGCTGACCACGCTGATGGATTTTTTGTCCGTCAGGCCTTTGTCATAGACGAACTTCCCCACGCAGCGGATGCCATTGCCGCACATCTCCGACCGGGAGCCGTCCGCATTGTACATCTCCATCTCAAAATCTGCCTCCACAGCAGGATTGATAAAGATCACACCATCCCCCCCAATCCCGAAATGCCTGTCGCTGAGCCGCCTCACCAGCCCCGGCTTCTCCAAATCCGGAAGCTTCTCCTCGAATCCATTTATATATATGTAGTCATTCCCGCATCCCTGCATCTTCGTAAATCTCAAGATACCACCGCCCCTTTCTTCCTCTCCTTTTATACTTTTTGCATCGCCAGCACCATACTTGCCGTCTCCACCAGGTTCGTGCCACTGTCCATGCTGCATTTCTGCAGATATTTGTGGGCCTCCCCCTCGGTCAGATGGTTCCTTGCCATCAGAATCCCTTTGGCCTCTTTTAACAGAGCCTCCTCCTCGGCGCTCCTCACCTTTGGAGCCAGGCGCGCCTTTCGCCTGCGGCGGACGATTCCCTCCACCATCATCCCCACGGTGCTGACCAGATCATGAACCTTAAGGGGCATGGACAGACACACGATGCCCTCCCCGCCGCACTCTTTCAATAATCTGTCAGAAGCCATCAGGAGTATCTCGAACCTCTCCGGCAGACATTCCCGAAGCCGGGAATATACCATGTCCGCCAGCTTGTACCCGCAGATGACAATACCGTCATTCAAGCCGTCCGCCTGGCTGACCACCTGCGCCCCGGTGGTGCAGACACCCGTCACCCGAAATCCGTTTCGCACCAGCACATTTTTTATGCCTTTCGCGTCCTCCGGCTTCGGCAGTGCCACAATCAAATTCGTCAAGCGTCCTCACCCCCCTGCCAGGCATTGCCCTGCCTGTCTCTTCCGCATCCGCTTTCCCGCCTCCGGCGGGTATGCTTTTGCCCTAATACCTGTACAGATATTCCGCTATCTCCCACTCCGTCACATGGGCCCGGTACTGCTGCCATTCCCGCTCCTTGGCCGCAATATACTTCTCCGCCACATGCTTCCCCAGCACGTCCAGGATGAAACTGTCCTTTTTCAGCTCCTCCACGGCCTCCATCAAGGTTCCCGGCAGGCTCTCTATGCCCAATGCGCGCCTCTGAACCTCCGTCATGGCGTAGATATTACAGTCCACGCTGGCAGGGGGCTGAATCCGATTCGCGATGCCGTCCAATCCGGCTTTTAAGCACACCGCCAGCATTAGATAAGGGTTCGCAGCGGAGTCCGGACTGCGCAGCTCTATCCTGGTGCTGCCGCCCTTCTCTGCGGGAATGCGGATCAGAGGGCTGCGGTTGGTGGCGCTCCACGCAATGTAAACCGGCGCGTCATACCCCGGCACCAGCCTCTTGTAGGAATTCACCAGCTGGTTGGTGACGGCTGCCATGCCTTTAATGTGCCGCATGATGCCCCCCATGAAATAATAGGCTTCGCGGCTCAGTCCCTGAGGGTCGCCGCCGTCCTCAAAGAGGTTCTTTCCGTCCCTGTGCAGAGACATGTTGATATGCATGCCGGAGCCGTTGACCCCGAACTTGGGCTTTGGCATAAAGGTGGCGTGAAGACCGTGGCGCTTTGCGATGGTCCTCACTGCCAGCTTGAAAGTCATGATATCGTCCGCCACTGCCAGGGCCTCGTCATAGCGCAGGTCAATTTCGTGCTGGGCCGGCGCAATCTCATGGTGGGAGGCCTCGATAATCATCCCCATGTCCTCCAGCGTCATGACAATCTCCCGCCTGGCATTCTCTCCGCCGTCCAGAGGCCCGATGTCGAAATAGCCCGCCTGCTCGCGGGTATTCGTAGTGGGCATGGCGTTCTCGTCCGTGTCAAACAGGAAGAACTCGCACTCCGGCCCCACCTCAAAGGTATAGCCCATGTCCTTTGCCTCTTTGACGGCCCGTTTCAGCACCCCTCTTGGATCTCCCTCAAAAGGCGTGCCGTCCGGCCGGTAAATGTCGCATATCATCCGCGCCACCTTTCCCTGCTGGGGTCTCCATGGGAAGATCTCCAATGTGGAGAGATCCGGATGCAGATACATATCCGACTCCTCGATTCCCACAAATCCGTCAATGGCCGACCCGTCGAACATACACCGGTTCTCCAGGGCCTTGTCCAGCTGGTTGGCCGTGATGGCAATGTTCTTCAGATGGCCGAACATATCCGTGAACTGCAGGCGGATGAATTCCACATCCTCTTCCTGTACCAGCCGCACAATGTCCTCCCTTGTGTAATCTTTCATTTCAAACCTCCTAACCAAAATCTCTGCGCCATAGCGCCGCTTTTATCGGGGTAAAAAGTCAAAAAGGGCAGTCCTCCTACGCTGAGAACGCCCTTGTCCTATGCTCTATCATAACAACCAGCCACCCGCTTGTCAATGCTTATGGCAGGATTCTCTCAAAAACCTCTCTTACCGGCACAGCTTTTCCGGGGCCCGGTCTCCCAAAAAACGCCCCGGAAAAGCCCGTCCGCAATCCGGAAACTACTTTTGATTCCGGCAGAGCACCAGGGTTACCACGCTCCTTGCGGGTACTGTCACCGGCGTCTGCTCCCATTTCTCATCCAGGACGCACTCCAGGTCATGGGCATCCGAAGTTTCATAGCATGCGATTCTGTCATACGCCCCGCATCCCTCCAGAACGAATTCCTGATCCGACATTCCCTCATTGACGAAGACCATTACCAGCTCCTCCTCACCGTTCTCATTGGTTCCGGTGAAAGCAGTGGGCAAAAGTTTCTCCAGATCCCGCGAGTCTCCCTCTATCTCCACCCGCACATACCCCGGGCGCACATACCTGCTGTAATTGCCGAAGCTCCACAGCCGCTTCAGAGCCCGGAATTTCTGGCTTTTTTCGTCAATATAGATCAAGCCGTCCCGATAGCCCCCAGGCGCCACGGCCACCCAGTTCTGCCAGGATACCACGCTCAGAATCCTCAGATCCTCCGCAATCTCCTGGGCCAGATGTATGGCCGAATCCATGGTCACATCCGAGCCGTTTACCATTTCGCACCATTCACTGGTACGCAGCTTTACCTCCGGATGATACACTTTCATGTAATTGCGGTAGCTCTCCTTATCCACGGCTTCCGACCAGTAGGAATGATTGTCAATGGTGTCAAAATGGGCCGCCAGTCTCTCATTGCCCAACAGGCTCTCCGTGTGCGCAATGGCCTGCCCTTTCCACTCTCCGCTCTCCGGGCCGGACAGCTTTACGCCTTCCAGCGCCTCTCTGCTCTCCAGTTCATCCAGAAAAGCCAGGTATACCTCCGTGAGCTGCTCCGGCTCGTAATGTGTGCCCTCCTGGCCTCCCGTCCACTCCCACTGAGGCTCATTGATGGGCGAGAGGAATTTCACCGGAATCCCCTCCGCCACAAAATGCTCCGCCACATCCATCACATAGGACGCAAAAGCCCGGTAGTTCTCCGGGGACAGATTGCTCTTCGCCCCCTTGTCCATATGGGCCAGGCCGTTGTCCGTGAGACGTTCCAGCGGAGAATTGCAGAAGAGAACCACCTCCTCCACGCCCAGCTCCGTGGCCTTTTCCAGGAACCATACAGCGTTGGCATCCTTTGTGAAATCATAGACCCCCGCCGATGTCTCAAAATTCCGGGCACGTCTGTGAACATCGGAATAAGTGCCTTTGCGGCTCTCCGCGGAGCCCGCTCCCAGATTATAGCGGTAGCAGGTGAGGCCGATCCCTTCCTCCTTGTCAAACAGGAGCGTGGCGATCCGCTCCCTGGTGCTTATGCCGCTGTCGTCAACGCATTCCTCAAAGCCGCCCACATACTGGCTCCACCATGCGCCGCTGGTCCCGAAACTCTCCATGGTCTGGTATACGGTACCTGTATCCACTTTCATACTGCCGTATTGTGACATATCGTTGTTTTCCCCTTTCTCTTCGGGCTGTCCGGATTCGGATTGCCCGGCTTCTTCCTCCCCCGGCGCGGATTCTTCCGCCGTCTCATCCTGCACGGCCTCCCCGTACTGCACCGGTTTTTTCGACTGCGCTTCCCCACTCGGAGCCTGCCCGCATCCCCCGAGCAGACTGCCGGCCAGACACAGCGCCGTCCATATCATCCATCGTTTTCTCATTGCCGTCCCCCCAGCCTGTCAATCAGAATTCTTATCTGCCAAAACCAAGTTCCGCCCTTTCATACAGGTTTCCCATAGAGTGGGAAACTGCCTGTACAAGCGGGCCCGTATACGAAAAGTCAGGCGGCGCTGCCGTAAACACACGCCGCCCGAGCTCTGCCGGCCGAACCGTTTTTATCCAACCAGTCCGGAATTCTCCATATTCTCCACCAGCTTCCTCTGTCCGATGAGATACACGATCAGCAGCGGAATCAGGAACACTAAAACCCCCGCCTGCTTCACCGCGTCAAAGGCCATGTCCGTCACTGACGGCACGTTGTACCAGGAGGTCAGAGACCTCAGGATCGTATCCTTATTTGCCTGGATAAAGGTGGACGAGAGCAAAGTGCTCATATAGTTCCCGTCCGGGTTGAAGTAGTTGGTGTAGTACGTGTCCCCGTAGTTCCACACAAAGGAGAGGATGGCCACCGTGGAGATGATGGGCACCGCGTTGGGCAGCATAATCCGGAAGTAGGTCTTGTAGAACCCGCAGCCGTCCATCAGCGAGGCCTCCTCCAGCTCCTTGGGAATGTTCTTGAAGAACTGGCTGAACAGGAAGATAAACAGGCTCTGGCTCACCCCGAAGCCGAAGATGGCAAGGAGCACCAGGACGATCGGATTGTTGATCAGGTTCACCTCTCCGGCCGCCGTGAACAGGTTCATGATCCCCAGCACGTCGAAGTGCACGAACGAGATGTACTGGGCTAACAGCAGGGACTGCCTGGGCAGCAGGAACACCAAGATCACCATGCCGAATACCAGGCCCCTCCCCCAGAACTTCACCCGCGCCAGGGAGTATCCCACCATGGCCGAAAAGAACAGCTGCAGCAGCATGATCCCTACGGAGTACAGGATGGAGCCCAGCATGGTCCAGATGCCCTGGGGCATCACCAGCCGCACCGCGGCCTTGAAGCTGACGGTGGAGAACTCCTCCGGTATCCAGATCACGTTGGGGTTCCCCAGGTCTTCCATGGCGGAAAGGACAGTGGGGACCAGGCCCACAATGGGGTACACAATGGTAAAGCACAGGCCCAGGATCAGCACGATGGTGAAGAACTGCACGATGCGCTTCTTGGACTTCTTCTGGAACAGGTAAAGCGCCAGGCTGGCGTCCACTTCCGTGTATTTTTTATTTTTCATTCTTCTTTACCGCCTTTCTCAACAGCAGCGCGGCGATGGCCAGCACCAGGATCACGTTGAAGATATAGACCACCGACAGCGCGGACCCCACTCCGATCTTGCCCTGGGTGAACGCGAACGAGTAGGCCTCCTCCGCTATGGAGGACTTTAAGAACAGGTCCACGATGGTGTATACCACCACGAAGAAAGTAATGTTCATGATGGAGGGGATGGTCACTTTCCAGAATGTCTCGTAGGCCGTGGCGCCTTCAATCCTGGCCACCTCATAGAGGCTTGGGCTGATGGACTGCAGCGCCGTCAGGTACACCAGCGTCTGGACCCCGGCCTGGGAGATCAGTTCGAAGATGTTCTCCACGTAGTTCATGATGGGGTAGAGCACCCGCATGGGCACGTTCAGCGTCCGCACCAGGAAGATGGTCACATAGCTGCCCGCTAACAGGCTGCTCCCCGAGTCCAGCCCCTCGGCGGAGCCGGTGGTGATGGTCAGCATGTCCATGACCACGTCCAGCCCCAGGATGATAGGCAGGAAGAACAACAGACGCACGATGGCCCTGCCCTTGAAGTTCTGGTTCGCCAAAAGCGCCATGAACAGGCTGAAGATCACGATCAGGGGGAGGCTTAAAAGCACCGTGGAGTTCTCCTCCGTGAACAGCCGCATCATAGGCTCGTTGCCCGTGGTCACTTCGGTCTGGAACAGGTCGATGTAGTTCTGGAGCCCCGACCATTCAAAGGTCATGCCGCCCTGGTCCCCCACTCCTACTTTGTTCAGGGAGTAGTAGACCGTGTTCACCAGGGGCACCAGGAAAAATGCCACAAAGCCGATCAGAAAGGGGCTGACGAAAACCAGTCCGTGGATCTTTCGCATGGTCTGATAGGGTATCTTTTTGCCTTTTTTATTCATCTACTTCCCCTCCTTTATCAGGTAATCTTCCGCAGGCAGGACGCTTCCGTCCGGAAGCTCCACATCATACAGGTTGTAGTTCACATAGACCGTGCTGCCGCCGGCGTATTCCGTGCGGTACACTCCCTCCGCCAGCACCTCATGCCCCGTTATCTCGTTGGTGCCGATCCGGCCGCGCAGGGTAACGCACTCCTCATACACTGCTTTCAGCTTCTCCTCCAGCACCTCGTACTGTGCCGAATACAGGTAGCTGAAGTCGGAGTTCTTCAGCACGTCCACGTTCTTCCAGGTGAGGATAAACTTAGGGTACGCCCCCAGCTCCGCCGCCTGCAGGACGAAATAGGCGGGATTCCTGCTGGACAGGTTCACGTCCTGAGTGGTGTAGTCGATGAGCCCGTTCATCACCAGCTGCTTGAAAGGGATAGTGAATGCAAATGTGGCGTAGTCGCTGCTCTCCCTGGATATGTCCACCGCCACGTCGCCGTAGCCGATCTTGTCTATATGGGGGTTCTCCAGGGACAGGCTCTTCGTCTCGGACAGCTTTCCCAGGTTCTCCTCCAGCACCCGGTCTCCCTGCTCTCCGCTGACATAGCCCCGGTAGCGATAGTCCGCATAGTACATGCCAGCCATGTCCGACACCGCCAGCGCCCCGTACTGACCGGCTTTCTTCAGGAAAGCGTCCGTCACCGCGCCTAAGTAACCGGGGGTCAGCATCTGGTAGGAGTCATGGACCGTGCCGTCGCTCAAGGTGCTGTTGGGTATCCCCAGCACCGGCTGGTAGCGGGCGATTTCCACTGCCTCGTTGTCATAACCCCTCAGGGCATGCCTGGAAGCCCGGTAGCCGTTTCCGTTCTGCCAGACCCGGGTCAGGGCTGTCTGCAGATACAGCGGTATCCCCTGTTCCCCGGCAGCGGCGAGGACTTTGTCCAGGTCGGACCTGCTGCCGTTTTGTCCCGCCAGGTCCGCCCCCCGGTTCAGCTCGTTGTTCCAGCCTCCGTTAAAGGCCCCGTCGTACTGGAGCATGTAGCTGATCCCGTCCAGGCTTTCCATCAACTGAGACAGTTCCTTATAGGTGGTCATGGAGCGGGCGCTTTTGTAAGGGATGCCCACGAACCGGGAAGTGATGCTTACGCCGCCCACCACCTCCAGGTACAGCTTTGCGGCCCCGTCCCCATAGGCTTTCTGAAGCCCCTCCGTCTCCGCCAGGTAGTCCTGGTATCCCTTTGCAAGGTCAAAGTAGGAGGTTCCCGCGCCGTAAAACCGGTACCTTATGGTCAGGTCCAGATCCTGCATGCCGGCGTTCACCAGGTAGGTGCCGCTGGAGGAGCTGTACTCCCCATTGATCTTCACCCTTTTGTACTGGGCAATCTCGAAAGCGTTGTAGGCCTTGTTGTACTTGGCGCTGTCCGCCCCGGGGCTGGCCAGCTTCACGTTCAGCTGGGCCGTCCTGGCCCCCTCCTCCACGATGGCAAGGAAGCCTTTCTGGGCGTTGTCCCTGGAACCGTAGAGCATCCCGAACAGAGGCATGTAGAGTTCCTCGCCGTATTCCGGCATGTAGTAGTAATCGCTGAAGAAGTCGTTGTCATAGTAGGGCCTTTTGTAGTCGGGCACGTTGGCTTTGTAGGAGTTGAACGCCACCAGCGCCCCGCTCCCGTCGGGCACCAGGATGTAGCCCTCCTCATACTCTTCTACCGTAGTGGCCCCGAAATTGGGCAGCAGGGACAGGCTCTGGGGCGTGTAGTAAGGGTTTTTGGAGACGATGCTGCCCGTGGGCACATGGGCCACCAGATCCCCCTTTTCGTCCAGGGTCAGTTCCACGGACAGGTCGAATTCCGCGGGCTCCGTAAAGGTCACCGTGAACCCGAAAGCCTCCGCGTCCTCCAGCAGCATGTCCGCGTCGTACCCCACCAGGGAAGCCACCTGGATCATCTGGTTGGTGGCGCTGACCGGAGGGTTGCCGGTGTAGGTCACCGCGTAACAGTCCTCTGTCAGGCTCTTTTTGAACACCAGGGACAGGGTGGTCAGGTACCTTTCCCCTGTAGCTTCGTCCAGAGTGCCGTCCCCGATCAGGCCCTTTATGCCCTCCACAAAGGTCTTCTCATAGACCTCGGTGCGCATCTTCTTGGGCAGGAACTCGTAGAAGCGGTTGGACTCCCCTTCGTTTAGGTTCACGTCAAACCGGACGCCGCCGTCTATCTGGTACAGTTCATAGCTGGACAGCGCCGTGGCATTGTCGTAAGAATTCCACTCGTAAAGGTTGTTGTCCTCCCCCAGGTAGGCCAGGGAAAACAATGCCATCTCGGTTCCGGCGCTTCCTTTGGCCGCGGTGCTGTAGAGGGTTTTTCCTTTTTCGTCCTTTACCTCCGCCACCATGGTGGTCGTGTCCACCCACAGCTGTCTGCCGCCCTTTTCCGCCACCTGGACTTTACCGGCCTCTTTCCCTATGGCCTGCCCCTCCAGGGGCTGTCTGGACCGGGTCGCTTCCGGGCTCTGGCTCTTCAGCGTCCATGCCGGTATGCTGGCAGCCACGTAGATCAGGACTGCCGCCGCAAGGACCGTCAAAACGATCCGGCGGATGGTATGTCTATCATAAAATTTCTTCAGAAAGGCCCATGCCTTTCCAAGAACGCTTTTGATTGCCGCCATAATATATCCCTCCTAATTCCAGTTCCGTCTCTTCGCTCCGGCGCCATACAGGGGAGAATTTTCATCTGCAAGGAGCGCATCTGAAAATTCTCCCGGCGCTTCCCGCTCCGAGACTGTCAAAATCGCTGCGCGATGGCTCTGAAAGGGAAAGTCCCTACAGCCGCCTGAAGAATTCCTGCCCCACCGAGATGACGAAGAGCACCATCTGCTCGATCAGGGTGAAGATCAGAATCCCCAGGAACATGATGATGGCTGCCGCCACAAAGGTCAGCACGATAGCGATGAGGTTCTTGCCGAAGCTGTACTCGTGGATCACGCACAGCCCCGCCAGCAGCATGAACAGGGTCCACACCGTGCCGATGCCCGTAACCACATACACGATCATGGCCTCCTCCAGGATGATGAAGTTGCTCACCAACACCTGGAACAGAAGGGTGCAGATAAAGGGCACCAAGGAGTAGGACACTACTTTCAGGATGTCGCCCATGCCTCCTTTTCCGTTCAACAGGGTGGTCACGGACCAGTTGCTGACGATGAACAGCAGCAGGCCCAGGACCCAGGTCAGGAAGATGGAGATACTGTTCATGGACTCCACTTCGTTCTCATTGATGACAAACCCTGTATACTGGTAGCTGATGCACTGTAAGATGCCGAACAGCGCCAGGAGCAGGGCCGCCAGGAGCACGCTTCCCCTGCCCCGGAACCGGATCTCATAGAACGCGTCAAAGGGATGGAAAAGAGACTGCTTTAAGTAACTGAATTTCTCTCTTACTGCTTCTTTCATTCTACCGCCCTCCCCCTCCTGCTGTTCAGCCGCTTCATGGCAGCTTTCTGCTTCTCTTTGCTCTGTCTGTGGTAGCGGATCTCGGATCCCACCACCGCGGCCGCCAGGAGCACGAACAGCAGCATGATGATCAGGAAATGATCCTCCATCCACAGCGCCCGGTAGCCGTTGTAGGCCTTGGAGTAAAAGGTCCTGTTGTTTCCCATCTTGAAATAGTACATGGCCGTCTCGTACTCGTCTTTCATCAGGTAGTTCTTGCCGATGCCGCTGTAGGCCGCCTCATAGTTGGCGTTCAGATCCAGCGCTTTCCGGAAAGACACCAGGGCCTCGTCCCACCTGCCGAAGTAGTAACTCTCGTTCCCCTCCAGCACCGCCTGGCCGAAAGCCGTGGGCGCAAGGATGTAGATGCAGCCCAGCATGGTGTCCGATATTACCAGCTTGTCGCCAAGCCAGGCCAGGCTGGTGGGGTTCTTGAACTCGCCCTTAAGGTTTCCCATGGAGCCGAAAGCGTTCAGCAGCTCCCCGTCGAAGTTGTAGAGAAAGATGCGCCCCTTGTTCTTGTCAAGCAGGGCATAGGTGCCGTAGTCCGTCACGGCGATGTCCACGAACTGGCTGCCCGGGTCGTCGGAGTTCATGCTCCAGATATCCCCTTTCACCAGGGTGCTGCCCTCCTCCCGAAGCACATTCTTGCCCTTGGAGTTGAGGCGGAACACCATGTCCTCCGCGGACAGGTCATAAGTCACCGCCATGACGAAGCCCTCCCCGTCCAGGGTGATGTTGTTGAAAGAGGGGGCGTAGGTCTTTGTCATCTTCTCTTTCTGCTGGTCGCTGGCCAGGGACTTCCAGAAATAGTCCGCCAGGCTTACCATGGGTGTGTTTACGCCGTAGTACCCGGAGAACTCCCCGTCCTTTGTCAGCTCCAGAATCCCCTCGTAGCTGGACTGCACCACCACGTAGATGCGGTCCGCGAAATCCACAGCCAGCTTGGAGGGCTTGAACTGGGTCACTCCCGCAAGCTCCTCCGGCTCCTCTATGATCCGCAGCAGGCCGTAGTCGTCCAGGTCCAGCACCACGATCCGCTGATTCCCGGTGTCGGCTATGTAGATCTCCCTGTTCTTTTCATGGATGAAGATGCCCTCCGGGGCGCCCAGCATGATCTGGCTGCCGTCCTCCGCCAGGGCGATCTTGTTGTCCTGGGTCCGGACCAGCTTGGTGGAGTACAGGAACCCACCGTCCGGGCCGAAAACGTTCATGCGGCTCTCCGCGGTGTCTATGGCGAAGATCCGTCCGTCTTCGCTTGTGCACACGTCGTCCACGCCGGAAATGGCGATCCCCCCGGCGTCCGCGGCTGTGATGGTCCTCTCCAGTCTGAACATGGCCGGGCTCTCCTTGGCGTTGCCGTAATAGTCATAGGTGTAACCGTCGTACACATAGCTGGTCCCGTCCGAGGCCTGCGCCGTGGCCGGCGCCAGCGCCATTCCCAGGGCCGCCGCCAGGGACAGGCTGATTTTCAGGGCCTTTTTCAGGCCCTTTCCCAGGCTTCCGTTTCTTAGGCTCTTTTCTTTCAAGCTTCCATCTCTCAAAAATCTCCCCATTGCTTCCCCCCCTTATCCCTTGATGCCCGAGGTGGCCATGGTCTCGATGACATTGCTCTGGGAGAACACGAACACGCCTATGGGCACGATCAGCATCAAAAGCGACACCGCGGAGGCCACGCCGGTTCTGGAGATCCCCCCGCTGACCAGCTGGGAGAGCACGTAGCTTAAGGGCTTAAGCTCCTCGGAGTAGATGAACACTCCCCCCGTGGTACCCCACATCTGCTGGAACGACAGGATCACCAGCGTGATCCAGGCAGGCTTGCACAGCGGCATCACCACTTTCCAGAACGTCTGGAACTCCGTGGCCCCGTCGATCTTGGCGGCCTCCAGCATGTCGTCCGGCACCTGAACCATGAAGTTCTTCATCAGGTACAGGCCCAAAGTCCCGCCCACCGCGGGCAGAATCACCGCCCAGTAGGTGTCCACGATCCCCAGGGCGCTCATGATCAGGTAGTTGGGGATGGCCGTCACGGATGTGCTGAACATCAAAGCGTACACGATCAGGTTGCTCATGAGCTTAGAGCCGGGGAACTCATACTTGGCCAGCGGGTAGGCCGCCATGGCTCCCAGCATCACCGTACCGAACGTCCCCAGCCCAGTGATCACCAGGGTGTTGAACATGTACCTGGAAAGAGGCACGGTAAAGTCCTCGATGATGGTCCCCAGGTCGAAGAAGTTGCCCAGGGTGGGGTTCTCCACCGTCAGCTTCGGCGGATACATGAAGATCTCCGAAAAGGGCTTGAACGCGCTGGTCAGGGTGTACACCAGCGGGAACAGGCTGAAAATCCCGAAAAAGGCCAGGACTACAAACAGGACGAAGTCCCCTCCCAGGCTGCGGTTGCGCCTTTTGAACTTTCTCCTGTAGTACTTGTTCTTGATATATGCGACTGCTTTCATCCTCTCACCCCCCTATCCCAGCTTCCGCAGCAGCTTCTGCACGATGATGTTGCAGAACAGCATGATGAAGAACAATATCACCGCTATGGTACAGGCGTATCCCAGTTCATAGCGCAGGTTGCCGAAGTCGTGCAGGTGAGTCAGGATGGTATGTCCCGAGTAGCTCACGGATGGGAACCCAACCAGATCGATGGACAGCTGGGAAACCGACAGGGAACTGGTGATCTGCATCACGGCGCCGAACATGAGCTGGGGCTTCATGGAGGGCAGGATGATGTACCAAAGCTCCTGCCAACGGTTCTTGATGCCCTCCACGCTGCCCGCCTCCAGCTGGGATTTGTCCAGGTTCTGGAAGCCTGCTATGAACGTCAGGAAGCTGACGCCCAGACTCAGCCACAGCTGCACGATGATCAGGATGGGCATGATGTACTCTTTCTTCACCAGCCAGGTCACCGCCTCCTGGATGACGCCCAGCTTCATGAGCCAGGCGTTGACCCATCCGTAGGAGTCCGAGGAAAACAGCAGCTTCCACACCAGGTAGGCGTTGCCGGAGATGGAGGGCGCATAGAACACCAGCGTCATGACGGCCCTGGGGATCCTGGGCAGATCGTTCACCATCCAGGCGAACAGGAAGCACATCAGGTAGCTCACGGGCCCCGTGATGATGGCGAAGAACAGAGTGTTCTTGATGGCCGTCAGGAAGATGGGGTCGTGCACCATCAGCTTCACGTAGTTGTCCAGCCCGGCGAACTCCGGCGCTTTCACCATGTTGAAGTTGGTGAAGCTTAAGAAGATGGCCACCAGCACCGGCAGCAGGGTGAACACGATGAAGATCAGCGCGAAAGGCGCGATCATAAGGTACTTGTATTTATGTTTCTTCCAGACCAGTGAAATGGGCTCGCGCTTACCGCTCATCCTGATCCCTCCTCTCTTCTGCCAGGGAGATTCCGTCTCCCTCTCCCCGGCTCTCCTCCCCCGAAGTGTCCGCCTCCTGGGGTTCCAGCGTGGACAAGTGCAGTTCTTTCCGTTTTCTGGTCAGTTCCTCGTTGATGTCCTTGATGTTCAGGTACAGGGTCTCCCTGGGATTGGCATTGTCCGCCACGGTGTCGTTAAAGGCGTACTGCACCATGCGGGTGGTCATGTAATTGCCGGGCACTGCCGGGAGGCCTGCCGTATGTTCGAACTGTCCAAGGAGGCTCTCCAGCTCCGCGTTGCTCCAGGGTAGCTGCTTTAATACCTCCGGGTCCGCCGCCGCGTACCTGGCGCTGGTCCCCATCAGGGACTCCAGGGAGTTGGCAAAGCTTAACTGGGTCTCTGTGCCGGTCCACCATTTCACGAATTCCCAGGAGTCCTTCGGATTCCTGCTGGCGGACATGATCACCGACTGCACGGTGTCCACCACGAAAGTGTTGTCTATGGAGCCGTCTTCCTGCTCCACCCCGGGGATGGGATGGAAGCTCCACTGTCCCTTGATCTCCGGCGCGAAGATCTCCAGGGCATTGAACAGGGTGTAATTGATGATGCCCACGGGCACCTCCCCTGTCCGGAACCGGTTGGCAAAGTCCAGCTGCACATCCAGCCCGTAGCTGACGTAGAAATCCGTGTAGTCCTTGAAAGCTTCCGTGGCCTCGTCGGAGTTCAGACCGCTCTCTATGCCGTAGTCGTTCCCCTCTCCCCGGTACACGTCCCCTCCGTTCTGCATCACCATGGACTGGTACAGGTGCATGTTGTAGTCGATGGAGGTGCCGATAAGGGAGTTCTCCGTCTGCTGCACATTGGGGACGTAGAGGTTGTAGTTGTTCTTCTGCAGCTCCGGGATCATCTCCAGAAGTTCGGTCCAGGTGGCGGGAGCCTCAAGCCCCAGCTCCTCCAGGATGTCGTCTCTGGTGAAGAGCATCATGAATGTGGCCTGCTCCGGGATGCCGTAGGTTCCCCCCTGGAAAGAGGCGGTGTCCAGTGTGCTTTGGTAGAACCGCTCGGTGGTCTCCTCAAAGCCGTCCATCTTTGACAGGTCCAGCACCGCCTCCCGCATGGCGAAGTCCTGCATGGTAGTCTGTCCCAGGCCTATGACCACGTCCGGCCCGTTTCCTGCCAGGGCCGCCCGCAGCACCACGTCCACCGGGATCAGCTGCAGGTTCACGGAGATGCCCGTCTGGGGCGTGAAAGTCTCGTCCACCATGTTCTGGATCATCTGGGCGTGCTCCTTGCCGTAGGAGGCCAGCCATACTTTGATGGAGTCCGAGTCGCCAGTCTCCTCGCTGATCTGGCTGTTCTTCACGAAGAAAGTGGAGAAGAAGCGCACCGTACCGTTCTTGACCCCTGCAAAGAAAGAGTCCTGGGCCTTGGGAAGCTTTGCTCCCGGGGCCGACAGCGCCAGGTAGTCCACCTCCAGGGGCATGTCGGCCACGTTTACGAGCCAGGTGCCCAGAGCGGAGATGTTCCCTTTCAGCTGCCCCAGCTCCTCCGTGACGCTCTCCGGATCCTCTGCCAGGTTCTCTGCCTCTACCGCCATCTTCTCCAGCAGTGTGGTGTTCTCTCCCTTTTCGCCGGTGATGGCTACGATCCTGTCTACAGTCTCCTGCAGGATCTTTCCCTGCTCCTCCATGGAGTCGGCGAAGCCCGGGATGTTCTTTGCGATCTCATAGTCGATGAACTTGCTGGGGGACTGGCCTGTGAGCCGGACCACCTCCAGGTACAGGCGGTTCAGCTCGCCCATGCTCTCCTCCACCTGGGTGATGATGCCGCCCATGGGACCCATCACGTCCTCGAAAGTGATGGTGTTGGTCCCCGCTTTCAGGTAGAAGAGGTAGGGCTCGCCGTTTTCGTCGGCCAGTGTGTAGTTGTTCATCCCGCTCTGGAACGCAAAGCCTATGGACAGCATTTCCTCATAGGGCACTACGCCGTTGACATAGAGGCGCCTGTAGCTGGTGACGCCCCGGTTCCTGTTCTGTCTGGCTTTCATGGTCAGCTCGTACAGGCCCTCCTTCTCCACCTCCACGATCCAGGTGAGAGAGTCGCCGGGCTTGGACCAGTCCGAGGCCCCTATGGTGTTGTACAGGATGTGGTAGGGATGGTAGGGCTCTAAGTTACTGTCGGAATAGTTCTTCTGGATGTTGATGGCGGAGGAACTCTTCACGATCTCTTTTGTGATGCCCTCCCTGCGCTCCGCCTGGCCTTTGAGGGTCTCTCCGTCGTAGACCGCGTACTTGCTCTTCAGCTCCCCGATGGCCTCCTCATAGGAGGGGATGGGGGCCTGGGCGCAGAATGTCAGGGAAGTGTACTCCAGGGGCTCTTTGATCACCTCAAAGGAGATGGTATGGGTTCCTGCCTCCAGATAGAACACAAGCGGTGCGTTATTGCGCCTCTGGTAGTCCTCCACGAACCACTCCTGCGGGCTGTACAGCTCCAGACTCTCAGGGCGGATCTCGTTGTCGTTCTTCACCTGGATCTCCCCGTCCGTCCAGTACCTGCTGACCACCACCTGGGACAGCGCCTCATAGGGGATCTCGCCGTCTATGGCGATCTTCCTCTGGATGTCCGACGTGGTGCCCGGCAGGGGGATGTAGCCCAGCTTCAGGTTATAGAAGCCGCTCTTCCCCACCTTGAAACTCCACCGGATCCATCCGCTGTCCTCCGTCACGATTCCCTGCTCCCCCGCATAGGCCACCATGTCCGGGGACGTCTCGTAGTCCTCCAGATCCACCTCGATGGCCTCCTGGGACAGCGTCCCATCGTAACCGGCCTCGGACAGGTATGCCTGGTAGCTCTCCTCATAGGAGGCCTCCCCCCACTGGGGCACGGCATTTGGCTCCCCGGCGGCGCTGTTTCCCAGCATCACTGCCGCCAGGAACACCACTGCAAGTCCCGCAGCGATGCAGACGGATATTTTTAAGATCTTGCCAGATTTCATATGCCTACCTCTCTCGATGCTTTTTCCTGTTACATATAGCTTTGCTGCTTTCCCTATTTCCTTTAGCAGGTCCGTATGCAGACAAAAGGAGCAGGAAAACGTACTCCGTTTCCTGCCCCTTGTGCGTCTTTGCCCATAAACAGGACTATTCTGCTTTCTTGTTCCCCGGGAAAACGTCCCATGTTGCCGCTGTCCGCGGCAGACGTTTTCCTATTCTGCCGCGGCTACGGTCACGCTCAGGGTGACGGTGCCCTCGTTGCCCGCATAGTCGGTTACGGTGAGGACTACCTCATAGCTACCGGGCGTGGTAGTGTCTAACTGGGACAGGTCTGCCGTCACGTTGCCGCTCACGTCCAGTCCGTCCGCATCCACTGCGGATTCCAGATAGTCTTTCCAGTTAATGCCGGAAGTCTCGGTGTTCAGGGCGATCTCCGGAAGCTCTTCCTTTGCCGTGGCAGTGGGCGCCGTGGTGTTGTCCCCATTGTACACGATTACCTTTGCCTTGCTCTCTTTCTCATTGCCGGAGCTGTCGGAAACTTTGAGCACCAGAGCATCTCCATACTCGCCGGGTGTAGCCAGATCCAGTTCCTCGCTGACGGTAATCATGTCAGCCGTAACCGCGATGGAGCCGTCCACGGAGTCCTCAACGGTGAAGTAGGTCGTCCAGTCAACCCCTGCCGCATCCGTGCCCGCCGCCAGGATGATATCCTCTGTAGTCACATTGGGCGCCTGGTTGTCATGCACCTCGTCGGTCTGCAGAATTGCCGCAATATTGTCCGTCTTGTTCGTTAAGTCGGTCAGGTTGGCCTTGATGGCAACGTCATAGGAGCTCATGCCTTCCAGACCATAGAGGGATTTGCCCAGGATAGCCTCCCAGTTCTGATCCCACAGGCCCATCATATGGGCAAAGTTGGTATTCATATGCTCTTTGATGTAGATAAAGGTATCGATCAGATCCTGTCCGTAGGTCTCGTGGAATACGTCCACTCCATAGTTCTGCAGATCTTCCACTGCCCTGGCTGCCTGGTATTCGGACACTTTCTCTACATTGCCGTATGTCTTATAATAAGTCTGCCAGTAAAGGATAAAGGACTTGATGGCCAGCTCCGTACGCTCCGGACTGACACCTTTCAGAATTGCCACACTGTTGCCGCCGTTGGTGCTCTGCATATACTCAGGGCTGTCCGCCTCCAGACGATCCGGTCTGGGCCAGGGAACGATGGCAATGCTCTCACCGCGGGCTGCGCAGTCGGAACCCGCTGCGCCTACCTGCCAGTTGGGGCAGTCCGTAAATACGGTTCCGCCTTTCTTGAAATCTTCACCGCCCCGGCACCATTCCGGCGTAAAGCCGTCATCATAAGTACCGCACTCTGTCAGGAGTTTTGCATCCATCAGCTTCTTGATGAATTCCACGCCGTCAATGGCCTCCTGGGAATCCGCCGTCACCTGGCCGTCCGAATAGATGCCGCCGCCGTTGGCATGGATGGCAGCCAGCGCCGCATAGCGGTGGTCTGTCTCATATGCCTGCACGAAGTCGTAGACGCAGCCGTCAGCCGATTCCACATTGGCATAATAGGCGTTTATCTTGGTGAGGTAATCCTCGAATGTGCTCCAGGTCCACTTTCCCTCTTTGAACAGATCCATGGGGTAGATGGTGTTTCCGTCCGCGTCTTTCAGGGCGTCCACTTTCTCCAGCATGGTCAGGTTCACGATCAGAGGGAAGTAGGTCATGGCTCCCATTTCATTGTTCAGCAGATAACGGCCGCCGAACATGGCATCTTTCAGGAGCCAGGAAGATTCCTCGTCCTGGAACAGGTCTTCATAAGCGCTTAAGTCCTGCAGGACGTTCTGGGATAAAATGTCAGGTTCCGAGCCTCCCCACAAAAGCGCAAGATCGCAGATGGGATCGCCTGCCAGAACGCTGGTCATCAGATCTGATTTCACATCGTTGGGATACTGCAAAAATTCAAATTCCACATTGTATGTATCCTTGATTGCCTGGGCCGCTGCCTGGTGAGCCTGACGCATGGACTCCTCCATGGTATACTCCCCGGTCACCTCATCGGTGAAGTTGGGATCCAGATCCCTGACCCAGTGGGTGCCGAATTTCAGTACAACGGTCTCCGCCGGCTTCTCGTCATTCCCGGACTCCTCCTGGGAATCTGCCCCCCCGGACTCCTGTGAGGACTCCTGGGAACCGGACTCGCTGCCCGATTCGGACGCGGGCGAGCTGTCCTGTGAACTTTCCTGAGGCGCATCCCCGCCGCAGGCTGCCAGCGACAGCATCATGGCTGCGCTTAGCAGAATGGATAATGCTTTCTTCTTCATGAATATCCTCCTTTTTTAGAGTTTCCTACTCTGCAACTATCTTCGCAAGGCATTCTGCGTGGGATTTCCGAAAGTCTCCCTATTACCCTTATGCACCAATGCCTTTTGAAACCCATTTCACGTTTACTATTTTAGTCGCTTAGCTAATACTTGTCAATAGAAAATTTGTAATTTTGCATATAATCAATAGGTGTTACTATCCTTATTATCCATATTGCACATTTTCCGCTGCGACTCCTTTCGGCTTTTTGCCCCATCACCTGGCCCGGATTTCTGACTTTGTGCCTTTGAACTACTATTTCGTTTCTTTCTGCATCCTTTTATGGTTGTCATCCTGTTTTTCATTCATTTTAAGAAACCGTTTTCAAAATTTGTTTCCGTCCTCTGAAAGAAGCGATACGACAGGCCTATTCCAAAACATCCGGCCGAATCAGACAGCCTCCGGCCGGCATATGGGACGTCAGGACGCAAAAAACCGCCCGGCCGGGCGGTTCCCCATCTGATCACGAATATAAATATGTTATACCTCACTGTTCTTCGCAGCCCCGGTGCTCTCCCTGACCACCAGATCCGGGGTCTGCAGCTGAATCCTGGGAATGCTCTTGCCGGCAATGGCGGCCAGGGCGGTCCCCACCAGCTTCCCGGCGAACTCTTCGTAGCGGTAGTCTATGCTTGTCATTCTGGGCGTCAGGAGTTCTGCCACCTGCGTATTGTCATAGCTTATCACAGAGATATCGTCAGGCACCCGGCAGCCGTGCTCTATGATGCTGCGCGCCACTCCGGCTGCAGCGTAGTCATTGATGGCGATCACCGCGGTAGGCATCCGGCTGCACTGAAACAGCTTGTTCATCTCTTCATATCCGGTTTTATAGTCATATCCGCCTGTCCTGATGTACTCCTCGTGGTAATCCAAATGGTAGTTTTTCAGGATCTGCCTGTAGCGCTGAAGCTTCTCAAAGGTGGACAGCACATCCAGACGGCCTCCCACCAAAGCCACCCGCTTATGTCCTAAGTCGATCAAATGCTCCATGGCCAGGTCCATGGCTTTCATGGCATCAATCTGCATCTGGTAACACATGGTTCCGTCCAGCTTGCCCGTAACTACCAGGGGAATGCTGTTGGTGATCAGGTTCACCCGCTCCGCATACTCCACATCACTGGTCAGGTCATCCGCTCTGCCCCCTAACTGTATGATGGCGCCCACCCGCTGCTCATAGAGCATCTCCAACTGCTCTTCCTCCCGCTCTTTCTCTCCCAGAGAATTGCACAGCAGAACTCTGTACCCTGCTTTCCTGGCTTCTGTCTCACAGGCCACGAAAATATTGGCATAGTAGACATTCCTCACATCGGCGGCAATGATGCCGATAACTTTGTTCTTGGGATCCGTCAGCCCTCTGGCCATGGCATTGGGCTTAAAATTGTATTTGTTGATCAGCTGCTGAACCTTTTCTTTCTTTTCCGGCCGGACATTGGCATTGTTGGTCAGCACCCGGGACACAGTAGATACAGAGACACCTGCCTCGCTGGCAATGTCATAGATTGTGATAACTTTATTATCCCCTGACCTTCGATTTTCCATCTATTTGAACTACCCCTCCAAGATTCATGGCCTGCAGTTTCCCCGCACCTGCACTGCACTGGTATACCGCTTTTTCTTCCTATTATACCGGATTTATCCAAAAATGCAACAGGCTCCGATGTATGTGTGCATCTTGTGTCTTTGGAGAATAATTCCCCCTTTTCCGTCATATCTATTATAAAGAAAATCTGACAAGATAAAATGCAAGGGGAAATAGGGATGAGTGCTAAAACTAAAATCGTCGTACTTCACATGAAAGAACTGATCTATACCGCGATCTTCGCAGTACTGGGCATCCTGTTCATTGTCCTGCTGGTCATGATGTTCCTGCCGGACAAGGACAAGGATAAGGACAGGGCGCCTAAAATGGAGGATACATCCGGCTCAGAGCCTGTCATGGCGGAAGTCTCCTCCCTGTACATACCGGGCATCTACACCACACAGCTTGTGCTGGGCAGCGAGTCCATTGATGTGGAGGTAATCGTGGATAAAGAATCCATCACATCCATCCGTCTGGTGAATGTAAGCGAGGATGTGAGTACCGTGTACCCGCTGCTGCAGCCCACCATGGACTCTATCTGCGAACAGGTCTATGCCAGCCAGTCGCTGGAGTCCGTCACTTACACTGCCGAGAGCAAGTACACTTCCCTGGTGCTGCTGGAGGCCATCCAGGCTTCCCTGGATAAGGCCGCGGCCCAGGCTGATGCTACCGGGGCCGATGGCGAGTAAACCCGGGGTTCTGCCCCGGAAATGCGCAAAGAGGGGCTGTCTTTTCCGAATCCGACAGCTCCTTTTTCCTTTATCAATTCATATAATCCCGTACCACCCCGTTTTTCATGACTGTGAGGAAATACCCGGCGACAGTTTCCGGCGGCATCTCCATCTTCTGCGCCGCCCACCACCGGACGGCATCGGAAAAACTGCCCGCCAGATAATGCTCCAGGCAGGAGGCCGGTATGTCCATGCCGGAATGTGCCACCAGACCGCTGAACATTTCCGTGAGATTGGCTTTAAAATAATTCAGGAACAAGTCCCTGGAGGCGGAGAAGTCGTGAGTATTCTCCGTGCCAGGATGCTCGGAGAATACATGTCGGCGCATAGCCGGCAGAGTAGGTCGTCTTTCGTCTCGAAATGGGCACAGAAAGTGCTCCTGCCAATATTAGCCCGCTCAATGATCTCCTGCACCGTGATCTGGCTGAATCTCTTCTGCTCCAGCAGGAGGGAAAATGCCGCACGCATCTTCCTCTATTCCTGCCTTTTGATTACCGGTACTTCCGTCATTCTCAGTTTCGCACAGCCGTAAGGGTAGAGCTCTATGGTTTCCTTTTCTCCCAAAGGCAGAGCGGAGGCAGGGTGTTTTGCGCATACCGTCTCAAAACCGTCCTCATAGTCCCAGTTTATCCTTTGGACTTTTGTTTTTATGGTCACCGGCGGGTTGTCCGAAGCAAAGGGAACTTCACCCACAGGATGCCTTGTGATCTCAAAGCCATTCCCCGCATATCCGTATTGCCACTGGGAAGTCCCCACATATTCATAGTCGCAGTAGGGGAACTTCCTCTCCACGCCGTCCCTTGTATATTCATGCATCTTCTTCTCATAGGCGATGGGGATGGAAAATACCAAAGAGCCGCATTTTACACTGTTCAGTCCGTTCGGCCTCTCAACCGTTTCTACCCTTATGTCATAAGAAATCCCAATCTCCGTGTCCGTATCAGCGTCAAACGTAAAGTCCAGCTCCCCTGTATTGTCTGCGGGAGCGCCGTTTACTTTTATGTCCCGGGCAAAGGAGGGGATCCGCACCCGTAAGCGGAAAGGTTTCCTGGCCTGAACCCTGTAGCGGAACTCATTTTCAAAGGGATAGTTTGTGTGCAGCGTAACGGTCAGCGCATCTGTCCGAAGCTCACCGGGAACGGGGACTGCGCTCAAAACCGTGTCGTCCTGATAAAGGAAAGCCGACAGAGCAAGCTTGGGCCATGCCTGGCCGAAATTAGCGGTACAGCAGCCATAGTTGGGCTCCAGCCCAAACAGATGGGCCTCGCTGCCGTTGGTGCGGAACAGCGAACGCCCCGGGAACTTCCGGCAGGCGATCTGATTGCTCATCTGCACATACTGGTGCGCCCACATGTCATCCGAAAAGGTTGCCGGCAGCGCGTTAAAGGCAAGCAGCTCCAGCCGCTCCGCCCATACCCTGTCCCCGGTACAGGCGTATAACAGCTCATAAGAATACATCTGCTCCGCCACGGCGCACAGCTCCGTGCCCTGTATGGGGCTAAGTCCGGACAGGCATTCGTCTCCGGTAAACAGCCCCACCGGCGTCCCGTTGCAGCGCTCCAGAACGTCATGCAAATCCTCTGCCTGATTCGTGTAGGATTGTCCCAGCAGCTCGCAGGAAACCGCTTCCGATTTCAGCATCATGGCTATGTTGACGATGTGGGTGTCAAAAGTCCACTGGTTCAGGGGGCGCTTCCACAGCCCGGTTTTTTCGGCGTAGTCGGCGCCCTGTTCCTTCAGCAGTTCTCCAAGCCTGGGGATCCAGTCTTCCCGATAGCGTTCATACAGGAAGTTAAGGGCGATAAAGCACTCGAACCACCTGTACTTTCCCCATTCGAACAGCTTTATGCTGCCCTCCGACAGCAGGGTGTAATAATTCTTCAGAAGCTTATAGAGCACCTCCGGAATCCTTTCGTCCCCGCTGCATTCATAGTACACAGTCAATACCTTGGATATCAGCTGCACGGCCCATGTGTCATACCGGGGGATCTGCTCCGGGGTACAGGGGCAGATCCATCCGTCCGGTTTTTGCGCCCCAATGATTGCGTCGATGTATTTCTTTGCAGTCTTTATCATTTCTTCATCTTCAAGCAGATAGGCCAGCGGAACAAAGCCGTCCAGCCAGTACGGCACCCGCTCCCAGCCTTCCGCGTCCCCTCCAATCCATGCGCTGTCCCTCACGTCCCTCCAGACCCGGTGCAGATTGCCACCCAGGCCTTGGGCCTGTATCGTTAGCTGCTTCTTAAGCCACCCCTTTGGCTTTAGCTGCCCAGGGGTGTAAAAATGCCATTTTTTCATATGCGCCTCCTCGTATAATAAGTTTACAGCCCGTTGTACGTTGTATGCCAACCCGGGGCCATGCGTCTGCCGCAGGATGCGCTTCGCAAATCCTGCCAGTCCTGCAATCATGATTATATCACATCTAAGAATGCGAAAAATGGACTATATTCAAGAATATATTGCATTTATCACAATTTCTGTTATACTAAACCATGTGCGGGGCAATTTCCTGCTCCAAATAAGGACATTTCGTACTATAGTCAGGATGCAAAGCATAGAACACAAAAATGTGCCGGCGCTCGAACGGATTTTTCCAGACTTAGTTGAAGTGATTCGTTTGTCCGCAAAGCGTGATATTGAGGTTATGATAAGCCATAAGAATTATCAAATCAGCAGACAGTGGAAAGATCCCCCCAATGTCAACCGCCAGAAAGGAAATTGACAGATGAATGGAATCGACTTGAACAGACCCTTAAAATACCGGTGTGCCTCCCTGCGGTTCTTTGACCCGGGGGAGCATCATGTGACCAGATTCTGCAGGGACGATGTGCTGCTGCTGGTATATGAGGGCGTGCTGCGCTTTTCCGAGGACGGAACCGAATATGAGATACATCCCGGAGAATACTACATTCAGAGGAAGAACACATCCCAGGCAGGAAAACAGACAAGCGATTCCCCGAAATATTTCTATGTCCATTTCTGGGCAGACTGGACAGACGGAGGCAAATCCCTGCCATACCGTGGGACTTTTCAATATCCTGCAGTGAAATCCCTGATAGAAGAACTGGACAGGCTGGCATACGGCAGCTCTACCCTGACAGAACAGACTGCGAAATTTCTGGAGCTTCTTGTGGTCCTCTATGGCCAGAATGCTGAAATTACCGTGGCCGACCGGATTGCTGCAAGCATCTCCCGAAAATGTTTCCGGGAGATCTCCCTGGACATGCTTGCAGAAGAATTTCATTTCAGCAGGAACCATATCATCAATCTCTTTAAGGAGAAGTACCGCATGACGCCTTTCCAGTATGTCAATGCGCTGCGAATCAAACGGGCGGAACAGCTCCTGGAACTGACCTCCAAGACAATCGAAGAGGTGGCTTTCGCATGCGGCTTCCGGCAATACTCCCAGTTCTATAAGGTGTTTAAGAGCGCTCATCATATGTCTCCCGCTGCCTATAGAAAGGTGAAACGGGGGAGGCAGGTTCCGGAAATACATCCGGCCGATCCGGAATGCCTGAGAAATTAATCTCCCGGTCTTCGGGTGGGGCCTGCCTTGTGCCGCAGGGCCCCGCCCTCTCTGAGTCGGAAAGGTATTTTGCAAAATCTTTCAGTTAGAGCGATTGTACTTTCGTCAATAGAGCATCCTGCAATACTTTTGAAAAGTTGATGTTTTTTTCCTCGCAAAGCGTATTCAGCCACATAGGGATGCTCAAAGTCTTTTTCACTGCCTTATCGCTGTGCTGCCTTGCATATTCGTTCATATCCACCAGCACCATATTGACAAATGCGCTGTCGGCGGCAGATTCCATTTCCAGATCTTTCAGGACAGCCATAAGGTCGATTTCGCTTATTACACTGGGCGCCGGGATGGCTTCGCCGTCGCGCAGAGCTGTAAAAAGATACAGGCCGCAGGCATCTACCGCCATACGCATAGCATCCGCCATGTTATCCCCAAAAGTTGCAAGGTTTCCCAAATCAGGGAAAATGACCGATATTTTACCCTCTTCCTCGTAAAAAACAGCCGGGTATACATAGTTCATAAATCAATACTCCTTTCCGGGATTATTTCAGCCCCGCCTGGTTGCGTATGGATTTGACAATACTTTTCGGTATGTCGCCAGGATGGTTCGGAACACTAACGGTCGACTTCTCTGAACCTCATGTATGTCTCCTCCTCATAGCTATACAATAACACGTATTTTACGTATTGTCAATGATATGTGAAAAGATATGTCATTCGATTAACTATGCTTTTTCTTGAGCGTTGCAAGCAGGCTTGGGCAGGAAATCTGGAAAAGTACCACAGAGCAGTAAATTCATGACATCTAGTAAGATTTTTACTATTTTAGGTCTTAAATTCAGGAGTAAATCAGTTCAATCGTCATCTAATTTCTTTATAAAAGCGGCTGCCGCCAAAATCAACCCGCCCGCTTTCAACAACGATCCCAGTCCTAAACTGCTCTCAGAAGGCCTTTCCATGCTCTTTTCAGCGTTTTGTGCTTGTTGCGTCCTTTGTAGTTCTATTTGTTCTCTTTGAAGCCTTTCCATCCTCTTTTTATATTGATCATCTTCGTATAAATTTATAGCCTGCGAAATATTCATTGCCCTCTGATTGTAAAGCACTTCATAGATATATTCAATTGCATTTTTACTGCGATATTTTTCTGGAATAAGGTCAAAATCATATGTCTTAGTGATAGAAAGCACCTCATTCTTGATTTGGGCAAGTTCTTCAGTCTTTTGTTGTATCAACTTAGAAACAGCATCTTGCTCCTTATTCCTCCTAAATCGCATAATATAAAACAAAATTACAGAGGCAATAACGCCTAGAACGAAAATTCCGACTCCGGCTCCAATCGCTGACAATACTCCTGTAACAATGAGTGAATATATGGGAACCTTATAAGACTTGACCTTTCCGCTGATTGAAGCCAGTCTCTTTTGGTCTGTCTCCAAATTGCTGATCTCTATTGAGAGGAGCTCCAGCGTCCCCTTTTTAATGCGCAGATCCGTAATTGCCCCGCTTAACGCCTTTACCTTGTTTGCAAGATTTCGACACTCTTTCGACTGCCTCTCGTATCTGCCGTGTTCAAAAGCATATCCCATTTTATAGATGTCTTCGGAATCAGGCTTTGCTTTCTCGGATTCACTATCTATCAGAAAACGACAGCCGCAATAAGTACAGGTTACATAAGTTGATTCTGGGGCGATCTCAAGTGTGGCATTACATTTGGGACATTCAAGTGCCGTTAATTTCATCTTCCTTATTCTCCATTTGCTATAAAGCCATTTCGTTTATGGCATTATAAAGGTTATACCTACAGAACCGAAAGGGATGCTGTGATTCTTTCGGATTCACAGCATCTCCGGGAGTTCATCCTTTTTTCATTCCGCTACTTCGAGAAGCTTTTTGTTGATGCGGGCCTGGACATCAATGTAATATGAGAGTTCCGCAGTATTCAGGTCTCCATCCTCCCATGCTTCAAAGTCCTGCATCATATCGGCATACTTGAGCATATAGTCGGCATAATCTGCCAACAGGCTCAAATCAGTTCCGTCTGATTCGGAATATTTTTTCATAAAGTCACAGTATTCCGCCATATATTCTTCATAACTGTCCATTGCTTCCTTAAATGCAGGACGCATACCCTCCACCAATTCTTCATCCGTACTCGTGTCTATGCTTTCTATATCCTGAGTAGCATCATCTCTTTCATCATTATTTGAAGTTTCTTCCCCAAGTTCTTCTTCGCTTGATGATTTCTCTTCCTGCTCTGATTGTTCAACACGATCACTGGCTTTGCTATCCTCTTTTACGGCCTGCTTCCTATCTGGCTCACTACTTTTCTCATTCCGGCTAGCGGGCATCTCATCTGAAAGATGAAATGCCGTTTTGCCTCCGCAAGCAGACATAGAAATCAAGCATAGTCCTAACAGTAATGCAATTACTCTCTTCTTCATAAGTCATGCTCCCTCTCTTGATTCGCTTAGTTTTGCTATCAGCGCATTCATGTCTTCAATGGTTGCATTAAGTCTTTTCTGCTCTTCGTTTCGTTTTACCACTTGCCTTTCCAGAGCCTCCCTGACAGCGCAATCTGGTGCATCAATTAGATTTTTGATTTCCTTGATTTGAAAACCGAATTGCTGGTATCGCTTTATTTCCTTTATACGATTTTGCTCGGCTTTGCCATAAAGCAGATAACCATACTTGTTTTTTCGGACCGGTGAAACCAGGTTTGCAGCCTCATATCCCTGCACTGCCCGCCGCGTGACTCCCAACTCGTCACAAATTTCCCGTAAAGTTTTTAAGTCGCTCATATTATCTCCTTTTAGCCTAAAACTGCACACAGGGTGCAGTCAAAGACTTTTTTAGTCAGCAATCAGATATCTGCTGCTTTTATAGGAGATGTTTTTTTCGCGAACGCAAAATCAAGTGAATTCCTCTATAAAAGTACCACCTTTCAAAGGTAGTACAAGCAAATCTATTTTACCACATTCCCAAAAATTTGGGAATACTGTAATTCAAAAAACAAATGTAAAATTTATAATGAGGTGATATCGGTGATAACGTTCAATCCATTGTGGAAAACCCTGAAAGAAAAGAAAATAAGCCAGTATGACCTTTTAAATAAATTTAAAATGAGCAGGGGCATGCTTGACAATCTAAAGCATAACAGAAGCATCACACTTAATACCCTGAATGACCTCTGTAATATGCTGGACTGCGATATTACAGATATCATTGAATATAAAGGAGATTAGCGCTACGACAAATATTCGCAGGAAAGCTTCTAATTTGTTTATTTACTGTTTTATTTAGCCTAAAACTGCACGCTGCGTGCAGTCAAGAACTTTTTTAGAAAAAATGAGGGGCTGTACAAAATCCTGCCATGGATACAACCGTTATGGCATTCCCTCCCCACTCCTATTCGGGGAGCCGACTCCTCGTCAGGCCCAAATTGATTTCCCCTACCGGAATCTCACGAAGTTCTCTTTTCAGCATATATGCAATTTCAAATTAAATCCTCTTTTCACAAATGTATTTTTACAATCTCCTTAGGTAAATCCAATTTCTCTCTGTCCATTGATACTGGCGATAAACTGGTGGCATATACTTCAGGTGATGTTATCATGCTCAAAACTTTAAAACTTCTTTCTGTCGTAGAATTTGAAGCCTCACTGGACGAAGCACAAAAATGGGCAAAGTCTGTTGGGTATGATGAAAACGATGTTAATGATATAGTTAAATCGGTTAGAAAGAAGAAACGAGGATGAGAATTGTGGAGACTGCCGTAATACCCTGGTCGGTTTTTAATAGTTCCGGCGCATCCGCCCCCAGCAGCTGCTGGGGGCGGTTTTCTTCCGTCAGCGTCAGATTGGGGATGCCGAATCTCCGGCAAGGACCTAGTCCGTTCCGTTTCCAAGCCCCTCCGCCTCCGCCAGCCAAAGACTCACGCTTGCGTCTGACGGCATGCGCAGATCTCCTCGGGGCGAGAGGGCCACGCTTCCCACTTTCGGCCCGTCCGGCAGACAGGAGCGTTTGAACTGCTGGGCGAAGAACCTCCTGTAAAAGGTCTTCAGCCACTTCAGGATAGTCCCGTCTTCATACAGCCCCTTGAACGCCAGCTTCGCCACCCGGTACACTTTCGCCGGAGAGTAGCCGCAGCGCAGCATGTAGTACAGGAAAAAATCATGCAGTTCATAAGGCCCCACCAGATCCTCCGTCCTCTGGGAGATCACTCCGTCCACAGGCGGCAGAAGCTCCGGGCTCACCGGCGTGTCAAGCACGTCCCTCAGCACATCTTCCAGCGCTTTATCGTTACAGGTGTCCGCATAATACTCCACCAGATGCCGCACCAGGGTCTTGGGCACGCCTGCGTTCACCCCGTACATGGACATGTGATCCCCATTGTAGGTAGCCCAGCCAAGGGCCAGCTCCGACATGTCCCCGGTTCCGATCACAAGACCTCCCTGGCGGTTTGCAATGTCCATCAGCACCTGGGTCCGCTCCCTGGCCTGGCCGTTCTCGTAGGTCACGTCATGGTTGGCCATGTCCTGGCCGATGTCCCTAAAATGCACCGTCACCGCCTCTTTGATGTCCACCTCCTCCAGCGTGGCCCCCAAAGTCCGCGCCAGCAGGCAGGCGTTCTCATAGGTCCTGTCCGTAGTGCCGAAGCAGGGCATTGTCACCGCCAGGATGCCCTTTCTGTCCAGACCCAACAGATCAAAGGCGCGCACGGTGACAAGCAGCGCCAGCGTGGAATCCAGCCCGCCGGAAATGCCCAGCACCGCTGTCTTCAGCCCCGTATGCTCGTACCTCTTTTTCAGGCCATAGGACTGGATGGAAAGAATCTCCTCACAGCGCCTCTTTCTCTTCTCCGCGTCTCCCGGCACGAAAGGCAAGGCCGGAAACCTGCGCTGCAAATCCGTCTCCGCCACCTCCAGCCGGAAAGGCACTTTCACATAAGCGGCATTAGGTTCCTTGCCGAAAGTCCCCATGCGCCGCCTGTCCGCCAGGAGCTTCCGGACATCAATGTCCCCATAGAGAGTCTCACAGGTGAACTTCTTCACCTGCGCCAGAATCGTACCGTTCTCCGCAATCAGGTTGTGCCCGCCGAACACCAGGTCCTGGGTGGACTCCCCCTCCCCTGCGGAGGTGTATACATAGCCGCAAAGCAGCCTTGCGCTTACGGATTTCACCAAAAGTTCCCGGTACTCGTCCTTGCCTATGGTCTCGTTGGAGGCGGAGAGATTGGCGATGACGGTTGCGCCCTTCAGGGCATGTTTCACCGCCGGAGCATCTGCCACCCAGAGGTCCTCGCATATCTCGCAGCCCACGGTAAGCCCATGCATAGTCTCGCAGGAAAACAGGATATTGGTTCCGAAAGGAACCGTTCTGCCCTGAAAAACAAAGGGAACCGGTTCCGAGTTGCCCTCCGAGAAATGCCGTCCCTCATAGAATTCCGCGTAGGAGGGGATATTGGCCTTGGGTATCATCCCCAAAATCTCCCCGTTCCAGAGTACCGCGGCCACATTGTAAAGCCTGCCCTCCCGCTCCATGGGCAGACCCACCATCACCAGGGCGTCCTTTCTCCGGGTGCATTCCGCGATGCGCAGCAGCTGCACAGAGGCCTCCCGCAGCAGGATTTCCTGCAGGAATAAGTCCCCGCAGGTATATCCCGTGATGCACAGTTCCGGGAACACAATGATTTTTGCGGCTTTCCTGCAGGCTTCCTCCAGCCTCTCACAGATGATGCCCGCATTGTAGACCGGGTCGGCCACCCTGATCTTTGGTGTCACTGCCGCCACTTTGATAAAACCCTGCTTCATGCGTCCTGCTCCTTCCTCTCCGGCCTGCCTGACCGGTTCCATTGCCTCCGGCAGATTCTTCCCTGCTGCGAACCGTCCGGTTCCGCTTCTTCCCGGCCTATCGGACAGTTTTCCTGCCCGACAAATTCCCTCACACGACTACTGGGGGGCTTTTGTATCCCTCGAACCTCCTGTCCGGGTTCTCCCCCTCTTCCATACCCGCTTCCATGGCCGTTCCTTGGCCCGCCCGGGTTCTCCCGCTTCTTCCCGGGCCTGCCTTACAATCCGCCTACGGCAGCCTGCTCTTCCTATAGATCTCTTTCAATTCTTCCACACTGAACCTGTAATGGGTATTGCAGAAGTGGCAGTTCACCTCCACCTCCTGTCCCTCATCGATCATGTCTTTGATCTCTTTCTTCCCCAGGCTGATCAGCACCTTTTCGATGCGCTCCTTGCTGCAGTTACAGGAGAAGGCCACGGGACGGGTGTCCGTCACCTGGCAGTCAAGCCCCTCCAGAATCCGCTCCAGCATCCGTTCCGGGGTATCCCCCGCGTCCTGCATGGCTGTCACGGATGTAATTCCCGAAAGATTCCGCTCCAGCCTGTCAATCACCCCATCCTCCGCAAAGGGCATCAACTGCACGATAAAGCCCCCGGCCTGCCTGACGGTATTGTCCCGCTCCATGAGCACTCCCAGGCCCACGGAGGAGGGCACCTGCTCGGAGGCGGCGAAATAATAAGTCAAATCCTCCGCGATCTCGCTGGTCTGCAATAAAGTCTGCCCAACATAGGGCTCCTTTAAACCCATATCCTTTATGACGGAAAGCGTCCCGCTCCCAACGGCTCCGGCCACGTCCAGCTTGCCCTTGTCGTTGGCGGGCAGAATCACGTCCGGCACATTGGCATAGCCCTTTACGCCGCCTTTGGAATCCGCTGTCACCAACAAACCCTGCACGGGACCGTCCCCCTTGATCTGCAAAGTGACCAGGTCCTCTTCGCCTTTCTGCATACTGCCCATCATTGCCCCCGCGCTTAGGAGCCGTCCCAGAGCCGCCGTGACTACAGGGCTGGTATCATGTGCCCGCCTGGCGGTCTCCACCAGTTCTCTCGTGGTACAGGCAAAGGCCCGAATCTGCGCCCCCGCCGCGGTGGCGCGCACTATATAATCTGACATTTCACACCTCGCTTTCTGTCTGAATCTCCTCTGTTCCCTCAGTTTTGTACCCGCTCGCTGTCCTTTCCTGCACTTTCGCCACCAGGTATATCCGCTCGCTCTCAGGCCTTACGTCCTCCCCGGTGTCCACGTCCCTGGCCTCCGCCACAGTCATCCCTGCCTGCTCTACCAGACTCCGCATCTGCTCCAGGGTATAGCCCCGCTGGTAATGAGTCTCCTGAAATCTCCTGAACAGCTCCCCCTCTTCCCGAACAAATACAGTTAAGTCATACTCATTGATGCCCTCTTCCACATCATAGAAATTGTCCCAGATGAAGCTGCAGTCCTCTTTGGTTTCCGTGATGGTGGTATCGCCGATGACTTCTCTGTATTTGTAGTCCGTATTGAAGTCAAAGAGAAATACGCCGCCAGGGTAGAGGAACTTTTTCACCAGGGAAAATATGTTCACCAATTCCTCTTCTTCCAAAATATAGTTCACGGAATCACATACGCATAAGACCGTGCCCACTGTGCTGTAGAGATCCAGCTCCCGCATGTCCTGCTGCAGATAGAGGATCTCGGATCCGCTTCTCTCTTTCTTCTCCATTGCCATGTTCAGCATACTGTCAGAGGCATCCACCCCTATCATGTCATAGCCCCTGGCGTACAGAAGCTCCGTCAGCGTGCCGGTGCCGCAGCCCAAGTCCACCACCAGGTTGCGCTCGGACTCCAAAAGCCCCTCCACGTCCCGCTCCGGCTTCGACACGCCGTATTTCCGGATCAGGCCGTCTATGCGCTCCGCCCATTCTTCATACGGAACATTGTCCATGAACCGGTCATAAACACTTGCAAAGTCCTGATAGATATCCATCCGCTGCCTCCCAGCTCTTGTTCTGTCCGAAAAAACCGCTCCGCCCTTTTTGTTTCCGTGATGCCCCTGATTAAACTGAGAGCGGCGGTGCTTCTTATCTTTCTGCGGAAATCGCCGTCACAGATAATCATCGCTCCACGACATGTTCTCTCCGTCCCCGGTATCATCGCCTCCCGTATCGCCGCCTCCCGTATCCGCAGGCGGGGTTTCCGGTGCAGGTGTCGGGGTAGCCGCAGGGGGCGGAGCCGCCGGAGGCTGATATCCCGGGTTCCCGCCGCCTCCATTGTCCGCAGGCGGAGTCTCCGGCTGTGTCTCCGGCTCGGGCGTTGCCGCAGGCGCCTGGGGCACAGCAGGTCTGTTCACAGGTTTTGGAGTCTCTTTCACCCCTGCGGACAATTCCTCCGAAAGCTCTGCAGCCTCTTCCAGCCGCTTTGCCTCTTTCTCCTGTCTAAGCTGCCGGTCAAAAGCCCGGAAGCTTTCCTGAGCCAGGCAGAACCTGTCTTCCTGCTCCAAATCTTTCGCGGACGACACCTCATGCCAGGATCTGCCGTCGTACCACTGCACCTGCCCGTCCTCTATGCGCACCCGGATATCGTCAGCTTTCACATATCCCGCTGCCTCCGGACTGTCATTCCTCTCCTGGGCCATGGCATCTCCTCCGGTCTGCTCCTGAACAGTGTTTTCCGCTGCCTGCTCATCCCCGGCTCCCTTGACCGGACTCTGTCTGTTCCACACCGTCCCTGCCAGGAAACCAAAGGCGAACAACGCCCCACCAGCCGCAGCCAGAGCCACATACTGTTTCTTTCCCATCTCATCTCTCCAATCCGGCACATCCCCAGACGTGCACACTATTTCTTCTCCACAGAATCAATGATCCCCTGCACATAGCGGTATCCGCTGGTGCCGGGCTTAAACTCTCCCTTAGCCTGTACCTGCTTTGCCACCGTGTATACGCTTCTGTATACAGGCGGTCCGTAGAGAATCAGTTCCCTGCCGTCGCACTCCACCACCGCGTACGCCCGAAACGAAATATCCTTTGCGTACATATTCGGCGCAAGATTGATCAGCACCGAGGTAAATCGGTTCCGTCCCCCCACTGTCTCGAACACCTTATCCGTGACCTTGCCGTTTTCCGTCCAGTAGGCTCTTCCGCCTCCTACCTTGGTTCCGTCTTTTATAAAGGGATATTTCTCCCTGTTTTCATTGGTCATGAACAAGGTCCCGTACTCTTTCAGCTTACAGCCGTCCACGCCTCCCGCGATCAGCCTTTTCTTCAGGTTTGCATCAATACCGGACTTGAAGCGGATTCCGGCCTGCCCCTGGACCCGGATGGAAAAGCCGTGGTAGCTGAGCAGGTTCTCCAGCCCCGGCATGGGAACGGCCCTGCACGCCTCCCCGTCCCAGGACAGTCTCCACACATACATCCCCACCGGGATATTCTTTGCGTCATAAGCATACATCACTGCGGTCCTGCCGGAAGTGTCGGGGAGTTTGAGCTGATAGCTGTCTCCGCTCCTGGAAGCCGTATATTCTATCCCGTCAATGTAGACATGGTTATCCGCATATCCTGCAGGAGGTGTCAGTGTCACGAGGCGCGCCTCCTGAGCCGGAGGCGTCGGCGTATCCGTGCCTCCGTCTCCTCCCGGCGGCGTCACCGGCGTATCCGTGCCCCCGTCTCCTCCCGGCGGCGTCACCGGCGTATCCGTGCCTCCGTCTCCTCCCGGCGGTGTCACGCTCCCTCCCGATATCACTTTCCTGCGCACCACCAGATTCGTGGAATTCTGCGCCCGCGTGGCAATGTAAAGATTGGAGCCGTAGCCGCACATACCCAGATAATCCACCCCTGTGCCCAGATTGTCAGCGATTGTTCCGAATGAATCTCCTGTGCCCTGCAGCAGCTTCACTTTTCTGACGCTCGTGTCATAATAGGCCAGGCACACCTGATCTCCCGCCATAGCCATGGAGGCCAGATTATATTTTGTCATGGCGGAAACAGGATAGTTCTTCCATGTGCTTCCGTCAAACACCGCCATAATGGGGCTTTGCCCGTCTCCGCCCTCCACGCCGGCCGAGCCGCTGCCGGCAAAGGCGTATATCCGGTTTCCGTATTTTCCTATGTAATGGATATTGGTATACCGGCCGGGCAATGTATTCACCGTGCTCCATGTGCCGCCCGTGTATTTCTGTATCTTTGTCACACCGTCGGCAAAATCCGCGTAAACCATATAAAAACTTCCGTCGGACGCCAGCATGGCCGGATGGCTGAAATCCCGCGCTTTCAACTGACTGTCCACCGGCTTGTTCGTCTTCAAATCATAAATCTTCCATGTGCCGCTGTCCTCATAGGCAGCATAAATGGAGCTGCCGTCCACGGCGAACTGCATATATTTCGGGTTGACCGCGCTATGGCTGGCCACCTGCTTCCAGGCGCCGTTTTCCAGCCTGCAGTACACGGGCTGATTGGTTCCGTTCAGGTAGGACAGATACACTTCCCCGCCGCACACTGCCAGGACAGCCCGACAAGAGCGGGAAACAGAGCCTATCTTTGTCCCTACCTGCTGCCAGGCCGCCCCGTCCCAGCGCTTCACGCATACCTGCCCATAGCTGTCATTCCCGGACATGCTCTCCAGAAAAGCCGCGTAGACCGTTCCCCCGGCCGGATCGGTACAGATAAAAGGCTCCTCCCCGATACACTGACTGCTGACCGCATCCCCCATATTTTCCCAGGAAATCACGTTTTTGTAGTCCGCAAAGGTAACCGTAAATGTCAACTGTTTCCTGTCCCCGGACAGCTTCAGATCGCTGAGCCGTATTCCGCTGTTGCTTCCGTCCGAATAGTAAAGGGTATCCTTGGTAAAATCCGCGTCCAGATCCGTACTGCCGTAGGAGATCTCCCCCTTGGCTACGTCCAGCGCAGCCTCTCTGGAAAGATTCAGGTTCGTGTCGGGGTGCAGATCCGTGCCTGCCTCCGGGTCCGTCACTCCCGGCCGGTAAACATAGATATAATTTTTGCCCGCATGATTGGTAAGCCCGTCCACCTTTGTGTCCACCCGGTACATCAATAGACCGTCCGATGGAATCTTGTGCTCAAAGCCGTTGATATTCCCGCTCTTCCTCCGGTATTCCAGGCAGATAAACTCCGTATCCGAAAGGGGCGTGCGCAGGACGAACACCTTATTGCCTCCGGACTCCGACACCGCCGTCAGGGTATAGGTACCGCTCTGGGTGATGGTTCCCATGGAAATCCATCCCTGCCTGGCCCGCAGATAGGACAGAGGGTACTGTAAAAAAGAACTGGTATTGGCCATGATGTCCCACAGGCCCACGGGTTCTCCCACGCCGTTTTGCCTGTAGAGATCCGGCAGTCCCAGCGTGTGCAGGAACTCATGGGCGATGACGCCCTGTTCCTGTCCCACATGGAGAGCGCCGTTGTCGGACACCAGCATCCCGGAGGGAATCACGTTATAGTCTAAGACACGCAGACCCGATTCCTTTATCTGCGCCTGGCCGGCATATTTTGTGTGGAATGCCGTGTTTTTTCCGTTGATGGTATTCCCCTGGAGGATGATTGTCAGGTTGTCTATGTATCCCGCATTTTGATTGTCCAGTCTGTGGTTGGCTGTATCCAGTATGATCTTCTTGTCATTGATGGCTTTTACCACCTCTTCCACCAGTCCCACGCCGCCGTCGTCGCTGTCCGAGGAAAGGGTCAGCGTTGCCACCGCTGTCTGATCCGGCTTCTCCTGGGGAAAGTAATTTTCCACGGCGACCTTTCCCTCCGTGACTATGGATATATAGTTCTGAAAGGAATTGTTGCCCTCATACCCTGTTCCGTCGTTATACATCCCCTTGATCTGTTTCCAGTTGGAATAGGTAGCGGTGCCGGAGGTATAGGAAGCGTTGAAGACATCTTTTGTATCGCTTTTCTTTTTTACAAAAATCACCAGATTCGCCATCCGGCCGCTGACCGCTTCCGCCTCTGTATGAGGCAAAAACGGCAGGGGCAGCGTTACGATCATCGCCGCGGTCAGCAGCATTGCAAGAACCCCGGCCAGACGGCCCTGCTTTTTACCAAATCCGCTCATGCTCTACCTCCACTCCGTATATTCCGGAAATCCCAGATAAGCCGCGTCCATCACAAAGGCTTCCGGCGCGGTATCCGCTTCATACAGATAGGATCTCCCGTCCGCAGTATACGCATAGACCACGCCCCCTGCGTCCGCCACTTTCCCATACTGTTCCTCTGCCGTGGTGCCGTCGGCATTGAGCTTTCCCGTGTATATGTTTCCCTGATATTCGACGGTAATTTGATCCACACAGATGTCTTTCTGAAGCGTGCCGCTGTAGGCGTGCAGCAGATTCCCCTCCGGGTCCATGCGGCTCACAGTGGCAGCGCCGCTGTATACGCCGTCCTTTAAGACGGCCTCCCCCAGCAAGACGCCGGTCTCGTCCCCCTCATAGAAGCAAAATCTCCCCTCCGCTCCAAGCCATGTGATCTCCGTATGGCCTCCGTCTGCCAGGATCTGCAGTACATTCTCTCCCTCATGGTATGAAGTGCGGGTCTCCACCCCCGTCATGCCGCCCTGCAGAAGCTCCTGCCACTCCTCTCCCCCGGTTATCTCCCGAAGCGCCGCCGCGTCTCCGCCGCCAAGCGCCTCCAGAATCCGGGCCGCCATAGCCGCCATTCGGGCATCGGAGTCGTCCGTCTCTACCACAATGGCGCTTACCTGTCCCGCATATTCTCTGGAGGGGTAGAGCCGCAGGGCTTTCTCCAGCATATCCCGCTGCAGCGCTTTTTCCCCCAACTCCCCATACACTCCGGCCAGGGCCGCGTAATCCGCCTCCTCAAATGCATCCATGGAAAGCAGCTGTTCATAATATTCCCGTTTCAGATCGGATTCCCCGGGGCCCGCCTGGGCAATGGCCCGGCGCAGTTCCTCCGGCGTCCCCGGACTGGCCGGTGTCGGCTCCGGGGTTTCGGCTACGGTTTCAGACGGTATTTCCGTCTGTTGCGGCATGGCCTCCCCCTGGCCGCAGGACAATAAAAATAATACCAGCATCGGAGCCATGCCGATCTGTACGAGAATTTTCTTTTTCATCTCATCTCCCTTTCCGTCAACTTGTCTTCCTGTAAAAGGCTTTCGCTCTGAACAAGCCCCCTGCCCCGGTCTTTTACAAGGCGCCACAGCACATATGCCGCAGCGAATACGCCGAGGCATATGCAAACATCCGCCCTGCTTCCCGGAAGCTTAAGTAATCTGTATATCGACATATTTGGTATTTCGCTTAATGCGCTATGTCCGTTCCAAAAATTTCCGCAAAGAAACCGGGCAGCTTAAGACCTCAAAACAGTGTCCCAAGCGCTCCAAAAAGCCCCGCGCTGGCAAGCCCCATGATAACGCCCGCTAACACCACCCCGAAAAGCACCGCGACGACGCTGGACTTAAAATCCATATCCAACAGGCTGGCGGCCAGGGTGCCCGTCCAGGCCCCGGTTCCGGGCAAGGGGATTCCCACGAACAAGAGAAGCGCCACGAACAAGCCCTTGCCCGCTTTCGCTTTCAGCTTTTCTCCGCCCTTGTGGCCTTTTTCCAGGCAGAATGTAAAGAACTTCCCGATGACAGGCTTATCCGCCCCCCATTCCAGCACCTTTCTGGCGAACAGGAAAATGATAGGGACCGGAAGCATGTTCCCCAGAATACATACAATATAGCTTTGAAGCACGGGCAAATCCATACCCAGCGCAATGGGCACCGCCGCCCTCAACTCGATCAAAGGCACCATGGAAACAAAAAACACAAACAGATATTTCTTCAGCATAACAATCTCCATTCTTCTCTATTCTTTATTATTCTTTATTATTCTTTATTATTCTTTCTTTTTCTCGTTTCTTCCTTAATTTATTCTACCCCTTTTTCTTTCCCTATCCGCGCCTCTTTACGCGCCGTCTCCGTTCACCGTTTTCATTCACAGTTTCTCTTACCGGCGCTTTGCCACATACTCTTTCAAGAAAGCCAGGAGAATATCCATCTGCTCATCCGTGCCGATAGTGATACGCAGACTATTGGATATCCTGGGCTTATTCCAGTATCGCACATAGATATCCGCCTGCCGCAGGGCCCGAAAAATCTCTTCGGCGGGGAGAGATTCGTGAGATGCAAAAATGAAATTGGCTTTGGAGTCCGGGAACGTGAATCCCAGGGCTTTCAGTTCCCCTTTCACCCGCTCTCTGGTGGCGATGATTCTGGCCGTAACCGCCTTAAAATAGACATCGTCCCGCACCGCCTCCGCCCCCAGTATCTGGGCAGGCAGGTTCATGGTGTAGGAATTAAAGGAGAACTTCACGTCATTCAGATACCGGATGGCTTTCTCGCTGCCGATACAGAAACCGATGCGCATACCTGCCATGGCCCGGGATTTGGAGAAAGTCTGCACAACCAGGAGATTGTCGTACTTCTCCACCAAGGGCAGCGCGCTTTTGCCCCCGAAGTCCACATAGGCCTCATCCACCACCACCACCACGTCCCGGTTGGCCCTGACAATTTCCTCCACTGTCTCCAGCCGTTCCCCGAGACCCGTGGGGGCATTGGGATTGGGGAAAATCACGCCGCCGTTTGGCTGCCTGTAATCCCCGGGGCGGATGTGCCATTCCTCGTCCAGAGGGCATGTTTTGTACGGAATTCCGTGTAGATTCGCCCACACATCATAAAAGGAATAGGTTACATCCGGAAAAAGAATGGGCCTCCCGCTGTTGAAAAAGGTCATGAACGCCATGGAAATCACATCGTCCGAGCCCACACCCACGAATATCTGCTCCCGTTTTACATGGTAGTATTCCGCCAGAGCCTCTGTCAGTATAGCTGTATCCGGATCCGGGTACAGCCGAAACGCGGTATAGTCCATCCGCTTTAACAGCCGCTCTACCCCCGGCGCGGGGGGATAGGGGCATTCGTTGGTATTCAGCTTGATCATGCCTGGCTTATTGGGCTGTTCTCCGGCCACGTAGGGCACTACCTTTCGTACATTTTCTTCCCAGTTCACTCTGTCGTCCTTCTTTCTCTTTTTTTACTGCACGTCAGTAAAATATGCCGCGAATCCTGACTGCAGACCTTTTTGTCCTTATGTTCCGCCGCAGGCAAACATCGGGCGGTTGTCATCCAAGTCACTGAACTTCCACAGTCCCTCTCGTGCTCACGCCCCGGCGGCAATACCCTGTCTGTGGATGATACACGGAGGAACAATATCTGCCGTGACATTTTCAGAGCCATCCACGAGGGAAAATGGCTGCAGATCGGCGAATGTTTTCTACCCGCATCACGGTTCAGAAACCTCCTCTCCATCCCCCCGACTGCGCAGCTCCTCTCTGTAGATATCCGCCTGTCCTGGGCACTCCAGGGCATCATAGCAGCGGATAAGCCCCTCCAGGCTTTCTTTTCCCCCGGACTGCAGGGCCAATATGGGCCGGGTCTCGTAGACGGCATTGTAGTACCATATGGCCGCCTCCTCCCAGTCCGCAAGCTCCTCATAAAAATGCCCCATCTCGCAGCAAATCTCCGAACAGGGATCCTGCGCGATGACCTTGGAAGTATACTTGAAGAAATTCACCATGTCCTCCGCCAGCCTGGCCGCCTTTGCCACCACGCAGCAGGCCTGGGCCATCTCCTCGCCGTCCCGCCCATTGTCCGCAGCCGCCTCCATAAAGGTTCCCGCCGCCTCCAGGAAATCCTCCTTATCCCCGGCCAGCATCAGCTCTCTGGCGTAAAGGCCCAGAAGTCTTTTGGAAAGCCGATAGCCCTCCTGCCAGTGCCGGTGGAAATTGGCCAGATCTCGCTTGGCATGGCACTCCTGGGGCAGATGGGTGATGACGATATCGCTGTCGTACACCACGGGCTCCAGCCGCACTGTCTCATGGATAGGGGCCTCCCAGACGAAATCCCGCTTCCTTTTAAAGAGCTTGGGGCGGTACTCTTCATCGTAATTGTACACCGTATTGAACCGGAGCTGATTGGCATACTTCATCTGTACGATCTCAACCTCTAAGAGCAATGTCTCTTTCAGGCGCCGGAACCGCTCCCTGTTCTCCGGAGAGAGCACCTCATCCGCGTCCGCAGAATATATATATTCCTGAGTAGCCTTGGAAAACACAAAATTCCTGGCCGCGCTGAAATCGTCAATCCATGGAAAGTCGTAGACTTTTTCGGTATAGCGCCGGGCGATCTCCTTGGTGGCATCCGTGGAGCCCGTGTCCGCTATGACGATCTCATCCACCAGGTCGGCCACGCTGTCTAAGCATCGCTCCAATATCTTCTCTTCATTTTTTACAATCATACACAGGGAAATCGTAATCATCTGATCCCTCCCTAAAACTACCGGCTTCTGCCCGAGTCCCCGGCATCCGCCTGATCTGTCAGTGTCAATAAGATCATACCAAAAACGGCGCGGAGGCACAACTACTATTTCCAAAATATAAAAATGAAAACAGACCGTGAAAAGCAGTTGAGATTTCCCGACGGATATGGTACAATATTTTCATTCCAGGCACGAAACGGCCCACAGGCCTTAATTTTAAAGAAATCTGACAGGAGGATTTGCATCATGTTCATTGTATTAGGCGGAGGTTTGCTGATCATTATCATCGCGGTTGTCATATCCGTAGTCTCCAGCGTGGTATCCGCGGTGGCGGCGGACGTGGATGACGCGGAGGACTGATGCCACCGCATTTTTCGATATGGTTTGCGGACCGGTATGTCAAAAAGGCTTGTGATCCCCCTTGCGCAAAGACGCGGGGCATCGCAAGCCTTATAAGTTTTTCCGAATCATCCGGGAAATCCTCCCCATACCAGATAATCCGTCACAGAAACAGCTTTCTCAAGTTCCGCTGCATATTCCCAGAATTTCCCTGTACGCAAAGGGCCTGACGCAGTGCAAAATATTGGTAACCGTCAGCATAGATTTCTCAGCCTCTCTGATTATAGAATGCAAAGAGAGGCGGCAGCATTCGCCCCGCCCCTCTCAGAACAGATTCCTTTGTCAAATGCGCCGTACAGGCGCGCCGCGCATTACGCGAACGGATTCTCCGTAGGATACAGCACGCCCTTGGGCTGGTTGTAGTTCAGATCCTCCACGGGCACGCCGATGTACTTGAACACCTCGTACAGAGCCTTTCCGAAATGGCCGAAAGCCACCGCGCCGTGATGAGGGTAATTCTTCTCGATCAGCACATGGCGGTAGAAGCGACCCATCTCCGGAATGGCGAACACGCCGATGCCGCCAAAGGACTTGGTGGCCACAGGCAGCACCTCGCCCTGGGCAATGTAAGCCCGCAGCTTGTTGTCCGCAGTGGACTGCAGACGATAGAATGTGATGTCGCCGGGAATGATGTCCCCCTCCAGAGTCCCCTGGGTCACTTCCTCGGGCAGGGTTCTGGCCATGATCATCTGGTACTTCATGCTGCAGGAAGACAGCTTCTTGGTATTGGTATTGCCGCAGTGGAAGCCCATGAATGTGTCGCCATGGGTGTAGGTAAATTTGCCCTGGATGGCATCCTCGTACATGTCATCGGGCACGGTATTGTTGATGTCAAGCAAAGTCACGGCGTCCTCGCTGACGCAGGTGCCGATGAATTCGCTAAGGCACCCATAGATGTCCACCTCGCAGGACACGGGGATCCCCATGCCGGTGAGGCGGCTGTTCACGTAGCAGGGCACGAAGCCGAACTGGGTCTGGAATGCGGGCCAGCATTTTCCGGCGATGGCCACATACTCACGATACCCCTTGTGAGCCTCGATCCAGTCAAGCAGCGTCAGCTCGTACTGAGCCAGCTTGGGCAGAATCTCGGGCTTCTTGTTGCCCGCGCCCAGCTCCTCTTCCATCTCCTTTACCTTGGCGGGGATCCTCTCGTCTCCCTCGTGCTTTTTGAATGCCTCAAAGAGATCCAGCTCGGAGTTCTCCTCAATCTCCACGCCCAGGTTGTAGAGCTGCTTGATGGGCGCGTTGCAGGCCAGGAAATTCAGAGGCCGGGGGCCGAAAGAGATAATCTTTAAGCTGCTCAGTCCCACGATGGCTCTTGCGATGGGGATGAACTCATGGATCCTGTCGGCGCACTCGGCCGCGGTGCCTACGGGGTTCTCGGGGATGTAGGCCTTTACATTGCGCAGCTTTAAGTTATAGCTGGCGTTGAGCATGCCGCAGTAGGCGTCGCCCCTGCCGCCCACCAGGTCGTTCTGGCTCTCCTCGGCAGCCGCTATGTACATGGCGGGGCCGTCGAAATGCTTGGCCAAAAGGGTCTCTGAAATCTCGGGACCGAAATTCCCAAGGTATACGCACAGGGCGTTACAGCCGTTCTTCTTGATATCCTCTAAGGCCTGCACCATGTGGATCTCGCTCTCCACGATGCACACGGGGCACTCGTAGACGGCGTCCGTGCCGTACTTGGCGGTATAGGCCTCCATCAGGGCTTTGCGCCTGTTCACGGACAGGCTCTCAGGGAAGCAGTCTCGGCTCACGGCCACGACGCCGATTTTTACTTTGGGCAAATTGTTCATGGGAATGGTCCTCCTTTTATATTGGTAATTGCAGCGAATAATTGCCTGTACTTAAATTATAACTGTTTTGGAGCAGATTTTCCATAGTTTTAGAAAAACTTTCAAGAAAATCCTGCCAGCCAAACAATTCCCACACCTGGCGAAAGCTGTCAGGCATTTTCTTTCCCTCTACCCTATGATGTCAAAAAATTCACAGTTCATCGTATTACCTGTCTTTCCTGCAATTTCACCGACCACTTCTACATGCAGCCCCTTTTCATGGGCTTCTATCGCCTTGTCATAATCCCGTTTACACAGATTCGCGGTCACTGTCCGTTTCCTGTCATTTTCGTCCAGATAAACAATCGTTATTTTCCCCTTATCACGTTTTGCCACATCCGGAGCCGATTCCAGCCTCTTGATTCGTCCCAGAATCTTCTGCTTTGTATTTGCCGTCTTTCGAAATTTCTCAATGGCGGAAACAATTGGTTGATGATAATCATGAGACAATAGAATCCTGTTGCTTGTACTGCGGTTTTTTTTCACCACTGGCGACCACTGGGCAATGAATTCCACATCCGTATCTTCTATATCCGGATTGAGGCCTGCCAACGCCTCGTAAAAGTTTATACTGATTACCGGTTCTTTCTCATCAGGCACCAATTCGCCATAGTCGCCATTATCAATGTTACTTTTAATAGATGACACATTTGTCATAATACGATTTGTCACCTGACGGGTCAGCGAATTCGCACATTGTTCCTCCTCCGAAAAGATGCTCAGTTGTCTGTACCCTTCCGTTTCATCCAATTCGGCAAAAGGACAGACGATAGATACCACATAGCTGCCAATTTCTGTCTGGCCGAATTTGCAATTATTTACAAACCTTGAAACGGCATCTTCCGGGCGTCCCTGATGATATCTTCTTGGATGTAAAATGTCCTGTGTCGCCGCTGCTATCAATTTTCTGGCACTTTCATAAACCCTTATGGCGTCATCAAATAAAATATTTCCAGCCTCTACGCCTTTCCTGTTCAGTCTGATCTTCAGGATATCCGTATTGGGATTCAGCAAAAAAAGCATAAGCTGATCCATGGATTTGGCTTCTGCCAGAGCCACTGTCTCAACAGCCTGGTACATGGCATTCTTATAGTCAAAAAGCATTTTCTCCATAGGAACCATAACCTGAAATGCCTCGCCGCCGGCAGCAATGTATTGAAATATCTTAACATCCGTCCGCCTTGACGGATATTGTCTCCAACCCGTATCTTTCAAATATTTGGCAAAAGAAAGCGGATTTATTTTTTCTGTTAAATCCATTAAATTCACGGAATAAATCATGTCATGCCTCCTTTGCCTGTCTTTCCAAAATATCCAGCAAAAACTCTTTATTTACCACATGGCCTTTGGGAATCGATATGGTGACCGTTTCCTTATGATCCGATTTTGGCATTTTGGAAAAATCGGCCCAATACATGCAGCCTTTAATCAATAATTCCTCCCTGCTCCACTGTACCCAGGATGCTTCCTCTTCCGGCATTACAAAAAAACCAAGGATAATCGGCGTGGTAGCAGGAGTGCATAAATCATTGTAATTCTTTCCCTTTAAAGCATATGTAATAATGTCGCCTTTATCCTTATATTGCGAAACGGAAGAAGTAGATTTCAGCTGTATTCTCAAGGCAGAATCAAAGAATATCCCATCACCAAGAAATATGCGTTTTTTCATAATTCCGTCCGTGCTGTCATCATCATGGCGTTGAATATCATATGATATGCCCGCATCCGCACACAGAGCGGAAATATAGCTGATGCTGATGTCTTCTTTTTGACGCGATGAGTGCATTGCATATCCTCCCCCATAAATGCCCGAATAAAAGCCGCCTCTCTTTACTTTAAAGAATATTTCCATCCTTGTCAAGCTGTTTTGCCGTTATGAGCGCTCGCCGCCCAAAATACAATCCGCCCTACCAAATATGGCTATTACATAGTATAATACTGATTACAGGGTTCGCGAAGCGGTTCCCCGCGCACCTGCGAAAAAAGTGAAAGGAGAAGCTAACATGAAATTTCAGAACGGATGCTGGTTATTAAAGGAGGGCTTCGCAAGCTTCTCTCCCCAGCAGATTTATGACAGCCGGATTACGGAAGACGAAGTAGTAATCTGTGCGCCCACAGCCGTGGTAAACGGCCGGGGAAACACCATAGACGGCATCAACCTCACCCTGCGCATCACCGCCCCCGCGCCCGAGGTCATCCGCGTCCAGGCCTGGCACCACAAGGGCGGCCTGAAGAAAGGCCCTGCCTTTGAGCTGGCCGAGCCCTGCGGACAGGCTCTGACGGTAGAGGAGACCGATGAGACACTCACCGTAAAAAGCGGGCATCTAAGCCTGATTTTGGGCAAGCGCCCCTGGTCCATGCGCTATGAGCGGGACGGGGAGCTTTTGACCAAAAGCGCGGGCAGGGATTTTGCCTTTCTCAAGGAGAACTGGACCGGCATGGCCTATGACAGGGGCCAGGGCGCGTACATGCGCCAGCAATTGGGCCTGTCCGTGAACGAGCAGATCTACGGCCTGGGCGAGCGTTTTGGCGCTTTCGTGAAAAACGGCCAGTCCGTGTCCGTCTGGAACCAGGACGGCGGCACCAGCACCGAGCAGTCCTACAAAAACATCCCTTTCTACCTGTCAAGCAGAGGGTACGGCGTCTTCGTCAACCACCCGGAACAGGTGGACTTTGAGATGGGCACGGAACAGGTCAATAAAGCAGGCTTCTCCGTAGCCGGAGAAATGCTGGATTATTATCTTTTAAACGGCCCCTCCATGAAAGAGGTGCTGGAGCGGTATACGGACCTCACCGGAAAACCCGCCCTGCCCGCCCCCTGGACTTTCGGCCTGTGGCTGTCCACCTCCTTTACCACAGATTACGACGAGGCCACGGTCATGAGCTTTATCGACGGGATGCTGGAGCGGGGAATTCCCCTGTCCGTATTCCACTTTGACTGCTGCTGGATGAAAGAATTCCACTGGACGGACTTTATCTGGGACGAGGCCGTGTTCCCGGATCCGGAGGGGATGCTTGGCAGGATTCATGATAAAGGGATCAAAGTCTGCGTCTGGATCAATCCTTATATCGGGCAGGAATCGGCTCTGTTCGATGAGGGAATGGAAAAAGGATATTTTCTAAAACGTCCTGACGGCAGCGTATGGCAGTGGGATATGTGGCAGTCCGGCATGGCTGTGGTAGACTTCACCAATCCGGAGGCAACGCGCTGGTACCAGCAGGGGCTGGAAAAGCTTCTGGACATGGGCGTGGACTGCTTCAAGACGGACTTCGGCGAGCGGATTCCCACGGACGTGGTCTACCATGACGGCTCAGACCCCATGAAGATGCACAATTTCTATACTTATTTATATAATAAGGCCGTATATGAGACTCTGGCCAAAAAACGCGGCAGCAAGGAGGCGGTGCTCTTCGCCCGCTCCGCCACCGCCGGAGGTCAGAAATTCCCCGTACACTGGGGCGGCGACTGCTGGTCCGATTATGAGTCCATGGAGCAGAGCCTCCGGGGCGGACTGTCTTTGACAAGTTCCGGCTTCGGCTTCTGGAGCCATGACATCGGCGGCTTCGAGAGCAAGTCCACGCCGGATGTGTACAAGCGCTGGTGCGCTTTCGGACTGCTCTCCACCCATTCCAGGCTCCACGGCTCCTCCTCTTACAGGGTGCCCTGGCTCTACGATGAGGAAAGTGTGGACGTAGTAAGGTTCTTTACCAGGTTGAAAGCGTCCCTGATGCCTTATCTGTACCGGTGCGCTGTGGAAACCTCCCGCACAGGGGTGCCCATGATGCGCAGCATGGTGCTGGAGTTCCCGGAGGACAGAAACTGCGCTTACCTGGCAAACCAGTATATGCTGGGAGATTCCCTGCTGGTAGCCCCTGTTTTGAATGAAGAGGGCATGGCGGAATATTACCTGCCGGAGGGTGTCTGGTCCAATTTCCTCACAGGAGAAGCAAGGCAGGGCGGCCGGTGGTACCGAGAGAAGCACGGGTACCTGAGCATTCCGCTGTATGTGCGGGAAAACAGCGTCATTGCCGTGGGCGCAAAGGATGACGGTCCCGTGTATGACTATGCCGACGGCGTCACATTCCGGGTCTATGGAATAAAGGACGGCGGAAAGGCAGAGACTGTGGTATACAGCGGCGGAGCCCTGCAGGAGGCCTTCATTGTCATAGAGCGCAAAGGGGATACTTACACGGTGACTTTCCAGGGGGAAAAGCCCTGCCGGGTGGTACTGAAAGGAACCGGAAAGCCTGTTGCGGCCCAGGGCGCCGAATGGTCTGTTCAGGGAGAGGATACCCTGCTCTCCTTTGAAAAGAGCGGAACCGCTATTGTTACTTTTTGACTTCTAAGGGGCAGTGCCCCATCTGAATCCGCAAAAGCCCTGCGGCAGTCAGTATTGCGGCTGACGCAGGGCTTTGCCCCCGAATCCTCGCCCCACTTTTTACGTTCGGCAGCCTTTGGAATATAGACCAACTCCCCGGAGGAATATCTCTGGATTTCCTTAAGCAGCTCGTATTGGAAATTAGCCCGGATTTTACGATTGACGATATACACAAGCTTCGTGAACATACTTATGAAGTGACAAAGCATATGACAGCGAAAGAGAAATTACTTTATTATAATACACCAAGAACAGATGCTGAAGAACAGATAAAGCGGCTTAGGGCAGGATGTAGTTGAATCTACGCAAGTGCTCCACAGTCAGCTGGCAAGCACCTTTAGCGGTTCCACCAATTAGGCTTTAGCGATAGCTGTACTATCAAAAAGACTTGCCACCGGAGGTCTTTGCAAAGGCAACCCCCAGCTTTACGAATACTTTAAGCTGGAGGCTGTCCTGGCACTCAGTCTTCTAGCGGCTTCAGATAAAACCAATATATTTATGAATATCTCATCGCCCGGATCATGGGCGTGTGGTTCTCTCCCTGATATCCCAGGCACTCCACCCGGGCGAACCCGGCCTGGCGCAAAAGCTCCATTTCATGCTCCAGGGTCAGCGGCGTGTCGAAATGGACGAACACGTCCTCAGGGGTTCCGCTCCGTCTGCGCCTGCGCTCACATTCCGCGAACAGGTACGCCTCCATCTCGTCAGACTCCGCCACATAGTCCGCCTCCAGATAGCAGCCACCCTCTTTCAGGCTCCCATGAAGTTTCCGGAATATGTCCCGTTTCCTCTCCGGCTTAAAATGATGCAGGGTCTCGAAAGACACCGCCACGTCATAATATCCGCTTTCGAAAGGGTGGCGGAAATAGTCCCCCTCTATCAGACGCAAGTTCCGGTGTCCGTGCTTTCCCCTCAGCCGCTCCAGCATGGAGGGCTCCAGGTCGATACCCGTGACGGCGATTTCGGGATGGAGGCAAAATATTTCGTCCAACTCCAGCCCCGTGCCGCAGCCGATGTCCAAAAGCGTCTCCGCTCCCTGTGGGATCAGCGCGGCCATCCAGCGGTAGTACTCCCGCCAGGGGGACATGTGCTCCTCATACCCCTCCACTCTGGCCGCAAAGAAACTTCCCATCTCCTCCAGAGGCTCTTCCGCCGTGTCGGCCAGCCATTTTTTAATCTCTGCAAATTCGCTCATATCTTCCTCCTATCCCTCTACAGCGCACACTCCAGCTGGCAGTCACAGGGCTCCGCCTCTACATGGCCGGGGTGGTACACCTGCGCCTCCACGCAGCCCATGGCCTTGTAGAAAGCCTGGCTCTCCACGGCGGAATGGGCGGAAATGTACAGTTTCCGCCCGCCGTGGTCCCTGGCCCATTCCTTTGCCGCCGCGAACAGCGCCCGGCCCACGCCCCGGCCACGCATGTCCCAAGATACATGGATGCTGGACAGATCCAGATAACCCTGCTCTCCCCCGAAAGGCGCTGCCTCCACAGAGACAAAGCCTTTCAGAGCGCCGTCACAGAAAGCAGCGTATACAAAGCCGCCGGCAGCAAGGGTGTTTTTCAGGCATGCCACCAGTTCCTCATAGTCCGCCTCCGACCAGTCGTCCACGAACGGATCCTCCTTTATAACCCATTCCCCGTTTACCCGCCGCCAGCATTTTCCTACTGCCTGTCTGCGGATGAACTGGCGAAACAGTTCCCGCGTGATCTCCTCTTTCCTTAGATTCCTGTATGCTATTCTGTCTGTGCCGGTCATTTTTCCCAATCCTTTCTCTGCTCGCATCTCCTCTTGTTTATCCGGATTTGCAAAGGCTATTACCTTATTTTATCTTATTTTATCAGATTTGCAATAGCCTCTGCTCCATCATAACAGAGTTCTCCCTTACGCACCCCCTGCCAGCGGCGGGCATGTGATTGTAAATATGCATATTTCTATGTATATTCATTTAGAATATGCATATCCCTACATTTATTCCTTATTTTTTAACAAAATCCATTGACATATTATGCATTAAGTGCTAGTATCTGTCCATTGGCTCCATCCAGGGAGCCGATAAATACATTTTGGGAGGATATTTATTATGAAGAAATGGATTGCGTTATTATTGGTTTCAGCCATGGCTCTGTCCGTGGCGGCCTGCGGCAGTGCGCCGGAGGAGAGCAAGGAGAGCAGTTCTTCCGCCGAGGAAAGCAGCGAGACCAGCGAAGAGAGATCGGAGGAAAGCACACCTGCCGATGACAGTGCCGACCAGGGCAATGCCAACGAGGGCGAAGATGCCCCCCCTGCTTCTGATGCAGGAAGCTTTACCACTGCTGTAGAGGGCAAACTCACCATGGCCACAAACGCGACTTTCCCGCCTTATGAGTATCTGGAGGGGAACGAAATCACCGGAATCGATGCGGAGATCGCCGCCGCCATCGCAGATAAGCTTGGCCTGGAGCTGCAGATCGATGACATGGAGTTCGACTCCATCACGGAAGCTATCAAAAGCGGCAAGGCTGACATCGGCCTGGCCGGCATGACCGTTACCCCTGACCGTCAGGAGGAGGTGGACTTCACCGTCAGCTATGCCACCGGTGTACAGGTAGTCATCGTTACCCAGGACAGCGCCATCGCCAGCGTGGACGACCTGTTCGCAGAGGGCGCAAGCCATGTGGTAGGCGTACAGCGCAACACCACGGGCGATATCTATACCACCGATGATATCGAAAAAAAGGGGCTTGGCACCATCGACCGCTACAGCAAGGGCGCCGAAGCCATACATGCCTTAAAGACCGGCAAGGTGGACTGCGTGGTCATCGACAATGAGCCCGCCAAGGCTTTCGTGGCCGAGGAGGAGGGGCTGAAGATCCTGGAGACCGAGTATGTCACCGAGGATTACGCTGCTGCCATGAGCAAGGACAATAAGGCGCTGTATGATGCCGTCAATGCCGCTCTGGAAGAGTTGATTGCCGACGGTACTGTCAAAGGCATTGTTGACAAATATATCACTGCGGAATAACACGCAATTTTGCGAAAGCAGATACGGCCCTGACGGCCTGTTAAAAAGGAGAATAAGCTATGAGACCATCCGCTTCCCAGTCCTGGCCTTTAGAGGCGCCGGACTGGATCCTGAACGGCCCTGAGTGGCTGAACGACCTGGGATACGATTTTTACAAGAGCTTCGTCTTCGACAACCGGTACCAGATGTACATAAAGGGGCTGGGCAACACCCTGCTGCTGACCTTGCTTGCCCTGCTCATCGGCGTGGCCTTAGGCGTAGTCATCTCCCTGATCCGGGTCTCCTGGGACAAGAACCATACCGAGATGCAGGGGCCTGGAAAATTTTTCCTGGGCTTCTTCAACGCCCTGGCCAAGGTGTATCTCACCGTCATCCGGGGCACGCCAGCGGTGGTCCAGCTAATGATCATGTACTTTGTCATCTTCGCCTCCAGCCGCAACAAGGTTATGGTGGCGGCGCTGTCTTTCGGCATCAATTCCGGAGCCTATGTGGCGGAGATCATCCGGGGCGGCATCATGTCCATCGACACAGGACAGATGGAGGCGGGCAGGAGTCTGGGCTTCGGCTATGTGGCCACCATGCGCTATATCATCCTGCCCCAGGCTTTCAAGGCAGTGCTCCCCACTTTGGCCAATGAGTTCATTGTGCTGTTAAAGGAGACTGCGGTGGCGGGCTATGTAGGCCTCACGGACGTGACCTATGCAGGCAACATTATAGGCGGCAACTGCTACGACTATCTGTTCCCGCTATTGATGTCCGCTCTGATCTATCTGATACTGGTAATGTTCTTCACTTTCCTGGTAGGGAAGCTGGAAAGGAGGCTTAGGAGCAGTGAGCGCTGAGATCATACAGACAATTGATTTGCAGAAGCACTTTGGCGGCGGCGACATCAAGGCTTTAAACGGGGTGAACGCCTCCGTCAAAAAAGGAGAAGTGGTCGTAGTCATCGGCCCCTCAGGCTCCGGAAAGTCCACTTTCCTGCGCTGTCTGAATCTGCTGGAACTGCCTACGGGCGGCCAGGTGCTGTTTGAGGGCATGGACATTACGGACAAGAAAGCCAACATTAATCTCCACAGGCAGAAAATGGGCATGGTGTTCCAGCACTTCAACTTATTTCCCCATATGACCATCCTGCGGAACATGACTCTGGCTCCCATAAAGCTGTTGAAAAAGTCCCAGGCTGACGCGGAGGCAAAGGCGAAAGCCCTGCTGGAGCGGGTAGGGCTCTCTGACCGTGCTAACGCCTATCCCAGCCAGCTGTCCGGCGGCCAGAAACAGCGCATCGCCATCGTCCGCGCCCTTTGCATGGATCCGGAGGTCATGCTCTTCGACGAGCCCACCTCCGCTTTGGATCCGGAGATGGTGGGGGAGGTGCTGGAGGTCATGAAAGAACTGGCCAAAGAGGGTATGACCATGGTGGTGGTCACCCACGAGATGGGCTTCGCCAGGGAAATGGCCGACAGGGTCATCTTCATGGCGGATGGAAAGATTGTGGAGGAGGGCACGCCGGAACAGATCTTCACGGCTCCCAGGCAGCCCCGGACGCAGGATTTTCTGGCAAAAGTGTTATAAAAACGGAGGCCGTACCCCCTTTACGTTGGGAGTGTACGGCCTCCTGATTTTTATAGAGGTGCACCTATGCCCCCGCCCTTTTCGACTCCTTTTCAAAGCCCGTACCTCTCGTACAGCATATCCCGAAAACCTTTGTCCTGCATGGCTCGCTCAAGATCCTTGGATTTTTGTTCTTTCATCAGCGTCACATAAAGTTGATTCAGCCGATCCTCGCCTTCCTCCCGGCCCTCTTTCAGGCCCTCTTCCCGGCCTTCCTCCCTCATTGTCTCCGCAAACAGTTCCTCATCAAATTCCGTCAGCAGCATAAGCTTCACCTCCGACTTCTTTTTCAGCAGATACTCTTTCAGCACGCTTTCCCTGATGCACCTGTCCACCTGCGGTTTTCACTCTTCACACTTTCCCTGTTTTATTCCCAATTTTAGATTAGATTCAACGCATACAAAATAGCCCAGAACCATACTCAAAAATACTAGACAATTAAAAATCACAAGAATCTTTGATGAAGCCCATTCCAGATTCTTTATAACGAAATAGACAATTAGATAGACAAAATTATACACAATTGAGTAAATCAAAAACTTGCGCATATAGTCGCAAGCTAATTTTTGAGCATAATCCCAGATTCTTTTTGATTTTCTAGATGTTATTGTATTATAGCCCGTACCGTATCCATAACTGCTGGGATGCTTAAAGCATATATACATACCAAGAAACAGTACTGATAAAAATACAGTTGGTAAAAAAGAATACATTCTCTTCTCCTCTCACATTGGTGCAATTCAATATATGTTGCTGTAAACTATATAACTGGCAATCCCGCCATTGGGCACTGAACTAGCCCATGACTTTTGAATCGCATCATATGTTGCATCTTCTTTATCTACAAGTATGTAGAGATCCCTTACTGAATCATCTGAATCGCCATCTTTTATATGGATTTCATAGTGATTCAGATATTTATATTCTCCGTATGTTCCCTCGCTGGTATTAACACGAAAGCAAGAGCCTTCGTATGACAAATCCGTAAGGGAAAAATAGCTGTCCGTGCTAATATAATTCGCAATACGTACACTGCAGGATTGTTTCTTTTCTGCCTTTGTGACAAAAGTTTTCCAGATGTCTTCTCCGGAAATCAACTTAGAATCGATAAATACCACGCAGTCATCCGCCACTGCATCTTCTACCCCATACCTTTCCGCCAATTGATCGAAGCTAATATAATTAGGTAAGCTGTCGGCCATCTTTGAGCAGGCACATAAACATACAGTTAAAATCAAAGTGCTTATCACCAAAAATATTTTCCTATATGCAATCACAGACTCACCCTCCGACAAAATGGCTGCAAGGCATACACAACTATCATTTGCGCCGTACCCAGCCGGAGCAAAAGCTATCACTGGCTTCTGCTCCGGTTATTATAGCTACATTCTATTTTTTCTAAGTACACAAAGGCAAAGCAAACCTATGCTCTGGCAATGGAACGGCGGCATACATTACATAATTTATCTCTGCTATGCATCTGCTGTCTTTCTGAAAGCAGTTTAGCACAAAAATCAATCCGTCATGATAACCCCTTTAATAACCTCTCTCTTACCTGTTTTCGATATGCTTTGCTGATTGGCAGTATCGTGTTATTATCCATCTCCACTGTTTCATAGGCATACCTTGCTACATGAGCCTGGTTTATCACATATGAGTGGTGAATCGCAAAAAACTCTTTGGGCAGTCTCTTCTCCAAGTCCCTGATTCCGCCATAAAACTCTTTCTCATCACCCACTGTCACTATTTTTATCATCTGGTTTTTAAACAACAGCCTCTATCAAAGTCTTTCCGCCGATAGCAATCTCCCGGACGCCAATCTGCTTGTTTTTATTGAAATTGAAGCTGACCATATATCCCTTATCCTTGTGATAGTCATCCAGATAGCCGATGAGCTGCTTTTCACCGCGTCTGTTATACTCCTCTCCCCGCCACACTTTCATTTCTATCACATATTGCTCTCCGCGATAATCCACGATTACATCTGTTCTGCGCAGATCCCGCGTTCTGGACTCCACATAATAGTTGCCCGTGCCATTGATGATCGGTCTTAAATAGAGCAGAAAATACTTTCTTCCTTCCTCTTCCACAAACCTCTCTCCCTTGTCACTGTACAGTTCATGAAAATGCAGCACAAATTTTTCCAGAATCCGTCTCATATTCAGATAACCGTCCATAATAAACTGACTTTTATCCTGCAGAGAAGCCTTGTATATATCCAAACTCTGCATTTCGGCCAGAGAGAGATAATAATTATATAAACGCGTTTCAAACAAGCGGTTCGAGATGACTGCCATGCCATCCTGGTTACGGATAAACCCATACATAAAAGCAGTATCGGTTGAAGGGTCGTCTGCATTATAAACAATGCTTTTTCCAGTAAAGAGCAGGGAACGCAGCATGGTATTCAGAACCGGGTAAGCTGTCAGCTTTCCGATCAACGACTCAAACAGCGTATTCTTCTCTGACAGGATCATCCGCACTGCCTTATGGAAGCCGTCCTCCGTCCACGCCCTGGTTTTTGCACCGTCTTCAGGCATTCCGGTACTTTGTGCTCCGCCCACTTCCTCGTCCATCAATTTACATAATCGTGATACAAGAAAGGGATATCCTGAAGTGTACTCGTAAATCAGTCCCGCCATCTTTCCGGTATCCATGCTCGTCTGCCAATCAGCCTCGTATTCTTCCAACATTCCGGCTATTTCTTTCTGAGAAAAACTCATATCAACCTTAAAATCCGCCGCAATATTCCACGGGCTGTTCATCTTATGTTCCTCTTCCGGCCGAATTTTCATTCTCAGATTCTTCACATCACACACCCCTGCCAAAATCACCGACCGAAATGTAGGCTGTCGAGTACGCCTGATATAATATGCCCGCAGCTGCGCAAGAAAGTCCAGAAAGACCTGGTTGTTCGTTGCACTGTCCACCTCATCGATCATCAGTACCATAGGACGGTCAGAGACAGCGCAAATGTCGCTGAGTTCTTCGAACAGTTCCATCAATGCAAATCCATTTCCCTCTTCCTCCAGTCTTCTCTCCAAATGAACAGCCGCCTTACGGAACGCTTCGTCCTGCCTGTCCACATCCCGCTGCAGAGCGCGCAGAAAAGATTTTGCAAATGCTGCCGCAAACACACAGCCATTTTGAAACTTCGCATCGTCAAATGTCTGGAAGTCCAGCGAAACCACACGGTAATCCCTTTGCAGATACTGCTCCAAAGCCATCAGCAAAGTAGACTTCCCATATTGCCTTGCCCTGTTTATCGAAAAGTATTTCCCCGCATCTATCAGATCTTTTATCTCCCGCAGGCGATCATCAAGCCTGACCATGTAATGTTCTTCCGGTATACATACAGCAGTCACATTAAATGTCTTCGCCATCTTCATCGCCCCTTTCCTCTGCTCCTCTGCCGTCCCGGGCAGCCTTGGCCGGGGCTGCCCGTAAAATTCTTCTCTCCCGGAGCATCGCCTCCTGTCAAAACAGCGGCTTACAGGCCGGGTAAATCCGCTTGAACTGCTGATAGCGCTCCTCGTACTTTGCCACCAATTCCGGTTCCGGCTCCACGGTCTCCACCACTTTGACTACCTTTGCAGCAATCTCTTCTACGCTTGCGTACTCGCCGCAGGCCACCGCCGCCAGCATGGCGCCGCCCATGGACGGACCCTCTTCGCTTTCCGGCACCTCCACTCTCAGGTTCAGCACATTGGCGATGATCTTCTTCCACAGCGGACTCTTCGCGCCGCCTCCGCAGATCTTGGTACTGGTGAGTTTTATCCCCAGGGATTTCGCCACCTCCAGGGAATCCCGCAGAGCGAAAGCCACGCCCTCCAGCACGGCCTGGGTCATGTCCGCCCGGGTGGTGTCCATGCTCATGCCGATGAAGACAGCCCTGGCATCCGGATTGTTGTGGGGGGAACGCTCTCCCATGAGATAGGGCAGGAAATACACATGGTTCTCGCCCAGTTTTTCAATATTCTGCTGCTCGGCCGCGTAATCTTTGGTTCCGATGATTTCGTCCATCCACCATTTGTTGCAGCTGGCCGCGCTGAGCATGCAGCCCATGAGATGGTAGCTGCCGTCCGCATGGGCAAAGGAGTGCAGCGCATTGTACTTGTCCACGCCGAACTGCTTGGAGGAAATGAAAACTGTGCCGCTGGTACCCAAAGAGATGTTGCACATTCCGTCCCCCACCGTGCCCGTTCCAACGGCTGCCGCCGCATTGTCCCCGGCTCCCGCCGCCACCTTTACCGAGGAACTGATGCCAAGCTCCTCCGCCACCTCGGGCAAGACGGTGCCTACGGCCTCATAACTCTCATAGCATTTCGCAAGCCGGGAGACCTGGATGCCGCAGATGTCGCACATTTCCTGGGACCATCTGCGGTTCTTCACATCAAACAGCAGCATTCCCGAGGCATCGGATACGTCCGTGCAGTGCACGCCCGTCAGCTTGTAGGCGATGTAATCTTTCGGCAGCATGATTTTGGATATCCGCGCAAAGTTCTCCGGCTCATTGTTCTTCACCCAGAGGATTTTGGGAGCGGTAAAGCCCGCAAAGGCAATATTGGCCGTGTACTCCGACAGCTTCTCTTTGCCGATCACGTTGTTTAAGTATTCCGTCTCTTTCCCCGTGCGGCCATCGTTCCAGAGGATGGCCGGGCGGATGACATTGTCGTCTTTATCTAAGATCACCAGGCCGTGCATCTGGCCGCCGAAGCTGATGCCCGCCACCTGGGACTTGTCCACGTCCCGGATCAGTTCCTTGATACCAAGGACAGTCTGTTCATACCAGTCTTCCGGCTTCTGCTCTGACCAGCCGGGGTGGGGAAAGTATAAGGGGTACTCTTTCGATACGATATTGACAATCTTCCCCTCGCTGTCCATGAGCAGCAGCTTCACAGCCGATGTGCCCAAATCTATTCCTATATAAAGCATATAATTCCCTCCTGCATCACATAAAAATTCACTCTTGTGCCTATTCCAGTCTCCGCCAACGCGAATCAACGCCAGGCCTTACTTTCTGTCATGCCGCCTGCAGCAGCCCACTGAACGACTCTCATTCCCTTGCTCCCTGGAAGCTGCCGACGGGAACGCAGGCTGCCCGGAATTACTTCCCGGCATCCTGGCTTCAGTCCTCGGTCAGACGCAGATTCTTCCGCCGGAAAGCCTATTGCTGAAGCATCTGCCGGATACCTGCCCTCAGTCTTGGTTCAGGCACAGGTTCTTGCCCTTAAGCCCCAGGAAGCTCCCCTGGTCCAGGCCGCCTTCCGCGTGGCCGATGAGCCATTTATTCACGGCAGTCATCAGGGCGTCCTCATCGGAGACACCGGCACCGCTCTTGGTCTCCTCCACCTTTTTATGTTTTTCCTTTAAAGGATAATTTGTCCCCTTGGGCAGTACGATGGCTACCTGGAAGCCGCCCTCGTCCACATGGCAGGGCGCATAGTGCAGCGAGGTGGCATAGACTTCCACTGCCGTCCCCGCCGGCACCAAAAACGCCTCCACCTTGGAAGTGTCATAAGTAAAATCCGCCTCCACGTCGGCCCGCAGCCCCAGCATCAGCACCGCGTCCGTTGCCGCCACATTAATTTCGGAATCCCTGTGGTACTCCAGGGCGTTCAGCTTCGTATTGTGTCCGTTGCAGTAGCCGATCTGAATGGGCATCTCGCCGTAAGCCACCCTGGAAAGTTCCTGCATCACGGGCAGCGCCTCCAACGCATTCACGGAGGGCTCATAGACCACGTCCGCCGGAAGCGGCGTCTTCTTCAGTTCCTCCACCAAATCGGTGAAATCAATATTATCCACCACTCTGCCGTATTTTCTGAATGCCTCGTCTGTCACTTTTAAAATCTTCATTCCTGTCTTCATACCTCCTGTTCTGCATTTTCTGCCGCTCTGCATTTCCTGCTGTTTTGCATTTCCTGTTGTTCTGCATTTTCTGCTGCCCTGCATTTCCTGCTGCTCTGCATTTCCTGCTGCCTCCGCCCACCAGGCTCCGGAATCAAATCCCGGCCGGTAAAGGCAGTCTCTTCTCTCTTATAACTCCATCTCCTCAGACCAAGACGCCGCCTTTTGGCAAAAGCGTCTTCGGCCTGCCTTGCTGCCGCAGACTCCCGCTGCCTCAGACTCCCACAGCCTCCATCCAGGCTCTCGCAATGATTTCATGGCCTGCTGCCGTGGGATGGACGCCGTCGCCGCTCCAGCGGGAAGCCGGGAATTTCTTCTGGGCCTCATCGAATACCTGCTGCAGATCCACATAGACTGTCCCGAATTCTTCCGCCAGCCTGCGCGTCGCTTCCCTGCGGGCCCCCACCTCCCCGTTAAAGGTCTCCCACTCCGGATCCGTGGCCGGGCCATGCATCACATAAGCCCCCATCAGCACGATACGAGCATCCGGCAGCGCCGCCTTTGTCTCCCGCAGCAGGATCCGGTACACCTCTTCGAAAAGCGGCGTGTCCACCCCATTGCACTCTCCCAACTCATGCCACACATCATTGACGCCGATGAGTATCGTGATCATGTCCGGCTTCAGATTCAGGCAGTCTTTTTTCCATCTGGCCAGCAAATCCACCACCCGATTGCCGCTGATGCCGCAGTTCATTACCTCGCAGTCGCCGTCCTTAGCCATCAAATCCGCCTCCAGCAGACGGGGATACCCGCATCCCGTGGCATAGGGATTGGCGTAGTCCCCTCTGCCGCAGTCGGTGATGGAGTCGCCCTGAAACAGATATCTCATAATCGTATTCCTTCCTTTCGCAGAGTCATTGAGTCTCTTCTTTCTATCTTACACCACTCTCGTCCATATTTCCATTAAATTTTTCTTTTAATTCAGCCTACCTATGGCAGCTACTTATGGCAAAAAGGCCATCCTCCACTTTCTCGGAAGACAGCCTTTCCATAATCCTTTCGATTCCCATGTAAATTTGCGCCAGACGCTAAATCCTCTCAATTTCACAGGTATGGGCCTTTTGCCTTGGAATTATAATTGGCGAACGCCATGCATCAGGAGGTTCAGTTCAAAATAAAGTATGCATAGATCTCATACTGATCGTAATCTCCCGTCCCCCGGAAGTCCATGACTTTCTTCCGGATCCGGTACTCTCCCGGCGCAAGCTCCCCATAGAGCCATTCCCAGTTCAGTTCCCGCCTTGTGGTGTCGTCCGCAGGAATCGTATATGCGATATCGTGGAATCCATAGTCCCCCTCCACTACAATGGGCGCTTCCTCCCATTTGCCGTCCTTTTTCACCTCAATGGCAAAATCGTCCCCGTCCTGCAGCTGTCCGGTGAGAGCGTCCTTGTCATATTGATTGTAGCAGAGCATGGCCCCGGTGGAAGAGATGCCCTCCAGGGAAAGATACAGGCCTATCCGGTCATTTTCCGATTCATTCCTGTAGATGTAGGCGGCGCCCTCCCGCATGTCCGGGTCAAAGGCCAAAGTGTCCAGGATCTCCATCACCGCCTCTTCCTTGCCCTCCCACCATTCCTCCACGGAACCGGTCATGGCCACCACACCTTTCACGGGCTCTTTCCAGCAGATGAAGTTCCAGTATTCGTGACCATCGTAGGTGCCTTTCCAGGCCGGATGTCCGGCCACTGTCACTTCCTCCTCTTCAAGTTCGGTGCCGCATACTCCGAAAGACTGCCGGTAGGCAACCTCCACAAATCCGAAGTCCGCATCCTCCGGCGCAAAACAAATCCCATAGTCGCCCATGAGCAGGCTGTCGCTGTCCATGGGGCACAGTTCAACTTTCCATCCGGCAGGCACCGTCAGGGAAATCGCGCCGAAAGGGCCTTTTTGGGTAACCGTGGTACCTGAAGCAGCCTGGCCGGCCGGAGCGTTTTTTCCTCCGTTTCCGGTATCGGATGCCTCTTTGTCCGATGCCTCCGGCGCATTCCCCGGGGGGTTGAAGACGCTTCCGGCAGTGTCCTGCGAGGGTTTCTTGCTGTCCCCCTCTTTCGTACCGCCCTCTTTTGCGTCCTCTCCATCTTTCGCGCTGCCTGCGCCGTTCTCATCCGAAACGCCTGCCCTTACACCGTTTTCTCCTGCTTCGTTTGGCGCTTCCTTTGTCCTGTCTTCATTTCCGGCAATGCTACCCGCAGTCTTTCCGCAGCCGCTAAGGGCCACCCCCATTACCAGCGCACATCCTATCAAAGTCAACAGTCTTTTCCTCATTCTTCCGAATCTCCTTTCCCGAGCGTCTCTTACTATACTCACCAGCAATAAAATTTGCCTCAAATCCACAATATCTGCCCCTCGTGATTCGGGGCATCATGGAAGAAAAGCATTCCATGGAAGAAAAGCATTCCAATGGAAGAAGAGCATTCCAATGGAAGAAGAGCATTCCAATGGCAAATTTTAGCGGCCGTCAATATATATAGACGAAAGAATGGCAGAAAAGTTCTCTGCTTCCTAAATCAGCGCCTCCTCCGGAGAGTTCTCGTCCTCATCGCCTTAAAGCGTGTCAAAGCTTTCCGCAGATTTCTCAAGCGCTTCTGCCCTGCTATCCCCTGAACCGATTCAGGCAGGCATACAGTTCCTGGATCCTGGGCTTCGCCAGCCCGCAGGGCACGAAAGACCCGGCAAAAGGCTTCCAGTTCTGTTTCTCCCAGGCGTCCCATATGGTCTCCACGGTCTGGCGCACGGTTTTCTTCCCGTCCATGACCTGCTCCAGGCCGTACCGCAGCAGGTGGGCCAGGGCATTGACCTGCTCGGAGTCCAAAAGCTGCTCCAGATAGCGTACATTGACCTCCTCCCGATCCATGGAGAAAGATTCCAGGCCGTAGGATTTGGTCTTCATATGCTCATGACGTCCGTCGCCGCCCCGGTCGCCGCGGCCTCCGCGTCCATGCTCCTCTCCGGCCCCGCGGCCTCCCGCATCCGGGCCGTAGCCGCCTCCGCGTCCCCCTCGGTTCGCGTTTCCGTATGCCTGTCCGTCTCCTCCGTCATATCTGCGTTCTTCGGCCACATCATATCCGCCGTTCCTGCCACGTCTGCCTCCTCCATTCTCCTGCATGCCGGCATCGCCCTCTGCAGAGCCTGCGCCGTATCCGATGTTTCTGGTCTGGAGCTCCTTTCCGTCCCAGCCTCTCCCTCTGCCTTTCTGGGCTTTCCGGAAAGCCGGAAGCACCCGCTTTTCAAATGCGGGCAGTCCAAAGCCCGGTGCCTGCACTCTGGGCGCGGTATGTCCCTGGCACAGAGCTTTCACCCGCTCCGTAATGTCCACAGGGCGGTAACAGTCCATCATCAGGATATTGTCCGCGATATAGAAGAACGCACCGGAACTTCCCGCCACCAGAATCGTGGAAATCCCGGCTTTCCCGTACAGATCCCCCGCCCGCTCCAAAAACGGGGTAATGGGCTCCTTGTCCCGGCTGATGACCTGCTGCATGAATTCGTCCCGCACCATGAAATTGGTGGCGGAAGTGTCCTCGTCTATGAGAAAAAGCCTGGCGCCAGCCTCGATCCCCTCCACCACGGCCGCGGCCTGGGAGGTGGAGCCGCTGGCATCCTCGGTGGTGAACTTTGCGGTGTCTTTCTTATTCGGCAAGTCATTGATGAACAGGGAAATGTCCACATTCCGGATGGATCTGCCGTCCTCGGCCCGCAGCTTAACCGCCGTGTCGTCGGTAATGACAAATTCCCGTCCGTCTCCCTCTATATGATCGTATACTCCCATCTGGATGGCCTCCAGCAGAGTGGACTTGCCGTGATACCCGCCGCCCACAATCAGCGTAATGCCCTCGGGAATGGCCATGCCCGTAATCTCCCCTCTGTGGGGCAGGGTAAAGGTCCTCTCCATGGAAGCCGGGGAGGTAAAGGGAACGCTGTCCGCCATAGGCAGGTCGGATATGCCGCTTTTCCTGGGAAGCACGGAGCCGTTGGCCACAAACGCCACCAGCTTCTCTTCCTTTAAGAGATGCCGCAGCGCATCCTGATCCTCTGCCAGATGCACCACCCTCTCCGCCTTTTTTGCATCCAGTCTGGCATAGAACAGGCTGCTCTCCACGCACCTGGGCAGGAAGTCGAAGAGGATCTTGTCCAGCTCCCCGGCATTGATGGTCCGCCCAAAGGCCGGAAAGCCCACATGGAACCGCACCGTCAGGCCGCTGTCCGTAATCTCGCAGGCGCTGCGCTCCAGCACTGCCTGTCCGCAGCGGCTGATGGACAGCAGGCCGCTTTTTCCCGAGCCCTTGGCCTTGAAATTGTACTGCTCGAACTGCTTGCCCACCTGCCGCACCAGGAAGTCCTGGAGAGCGATGCGGGAGCAGTCCTTAGCATAATAAGCCGCCGGGAATTTCGCCAGCCCGTGGGGAATCTCCACATGGAGGCTGGAGGGCGATGCGAAAGGATCCCCCTGTACATGATCAATGACCAGCGTATATCGGTCGAATTTCCACGCCCCCGCAAGGGATTTGTAGGCCGGATAGCTCTTGCGGTCCACGGAGCGCAGTAATGTTCTTAATTCCGTTTGTGTCTTCATTGTCGTTTTGTTCCTCTCTGCTGCAGACAATAGAATTCCTGCTTTGGGAAGATTCTATTGTGATGAATATAGGTTCCTTGTTCCGCTCTTTATTTTAATATAAAAAAAAATCCGCGTCAATGTCTATTGGGGCTTGACAGCTATTACTTCCGCCTTGTCCGCACCGCCCTCCCTGATTCCGCCGGCCTTGTACCAGATTGAGCTATTTCTACTGGGGAAAGAGAGAAGAAAGAAGACAAAAGAATGGTAAAAAAAATATATTGCAATCGGAATCTGTATATGTTATAGTAGAAATGGAAATAACGACTGGAATATTCATTGTTACACAAAAAGAACGAATCCCCGAAAGTATTTGCGGTACTTTCGGGGATTCTTCTTCTTTTTTACGGAGAAGTAAACCGCATGGGCCAGGTCACCGACTACTTATCTCCGTCCAGCCACTTGCACACCATAGTAAGGAACTGTTTCTAAACAGTTCCTAAGCAACTATGCTTGCCAACACGGAAATAAGAAAGGACTGGAATATGTTCATCATTACACCCCCTTCCTGTCACCAGTATCAGGGCGGTAACAAGAAGAGCATATCATATTTCGCCATATTTTGCATTGGACGGATAGTCCAAAATGATCACTTGAAAATAATCACTCCGACTCCCGGACCCGCCTGCGCAGCGGCAGTACCATGGCCGGCGGAACCGAAAGCTCATCCACTCCCATTTCCAGAAATTCGTCCGTCAGCTCCAAATCCGCCGCCAGCTCCCCACAGATGCCCACCCGCTTTCCATATTTATGGGCATTTTCCACTGCCATCCGGATCAGGCGCAGAACAGCCTCATGACGGGGATTATAAAGGTCCGCCAACTTCCCGTTCTGTCTGTCAACGGCCAGGGTATACTGGGTCAGGTCATTGGTTCCGATGCTGAAAAAATCCGCTTTCTGCGCCAGCCTGTCGCTGATCATTACAGCCGCCGGCGTCTCTATCATGATACCCTGCCCGGGAACCCGGAAAGCAGTCCCCTCCTGTGTCAGCTCCCTCTGCGCCTCCTGCACGATTTTTTGAATCCTCTCCATCTCTTCCAGGGAGATAATCATGGGATACATAATGGACAGATTTCCGTATAAAGCGGCACGAAACAGCGCTCTTAACTGTGTCTTAAAGAGCCCCGGCCGCTCCAGGCAAAGCCGGATGCCCCGGCACCCCAGAGCAGGATTCTCCTCCCGCTCCAGGCCAAAATACGCCGCCTTTTTGTCCGCTCCCATATCCAGCGTGCGGATGATCACAGGCTTCTCCCCCATGGCCTCAAGCACCTGCCTGTAGCCCCAAAACTGCTCTTCCTCCCCGGGGAAGCTGTCTCTGCCCAGATACAGGAATTCGCTGCGAAACAGCCCAATACCCCCCGCATCGTTTTCCAGCGCGCTGTCTACGTCTTCTATGCCGCCGATGTTGGCGCAGATCTGCACTTTCCTGCCGCTTTTCGTGACGTTTTCCTTTCCTGTCAGCTCCCGCAGGAGAGCCTTTCTCTCCCGTTCCCCTGCCATCCGGCGTCTTGCCTCTTCCCACAGGCCGGCATCCGGCTCAAATATAACCTCCCCCCGGCTCCCGTCAACCACGGCCCGCATCCCGCTTTCAAGCCTGTCTGTCTCCACAGGCACTCCCACCACCGCGGGGATCCCCATCATCCGGGCCAGAATCGCGGTATGGGAATGGACCGAGCCCTGTACCGTGACAAATGCCAGGATTTTCTCCCTATCCAGCTCCATGGTTTCGCCGGGCGTCAGATCCTGCGCCGCAACAATGGCAGGCGTCTGCGGCTGTCTGCTCTGTTTCGGATTCCCGTCCAGATTCCGAACCACCAGATCCGACACATCCCTGATATCCGCCGCCCTGGCCCTGAAAAAGGCGTCCGCCATCCCGGCAAATCTCCCGGCAAACGCCTCCCCTGCCATGGCTACCGCATATTCTGCCGCCGCCTTTTCTCCCCGGATCCTGCCATAGATTGCCTCCAGGTACTCCTCATCCTCCAGTATCATCTCCTGGGCCGCAAAAATTGCCGCCCCCTCCTCCCCCGCCTGACACAGGGCCCTGCGGGCAAGGTCTCCAAGCTGCTCTTTGGACTGTTCCACTGCCCTTTGGACTCTCCCGATCTGGTCCTGAACATCCCCAGTCTCCCCGTACTTTACCTGCCGCCTCTCTTTTTTCAGCACATATACCGGCCCCGCCGCCATTCCCGCCTGCACGGGCTTTCCGTAATATTTCATCATATGCCGTACACATCCTCTCTCCCGGACTTTCTCCGGCATCCCGGGGATATGCCGGACAGACTTTTCTTTCCCGGGATTCCTTAAGAGAATTGTACCACAGACTGCCCTCCGTCTCAATCTCCATTTCTGATTCTCTCTGTCAGGGAAAGGCGATTCTGCTTTTTCAGAAAGCCGTAAGCAATCCCCATAGGTATGGCGATCATACCCGTCACATACAGCAACAGGGCGGCAGCCGGAAAGCGGTATTTCAGATACCCCGCGCTTTTTTGCATCAGGCTGATAAATCCAAACCCTGCCGCCGTGCCCAATGTCATAGTGATCACGATGTTGGGCAGGGCCAGGAAGATGCTTTCCGCCAGCAGCATCCTGCGGACCTGCCTCTCTTCCATGCCGATGGATTCCAGCATGGACAGTTGTTTCTTCCTGGAGACAATGCTGCCGCACACCGTATTGATCAGATTAAAGATACCAAACAAAATCACAAAGACCGCTATGCCGTATATCTGCATCTCCAATGCCGGTATCCTTGCGGCATCCTCCGTTTTCTGCTGGCGCAACGTCCTGAAATCCAGATCGTCATAGCCGCTTATCAAGGCCCCGATCTGTTCTTCCACCCAGTCTCCGTACTCCCCATAGTCGTCTACGGCTATGGTAAAGGACTGAGCCGTGTTCATTTCCCCCCATATTTTTTTCATGGTTACGTCAGACATAAAAAAGGTGGTGCGCTCCGGATACTCTTTCACCGTTTCCCGGGAGACAGCGGCTATTTCCAGTTCTATGGTATGTTCTTCTCCGTCAAAATAGCCAATCTGCAGCTTCTCTCCGGGGGTAAACGTAATTCCGTTTATCTTTTCGCTGAAAGCGCAATCCGTGATGAGAATGGCGTCATGCGCCACCATATATTCATAGCTGTTGCTGCCCTCTGCAGGCAGTTCATAATACGCCGTGTCCTCTTTGGAAAGCGGGCAAAAGGTCTGGGTAAACACGGCTCCCTGACAGGAAACCACCCCAGTGGCCGTCCTCTCAATGCAGACAGTTTCCACATGGGGAATCCTAAGAAGCGCCTCCTCCAGCTCCCTGCTAAGATTCCCCTTTCGCTGGAAGTTTGTGATCCCGTATGTCTGTGGAGCGCCGTGGGGATCATAGGCATACTCAATGTAATATTCGCCCTGCGAAAAAACCCCCTGTCTGGAGAATGCCTCCCTGTCCCAGGACGCGATCCATGTGGCCGCCACCATGAACAGAGTTCCCCCAAGGGCAAGGGATATGGTGGCAAGTCCCAATTTCTTCCCGTTGCTTCCTATTTCCATCCGCGCCAGTGCGTACGGCGTCAAACGCCCTGATCTTATTTTGCTTCTTCGCTCTTTTTCTTCTGTTTCGATATTATTTTTCGAGGCTTGTATGGGAGAAACCTTTGCGGCAATGGAAGCCGGCCTGCCGATGGAAAGCTGTACCACCAAAAACCCCAGCAGGGCCACCGCCAGCGATACCGTCAAAAAAATGCCAAACCTCCAAGCCCCCGGCAGAGCAATATACGCTACCGCGCCGCCAAGCAGCAGGCCTGCGGGAATCCCCGCGATACACAGCAGCATGCCCTCACGGCGGACCATTTTCCTTACCTGCCTTTCTGTCATCCCAATGGTCAGAAACTGTCCGATCTGCCCTACCCGCTCTGTGACGGAAAAATAGAAAATACTGTAAATCACGATGCTGCCTGCCGCAAAGAACAGGAAAGAAACGAAAAGAATCGTATACAGACCCGTATTTTCCCGCTGAAGAGACAGTTCAAATCTGCCGTTGAGATTCACATTCTGGCGGGCAATCCCGCAATCCGCCGCGATCTGATAGGCGGCGGACGTATATTCGGAGAGCGAGTCTTTTATCACATCCTCCCGCAGGCGGACCAGCGCCGTGTACGGTACCGCTTTCATCAGCGGACTGATCCTGGCATATTCTTCGGAAACTCTGACGGGATGGGTCAGAGCCGTATATTTTTCATCCGTATATCCCGTTATGATAAATTCCTCCGGTCCGGCGCCTGTATCCAGAAAAACGCAGGCCCCTGTCTCGCATGTTCTGCCCAGTGCCTCCATGAAAGCCTTATCTACTACAATCTCATTATACTTCTGCGGCAGAGCGCCCCGGGTTAATACATACGTTTTTATTTTCTCCCCATGGCTTTCCAGGTAGCTGAAGCTGTATTTTACGCTGTCTGTCTGAAATTCCTTTTCCGAATGTTTGTAGGGGACGCACAGTTCCACTGTTTCCTGAACCCCTATCTGTTCCAGCTGCTCCCATGTGACATCCATATACATCACATGCTGCATCTGATCCAGAATCTGCTTTTCCGCCGTCTGCTGTCCCAGCAGAAAAAGCGCCAGCGCGGATATCAGGGCAGTGACCAGCAGGATAGCCAGCAGGGACAGAAAGGCGGAGGCCTTTTTTGCCAGCAGATTGTTTTTTGCAATGCGGTAAATGATTTTCCCGTTATTATTTTTATCCAATATCATGGCCGCGCCTCCCGCCCGCTTTGGCAGGCAGCGCTTTCCCGCCTGCCGTCCGGGACAGCCGTCTGAAAGCATCCCGGCTTTTCCACAATTCTGCCGTCCTCAATCCGAACCACCCGGTCGGCGGATTGGGCGATTTCGTCATTATGGGTGATCATGACGATGGTCTGATGGAACTGTCTGCCTGTGGTCCGCAGCAGGCCCGTCACTTCCTGGCTGGTGCGGCTGTCCAGATTACCGGTGGGCTCGTCTGCCAGGATGACCGCCGGTTTTGCCGCCAGGGCCCTTGCGATGGCAGCCCTTTGCTGCTGTCCGCCGGATAATCTGCCGGGCTTTCGGTTCAGCTTATCCTCCAGCCCCAATGTCTGTACGATGGTCTCCAGATATTCTTCATCCACTTTTCTTCCGTCTAATGCCACCGGGAGCACGATGTTGTCATATATAGTGAGATTCGGAATCAGATTATAATTCTGAAATATAAATCCAATCCTCCTCCTGCGGAAAATGGCAAGCTCATTTTTTCCCATGCCGCTTAGTTCCTGCCCGTCCACGACTATGCTGCCTGCCGTAGGGGTGTCCAGCCCTCCCAGCAGATGCAGCAGCGTGCTCTTACCGGAGCCGGAAGTACCCACGATAGCCGTAAAACTCCCCTCCTCCACCTCTAATGTGATTCCGTCGAGAGCCTTGATCAAAACAGGTTCTTTTCCATAGTATTTTCGGACATGATCCGCTCTTAAAATATTCATTTTCATTGTTCCTTTCCGCCTGATGCTTTTATTTCGCGTCTCCCCTTGGGGGTCCTTATCATCACATTTTAGACCCGGATTCTATCAATCCTGTCTCAATCCCGAAGCGAAAAGTATCAAAACCGAAACAATTTCCTGCCTAAACCCGGTTGGGGAGACAGAGCAAAAAGCGGCTGCCCTTTCCCACGGCGGAATGCACGTAAATATATCCTTTCTGCAGCGTTATGATCTTTCTTGCCAGGTACAGCCCTAATCCCAGCCCCTCTGTCCCGGACACGCTTTTTTCTCTGTAAAATCTCTTGAATATATCATTGATATGGGCGGGCTCAATTCCCTTTCCGTTATCTTCCACTTTGATTTCGGTAAACATTTCCCCCACATGCACGGAAATATGGATTTCTCCGTTTTCCGGCGTGTATTTCACCGCATTGTCCACTATATTCTCAATGGCCTCCGCAGTCCATTTCATATCGTGATACACCTGAATAAAGGGCCGGCACTCCACAGTAATTTCAATCTGCTTTTGCTGTGCTTTATGGAGGACATTGTTCACCGCAATCGCCAGGGTGTCAATGATTTTACTGTTTGACGGCTGGAGATTTATCATCTCTGTCTCCAGCCTGGAGGCTTTTACCAATGCGTCCAGGAGAAATTCCACTTTCAGAAGCTGCCTGGTCATGACGTCCGAAAAAGTATTGGTCTGCCCCATTTCACAATACATCTTTATGTTAGTCAGGGGCGTCTTTATCTGATGCGTGATCTCCGAGATCATTTCCTGCAGTTCCTTTTTCTCCTTTTTGCTTTCGGAGATCTGAAAGGTTACCGCCCGCTCCGTCTTCTCCAGTTCCATTGCGATTTTAGAGGTAAGCGTCTCTTTGTTCCAGATTTCTCTGGCAGATTTGCCTTTCATGATTTTCTCCATACAGCGGCATATCCGGGAAGTCAGGGCCACAAACCGGCTTCGGAAATAGAGATAGCTTCCAAAGTTCATAAGGCAGAAAGCCAGAAAAAGAAGCATCAGAAACAGCCGTACCGTTGTATTTGAAATCATGTGAAACGTAACATATCCCCCGCAGGCCAGAAGAAAAAAATGCCCGCAAATCAGCGCATATTTCATCCCTTTTCTCCAATCCATTTATAGCCCAATCCATAGATGGTCTTTATATATTCGTACTCTTCGTCCGCAATTTTATTTCTCAGTCTGCTGACGTTCAGCGCCAGAGTATGTTCATTTACATAGTTCTCCCTGACATCCCATATCCTTTCCAATAATATCTCTTTGGTCAGGATCCGGCCGCCGCTTTTGCAGAAAACCGCCAATAGTTCAAATTCCGTAGGGGTAAGGGAAATGGTCTCCGTTTTTCTTTTTACCAAACGGTTCTCCAAGTCGATTGTCAGATTTCCGTACCGGCAGGGCTCCGCCCTTTTCGTTCCGGAGCATCTTCTCAGCACAGTCTGTATCTTTTCCATAAGCACTCTGACGCTAAAAGGTTTCACAATATAATCATCCGCGCCCAGCCGCAGCCCTCTGATGATTTCCTCTTCCAGGTTATGGGCGGTCAAAAAGAGAAAGGGAATCCGGCAGCTCCCTGCAAGCTCTTCCGCAAACGCAAAGCCATTGCCGTCCGGCAGATTGACATCCAGTAAAATCAGGTCAAAGTTTTCCTGTTCAAGGCGCTTTCCGGCTTCTTCCAGGCTATACGCGGAAACCGGAAGCATGCGGGCGTTTTGGATATGGTAGCACAATCCGGCGTTTAATATTTCATCATCCTCAATGATCAGAATTTTCACATCCTTTTCCATCTTCTTTCATGCTCTCTTTCCGGATGCCCTTGTCACCTGACGCCGGATACATCCTGTCTGTTCTTTCGGTACCTTTTTCCTGCCGCTACTTCCAGCTTAATATAAAATATACGGAATTTCAACGACTTTTTGAAGCCGCGGCCGCCGGAAACACACTGCAGCCATATGCAGTCATAAATTTTAAATATTTCCGTTACACTCTTGTTATTTCCTATATCTGGTATTATAATGGGGATATCTGCTACTAAATATTGTTTTGATATGATTACAGAACAAACCACAGCGGAGAATCCCCACGGAAGAAACGAGGCAAGAACAAAGGATGAATCTGTCTGATCTGGCAAGAAATTCACATATGCTGCGAGGCTCCCTGTCGAAAAAAGGCTACATGCGCTGGTGGCACTCTTTCTCCGGCGTGCAGTCAGAGACAGGTGAGACCCGCACTTTTTTCGTGGAATTTTTTATCATCAATCCCGATTTGGGCAGGTCACGGCCCGTTTTAGGCCAGCATCCCTATTTCAAAAAAAGAGGAATGCGTCCCTCCTATGTGATGATCAAGGCCGGCGTCTTCCCCGGCCGGGAGGGAGAAAACGGCAGGCAGCTTCACGCTTTTTACCCCATTTCCGCTCTGCAGGCCACGGGCAGCCCCCTGGTCATGCAGATAGAGGTGCCCCAGGGGGAGCCAATCCTCTACAGCGAAGACAGGATTGTCGGCTCAATTGAGGTCACCGCGAAAGAGGCCAGGCACCGCTCCCGGATGACAGAGGCCGGCTGTATGGAATGGGACGTGAAAGTACAGAAAGCCGTGTCCTGCCACACAGGCAGCCAGTGCGGCCCATTGGCGGAAGCTTTCCGCAGGCTGGACAGCTTCTGGCATGGGGAGGGCATCCGCAGCTTTTTTGAGGGCAGCGTCACCTTAGACGGCGTCACTTACGAAGTGACGCCGGAGACCAGCTATGGCTATGCGGACAAGCACTGGGGACAGCGCTTTAACAGGCCGTGGTTTCAGTTCGCCTGCGGGAAGCTTACAAGCGCACGCACGGGCAAGGAACTGCGCCACTCCGTGGTGGCTTTAAACTGCCTGCGGCCCAGATTCTTCTTTCCCCTGGGTTCCCGCCTGATGCTGCAGCTGACCTATATGGGGGAGGACTTCCAGTTTACCCGCTGTAAGTGGGAGACCAAGGAGACCGGCAAACGTTTCATCTGGCATGTGCTGGCCCAGAATAAAAACGTGGTGGTGAAGCTCTCCGGCAGCTGCACCAAAAAGGAAATGCTGGATTTGCAGTATGAGGATCCGGACGGAATCAAGGAAAAAGAACCCCTCCGGGGAGGCAGCGGCGGCATCGGCACGCTGCAGCTCTTCCGGAAAACCCAGGACGGCAGGGAAAGTATGGACACCTTATCACTGTCCGATTCCCTTTGCATTTACCGGGGGCTGTGACTGTTCTTCGGCAGCCGCTTAGCCGCCGGCTCCCGAGGAGTTCATCTTTCTCTTTTCGCATACACTGAATTCAATCAGCCAAACGGCAAGCCGCCGTAGGCCCATAGAAAAAGGAGGAACTTTTATATGAATTTCCGTCAGGTACATCTGGACTTCCATACCAGCGAAAAGATACCGGGTATCGGAAGCCGCTTCCGCAGGGAACAGTTTCAGGAGGCTCTGAAGACAGGGCATGTGAATTCCGTCACTGTCTTCTCCAAATGCCACCACGGCTGGGCCTACCATCCCTCCCGGGCCAACGAGATCCACCCGGGCTTAAGTTTCGACTTGCTGGGGGCACAGATAGAGGCGGCTCACGAGATCGGGGTGCGCACCCCGGTGTATCTCTCCGCAGGCTTCGATGAAAAGGCGGCGCTGCGCCATCCGGAGTGGCTTCATGTAGGGAAATCCGGAGGGAAACTTCAGGTTCCGGATTTTGCCGCGCCCCATTACCATCTGCTTTGCTTCAACTCGCCCTACCTGGACTATCTGCTCCTCCAGATTGAGGAGGTGGTGCGCGAATATGACGCGGACGGAATTTTCCTGGATATCGTGGGCGTGCGCCAGTGCCACTGCCAGTACTGCACGGCCAAACTTCTGGCAGAGGGAAAAGATCCTATGGATGACGGCGCGGCCCTGGAGCTGGGCGAGAGAGTCTACGCAGGCTATACCGCCAAAGTGCGCCAGACCATAGACCGGGTAAAGCCCGGCCTGCCCGTATTCCACAACGGCGGTCACATCCAGCGGGGCAGACGGGATCTGGCTTATATGAATTCCCACCTGGAGCTGGAAAGCCTGCCCACCGGCGGCTGGGGGTACGACCATTTCCCCCTGTCCGCCAGATATGTGCAGCAGCTGGGCATGGACTATCTGGGCATGACCGGGAAATTCCACGGCACATGGGGCGAGTTCGGCGGCTTCAAGCACCCCAATGCCCTGCGGTACGAAGTCAGCCTGGCGGCCGCAAGCGGGGCGAAAAGTTCCGTGGGAGACCAGCTCCATCCCCAGGGCGAGATGGACATGGCCACCTACCGGCTCATCGGGGAAGCCTACAAGGAGCTGGAGGCAAAAGAGGAATGGCTGGACGGTGTGTCCCCGGTGGCGGACATCGCCCTTTTCTCCTGCCAGGCCTACTCCCATTTCATAGGCGAAACCGGCGGGGAGAAGAATCCACAGGCCGATGCCGGCGCGGTTCGGATGCTTTTAGAGGGAAAATATCTCTTCGATGTGATCGACGGAGAATCGGACATGAATCGCTATCAGGTAATCATCCTCCCCGACTGTGAACGGATTACACCCGAACTGAAAGAAAAGCTGGATGCTTTCCTGCAGGCCGGCGGAAAGCTCCTAGCCTCCGGGAAGTCGGGACTTTGGGCACAGGAAGAAGCTTTCGCCTTTGACTTCGGGGTGGAGTACCGGGGGGAATCCCCTTATTCGCCCTGTTACTTCAGACCGGACTTTTCCATGGAGGGGCTTTTCGACACTGCCTATGTGCTGCGTTCCCAGGCAGAGGTGACGGCCCTTGCAGACGGCACAAAACTGGGCAGCCAGGAAAATCCCTACTTCAACCGGACAGCCGCCCATTTCTGCTCCCACCAGCACGCGCCGGATTCGGGAGAATGTGCCGGTCCCGGAATGTCCATGGGAAAGGACGGCATCTATATAGGCTGGCAGATATTCTCCGAGTACGCGGACCACGGCGCCCTGATCTCCAAAAGAATGGTACAGCACGCTCTTGACATACTATTGAAAGGAACCAAGACCCTGGAGACCAGCCTGGGCGCACAGGGCGTGGCCACACTGATGAAGCAGGCGGACAGGTACATCTGCCACCTCCTCTATGCAGTCCCCGTGAAGCGCGGCAGCGGTGTGGAGGTCATCGAGGATATCACGCCTGTCTATGACGTAAATGTCAGACTGCGCCTCCCCGAACCCATAAAAAGCGTTTACCTCGCTCCCCAGAAAGTGGAGATTCCATTCACCCGGGAGGATGGGATTGTAGCGTTTACGGTGGAGAAAGTGGATTGCCATCAGATGGTGGTATTGGAGTAAAAACGCAAAAGACATCATATATAAAAAAAAGCCCCTCCGGCAGAAAATTGCCTCCGCCGGAGGGGCCGCTCATTCTTCCACACTTCCTGCCATGCCGCCTACGGCGACACATACACCAGAAAACAATTCCGGTTTCAAGTACAACAGAACGCAGTTCTGTTGCCAAGAATAATAGGTGCAAACCCGGAAGAATGCCCAGGCGAATAGGATTCGCCTGGGCATTCTTCCGCGTGAGAACGGATTGCAAGCGAATTCCATTCGCCTGCAATCCTAGAAGTTCTTAGCCTGTGTCCTTTACAGGCTTAGAACTTCTTCTCACGCTTCTTCCTGCATCCACACCCGCATCTGGTTCTCGCCCCGGTTAGCCCAGGTATAATAAGGAATGGCAGTCATCTGCACTTTCTCTTTCACAGGAGGCTTCTCGCTGTAGAGTTCCTCGCTTCCCACCATGCGATAGCCTTCAAACTTTAACAGTACATTGCCTTTCAATACGCCCTCCCCGCAGGCGACGGCCTCCGCTTTCAGTTCTTTGGGGATCCGCAGGCTCTGAATCAGCTCTCCATTGTCCGCGCCCTCGAAGCAGTACACCACAGGCCCCCGCAGCAGGGCCACGCAGCCCGCGTCCTCCCGCACATGCTGGTTCGCATAGGCCTTGCGCACCTCCATAGGGAACTCCAATTTTACTGCATCCCCGTCTTTCCACTTCCTGGTAATATATGCGTAGCCTTTCTCCATCGTCTCCCGCATGTCCAGCTTCTCCCCATTAACTGTCAGACAGACTCTGTCGTCCTCCGGCTTCACATAATAAGGGATGTGGATGGCAAACGTAAATTCTTCCTCTGTCTTCGGTGAAATGGTATAGGCCGTCCTCCCCTCCCAGGGATAGCCGGTCTCCACAGTCACGTCCGCTTTCTCAAGCTGCGCTTTCTGCCCGATCATCAGATGGGAGTAGATTGCGGATGCATTTTCGCTCCAGCAGTATTTCCCCAGAGAAGTCACCAGTCTCACCAGGTTAGGCGGGCAACAGGCGCAGGCGTACCAGCCGGGCCTCACCGGCAGCGAATCCCTGTACCCGAACAGCTTCCCGGATACTCCCGGCTCGCACTCTAAGGGATTCACATAGAAATACTTCTTCCCGTCCAGCTGCATGCCGCTGATGGTGCTGTTGTAAAGTTCTTTCTCCATGATATCCGCATAGGCGCCGTCCATGTCCATCTCCAGCATCCGGTGGGCGAAGAATACCATGGCGATGGAAGCGCAGGTCTCCGCGTATGCCATGTCATTGGGCAACTCATAGTTATTGGAAAAGGCCTCACCCTCAGGATTTCCGCCCACACCTCCGGTGATGTACATCTTCTTTTGGACCACATTGTCCCACAGTGTCCTGCAGGCCCGGTACAGTCTCTCATCCCCGTCCGTGCCCGCCAGGTCCGCCATGGCCGTATACATATACAGGGCACGCACCGCATGGCCCACGGCCTCTTTCTGCTCATAAATGGTCTGATGGGCCTGGTTGTAGCTTACGTCAAAAGCCTCCGTGCTGTACTGTCCCCAGTGCTGCCAGCCGCGCTTTAATCTCTCCTGGTGGAAGTAATCCGGATTTTGGCCCCTCTCGTCCAGAAAATATCTGGCCATATCCCTGTACTTTTCCTTGCCTGTGGCGCGGTAGAGCTTCATCAGACCGATCTCCACCTCCTGGTGTCCGGGGATGCCGTGCTCTTTCTCCTCCCCGGGGCCGAACTTGCCAATGATATGGTCGGCCATGCGCTCCATCACATGCAGAAGCTTGTCCTTGCCGGTCACATCAAAGTAAGCCACGGCCGCCTCCATCATGTGCCCCGCGCAGTAGAGCTCGTGGCACTCGTGAAGATTCTGCCAGCGGTGCTCCGGCTCCTTGATAGTAAAATAGGTGTTCAGGTAGCCGTCGGGCTGCTGGGCTTTCTCAATGATATCGATGATGCAGTCCGCCCGCTCCTCCAGATCCGCGTCCGGCTTCACGGACAGGGAATAGGCCGCGCCCTCCAGCCATTTCGCCACATCGCTGTCCTGGAATACCATTCCGTAGAACTCCCCCCGGCTTAAGCCGGCGGCAATGCGGAAGTTCTCAATGGCATGACTCTTTGCCACCCCAGGCACCTGGTCATTCAACACTTTTTCCTGGAAAGGAATGACTACATCTATGACTTTTTCCTGAATCCTGCTCCAGAACCCGTCCGCCACCTTTACCTGGCTGACGTTTATCTCTTTTGCTGCTTTTTTCATATCCATCCTCCATTCTGCCGCATGGCGGCGCGTAGCATCCAAAAATGTATTTTACTTCTTATCATTATCATAGAGTAAGGCAACTTACAGTTATCTTCATACGGCTGTTCAAGCGCTACGAGGGCGTCACTGCCACCGGCCTACAGAAAAGCGTTTTCCGGAAAGCTGAGAAACCGGACTTAGGAGGACGCTTTCTTCCCTTTCTTCTTTTTTCCGGATTTTGGAGGCTTCCATTCCTTTTCGATGTCGTAGACATCGCCCTCCTCCACACCTTTGCTGTACTCTCTCAGTTCGGGCAGGACGGCGTGGAGTTCATCCTCGTCCTCTATGGCCTCCAAGTCTTCTATTGTCTCCGGATCCGCCATTGCTTTCGGGTCTGCCATTGCCTCCCAATCCATCGTTGCTTTTGGATCTGTCGCCGCATTCGAGTCTGTCATTTCCTCCGGATCTGCTCCGAAGCCTGTTTTGGATTTCTCCGGGTCTTTCCCATGACCCGTTTTTTTCTTTCTATCAGTGTTTCCGGAAGCCGTCTCCGGTTTTACCTTTGGATCATCCTTTCTTTTTTCCGCCTTCTTGGATATGTCTTTGTCTGCCTTTTCCTGGGATTTCGCCCCCTTTCGGTTCTTTGTTTTCTTGCGGGACTCCTCTTTTTTGCGGTTTTGGGAGGATTTGTCTATCTCCGGCTTTTGGGAGGCTTTCTCGGGGTCCGTCTCTCGGAAAGCTTTTTCCGCTTCCGGCTGCGGCTCTTTCCTCTCCGTAAGCGGCTGCGGAACTACCCCGGACTCAGCTCCCCTATCTGAACCGGCTTTCTCCATACCCCCACTTTTTGCCTCTGCTTCTGTCACCTCCGCTGACGAGTTCTCTTCTTTTCCTCCCACTGCCCAATCCGCATTTTTTGAGATCACTGCCATGCATGCCATTGCCTCATCCATATGGGCTCGCTCCAAAACGGCCTCTCGCTCTTTCGTATCCCGCATGGAATGGTTTAACGGTTCACTGGCATCCCTCTTGTCCTGCAGGGACTCTGCAGGCTCAGCTACCCTATACAGCCCTGCTTTCTCCAATGGCTTGCTTTCCAATGCTGCCTCATCTTTGTCAAGCGCCAGCTGTACTGCCTCTGCCTCGGATTCTTCCCAGGCTTTTTCCTCCGTCTCAGCTTTTGATTCCTCCCAAGCCTCTTCTGCTTCGGCGTCTTTCAAGGCACTTTCCGATGACTCTGCCTCGGCTTCTTTCAAGGCACCTTCCCATGACTCTGCTTCGGCTTCTTTCCAAGTTTCTTCTGCCTCCTCCAAGGCTCTTTCCGATGGCTCTGCCCCGGATTCCTCCCAAGCCTCTTCTTCTGACTCTGCCCCAGTCTCCTCCCAAGCCTCTCCGCCTGTGCCTTTTGCCCCATCCGGCACGAGTTCTTCTTCCTCTGAATCGCTCGGGGTTTCTCCTGCCTCCTGCCTCGCCTCTATTCCTGCAGCAGAATCCTCTCCCTCCGGCTCTCTGTCCTCTTTCTTCCCATAGGAAATACTCCCCGACAAAAGCAGCGCGGCCTTGGCGCTGACAGGTCCCACCATCTCATAGAGCACAGATGACGATAGTATAATAGTCAACATCATACTCCCGGTCTCCGGCGGCAGCATCCTCTGCCCTAAAAACGCAAGGCCGATGGCCACCCCCGCCTGAGGAATCAGCGCCAGACCCATATAATTCCGGATTTCCCTGCCGGTCTTCATGAACAGGCAGCTGACATAAGTGCCCATATACTTTCCGACAATGCGGACAAGAAAATACCCTACCCCGATGGCGCCCACGGTCTGCAGCGCCCCGATGTCCAGGTTCATGCCGGACACGATGAAGAAGATGGACATCACCGGCGGCGTGAAGCTGTTGATCTGGCGGAACAGCTTCTTGTCCCTTGTAAGGTTTATGTACACGGCTCCGAACACCATACAGGACAATAAGGGCGAGATATCGATGGCCGCGCAGATGCCGCTTAAGCCAAGCAGCATGGCAATAGCCAGTATCAGCCGATTGTCCTTGCTCCTGGCCGGGATCAGCAGACGGCTTAAGAAATATCCGCAGAAGATTCCCAGCACGATCACCAGCAGATTGTAAGCCACCGGAATCAGGATGTCATGGGCGGAGAATCCTCCCGCCTCGTTCCCGTTGATGATGGCGGACACAATGCTGAACGCCAGCAGGCACACCACATCGTCCAGAGCCACGATCTGCAGCAGAGTGTCCACGAACTCTCCCTTGGCCTTGTACTGGTTGATTGTCATCATAGTGCTGGCAGGCGCCGTGGCAGTGGCGATGGCTCCCAGGATCAGGGCGAATTCCCAGTTGAGGCGAAACACCAGCTTCAGAACCACTGTCACAAGCACCCCCGCCGCCAGCGCCTCGCTTAAGGTAATGACTATGATCCTTTTCCCCGTCCGCATCAGCACTTCCTTTTTAAAGAACTTCCCCACGCCGAAAGCGATAAATGCCAGCGCCAGGTCGCTTACAAAACCCATTCCCTCTATCATGGGGGCCGGAATGAAATTCAGGCAGCAGGGTCCGATGAGGATGCCCGCCAGGATGTAGCCGCTTACTTTTGGCATGTTCAGCGTGTTCGTCATCCTGGTCAGGATAAAGCCCGAGAACAATATAATGGAAAGAGTCAAAAGCACCTCCGTCTCTCTGTTCAGCCGACTCAAGAATCCTACCATATCCATTCGCTTCGCCCTCCCTTTCCCCGGATTTCCTCTTTCCTGCCTCTGCCGCCCTAAGGCCCGGGGCATCTCCAACAGCTTTTGAGACACATGTTCCTGTTCTGTTTCACATACATTTTCTCTATGATTATCGAGTATAGCACAGCAATTTAAAGGAATCAAGCTGCGCTTTCTACGAGCATTAGTGGACATTTATTTTTAAAGAGAGCCTTGCCTATGACTTCATTCTACTATATAATGGCACTATGACAATAGAATCCAAAATCGAAAGCGCCTGCCATCAGGCCTTTGGAACAATTTATCAGGAGGAAAAAGCATGCTGGAATTTCGATATGACACACAGTTGTTAATAGAGGGCAAGGATCTTGACGAAGACCAGATCACGGACTATTTCACAGAGAACTTCAAGGGCGACTGCCTGCTGGCGGTAGGGGACGAGGAACTGATTAAAATCCACTTCCACACCAACGAGCCCTGGAAAGTGCTGGAATACTGCGCATCCCTGGGCGAGATCCACGACATTGTGGTTGAAGATATGGACAGGCAAGCCAGAGGGCTGCAGGGCTAAGACCAGAGATGGTGCCGGCACCGTAGGGGGTGGCGGGAAAGGCCGGAAAGAGAGTCGAAGCAGAGTTCAGGAGAAAATCATGATCCAGGAAAAAATATATGCAGTTCCATGTTTATACGATAAATTATCCAGAGGAACCATTTCCCCTGCCTCGCCGTTTTCGGTGCGGGTTCCCGGGTCCAAGAGCATCACCAACCGGGCTCTCCTGCTGGCCACACTGGCAGAGGGGACTTCCACCCTGCGGGGGGCGCTTTTTTCCGATGACTCCAGACATTTTCTGAAATGCATTCAGGATCTGGGATTTGGAACGGAAGTATATGAAGAAACACATGTAATCAAAATCGACGGACTGGGAGGTGCCGTACCGTTTCAGGAGGCCAGTCAATATGTAGGCAGCGCCGGCACTGCTGCCCGTTTCCTGACGGCTTTCCTGGGTCTTTCCCATGGGGTGTACCATATGGATGCTTCGGAGCAGATGCGCCGACGTCCCATGGCTCCTCTGCTGGATTCCCTGCAGGAGTTGGGCTGTAAGGTTGTCTGCGAGGCAGACGTAGGGAAAACACCCCAAAGTTTTCCCTTTACCTTGCGGAGCCACGGTTTCCAAAAGGACAGCATTACCATCAACATTGATGAGAGCAGTCAGTTCTTAAGCGCTCTGCTGATTGCCTCCTGTTTGTGTGAGCGGGACTTTACCACGCGCATACAGGGCACCCATGGTATGGCTTATATTGAGATGACCAGGCGGATGATGGCCCAGTTTGGCGTGGAGGTTCTGGCGCAGGGACAAAAAACCTTTCTGACCAGAGCCGGACAGCATTACAGGCCTCAGGATTATCAGATAGAGCCCGATGTGTCCGCAGCCTGCTATTTTTATGCCATGTGTCCTCTTCTAAATATTCCTGTAAGGGTAGACCATGTACATTTCGATTCCCTCCAGGGAGATGTGGCTTTCATACGGATACTGGAGCAGATGGGATGCCGCGCCGCGGATACCCCTGAGGGCATTCTGCTAAATCCTCCGACATCGGAGAGGTTCCCGGGCATCACAGTAGATATGTCCGCCTGCTCCGACCAGGCCATCACCTTAGCGGCCATTGCCCCCTTTGCGGACAGCCCTACCAGGATCACGGGCATCGGACATATCCGCCTCCAGGAGAGCGACCGCCTCGCAGGCATAGCCGCAGAGTTGACAAAGATGGGATGCCGCTGCCAGGAGCAGGCAGACGGCATTACAATCTATCCCGGCTCTCCCAGGCCTTCCACCGTAGAAACCTATGACGACCACCGCATGGCAATGGGCTTCTCCCTGACAGGACTGCGCAGTCCCGGTATCGTCATTCGCAATCCCGGCTGCTGCCGCAAGACCTTTGAAGATTATTTCACCGTGCTGGATTATGCGGCAAAACGGCTTACGGCGGGCTAGCGCTGCAATAAAACAGAACAACATTCAAAAGCGGCTGCATACACCGTCTGGTATATGACAGCCGCTTATGTAATATAGTTGCCGGCCCCAGGCCGGGTTATCGCGTTTGTATGGATAGCATCTAAGTCCGCTATGCTATCTGGAGGTGTTCCTTTACTTTCCGCATTTCTGTCTCAAGCATGTTTACGCGGATGGAAAGCATTTCTTTCCCTGTCTCTACTTTCAATGCTTCGTGCAGATTTCTCGACAGATCAAGATGTCCTTCCGCTACATGTTGGATGTTGGTGCGGATTTCGTTTTCGATTATCAGTCTCATATCCCTGACATCCGACTCCACCTGATTCAACTTGACTTCCAGCTGATCAATCTTGACTTCCATCTGGTCAATCCTGGCTTCCAGCTGATCAATCTTGACTTCCATCCGGTCAATCCTGGCTTCCAGCTGATCAATCTTGACTTCCATCCGGTCAATCCTGGCTTCCATCTGGTCAATCTTGACTTCCATCTGGTTTATCTTAGATAGTATGAGATCTAATTTTTCACTATCTGTCATACACACAGACCTCCTTTCCTCTTTCAGTATAGCACGAACCAACCGCAGATTCCACCAAAATTCGCCTCTATTTTTATTTTCTTCCCTGCCTCATCGCGAATGCACCACAGCAACCCCATACGCCGGCAGTTCCAGAACATCCTCTATCTCCCTGTCCGCAACCATGTCCCTGCCCTTTACACCTGAAATGGCTGCTGTATCGTTCGTCCAGTTCAGGTAGAATTCGTATCTGCCCTCCTGGCCTTTCCTCACATGGCATTCCACACCCGCAGGAAGTCTGCGAACCGGAATCCCTGCATCTGCCAGCATCCGCTCAAATAACGGACCCATGGCAGGGGCGTCGGTTCTGGCAGCCACATACCAGGCATTGCCTTTCCCATGATTTTTGCAGGTTATGGCGGCGCTGCCCTGATAGAAATCCTCCCCATAGGTACCCAGTACCTGGGCATCCTGCACTCTCAGGACTTCCGCATACTCCATCACTTCCCAGTCTCCACAGGATTCCTTTTCACCGGCACTCTCCCCGGATACAGCCTTTTTTTGCAGGCTTTCATCTGTCAGAACAATGGCGTTTCTGTCCGTGGGGTAAAGGGAATCAATTTCCTCGCTGACAATGCCGAAGAGGTCTTTTAGTCCATCCCCGGGAAAGCCCCCCAGATAGCAGAGCTGGTCGCTGTCCACATAACCTGTCAGATAGGTGGCAAGGAGCTGTCCTCCCCGCTCCACAAATGTTCTCAGATTCGCCGCCGTATGGGGTTGAAGCATGTACAGCATAGGGGCCACCACCAGGTCATATCGATCCAGATCTTCATCGGAACCCACGATATCCATGTCCACCCCAAGCCGGAAGAACTCTTTCCAGATACCTATGCAGGTCTCCTCATATTTTTTGGTCTCCCGGCCCAGCGCTTTCATGTCCTCAATGGCCCAGCGGTTGTCCCAGTCGAAGAGCATGGCGGCTTTGGTTCGCACCAGCGTCCCTGCCACCGGGGCGATTTTTTTCAGCAGTTCCCCTACTTCCGCCACTTCCTTGAAGACTCTTGTGTCATCAGTTCCCAAATGATCCACCACTGCGCCGTGGAACTGCTCATAGGAGCCTCTTCCCTTACGCCACTGGAAGTACTGCACGGAATCGGAGCCGCAGGCCACTGCCTGGAGGCAGGCCAGTCTATGGATGCCGGGACGCTTAAGCTTGTTCACATTCTGCCAGTTCACCAGACCCGGGGCACTCTCCATCATCATGAAAGGCACATCCCGCTTTAAGGAGCGCATCAGGGCATGCTGGAAAGCCGTCTCATAGGCAGTGTCTGCCAGTGTTTCCCAGTCATTGTGGAAAATGGGGTAATTGTCCCAGGAGACCACGTCCATATCCGGCGCCATCTTCCGGTAGTCCAGCCCCCCGAACATGCGCATCAGATTGGCCGTCACCGGAATCCCGGGGGTGACACTGTGCAGCACCGCCGCTTCCGCTTTCATGAAGTCATTGGTATTCCATGTGGTAAATCGCTTCCACTCCAGGTTCAGACCCATGACACTGGTCTCGCCGTGGATAAAGGGAGGCTCTATCTGCTCAAAGTCATTGTAGCGGTGGCTCCAGAACGTGGTCCACCAAGCCCGGTTTAGCTTCTCAATGTCATGATCATATTTCTCCGCCAGATAGGTACGGAATCTTTTGATGCAATGTTCACAATAGCATTCTCCGCTGAATTCGTTGGAGATATGGTACATAATCACACCGGGATGGGAGCCGAACGCCTCCGCCAGCTTTCTGTCCATGACAGCCACTTTTTCCCGATACACAGGGGAACTCATGCAATGGTTGTGGCGGCCTCCGTGATGCTCCCGCTGCCCCATCCGGTTCACCCGCATGGCCTCCGGGTACTTCTCGTCCAACCATGCCGGACGTGCCCCCGAGGGTGTGGCCAGCACGGTATAGATACCGTTTTCATAGAGCCTGTCTATGATCTTCCCCAGCCATTCAAAATGGAATTCTCTCTCCTTAGGCTCCAGCACGGACCAGGAAAAAATGCCTACACTCGCACTATTGATACCGGCCTTTTTCATCAGCCGCAGGTCCTCCTCCAGGATGTCCGGCCGGTCCAGCCATTGCTCCGGATTGTAATCGCCTCCGTGGATGAGACCGCCAATCTGCGGAAACAGAATTTTCTTTTCCATTATGGTTCCTCTCCTTTTCCTTATTTCATATGGTTTCATGTCGCTTTTAGTATATCTGCTTTCCTATAAGAAGTCAATGATTCGTGTTTTGAACATTTTCTATTGCTTTTCCATCACAGAGAAGGTATACTTGAACTCTAAGCAAGAGGCGGTTCCTGCCTTGCCACCGCCCTGCACATAACAAAGCGGAATACATCACAAGACTGGAATACGAGGTAAAACATATGACTAAAAAAAGAGCAGTGGTATCCCTGGGACACGATGCACTGGGATACACCACAGGCGCACAGAAAGACGCAGTGAAAATCACCGCCCGGGCTCTGGCCGACCTAGTGGATGAGGATTACCAGCTCACCATCACCCACAGCAACGGCCCCCAGGTCAGCATGATCCACAAAGCCATGACACAGCTGCACCGGGTGTATACCGATTATACGCCAGCGCCCATGTGTGTGTGCTCGGCCATGAGCCAGGGGTATGTGGGGTACGATATCCAGAACGCCCTGCGCAGCGAGCTCCTTGGCCGGGGTATCTCCAAGCCTGTGAGCACCATCCTGACCCAGGTCACCGTAGACCCCTATGACGAGGCTTTCTACGAGCCTACCAAGGTCATCGGACGGTATATGGGAAAGGAAGATGCCGACGCAGAGATAAAGAAAGGAAATTATGTAAAGGAATATCCCGGAAAAGGCTACAGGCGTGTAGTTGCCGCGCCGCAGCCCATTGATATCGTGGAAATCGAGGCAATCCGCACGCTGGCAGATGCGGATCAGATCGTCATCGCCTGCGGGGGCGGCGGGATTCCCGTCATCGAACAGCAATCTGTCCTGAAAGGTGCATCCGCTGTTATCGAAAAAGACGTCATCGCGGGGAAGCTGGCTGCTGACCTGAAGTGTGACGAACTGATTCTATTCACCGGTGTGGACTGTGTCTACCGGGATTTCGGCACCATAGACCAGTTCCCCCTCTCTGCCCTGACCATAGCCCAGGCAAAGGAACTCATTGCCCAGGGGCAGTTCGAGGAGGGCACTATGCTGCCCAAGCTCCAGGCTGCCATCCATTACCTGGAAAAGGTTCCCCAGGGCAGGGTACTGATCACATCCCTGGGCCGGGCACTGGATGCCGTGCGCGGCAAGGCCGGGACCGTGATTACGGCTTAGCTCCCAGAAAGGTGGAATAATATAAGCAGGCTCCTCTGGCGGATATCAAGCATCAGGAGAGCCTGCTTTCTGACTGCGCATTTCTTTTGGGTCGAAATCCATCCTCCAGCCTGCCCGTCCGGAGCTCTATCCGTTCCAGATAGTTCATACGGGGCACTCCCGGGAAATCATGCTAGCCTGCTTGGTCCGAATACTCCTTATCTAATAGTACGGTTCTTCAAGTATATCCATCTTCTGCCGGAAAGTCAACAAGCCCAGTTGACGTCTTACCCTTGCTCCAACCAACCCTAAGGAGCCCCCAGCACCGCCAGCATGGCTCCAATCATAATAGCGAAATCCGAAAGATTGAACACAACACGCCCAAGGGGCTTCCAGCCTACCCGAAACGACAGATAATCCACCACATACCGGCGCCTTAGCCTGTCATAGGTATTGCCAAAAGCCCCGCCCAAAAGGAATGCCAGGCCCGTGCGCAGCATCCGGTTCCCCCTCTGCCCCAGACTGCATAGAAAAACCGCCGCCGTCAGGACCGTAAGGACCACGGACAGGACAGTCACCGCCCCAGGCCGCTTCTGCCCCAGATTCAACATGGCGCCCCGGTTGTGGTATCTGCGCAGCAAAATACGACCGCCCGCCAGGGTCCTGGGGGCTTTTTCCTCCGGCCCCCTGCCCAGTACATTTCCGCCTGCATCCGTCCTGCCGGCCTCGATTCGGTTTTTGATCCGCAAATCTCCCAGAAAGATTCCGGCCACTATAAAAATATAGAAAAATATCATCATTCCACTTTCCCCAGCCATCCTGACATTTGGCCACCGGCAGCTTCTCTCCGCTCACCAGTTGAATACGCAAATACATACCCTCCGTAAAAAGCGCATCCCCTGACAAAACCCTCTCCCGCCTCAGCCCAGGATAAATTCATCTTACCATAGGCTCTTTCTCATGGCAAGGTATTTATGGCCGCGTATCTTACTCACATTCTGCGCTACATTCCCTTTCCGCGTATCAAAGCCCTTTGCAAAAGGCGCCGCCCCTCCAAAGCAGCAAATTCCTCACCCCTTGCGTAATGCCTCCATAGGATCTTTCCCGGGAATCCCCGGCTCTGTCATATGATAGGGATCCATTACCCTGTTTAACTGTTCCTGATCCATCAGACCTTTCTCCAGAACCAGCTCCTTTACGGATCTGTCTGACTTCAGGGCTTCCTTTGCCACCTCCGCCGCTCTCTCATAGCCTACATAAGGACAGATAGCCGTGATAATGCCGATGCTGTTTTCCACCATCCGCCGGCACCGCTCCTCATTGGCCGTGATACCTACGATGCAGTTGTCCACCAAAGTCTTCACCGCAAAGGTCAAAGTCTCAATGGACTGGAACAGTTTATAGAAAATGATAGGCTCGAAAGCATTCAGTTCCAGCTGTCCCGCCTCGGCGGCCATGGTGATGGTCACATCGTTGCCGATGATGTTGAACGCCACCTGGTTCACCACCTCCGGAATTACCGGGTTGATCTTGCCGGGCATGATGGAGGAGCCGTTCTGCCTGGCGGGGAGGTTGATCTCCCCCAGGCCCGTTCTGGGGCCGGAAGACATAAGCCGCAGATCGTTGGACATCTTGGACAGATTCACCGCGCAGTTCTTCACAATGCCAGACACGGAGGCGTAATTATCCAGGTTCTGGGTGGCGTCTATCATGTCGTAGGACTGCACCAGGTCCTGCCCGGTGAGGATGGACATGTTCTTTACTACTCTTCTGTAATACTGCACATCCGCATTCAGCCCCGTGCCGATGGCAGTGCCCCCCAGGTTCAGACTCTTGATCTCCTCCTTGGCATTGTCGAAGCGCTTGATGTCCCGGCTGATTGCGGAGGCATAGGCGTGGAATTCCTGCCCCAGGCGGATGGGCACCGCATCCTGGAGCTGGGTCCTGCCCATCTTGATGACGGAATCGAATTCCTCCGATTTGCGAAGCAGCGCCTGCTCCAGGCGGGAGAGCTGCTCCTGGGCCTCGGTGATCAGCTTTAGGGCTGCCATCTTGCCGCAGGAAGGGAACACGTCGTTGGTGGATTGGCCGAAGTTCACATGGTCGTTGGGATTGACGATTGCGTAATCGCCTTTCTTTCCGCCCAGAATCTCGATGGCCCGGTTCGCAATCACCTCATTGGCGTTCATGTTCAGAGAGGTGCCCGCACCGCCCTGTATCGGATCCACGATGAACTGGTCGTGGAGCTTTCCCGCGATAATCTCATCGCAGGCCTTTACAATGGCGTCCGCCCGCTTCTTCTCCAGCTCCCCCACCTCGAAATTGGTAATGGCCGCGGCTTTCTTAATCTGAGCCACGCTGTTAATCAGCTCCTTGTGCATCTTCAGCCCCGTTATGTAGAAGTTCTCATAAGCCCGCAGTGTCTGCACTCCGTAATAGGCCTCCTCCGGCACCTCTTTTTCTCCGATGGAGTCGTGTTCCAGCCGGTATCTCTTCTTTTCTTCCCCCATGCTCTTCCCTCTCCGTTTCTCCCGCAAGATATAAATTTTGGAATATCCGCCGGATTTCCCCTGCTTCGCCCCTTGAACGGCAGCCGCCGAAATCCGGCCCTCCCTCTTGACTTTACTATATATCCGGGCTACAATATTTTCAAATATTTATAATAATATAAATCATATAGTCCACAGTCTATATAATATTCCGGCCCACCGCTCCGGCCAGGCATGAAAAGGAGGACCGCTATGTTCCAGGGAATGCATTATGTCTATGAGGTGTACAAAGAAATGAGCTTTTCAAAGGCTGCCAGGAATCTGTTCATCAGTCAGCCCTCCTTAAGCGCGGCAGTGAAAAAGACGGAGGAGCAGATCGGCTTTCCCATTTTTGACCGCAGCACCAATCCCATCCGGCTTACCAAGCTGGGGGAAGAATACATCCGCTCTGCGGAGCATATCATGGGCGTGGAGAACCGGTTCCAAAATTATGTAAACGATATCCAGGGCCTGAAAAGCGGCACCGTCTCCATAGGAGGCACGAACCTCTTCGCCTCCTATGTGCTGCCGCCGCTGCTCTCCCGGTTCACGGAACAATTCTCCCTGATCCATGTAAACCTGGTGGAAGCCACCACCGCCGAACTGGAGGACAGGCTTTTTGCCGGATTCCTGGATCTTTTGATTGACAACCAGTCCATGGACGCTTCGATATATGAAAAAGCCTTTTTTTGTGAGGAGCATCTGCTCCTGGTAGTACCCAGCCACTTTCCCTCCAACAAAAGAGTGAAAAACTGCGCCCTGACCCTTTCCGACGTAAAGGCAGGCCGCCATCTGAACCCGGCCGTCCCCCCGGTGCCCCTGGAGGCTTTCAGCGAGGATGCTTTCCTGTTGCTAAAAAGCGGCAACGACACCAGGGTCAGGGCTGAGAAGCTCTGCCATGGCTGCGGGCATTTCACGCCTAAAATCAAACTGGAGCCGGAGCAGCAGATTACGGCCTACAACCTGTCCCGCTACGGAATGGGCATCACTTTCAACGGCGATATCCTGATCCGCAACATGCCGGATGACGACAGTCTTGTTTACTACAAGCTGCCCTATCCGGACGCCCTGCGGAACGTCAATTTCTATTATAAACGAAATCGGTACCTGACCAAGGCCGTCAGCGAGTTTCTGAAGCTGGTGTGAGCCTACGTCTCCTCCCGAAACGCGCCGGGTGTCATTCCCGTATGCCGCTTAAACATATCATAAAAATGCTTCCTGCTGTGAAATCCCACCTCCAGGCCTATTTCTTCCGCGGTCAGATCCGTTTCCCGAAGCAATTTCATGGCCTGATTGACCCGGAGGATATTCACATAATCCGTAAAGGGTATGTCAAAGGTCTCCCGGAACAGCCTGCTTAAGTAGCTGGCATTGTAAGAACTGACCCGGGCCAGTTCCTCCAGCGTAACCGCGGCAAAGTGCTGCGACAGATATTCCAGCAGCGGCGTAATAGCCCTGCGGTGTCCGATCTGGACCTGATGGCCCGCCTGGAACCGCAGGAGGCTTGCACAGAGTCTGTCCGCGCTGTTTTCCAGCATATACGGGTAAAACTTCTCCCTCTGTTCCTGCTCCTGCAGCAGATCGTCGTAAATTCTCTCCACCGTAAGCAGCGTCCTGCCCGTCAGGTGGAGAAAGGGCATCAGCTCCTCCGTGGGCAGGCCGCTTTTTTCCCGGAGATAGTTACACGATATAATGCAATTATAAATCATCAGGTCCTCCAGGGGGAAATTGGCATGGACCTGCCCCGGACGGACACAGAAGATGTCGCCTTTCTGTAAAATATAATTGGTTCCCTCCAAAAAGGCCACCCCTCTGCCGCCGTGCACATAAAACAGCTCCAGGAAATCCGCATGGATGTGCAGGCGTTCCGGTTCGTAGGAGTCCACCATGATTTCCGAGGGCTTTTGCTCTCCCTCCCGGGCCCAGAGGCTGGCGGGGCTTTTTTTGCCCTTTCGCAGGAAATCCCGGCTGGCCCAGACCGAATTCTCCCCGGCCCATTCCTTTATATAATAGCGCAGCATTTCCGCCTGACAATCCTCCTGCTTTCCCATCTGTCTCTCTCCATCCTCCTCTTTCCGGCCCTGCCAGCCGCGGGGCAGCGCCAGGAGGCCTCCGCATATGTGACCGGCCCAAAGGGCTGCCCAATACTGCCAAACACGGTCCTATCCAAAAATTCAGTACAAAACGGTCATCTGACAATATTGTCCACAAAGTTGATTTTGTTTATGATAGATAAAAGGGGTACCGGAAACGTCTTCCGAGAGCCCTCTGAAACCATTATAATATAAAGGCCGGTTTGAGGAAAGGAGATTTTTATGGAACTGAACTCCAAAGTGCTCTACGACAAGATTATGGGATGCTGGAACGGGAAAAACATCGGCGGAGTCCTGGGCGCTCCCCTGGAGGGACACAGAGGCGTCTTCGACCTGCAGTTCTATCTGCAAAAGGACATGGACGGCAATCCGCCTCCCAACGACGATCTGGATCTGCAGCTGGTATGGCTGGCGGCCGCGGAGAAGTACGGCCAGCAGCTGACCCCGGAAATCCTGGGGGAATACTGGCTTACTTTCATCATGCCCCACTGGAACGAGTACGGCAGAGGGAAAGGAAACATGGCCGGCGGCCTGGTTCCCCCCTTGAGCGGTCATGTGGAGAACACCTACCATAACAGCTGTGGGTGCTTTATCCGCAGCGAAATCTGGGCCTGCCTGTGCCCGGGAAATCCGGACCTGGCCGTAAAATACGCCTATCGGGACGGCGTGGTGGACCACAGTGAGGACGGTCTCTACGGGGAGCTGTTCTGCGCTGCCCTGGAAAGCGCCGCTTTCGTGGAATCCGACAGGGACGCTTTGGTGGAAATCGGCCTTTCCTACATTCCGGAAAATTGTCTGGTGGCCACAGCCGTAAAGCTGGCCCAGGAGTGCCGCAGCCAGGGTCTGACCTGGCAGGAAGCCAGGAAGCGCATGATGCAGGAAGTCCCCGGCACTTTCGGCGTCCAGAGCAGCACGGATGGCAATACAGAGGGCTTCCCTCTCTCTCCCGCGGGCAATGACGCCCCCAATAACATCGGCCTGATGATGATCGGCTGGCTGTACGGAGAGGATGATTTCGGAAAGAGCCTGTGCATTGCCGCGGGCTGCGGCGAGGACACGGACTGCACCGCAGGCACTTTGGGCGCTATCCTGGGCATCATCCAGGGCAATGCGAAACTGCCCGAAGAGTGGCTGCGTCCCATCAATGATAAGATCAACACCCTCTGCATTGAGAAGACCAAAGCTCACCTGCTGGGCGGGATTCCCGGCACGGTGACGGAACTTTCCGACAGAATCCTGCAGGACATCCCCAGATTCCTGTACCGGGATATGTGTGAGCTTCTGCCGGAGGGTGGATACCGGGTCTTCTCCCAGAAAAATCTGTTCTGCACCGCCCGGAATACCAATTTTGTCCCCGGCATAGGCGGGGTGGGATTTTCCCAGGACAGAAATCCGGTATTCCATGAGAAGTTCAGCCCCATGACCATCCGCAAGGATCATCACATGTTCCGGCTCTACTTAGAACACCCCCAGGGGGTCTTCCTCCACAGCGGGGAAGAACTGGCGCTGCGGCTTACGGTGGAGGCCACCGCATTCAGCTGTCAGCAGTGGATGAACATCCGGATATACGCCCCGGACTTCCTGGCGGTTCGCCCGGGCAGACATTTAAGCCTGCCGCTGCAAAACACATATGAGTCGCCCTCTGTAATAGATTTGACGCTTTCCGCCGCGGAATTTCTTCCCGACGGGATGCCTGCCGGAGAAGCGGATGTGCTGATAGAGGTTTCCCTTTCCGGACGGCACAGCTACGAGGTCATCAAGACGCGGCTGTATGTAAAATAATCGCTCCAAAGCCCAGATTGTAGATACAAAAGCAGGAGATCCAACGATCTCCTGCTTTTGCAATTTCCGGTTCTTCCGGCGTATTTCCATTCCCAAAACCTATGACATATGGCAGTTCAGGCATCCAGGCCACGAACCTGCTGTACCTGAGAAACAGCCAGGCCTCCATTGACGCAAATGACACATGGTTCTATATCTATAACGACCCCGTCAAAAACCTGGCCGTCATCAGCGGCTGGAAATGGCCTGCCGGCGTCACCTTTACCACCGCTGAGGCGGATGAACTGGACGAAATTGCAGGGAATATCCCCATGTATACCGAAGAGGCATATGCCTCTTTCGGATCGTAGTACCGCTTCTGACATTATTTTTTCTTTTATTGACTTTTCCGTACAGATATGATACGGTAAGTATCGTGGCGCTTTACTGCTTTAAATCGAAAGCGTGTGCAGAATAACCCAAAATCAATGGAATGTATCATCTGTTTCCATTGTCACGGACAGGAGGAAAAAGAGATGCCAGTCATGGAATTCCTGGAGAGGAACGCGAGAGAATACCCGAACGAAATCGCATTGGTGGAGCTGAACCCGGAGGAAAAGGACACCCGCAGAACCACCTGGAAAGAATACGAACTGATTCAGCCTGACCGCTTCGAGCCCTACCGCAGGGAGATCACCTGGAGCGTGTTCAACGAAAAGGCCAACCGCTTCGCCAATATGCTCATCGGCCGGGGCATCAAAAAGGGCGACAAGGTGGCCATACTGATGTACAACTGCCTGGAATGGCTCCCCATCTACTTCGGCGTACTCAAGAGCGGCGCCATCGCCGTGCCTTTCAACTTCCGCTATGACGCGGGGGAGATTCTGTACTGCGCGGAGCTGGCAGAGGTAGACATTATTGTCTTCGGTCCTGCTTTCATCGGACGTATCGAGGCCAACGCGGATCGCCTTTCTAAGGGGAGACTATTAATCTACGTGGGAGACAACTGCCCCACTTTCGCCGAGAGCTACCATGAGCTGGTGGCGGACTGCTCCAGCCGGACCCCCGACATCTCTATTACCGATGAGGATTTCGGCGCCATCTATTTCTCCTCGGGAACCACCGGCTTCCCAAAAGCTATCCTACATAAGCACCGTAGCCTGACCCAGGCCGCGGAAATGGAGCAGAAGCACCACGCCACAGACAGGGAGGACACTTTTCTGTGCATCCCGCCCCTGTACCACACCGGCGCCAAATTCCACTGGATGGGCAGCCTGGTGGCGGGCAGCAAGGCCGTGCTGCTAAAGGGCACCAGGCCGGAGACCATCCTTTCCGCCGTCTCAAAGGAGCACTGCACCATCGTCTGGCTCTTAGTGCCCTGGGCCCAGGATATCCTGGACGCCCTGGACGCCGGGCTCCTGCACTTAGAGGACTACGAATTGTCACAGTGGCGGCTGATGCACATCGGCGCCCAGCCCGTGCCGCCCTCTCTCATTAAGCGTTGGAAAGAATATTTCCCGAACCACGACTACGACACCAACTACGGCCTGTCCGAATCCACAGGCCCGGGCTGCGTCCATTTAGGGATGGAGAACATCCACAAGGTGGGAGCCATCGGCGTGCCCGGCTACCGCTGGACTTGCAAGATCGTGGACGAGGACGGCAAAGAGGTGGCAAGGGGCGATGTGGGCGAGCTCTGCGTCAAGGGGCCCGGTCTTATGACCTGCTACTACCGGGACGAGAAAGCCACGGCTGAGACATTGAAAGACGGGTGGCTGTGCACCGGCGATATGGCCATGCAGGACGAGGACGGCTTCTATTTCCTGGTAGACCGCAAGAAAGACGTCATCGTCAGCGGCGGCGAGAACATCTACCCTGTGCAGATCGAGGATTTCCTGCGCACCCATGACAAGATCAAGGACGTGGCCGTCATCGGTCTGCCCGACAGGCGTCTGGGCGAGAAGACCGCGGCCATCATAGAGATTAAAGACGGAATGGACTGCACCGAGGCGGAGATAGACGAGTTCTGCAAAGAGCTGCCCAGGTATAAGCGCCCCAAAGAAATCATCTTCCATGAGATTCCCAGAAACGCCACAGGCAAGATCGAGAAGCCAAAGCTGCGGAAGATGTACGGCGCCGATCAGCTGGTGGCACAGGAGAACAGAGGATAATCTATAGGCCCGCAACACGGAAATGAACAGCAGACTCTCTCCGGCTACTTGACACCAGCGTTAAAATACATTATGCTAGGTAACATATGGCAGAAAGGCGCAATCGCCTATTAAAAGAAAGCGAGGAAAGACAAGGCCATGGGAGAAGTATTTAGGAAAAAATTGACAGGGGCGGCCAAAACGGGAAGAAGAGTTGCCATTGCGGCAGCCGCAGGAGCGATAGCCTTGGGCAGTATCAACTATACGCAGGCGGCCGGAGTAGGTATCGAAACTATTTTTGACGAATACTACTATGCTGATAAGTACCCGGATCTGAAAGAAGCATTTGGTTATGACAGAGAGGCTCTGCTGGAGCATTTTATGACCTATGGGCTCTCAGAGGGCAGGGAAATGAACGAGATGATAGACATCGTTCAATACAGGGAGAAATATCAGGATCTCCAGGATGCGTTCGGGGATGACTGGGATGCTTATGTGGCGCATTATCTCACCTATGGAGCCTTTGAGCGCAGGGACAACGGTACGGACTTTGATCCTTTGGATTATCTTAACAGATACAGCGATTTACAGGCTGCCCTAGGCAATGATATCCTGGCGGCTTACAGACATTACGAAGAGTACGGAAAGCAGGAAAACCGGGAGGGCAGAAGCGAGGCAGTGGTAAGCGCCGAGGAAGCGGCGAAATACAGCAGTTCCACGGCGCCTGTCTTGAATCCGGCGACGCCGGAAAAAGAAAGCTTTGAGATTCAGAGCGTGCAGGTTTTAGGCAGCGGCCGCATCAGGGTCACCTTGAATCAGAAGACGAAACAGCCCCTTGGGCTGGACGCGTTCAGCATCATATGCAACAGCGGCGGCTCCGATATGACGATCCTGTCGGTGTCCACGAATGATAATATGGTCTATGATTTGGCGACTACCTATTACAAAGATCAGGAATACGATATACAGATTACCCTTGCAGACGGCACAGCCATCTCAAAGGTCTTCACGTATCGGACAGATTGCGCACAGATCACAGGCATTAACGCCGTCCGCACCAGTGCCGGCGAGGCCAGAATTACCTATAATTCAGACGAACCTGGTTATTTTTATTATATTTTAAGGGAAAATGGAGCCGCATTGGCACGAGTGGCTTTCACAGCGGAGACGTCGGAAGCAACGGAGGCGGAAATCATACGGGACGGCGTCAAGACCGAGATGAAACAGCACGAAAATGTCTTCACCGTCACCGGTTTGACAGAGGGCATGCCATATACCATGTATTATGTGGCCGTCAATACGGAGGGAAAGGCCACATTGGTAAACAGCCTTTCCATTGGCGGGGAAGTCTATGTGGAGAATGCCACAGCGATCAAAGGGGCCCAGGCATTTGCCGAGAAGCAGGAAAACGGCGAATTTCTGTATGGATTTGAGATAGAGCTGGAGACCGCCACTCCGGAAAGCCTGGCTCTGGAGCAGTTTGCCATAAGCTGTCCGCAGAACGAGACAACGCTGGGGGCGGTTAAAACTTCCGATAACAGGATTTACCGTGTGTATATGCAAAGAGGCAGCATCCCCAAAGGGAATAATACTTATACCATCCTGATCAATTTGAAAGACGGTACGCAGCTAAAGGGTACGTGCTACCTGGATCTGCAGGCGCCCGGAGTCACTGCAAGAAGCATCGAATGGAAAGATGCGGACACCATAGAGATTGTCGTCAACTCGGACGAAGCAGGCACGCTTTACTATGCGATTCAGGATGAGGTCGAGGGCGAGGGCACCATCGCCGCCAAGGATCCTGCGCAGATTTATGCCAGTGGAGAGACTGTCTCCATCGGATACGGCCTGAATTATATAACCGTCAAAGGCGCAAAGGCAGGGCAATGGTTCTGCTATGCGTCAGAGGACGAGAGAGGGAACCGGGAGGCGTTCTACAGCTATAAGCAGATTCCCGAATATACCGAGCCCGCTCCGGATGACACATCCAAGCCGAAGATTACGGGTGTAACGGTTCTCAGCTCTTCAAACCGCGCAAAGCTCAAGGTGGTGTTCAACCAAACCATAAAGGGGATTTATGACAATAGCATGACCCAGATCAGCGGAGTCAGCGGAAAGGTGGGATTCGAAGCAACCTATAGTTCTGATGGAGACCTTGAGGGCAATGTGCTAACACTGACTGTGATGGATCCGGGAATCACCATACCTGCAGGCAGCCATACCCTGACGATTGTATTATATGACGGAACAACATTAACCATTGACTTCACAGTGTAAAGTGCGCAAAGATTATCTAAGGCCTTAAAGTACACAGCCTCAAGCGCCAAGAGCATGGCGCTTGAAAATCTAACCGGAGGGGGCATAGCCCCCTCTTTAAGACGCTCGCTAAGAAATCCATTTTGCAGGGAACTGTCCGGAAATAAACGCCCCGAGAAGCTCTTCTTCCGCGAGATACCCGGAAACGTCACAGCCAAGATCACAAAGCCAAAGCTGCACAAGATGGGATTTCGATTCATTTCGCGGCGCCGGCCCGCCGCTTCAGCCTCTCAATCTCCCGCCGCTGCTCGTCAATGCTCTCCCCGGAATAGGTATCGTATTCTTCCCGCAGGCACTTGATAATCCGCTGTCTGTCCCTGACGGCAGCCTCGAAATCCCCCAGCCTCTCGTGGAGCTGGGCCATGGAATACAGGCCGTCGCTGATCCGGGGCGGTTCCTGCATCTCAAAGCATCTCTCATAATCCGCCAGGGCCTCCTCATACCGTCCAAGCTTCTTGAAACGGTCTGCCCGGTCGCAGTAAGCCTGCCATCTGTCCGGAAAATGCTCCACCCCGGCATTCCACCAGGAAATCGCTTTCTCCAAATCCCCTTTGCCCAACATCACATCACCCATGTACACATAGTACTGATGAGTCCCGGCCACCGTGCGCATCTGTTCAATATAGGGAAGCGCCTCGTCATACCATCCGTCCTTGAGGAGATTTTCGATGACTGCGTAAAGTCCCCTGTAATTACCCGGATTTTTCTTTAAAAATTCTTTGAAATATTCTATGACCTCAAAATGATTGTCATACCACTCGTCCCCGCAGACACCGTTGTTGGCTTCCAGATATGCCACCCAGCCCGACTTGTCCTCCGGATCCAGCTCCAGAACCTTTTTCGCATACTCGCTGGCGGTCTCATGGTCGCTGTGGGCTCTGTGATTGTACAGATAGGCCAGACAGCAATAAGCCCTGACGTTCCTGGGTTCCCTTTTCAGCGCGCCCTCCAGGAACCTGGCACAGTGTTCAAAGGTCTCCGGGGCAATCCGTCTCTCCTGCCAGAACATATTTTCAATCCGCTCAAACTCCGCTTCGTCAGAGAGCTGGAACAGCTCGTCGATGGTGATGCCGAAGAAAACGGCGATGCCCGGCAGCAGCGCGATATCCGGCGCGCTGGCCTGAGTCTCCCATTTGCTGACGGCCTGGACGGACACGCCCAGATATTCAGCCAGCTCCTCCTGCTTTACTTCCTTTTCCAGCCGCAGTGCCCTGATCTTTTTTCCGATATCCATATTACTTTCCTCCATTCAACTTTCATTCGATTCTCTTTTTTATATCAGCTGATGAAATCAGTATATATCAGATATCTTCCAGGCGCAATCGAAGCGTTTTTGACCACGTTCCACTACCGGTTGAATGCCAGGGCATCTTTCCCGTCCCAGTCCAGGGGCAGACGTATGCTGTTTAGCCTCACTGTGCCGGAAAAGTCCTCATAATCCACCATGATATAATTTCCCCCGCTGCCCAGGTGAATCTCCGCCTCAAAGCGTCCCTCCCCGTCCGTCTCCAGCACCATTACTTCGTCATTCATCCGTATCCTTACCGCGGCTCTTCCCCTGTCCGTGAGAATCTGTCCGTAGACCTGGATCCTGCGGGGCTCGATAGAGGCGCCGCCGAATACCACATCCTTTCCCGTGCTGTCCTGACACTGCGCCGTATAGCTTCCCACATAGCCGTCGTCATGCCGGATCCGCTCACCCAACAGCTCTTCGTCCGCAGTAATCTGCGCCGCCCCCAGCGCTCCGGCCAAATCGTCCACCACCTCCAGCCATTTCCAGGAACTCATGCCGTGAAAGCCGCAGGCGGTCAGGGGAAGCACCATACAGCACAGAAGCGCCGCTTTCCACCATTTTCTCATCCCAAACACCTCCCAAAGACTTTTCTGCCAGGCTACATAAGATCCTCTGCGCCGGTATACCTCTCCACTGCCATCCTGGCGCGCTTCTTTCGCTTTTTCACGGAGTGCCTCACAAGCAGCAGTACCATGATTCCTGCCAGTGCAGCCCTCTTCAGATTCCGCAATCTCTTTTCCTTTATTCTTTCTCTCTCACTCATGATCTCATATCCTTTCTTATTTATTTTTTGTGTTTTCCTCTGTTCAGGCATCCCGGAAGCCCACGATTCTGTAATATATTTGGGCCGTCAGGCTGTAGATCAGCACATACATCACCGCGCTTCCTGTCATCAAGTATACAAAACAGCGAAATGTAACGACATCGAATCAGGTGACATTTCCGCTGTTTGGTGTGACATTTTTGTAAGATGCCTGTGAGCCGTTCTACCCCAAGCGCCTCTCTTGAATGGCACTGTCAGGCAGACTGCCTCTCCCTCTGCGTCCAGCCCCCAGTAGCCGCTGAAAATGCCGTCCCCCATGCCGCCGGAAAACAGAACCGTCCTCAGGCCGCTCTCTGGCAGTCTCCACTCCAGAAAGCTCCCGCCCCGGTTCCGGAACTGGGGCCTGGCTTCATAGCTGTTCTGGAAAAGGACTGGCATGGCTATTTCATAGCGGACGGCCTGCTTCCCGCTGAGCAGAACCGCCGTCTACTCCGCCAGATAATACCCTTCCATTCCCGTCAGCACAGGTGCCTTTTTCCCACACTCCGGACATACGTATACGTCAGTGGCCAGAAAACTTCCTGCTGCCATGATGCCCTGGAACACCCATCCCAAATCTTTCTCCCTTTCCCATCCCTCCATAAGTCTGGCCAGATACGGCAGTGCCAGCCAAGTGGCCGGATAAAAGCTCATCTGGTGCCACAGATTCTCGCAAAGATTGTCAAAGGCAAGTTCATAGTTTGTTTTCGGCACGTTTTCCAGGCGACGCAGCTTAAATGTTTCCGGGGCTTTCTCCCTCTCCCCCATCAGAATGACAAGATAGTCTTCTATAATTCTGAACGTTTGTCTCACTTTTCTATCATGACCCTGCATTTTTTCCGGTTACAGGCAATACCGTATTTCAGAATGGTTTCCAGGCCGTCCTGGCGAAGCTTTTCTTCATAGTCTTTTGTCTCTATCTGCTGCAGGGCTTCCCTACAGCCTTTTTCCATCATTTCATATGGGGATTTTACATTGCTGCTTTTTGCACGATTGATGGATGCATCTGCACCGTCCGGAGACTTTTTCCCACTGTCCGGGTATTTCACTTCTATCACGATACCGATGCTTTCTTCCTCGATTTCCACAATGATATCGCTATAGCCATCACCGGATTCCACATTGGAACGGATATACCAGTCTTCCCGGTGGCTCAGCAATCCAAGGAGGATGCCATGGTAGAAGTTCTCTTTTTTGCTTTTGCGCACACTTGTGTCCCGGATGCTGATAGTCCTGGAGAGATAGGCGTTGAACCGGCTCTCCACCGCTTCCGCATCCCCTTTGGCGAACGCCTCGCAGAATGCGTCCAGCGTAGGCGTATCCTTTCGTGCTTCCTGCCGGAACCACTCCAGGATCTGATCAATGAAAATCTTCCGTATCTCAAGGTTCGGTATGGCCAGCTGGTACGTCTCCCCATCCTCGCTGCCCCGCTGCGTCAGATAGCCGGTGGTAAAGAGGATGCTCCAGAGATTGTCGATGGAGGTATAGAGGTCACGGTAGGTCAACTCCTGGTTGATTTTCTTCGGGATGGTCTCTCCGTCGATCAGCCGCTCCAACTCTTTCCTGGTGCCCGCTTTTGCCATCTGGACGAAATTGCGGATGATATCATTCCCGCTGGTGTTGATCCAGAAAGGCCTGGGGAGCGCCTCCGGCTCCCAGCGCAGCAGGTCGATATAATTGATCACATCCCATGGGCAGTAGACTTCCGCTTTGCCAAAACGATATCCGTCGTACCATTCCTTGATCAGGTAAAGCTTGTCAGCGCACTGGAATTTTTCCGCAATGACCTGGACTTCGCTTTGGGTAAAGCCGAACCTTTCGTCGGACTGTGTATTTGTGATGGAATATACTTTCAGGTTATTCAGCCCAGTGAAAATACTCTCTTTGGAAACCCGCAGGCACCCTGTGAGCACGGCGAATGCCAGGCTGTGGTTGCTCTTCAGCGCCTGGCTGAATAGGCTGCGAATCAGGCTTATCATCTCGTCATAGTAGCCGAAATGCTGCACTTTATCCAACGGTACATCGTATTCGTCAATGAGAAGAATCGCCTTTTGCCCATAGTACTTGTGAAGAAGCACGCAAAGAGTCAGGAGACTGGAAGCAAGCGCTCCCTTGGACATACTAAACATCTGCCGGTTGGTGGTATCAATTGTAATCAGCTGTTTATAAGCGTCCTTTTCTTCGGGGGCAATTTCATCGCTGTCTAATAAGAAGCGAAAGCGCATAGCTTCCCTTCCGATGACGGAGCGGAGCATTTCCAGGGCAGTCTTATAATCATTGCCGCTTACATCTTTCAGGGTAATGGAGATGACAGGGTACTTTCCCATGTGTTCCTGACAAAGCAGCGGCTCTGCGCTGATGGCAAGCCCCTCAAAGAGCTGCGGGTCACAGCCGTATTCGAAAAAATGCTTCAACATATTCATGTTAAGAGATTTTCCGAACCTTCTGGGACGTGTGAATAGGTTTACTTCACCACAGTTCTCCAAAAGATCCTTTATCAAACCTGTCTTATCTACATAGTAAAAACCGTTTCTGCGAATTTTTTCAAAATTCTCAATGCCGATGGGCAGTTTAGCTGTTGCGTTCATGGCGGCTCCTTTCGGGGGAAACATCCCGGATTACGGTTCTATAATAGAATCCAAAACAGGATTCTATTATCATAGGTCTATTATACTATATTGCAGAAGCATTCACAATCCTCACCTACTTCCATTCCGGCAAACGGACGAAACATTAACTTCTTGTCCCGTAGATGTTGACAAAAACTTAATTAAGCTGATGCTGGCCAGGGCTCTCTATAAGGACGCCCCCATCCTGGTGCTGGACGAACCCACGGCGGCCTTAGACCCCATTGCCGAGAACCGGATTTACCTGCAATACCTGGAGATGACCGAGTCCAAAACCTCCCTGTTCATCTCCCACTGCCGCTTCTGCGACAAGATCGCGGTATTCGATGCCGGCAAAATCGTCCAGACCGGCAGCCACAAGGCGCTGCTTGCCGATGAGGCGGGCATATACCATACTCTTTGGCATGCCCAGGCCCAGTACTATACCACAGATGCGGCAAAGGCTTAAATGTGGCAAGACAAACAAAGCTCCGCCGTGCAAAAGTATGTTACTTTTACACGGCGGCCTTGTTCTCAATCATAAATTATATTGTCTGCCTTTTTCTTCTACGCCATACTGCTTTGGTGCAGATATTTCTCCTTTGTGGCAAGCCCTCCCCTGATATGGCGCTCGGACTTGTTCAGATCCAGCACTTTCCTTGCCTCCATGGCCAGCATGGGGTTGACCTGCATGAGACGCTCTGTCACGTCCTTATGTACCGTGCTCTTGCTGACCCCGAATGCCTTGGCTGTCTGCCTGACGGTGGCGTTGGAATCAATGATATAGTTTGCGATGCTGACGGCACGCTCTTCGATATAATCTTTCAACGGAATACCCCTCATGAATACTTTTTACCATTGTATGAGGGATTTTGCGGGAGTATGACTAAAGCAGTGTCCATACCTGCGTATTGTCGGACCTTGCCATTTATGACCAGATTCCGGGGCTGCTGTCCAGGCACGAGAGTATCAGCGCAAAGCCCAGCAGGTTCTGTCCCCGCCATTTCATGGGGTCTTGGGCCTCCGGGGAATCAGCTGAGAGGCGGATGCCCCAGATGCTGTCGTAGGGGCTGGCCTCCACCAGAATGCTGTCCCCGGTGGAGAGCAGGAATTCCCGCAGACCTGGGTTCTGGCTGAATTTGCACCAGTTTCCATTCAGCACAATGGCGTATTCAAGATCTGTTCCCGAATCTCCTGATCTCCGAACAGTTCCGCTTTGCCCGCCATCATGTACTGCTCCATACAGAGATAGGTGTCAGCAGAAGCGTAAAAGTCCTCTGTCCACCACTGGCTGAGGCGGCTTTTTGTAATGCCGCCGTCCCGGGCAGGTTGATAGCCCCAGAACAGACACAGTTCCCGCTTCCGCCCGGCGGCAAACTCCTGCTGAAGCCACTGGCGGGTATACTTGGGCCGGCCCTCCGGCTGCCAGGCATCTACGCAGAAGTCGCCGTGTTCCAGCACTTCGCCGCTGTCCTCGTCACCCCACCAGCCCTTCCAGGTCACAGGCTCGGGAAACAAGGTGCGGTATTCCGTCTGAAGCCTGCGTTTTTCTCGGGATGCCAAAAGGCTTTTCCCGCAGGTCGGCGCTGAGGTAGTCAATCAGATAAGCCAGATGTTCCCGGTTGACGGCCCAGACCGGCTTGCCCTGGAACGAGGTCAGGAACCATAGTTCCAGACCAAACCAAGGTTCCTTTCCGTCCTTGATCTCGGCGGTATGGGAGTATGCCTGCGCAGTCTTGTGAACCTCTCCCGGCATGGTTGCCCCGCAATAGGGGCAGGCTACATGAAGAACGGCAAAGTGCCGCTTTGCTTCGTCTTCAATATCCACCCGGTAAAATCTGCCGCAGCACCTGCACTGGTTGTGGACATCATAGCGGTACACCGTGCGGTCGCTGGTCTCCTGATGGCCGCAGCTGTGGCAGCGGAAACAGGCAGTGTCCTGATCCGCCGTCACGATGCCCAAACCGCGGCACTTCGGGCACTTCACCTGAATACCGGAGGTCAGGGCGGTATATGCACTGTATGTAAAGTAAGGCTTATCCGCAATTCGGCTCATAGGCCCACATTCCTTTCACAAGCTCCTTTCCTTACTCCTGCTCTCTATAGCTGACTTCAATGTCAATGAAGCGCACATAAACGGCGCAGACTTCCCCCTTTGCATCGTAGCCAAAGTAAACGGGATAGTACCCATCTCCCCAGCCGGAAGAAAAGCCAGGGAGGCTGCAGTCCGTATCCGGTACCGTCCAATTGAGCCAGTCGGCATAGTTCCCCTGATATCCGCCTCGGTGTCGGTCTCACCGCTCTCCAGCAGGTCGATGACCTTCCGAAGTTCGTCCCTTACCTTGTCCACCAGAAAATCAGGATAATATTCGTCCTATTACATCTCTTCCGGCAGTTTGTAATTCGGAGCAAATTTCTTCATTTCGATTGTTCCTTTCTTCCTGCTACCGCGGCAGGACGATCCGCTCTCAATCCGCCCTCTTCCCCAGCCGCACCTCGCAGTCTTTCCGGTAAAAGGAGATGCCATAACAGCCGATCTTCCGATACCCTTCTGTCCGCAATTCGTCCATATATCTTTTGTCATAGATCTGCTCCAGGGCCTCCTGAGCATCGGCTTCCAGCTTGTCGATGGAGCCGGAAACTTTCACCTCCAGCACAAAGGCTTTGCCCCGCAGGGATGGGCTGCGCACCATGATATCGGAGCGGCCATTGCCCGACTCTCTATTAGACTTCACCAGATAGTCCTGGCTCTGGCTTAAGATCCCGGCCAGGAACCCGTGGTAGAAGTTCTCCGCACTGTCGTAGAAGCTGATGGTGGAGAAGAGCTGGCCGCTTAGGATCTTTGTCATCTTATCCGCGTCCCCCTCCTCCATGGCCCGGTACAGATCCTGGAAGTCCTGCTTCTCTATCCTCTTTCTGAACCAACCCAGAATCGTGTTCCGGTAGATCGTCTTCACTTCCGTATTGGGGATGCGGATCTGCAGAAAGATTGACGAATCCTTGAAATACTCGCTTTTCTTGGTCAGATAGCCGGTAAAGTAGAGGAAGTTCCACAGGTTCTCTCCACTGTCCCGCATATCCTCATAGGTAATTTCCTCATGCACGTGAATATCCAAAGTTCCGCCGTTTAACAGGGTCTCAATCTGCCCTTTCGTCTCACGGTCGGCTCTGGCGATCAAATCCTTTATGATGTCATTGGAGCTGGTGTTGATCCAATAGGGATGAGGAAAAGCCTTGGAATCTGCGTACAAATCATACATGTAATTGATGACGCTCCACGGATTGTAGACCTCTGTACTGCCAAAGGTATATCCGTCATACCATTCTTTCATCATCGGGAATCGCCCTTCCACGTCATAGTATCTCATCATCTGCAGCACCTCAGATTCCGTGAACCCAAAATGCTCGCTGTACCTCTGATCCAGCACCGAAATGATTCTTAAATGGTTCAAGCCGGTGAAAATGCTCTCTTTTGAAATCCGAAGACAACCTGTAATCACAGCAAACCGCAGATTGTCGTTTGTCTTCAAAGCGGACTCGAACAAAGAGCGGATAAAATCCACCATCTCCCCATAGAAACCCTCGAAATACGCATTCTCCAGCGGCACATCGTATTCATCAATCAAAATGACCGTATTTCTTCCCGTAACCTGGTACAGGCACTTGCTCAGGAATTTAAGCGCCCCGGAGTATTCGTCATACTCCGCCTCTCTTCCTGCGATTTCCCTAAACTTACGTTTATCATCCTCATCCAGCGCGCCGCTCTCCAGCACATAGCGGTGCCGCTTGAATTCCTCTGCGATTTCCTCTTTCAGCTTCACATAGGCGGACTGGAACGAGGGCTGTTTCGCAGATTTCAGGGTCAGGTTGATGACAGGATACATCCCCATCTGATCTGTGTATGTCTCGCCGGCCTCCATGATCTTCAAGCCCTGGAAAAGAGCCTTGTTCCGGGCGTTCTTTTCTGTATCCCCGGTATCCTCAAAGAAGTACCGCAGCATGCTGAGGTTTAGCGTCTTGCCGAAGCGTCTGGGACGGGTGAACAGGTTTACCTTTCCCTTTAAATCCAGCAGTTCCTTTATGAACATGGTTTTGTCCACATAGTAATATCCCGTTTTTATGATATCCGAAAAATTATCTACTCCTATCGGCAACGGTTTCTTCATCCTCGCACCCCCCGCCAAAGCCATATATCCTTATTATACCCTGCTCCACTCCAATTCACAATCCATTGTTTGTCCCAGGAGATGTCTTCATGGCTTTCTGCCTCCTCAACCATCCTGCCCCAACTGCCTCCTATGCTTTTTGAAAAAATCCTCCCTGGGCTCCAGCACTTTCAGTTCATGCCGGGCCAGATCTCCTGTGTAGAAAGAAATCGGTTCCAGAATGTAGTCCCAGTTCCAGAGGATGTCCCCTATATTCATGTACTCCCTGAACTTCTCGCAGCCCTCCGGCGCTATTGGATGCACCAGTATGGCCATGACTTTACAGGCGTAGAAGCAGTCCGCCACAACCTGCTTTCGCAGGGCGGCATCCCCCTGGGAATCGGCAAGCTTTATCTGATTCACCCAATGTTTGTTCACTTCCCTGATGAAATCATCCAGCACATAGGAGATCCTGTGGAATTCCTGATGGTACATGTGGCGCTCGTACTCCAGCACGGCTTTCTGGGCCATGTCCCTGATTTTCTCATCCGCCTCCTCTGTGGGTATTTTTCCGGCATAATGCTTCTGAACCGAGTAAAAACAGGAACGAATCAGACGATTGAAAACATTGGTGATCAGGTTCCCGTCCTTGAGCACCATGTCCATTCCGGCCTGTTCTTCCTCGCCCAGCAGTGCCTGTGGGCGAAATCCCATGCTTTTCGAGGATAATCCCAGGCTCATGAAATGCATGCGCAGCTGGTCTTTCGTATAATAATTCAACAATTCATCCGCCATGGGCGGTTTCCGCTCAGAACTGCTGCTGGCCTTTGCGTCCAGGTACAACAGATGACGGTTTGCTATGATGTGGGACAGATACACCTTTTCCATATCGGGCTTCGTCCCCCTGGGCACCTGCAGCCCGGTGAACAGCCCGGTCTGGGCAATGGCATAGAAATAGATGTTGTCCTCCCCGATGAACTGATAAACCTCCGCCTCGTCATCGCCCCACCATTTCTTCACATCCTCCTCCATGCCTTTCTGCCGAAGATATGCTCTTGTAAAAGAAATGGGTGCCCAAAGGGATTCCGGCCACACCCAGAAAGTCAGGTTCCGCAAGTCCTCACAGTCCGGGAAAGCCACACCCCATTCCACATTTCCGGAAAGCCGGAATGGGACCAGGGTCTTCCCCGAGGTATAGTGGATTCCCAGTTCGTCCAGCACAGCCTTGGCCTTGTCCCTGTGGTCCAGGGTGTCGAACTCGAACAGGATGGAGTTCTTCTTCTCCTCATCTATGCGGCGGTGCTCCGGCAGGCGCTCCGCCAGTTCCTGCACATCTTCCACATATTTCTTTGGCACGTACAGCATGGGCTTCTTCAGGAATTCACCCACTGTCTCCAGCTGATATTTCCTGGTGTTCGTATTCTTTCTCAGGAAATCATTGTATTCTTTCATCATATCAATGCAGTTTTCTAGGGCAAAATACCAGTTCTCCACGTCCCGCAGCACAGGCTTTGCGCCGGACAAGGAGCTGACAGGATTTATCAGCTCCGCGGGCAGGAACTGATGGCCCAGGGAACATTCGTCCGCGTAAGCCCTCTCCGATGCGCAGCCCGGGATGGGGCATCTCCCTGTCACCTGGCGTCCGTTCAGGAATACGCCCAGCTCCTGGTCATAGAACTGGGGCACCGAGAGTTTTTCGATATATCCGTTCCTGTAGAGTTTCTCGAAAATCTCAGCGGACATCTGTCTGTGGATCTCGCCTGCCTCCCCCAGCGCCGATGCCCCAAAGAAGTTTAGGCTGATTCCATAATCTTCCAGGGTCTTTTTCTGGCTTTCGTGGTTTGCGGTCACATAATCCTCTATGGAGCCTTCATAGCCCTCCTCTTTCAGTTTCCGGTAGCTTTCCAGAATAGGCGAACCGTAGCAGTCCGTCCCCGAAAGGAAGATCACATTTTCCTTGCCGATCCTGTCCCGCAGGAATCTGGCAAAAATATCGGCGTGCACGAACATGCCTCCCACATGTCCGAAATGCAGGTTCTTGTTGCCATATGGCATGCCGGCGGTGATGACTGCCCTTTTGGGAAATATGGGCCTTTCGTTTTTCATGAGACGTTTTCTGAACATAGTTTCGCATCCTTTCCTTGCTTTGTTTTGAAATATTGCTGTTATATGAAATCGACCATCGAGCCGCGGAACGCCTTTCTCCCCCGTTCGCCGCGCAGCCTGCAGCCGACTCAGCGGCAGATTTACAGTGGTGGGCTTGTACAATCGAGCAGGGGGAATGCTCTTCTCCCTCAAAGGCAAAGCCATAATGGCGGATTCGCTGCTTCTCGCCCCCGCTCCGGCGCATCATTTTCGGCCACGCTTTCCGCAATGTCAAAGCAGCTGAAGGGCGTCAGGGCGATTGTCCCCACGAACTCATTCATAGCCTCTATATCGTTCAATAACAGCGCCTTGATAAAACCATTGTACCAAGCCACTTACGTGGCGGCAAGTTCTAAAAATAAATTTCTTCTAAGTCCTCAAAAAAGCAGCAGTTTAACACAAACTTTTGGCCACCACAACTCCATATTTCATTTTTTATCCGTCCGCCTCCACCAAAGCCATGTGCCATTACAACGATACCACGCTGGTTTTCTCCCGAACTATACATATATCCCGCCAGTTTCTGCATCATCGGGGAAGCATGATGCCTGTCGATGGCCTCCTGGTCCCTCCAGCTGTCGATCAGCAGCACTGTCTCCGGGTCTTCTATGGGTATGAAATACTCATATCGCAGATTTCCCTCTTCCCTGCGGATTGCCGCCACAGTTCCGCTGCCCTCCATCTCCTCCGCAAATTTCCTTGCATTGCCGTCTGTCCCGGTGTAGTAAATATTTACAACTATACTCATGTCTTTTTCTCCTCCATTTTTGTCCCTGGCCGTCACCAGGATCGTGTCAGCCCCATGCTTTCAGCACCAGCCGCGCAAGCTGACAGTTCTCTTCCTCCAGGGCAAGCGCCTGCTCCAGCAGGGCGGTCTGTTCCCTGCGGAGCGTCAGGGTGGACATGCCCGCGGTGTCTGTGGTATTGTACGTAACTTCGCAGTCAGAGAAACGGCATGCCTTGCGCCGCAGGGCTGCTGCCTCATCGGCAATTGCCTGGCAGTTCTGCGCTATCTTGGCCAGTTGCTCCCGGCCTGTATCAGGAATGAGAGAAAGGTTTTCCCGCAGCCAATTTGCCGCCGCTCTCCTGGCATCAATGAGGTTGCCCAGCATGGCATCGTTTACGCTGAGGCGTCTTTGCACGTTCTCCTTATCGTTTTCCAGCCGGAAATCCTCCTCTCTGGAGAGGCCGATCATCCAGGCCCTGTAGGCATCCTTTCCCTGATGATAGCCTCTGCACTCCTGCGCCTGGAAAGAGTCGATCAGTGTGGCCAGGGAGGTCTTCAGGATGTCCATGGGGGATTTCTTCTCTCCCTTTTCCCCGAAATGGGTGATGAGGAATGGCCAGAAATCGCTGAAGAGATATCCGCTATTTTCCTCAAATACCATCCGCCTGTCTTCCTGCGTCTGGCCATCCGCCTGCTCCAGGGCATCGAAAACCTCCTTATCGAAATAGGTGCGGCACAGAAAACGGTTCCCGTTATCTGTATATCCTGTGATGACTCCCCACTCAGGGGCTACCCGCAGGTTGATGGCCAGCACCGGCTTGCCTCTCCGGATATCCTCCATGATGGCCCGGCGCTCCGCTTTCCGCTCCCGCTTTTCCAGCCTCTCCACCATACAGAAGCCATAGCCGATGGCGCTGTAGAGGGGCGTGGCATAGTCAAAGGCCACAAGAGCGTCCGTGCAGCTGTAGTCCCAGACATCGGTAAAGCAGATTCGGTAGCAGGCTCCGCTCATTCCCATGATCTGTTCATAGGTGCAGGGCTCCCCCATATAGGAGAGGGCTGCCTGGAGCGCGCCTGCCCAAGGACATTCCAGCCCCTCCGCCCCTTTCTCCCAGACCAGGGGCTTCACATGCTCCAGGATACATTTCGAGCGATCCTGAAGAAGCAGTCTTGTGCCATGGCCGCCATAGTAGACGGTATCGTTTTCCGGGCAGCTCAGCACATGGATTCCCTCCGCGTTCAGGTAAATCAATGTCAGGTATTCCGTGTCGTCACTTGCGGTGCTGCTGGGAAAGGTCTCATGGTTCACCTGTATCCTGTCCCATTTGAAGTATTCGTAATGTTCCAGCTTCTGCATGGCACAGGAGTATTCTTTCTCATTGCCATAATATGCGCCGATGATCCAAAAAGGCCTGTCTCCCTCAAAGCCCGCGCTCTTTTTGTCCAGAGTCAGGTTCTCGTTCTGCAGCGCATAGGAAAAGCCCACGCCTGCCGGGGTCTGAAATTTGACGGTCAGGACTTTCAGCCGGTCGCTTTCCATGGAAGCGCCGATGAAAGCCGGATTCACATAGATGTCCAGCACATTGTCGCGCACCAGATTATCCAGGACGCGGGTCACGGGAATCTGTGTCTCCCCGTCTGTATAGACCGCCTCCAGGATAAAAAGCTCCCTGGGGCATAAAAGGCTGTCGATGCTGCAGTCCAGCGCCTCTGCCAGGGCAGGGAGAATAGCCGTCTCAGGCAGGCACTTTGCGTTCTCCCATTTCGATACGGCCTGGGGACTGACCTGCAGCCGCTCCGCCAGGGCCTCTCCGGTGTATCCCCGCTCTCTGCGCAGGGATGCGATTCTCATTGCGGTTTTTTCCAGTTCCATTATAGATGATTACCTCCAATGTGTTTTCAGCGCTGTATCTCTATTTTAGACAAGAGGAACCGGATTTACCAGTTATATGAGGTTCAGAACAAAGAGAATATATCAACCTGAGGTTGAGGCGGGACGTGCCGGTTCTCCCCCAGATATAGGATATTCTGCTTCTCGTCAATGCTGGTGATATTGACTTTCTTACATGTCGAGACAATGATTGGCGAATGTATCCATCCACAGCAGATTCCTTTCCCTCACTCCGCCCGTTTCCCCAGCCGCACCTCGCAGTCCTTGCGGTAAAAGGAAATGCCATAGCAGCCGATTTTCCGATAGCCCTCTGTCCGCAGTTCATCCATATATCTTTTGTCATATATCTGCTCCAGGGCCTCCTGAGCATCGGCCTCCAGGTCATTGATGGAACCGGAGACCTTAAGTCCCAGCACAAAGGCTTTGCCCCGCAGGGACGGGCTCCTCACCATGATGTCGGAACGGCCATTGCCCGACTCCCGGTTGGACTTCACCAGATAGTCTTGGCTCTGGCTCAGGATTCCGGCCAGGAATCCGTGGTAGAAGTTCTCCACGTTGTCGTAGAAGCTGATGGTGGAGAAGAGCTGCCCGTTCAGGATTTCTTCCATCTTTTCCGCGTCCCCGTCCTCCATGGCCCGGTACAGGTCCCGGAAGTCCTGCTTCTCTATCCTCTTCCGGAACCACCCCAGAATCGTGTTCCGGTAGATTGTCTTCACCTCCGTATTAGGGATGCGCACCTGCAGGAAAGTCGATGAATCGCGGAATTTCTCACCTTTTTTCGTCAGATAGCCAGTAAAATAGAGGAAGTTCCACAGGTTCTCACCACTGGCCTGCATATCCCCATAGGTGACCTCTTCATGCACTTGTATCTCCAGGGTTCCGCCCTCTAAAAGCGTCTCGATCTGCCCTTGTGCCTCACGGTCAGCTCTGGCAATCATGTCCTTTATGATGTCGTTGGAGCTGGTATTGATCCAATAGGGGCGCGGGAAAGCACTGACTTTCGCATACAGATCGTACATATAATTGATGACGCTCCATGGATTATAGACTTCTGAATCGCCGAAAGCATATCCGTCATACCATTCTTTCATCGTGGGGAAACGCTCTTCCACTTCATAGTATTTCATCATCTGCAGCACCTCGGGTTCCGTGAATCCAAAATGCTCGCTGTACCTCTGATCCAGCACTGAGATGATCCTCAAATGGTTCAGCCCTGTAAAAACGCTCTCCTTCGAAACCCGCAGACAGCCTGTAATCACCGCAAATTGCAGATAGTCGTTGGTCTTCAGCCCCGCCTCGAACAGCGAGCGGATGAAATTCACCATCTCCTCGTAAAAGCCGCTGAAATATGCATTCTCCAGCGGCACATCGTACTCGTCGATCAGCAGAATCGTATTCTTCCCCGTAACCTTGAACATGCACTTGCAGAACAGCTTCAGCGCCCCTCTCAGCTGCTTTTTATCCACCTTCTCTTCCGCGACGCTCAGGTACTGCTCATACTCATTGGGAGTCAGGAGTTCCCTGCCTCGTTCCAGAATATCCCTGTGCCTGTCAAATTCAGATGCGATTTCAGAGCGCATCATATAGCAGGCAGTGTCGTAATCTTCCTGTTTCGCAGATTTCAGCGTCAGGTTGAGCACTGGGCAGCTTCCCATCTGTTCTGTATACTTCTCCCCGGCCTCCATGATTTTCAGGCCCTGGAAAAGCGCCTTGTTCCGGGCATTCTTTTCCGCATCCCCGGTGTCCTCGAAGAAGTACCGGAGCATGCTGAGGTTCAGCGTCTTGCCGAAGCGCCTGGGGCGGGTGAACAGATTCACTTTCCCTCTTAAGTCTAACAATTCTTTTATAAAAATGGTTTTATCTACGTAGTAATATCCTGTTTTTATGACATCCGCAAAATTATCTACTCCTATTGACAATGGTTTTTTCATCATCGCACCTCCCCATTCGGCCATATATACTTTCCAGCCAATATTATATCCTATCCCATATCATTGCACAATCAATATTTCTGCCGCTCCTGTCCTCCAGTACAATCATTGGGCTTCGCCTCTGAGCAGAAAGGATGAGGACAGTATCGTAATTCATCTTGTGTCCCATGGGCTGTCCCGCAAAGAGGCTCAGGAGCATTGTCTGCGAAACAGGGAAATCGCAGAATACTTTTCCGCCAATCCTGAGGCCGGATTCACCTTTGTTGTCGGATAGGGAAAAGCACTGGCAGCTCCGCCCACATCTTCAGCAAGGCTGCCGTAAACAGCGCCCTAGCATCGATTAGGTATGAAATCTTTTTCAGTATATTTTAGTATATTTTATACCGAATATTCGTTTCCTTTTCCCCTTGACAAAACAACTTCCTCGCTTTATAATAAACAAAATTCAATACAACAAACCGTTGAAGCGGGGATAACGGCAATCATGCCTTTACAGAGAGTCTGCGTGGCTGAGAAGCAGATGAGAAACAGGTTGTCAAATGGGCCGCTGAGGGCGCAGTCAAATGTGGCTTCCACAGAGTATTCTGCGACGTTTAGGCAGACGTCATATGCCGGGGGTATGCAGGTATCCCGCTAAGGGCACGGGTCAGGCCGTGAAGCAAGGTGGCACCGCGGATAATCGTACTATTTTCGTACAGTATTCGTCCTTGACAGAACGTTTATTTCTGTCGGGGCGTTTTTTATTTTCAGGCTCCCAGGCAGCAGGCAACAGGATTCCCGCTCCATGGAGCTTCTGTTGCAGGAACTCAATATATGCAAACCAAAAGGAGACAGCCTATGTTATTGACGAAACGATGGCGCCCTCTGAGACACCGCTGAAAAGCTTTCCGGCAAAATACTGAGAAAAGCGGAAAACAGGAAAGAACGGCCGGAGAGCCCCCTGTGGCACACCGCAAATCATGAAAACGAAAGACCAAAGAAACCGAACCGGAAAACCCAGTTCAAACACAGATTCGCACACCCAAAAATATGGAGGAAAAATCATGCGTATGGAAAAACAGCAGGCCAACGAAAAAATCCCTTACAAAATCTATCTGAGCGAAAACGAGATGCCGAAAGTATGGTACAACCTGCGGGCCGATATGAAGCAGAAGCCCGCGCCCCTCTTAAATCCCGGCACCCACGAACCCATGACGGCCGAAGAGCTCTCCGGCGTCTTCTGCGAGGAGCTGGTGAAGCAGGAGCTGGACGACACCACCGCCTATTTCGAGATTCCCGAGGAGATCCGGAACTTTTACAAAATGTACCGCCCCTCTCCCCTTGTCCGGGCCTACTGCCTGGAGGAGAAGCTGGGCACCCCCGCCAAGATCTACTACAAGTTCGAGGGCAACAACACCAGCGGCAGCCACAAATTAAACTCCGCCATCGCCCAGGCCTATTACGCCAAGAAGCAGGGCTTAAAAGGCGTCACCACAGAGACCGGAGCCGGTCAGTGGGGCACTGCCCTGTCCATGGCCTGCGCTTACTTAGGGCTGGACTGCAAGGTCTACATGGTGAAATGCTCCTATGAGCAGAAGCCTTTCCGCCGGGAAGTCATGCGCACCTACGGCGCCTCCGTGACCCCCTCCCCCTCCATGGACACCCAGGTGGGGCGCAAGATCCTGGCCGAGCATCCCGGCACCACGGGAAGCCTTGGCTGCGCCATCTCCGAGGCCGTGGAGACGGCGGTGGGCAGCGAGGGATACCGCTATGTGCTGGGCAGCGTGCTGAACCAGGTGCTGCTGCACCAGTCGGTGATCGGTCTGGAGGCCAAGGCAGCCCTTGACAAATACGGCGTGAAGCCGGACATGATCATCGGCTGCGCCGGCGGCGGCTCCAACTTAGGCGGCCTCATCGCGCCTTTCATGGGCCAGAAGCTGCGCGGGGAAGCCGACTACCGCTTCATCGCCGTGGAGCCCGCCTCCTGCCCCAGCTTCACCAGGGGCGTGTACGCCTATGATTTCTGCGACACCGGCATGGTCTGCCCTCTGTCCAAAATGTACACTCTTGGCAGCGGCTTCATCCCCTCCGCCAACCACGCAGGGGGCCTGCGCTACCACGGCATGAGCTCCACCCTGTCGGAACTCTACCATCAGGGGCTCATGGAGGCCGTCAGTGTGAAACAGACGCAAGTCTTCGAGGCTGCGGAGTACTTTGCCAGGGTGGAGGGCATCCTGCCCGCACCCGAGAGCTCCCATGCCATCCGGGTGGCCATCGACGAGGCCAGAAAATGCAAGGAGACCGGCGAGGAGAAGACCATTCTCTTCGGCCTCACCGGCACAGGATATTTCGACATGGTGGCCTATGAAAAGTTCCACGAGGGCCAGATGGAGGATTACATCCCCACAGACGCGGAGCTGGAGCAGTACCGCGACACGCTTCCGAAAATCGGCTGATTGCAGACATATGCAAGCTTTTTGGTGACCTGCGCATAAGAATTCCCCGCAGCAAAACTGCGGGGAATTTCCTTGTCACGACCAGCTATAAAACTGTAACGCTTTTTGTCAGGTATGCCACTGCAGAATCCAGTTTTATGAAATCATTGATTTTACAGCACTTTGCAGCTTATGGCATACCTAACTTGAATTTGTTACAGTTTATACTGACGATCACCAAAGTTTGCAAAGTCACCCGACTTTATTCTTCCTTTTCTTCTTTCTTTCTCTTCATTATGATAAACAGTATTCCGGCGCCCGCAATAAGCGCTGCGGCACCGATTACCACAATCCACCACAGCCACCCGGACCGGGAACCGCTGTCCCCTACATCCGCCTCTGCAGGCTCTTTCGGTGTGTCGGAAGCCTCATTCCCACTGCCTGCTTCCATGGAATCCTCTGTTTCTATAGAGTCCTCTTCTTCCACGGAATCTTCCGTTTCCACCACGATTACACAATCCGCCCCATAAGTGAACGTAAACTCTACCGTGCCGTCCCCTGCAATTACTGCAGTGCCGGCCGCTTCCAGTTCTCCGTCTGCCTCCTTGTAGAGGTACAGGCTTGCCGTAAGACCCGCATTTTCTTTGCCAAGGTTCATGGAAAGCACCGGACTAAAGCCATATTCCCCTTTGTGAGCCAGGCTTAACTGAAAGCTGTAATACTCTCCTGCAGCTTTACGGACAGCATCCTCCGGTATAGTTTTCGTACCCCTCTGTACGGAGAAATCGATATCGTCAATCTCTCCTTTCTTCACAGTCTTTCCATTTACACTCCATGTAATGCCATTTCCCATGTCGAAAACAATGGTGACGTCTTTACCGCGGATACTCTCCAGCACACTTCCCGGAACCACAGCAGTGCTGTTCATGTCAATCATGATATTGTTTCCGTCCTCTGCCTTGCCTACCGCTTCACCGATACGTTTCCAGCCTTGCATGCCGGGGTCATTTTTGATAAATGGTTCTTTGCCCTCCGGCTGGCTTCCCGGTTTGGATCCGGTATTTTTATTCCCGCTGGCCGGCTTCGTATATGCATTCTGGTTAGTCTCCGCTTTCTTGTCTGTGGTATCCCCTCCATTCCCTGGCGGATTCCAGGTTCCAACAGGTTCCTTTTCCACTATTATGCCATCTGAAGAGACATAAGTCACATTTCCCGCATGGTCCGCAGATTTCGCGTAAATAATGTACTTTCCGTCCGGATCAATAGAGAATCCTTTCGTGTAAAGGCTCCATGCTTTATCCCCAAGCCCTTTTACTTCATCCAGTCCCAGCGCCCTGTCCGAAATATAATATTCCGTTTTATCAATACCGCTTCCGTGGTCGGATGCCGCGATAATCACGCTCTGGGTCTCTTTAAAGAATGTTCCGAAAGTAATGGTGTTCAGGAACTTTTTCCAGCCGTTATCGCCCACGCTGATTGTAAGCTCCGGCGGGGTAATGTCCGCCACACCTGTCACAGTGACGGTTTTGGGCTCATAGATTCCCTTTATCACATACTTTCCGTTTTCCTCCGTCAATACATTGCCATTGGCCAGCACTGCAAAATTCTCTGTCCTGGAATACCCCTGGGCGATCTCTACGGTAAAGGCAAAATCCTCCCCATACTTTACTGTCAATTCCTGATCCGTGTGAATCGTATATCCTATGGGATCCTCAGGCAATGTAATACCATAGGTCATGCCGCTCAGATCCTGGCTTCCGCCCAGCACTGTTCCGGCACTTTGCTGGTCCAGCGCCACAAGCAGTACGCCGTTCACCTGACTGTCCATTGTAAGCCTCTGGCCGTCCAGGGAAGCGGTTCCCTCCATAATCTCCAGCGACCATTCCGCCTGACGCCCGATATTGCTGTCTTCGGGAATGACTACGTTTTTCCCGGCCTTTTCCGACACAATACGCAGTTCCAGATTCCCGCTTCTGTCACCCGGAATTGTCTTTCCCGTACAGTTTTCTCCGTCCAGATAAATAGCAATCCGGGCGTCCTCTGCTCCCAGCAGTTCATTGGTAAGCTTCAACGCATACTCTCTGCTGCGGTTGCCTGCCATATCCTCTGCCCAGACTGTAAGCTCCTGCTCCAGCCTGCCTGTGTCCATGGATACCTCGGCCTCAAATGCGCCGCTCTCATCTACTGTGAGTTCCAGCCCCTGTCTGCCCTGCCCTGAAATGTGAATCACTGCCCCCGGTTCACTGAGTCCCGCAACCGTTACGCTTTGGCCGAACGGCGCACCGTCCCAGGGGCCGCTAAGCTGCAGGCGGGGCGCAATCGTATCCACGCAGAACCGGTACTGGTAATTGATGCCGTCTCCGCCTGCATTCTCACCCCTAAGCTTCAGAAGATGTTCGCCCTCTTCCAGCGGGCCGCCCTCAAAGATACCGTTCAGTGTAATGCTCCCCTGATTCCCGGCAGTCCATGTTCCCTCTGTCATATCGTCCAGAGACCATGTGCCTGACACAGTCTGGTCAGAGGTAATCTGAATCGTGACGCTGCCGCTGTTTACCGTATCTATTGTCTCGTCCGGCGCGCCGGGAGAGGGAAGCTGCTTTGCATTCTCCGCCCGCACGGAAAGCTTTGCAGGAGACGGCGCTTTCATAACAATGGAATCGCTTCTGACTTCTGCTGAGCGGTAAACGTCCGAACCATCCGGCGTCTGTCTGTATGCCCTAAGGCCTACGCAGTAGGTTTTTCCTGCTTCCAGCCCAAAGATCCTTTCCTCTGTTTTTACAGCCTCCGCCCTGGTTTCCCCGGAATTCAAGACTACATTTCCGTCTGCATCAACCTGTACAGCGCTCCGGTACTGCCCGCCCAGGGTAATCGTATCGGGAAGCCTTCCCATGTCGTCCCGTTCAATCCACTGCTGCGCAAAATCAGTGGCTGTCCAGACATCCTGCCCGTTTTCCGTCTGCAGTTCATAAACTGTGGCAATATAGCCGTCATAATCCGCATTTCCGCCGCCTGACGCTGCCGCCGTCACATCCAGGCTGTAATCTCCGCCCAGACGGACACTTTGGATCTGAGGGTCCACAGGCTGCTTAGGGTTCACATATGTAAATCCTGTCCCGCCGCCATTTTTATCTGCAATATCCGCCATATCATTTACGGAATTTGCTTCACTGACAGCCGCAAGGCGCAACGTATAGGTTCCGCTTGGCAAGGTGTCCGGGACATCAAAGCGAAGCGTTCCTGCCGCCACCTGGTCTGCGCTGTCCGTCTGGTACATCACATACGGCTCATCGTCCCCTGATATGGCATAGACTGCCAGATGTTCTATATCCTGCACCTGACTGCCCGACCACTCCACTGCCAGACTTGCTGTCCCATTCGAGCCGCCTGGAGCATAAACGTATTCTGCTTTATCAATACCCGGCAGGCGTCTCAATGCATACAATGCCAGGTCGGCGGGCTTCTGGCTTTTCAGCGTCCAGATATGATTATAGCTATCTTCCTGTGTAAAGGAAACGGTTACGCTTGCCTGCTTTGTCTCCTTATCATAGGAGAGCAGAGCGTTTGCAGACGGCTGCTCCTCCGCCGGCTTTTCCGTATCTAGCCACGTTAAGGGATATGCGTTACCGCTTTCATCCGTAATCGTCAGGCCGCCCCTGCCGTCTCTATCCCCGTATGCAGTCTGTCTGGCCTCCGCCAGGCTGTCAGCCGTATAGAGAACGGACAAGGCCATGTCACTGTTGCCGGTATACTGTCCAAGACTGATGGTATGCGATGTACGGTCTGTATTGCTTTCAATCCCGGCTTCGTCCCTGTCAAGATTCAGCGGCGTGCTCTGGGATTCCGCCTCCAAAGATGCGTTGGTGCCCACGCACATATACAGCACCCGGCCGGTTTCCTCATCGGTATATACAGGTATGTCATTCATGCTCAGCATCACGGGCAGGGTAGGCTCCGGCGCATCATACTTGCCGAAAGAAAAGTCCACATCTCCGCCCCAGTAATAGGTTACGCCCATATCCAGCTTCAGGATATGCAGCGCGCCCCATATTTTTGACGCATTCACGCCAAGTTCTGCGCTTCCCACCGTAATGCTTCCAATCAGGGGGATTCTGGGCGTTTTCACGGAAGCTGTTACAAATCCCTCCCAGAAAATACCCCCATTCTTCTTCTCCTGAAGAACGATGTAACCGCCGCCTTGAATGATATTCAGGATATTTACATCCAGAGAAGCGTTCAGGCTGATTTTCGGATACCAGTAATCCGACACGCCGATGCTGTCTATTAAATTGATGCCATTCAGCCCTATGTTGCTCAGTCTTACGTCAAAGCCCCGCAGGCTCAGTTTCAGATCCGCTCTCGCCTGGAGAATGGTAAACAGGGCGAACTGTCCGGACAGCATCAGTGTCAGCGGAGGCACTGCGGAAGACACAAAGAGCGTGTCATACAGTTTGTCAAAGCCGCCTCCCAGACCCTGAATCCAGAAAATGCCCATTCCGTCCACATTGATGCCGGGCGTAAAGCCTCCGGCATAAAAATACAGATTATCCGGCACAGGAATCCCGTTATATGATTTCAGTCTCAGAGAAGCCTCCATGGCCAGGGGGCCGAAATCCGCCGAACCCGCCACTCCCACTTCCCACCATTTATCCATAGGCATAATCTTCAGGCTTAAAGTGCCTTCTATAGAGGGAAGCCCCTCCGCATAGGAGGGAAGCCCCACCTCCACGGAACAGTTAAAGCCGATAAATCCTCCGCCGAACAGAATGTCATGCACATACAGGGCAAGGCTGCCGCCCTCCGCCGCTTCCCAGGCTGCCTGATCATTGGCATACCGCTCCTGCACGGAGAGGAGCTGCTGCGCCGTATAGTTGCTCTTGGCCAGTTTCAGCTGAGCCACCTCCATGGCGGAGGTCTCCCGTTCGCTCCAGTTAAAGTTGGAGGGAATCAGGAAATCCGGCGACATCTGTGCGCCAAAGGCAATGACTCTGCGCTTCGGCGTCGTGTCAGTGACAGTCCCGTCTTCCAGCGCCATCATGCCAAACTGGCAATATCTGAACTCCAGGACAATGCCCGCCAGGGTCTGTGCAGTGCTCGCTGCACCCGGCCACACAAGCGTTATCGCGTTGGTGTTCGCCACACTGTTCTCCAGGTCGTCCGTCGGCTCTCCGTCAGAAGTATATTGAAGCAGCGTGCTCTCCTCGCCGTTTTCGATGGTTGAAATCGCACATACCCCGGTCCATACCTTGGTGCGGCTGTTGGTGGTATATACCCTGCCGTCAATGGCCGTACTGATGGCTTGGTCATCTGTTCCGGGATTCTCCACCACGATGCTTACGCTTCCGGCCTCTACATCCAGGCAGTTGCTGATGGTAATCGTATCTGTGATCTTTCCCTCCACATCCTCCAGAGAGACTGCCTTGGCTTCCGTGACATTCCCGGCTTCGTCATACCACAGACTGAAATTGCCGCGAAACTCCAGCAGCACCCGGTTATTCGGATCCTTCATGTCTTTTGCATACTGTTCCTCATCGCTGTATGCCATCAGCCGGTAGCGCGGATTGTCAGAGGTATAGCCTTTCTCCTTTTCTATGGTTACGATTCCGTATATGGGGGACAGGTATTCCGGCTTGTCGCTTGCCTGAAACTGAAGCATGGGGCTGGTGGCATCCTCCTTGCCTGCCTCGTTCCAGTCAAATACAACCTGGTATCCTCCTGCATCCAGCGCGCTGTCCACCACCAGATACATGCTATTCTTCTCCGGATCCACCACCACATTTTTCGCAGGGACAATGACGTCTTCCCCACCGGACAGGGAATGCAGATAGGTCACATATGCCGTTGTATCTCTTAGAAGAGCCATATTCTGACCGGTCAGATACAGATTCCTGCTTCCCTGGGTGTAAACCATCTGGGGCTCAATGCTTGTAAATGCCACTGTCTCTCCCAATACGCCGGGACAGAACAGATAGAATTCCCGGCTCCCCAGCAGCTTTTCATCCGTCAGCGCCTCCCCCCTGGCGGCATTGTAGCAGAGCACCTCGAAGCGCCTGTATTCGCTGGCGGGCAGAGGACTTACCTGAAAGAATACCTCAAGCTGTTCCTCCTCACCTGCCTGAAAGTCGTCAAACACATATGTATAATCGGCTCCCTCGCCTTCCACTTCACGGTAAAGCTCTTTTTCATACCAGTCAAGATAAGGCTCCACCTCATTTTGCGTCTTGACCGCTACCGTCATATGCTGCATGGCGTTTTGAGAAATGTTCTCAATGGACAGCTTCATGGAGATGTCCCCGGCTCCGCCGCCTTCCACCTGGCTCTCATAGGCATCTTCGGCTTCATTTAATGTCATGGTGCCCGGAAAGGCAGCGAAATTAATGGCCACCTGCTCCTCCGCGCTTACCGTGGCATTGGAAAAAACTCCGTAATAAGTGCTCATGGTGACAGTTTTGCCGCCTGTAAGAGCTCCAAGATCATAGTAGAGCGCATATGCGCTGTCTGCCGTCATGTATTCTTCATTATATGGATTGGTAAAATCAAGGCTTCCATCCGGATAAAAGTCAAAAACCGTTGAGGCCAGATTGTTCCAGTGTCCGAATCCGGCCTGGTACGGCGTCACCGTCTGCCCCCCAATGGTGGTATTTACAGTATAGGCCGTTACTTTCGGCGCTCCCGGATCGTCTGCCGCAAACAGAATCCCGCTGAAAGCAGTGCCGTCCTGATTGTCCAGCAGCGTCTCCTTTCGGATATGTGCATAATCCCCCGCCGCATCCGGCAGCTCATATACGGCATAATCCTGATAGCCCAGAGCAGTGTCCAGCATGATGCGCACCTGCACATCCGCCACATCGTCCCTTTGGGTGGTGACCGAATATTCAATGGATACCATGCCATGCTGGGCTGCGCTTTCATCCGACAGAGACAGGCGCTGCTCAATGGTCAGATCTTTCACGCTCCATACCGCAGTCAGCGTATTTCCCTGCCTGCTCAGACTTACATCGCTGCTGTCCAGGCCCAGAAAACCGTAATCGCGCCCGAAGATATAGTCTTCCTGTCCCCCGTCTGTACGCGTAATGCGGAAAGAGGTATACGAAGTATCATACTCCCCGGCAGGATAAAGCAGGAACTTATTGTCGTCTGACTTTTTCAGCTTGTTTCCTTCCAGTGTGTCGATCAGGAAACCGCCGTTTTCCCCGGAAACAGTGACACGGATATAGTCATCGCTCAGCTCCAGTTTATCCGGGCTCTCTGTCTGCGGCGTTCCTGCTGCCAATGCCTGGGCCGGAATCCCCGTGACCAGAATTGCTGCCGACAGCATGACTCCCATGAGTTTCTTCAAAAATGCTTTCATATCTGCTCCTTATACAAAGGCAAGCTGCCCGTTTATCATTCTTCCACATACAATACAAAGCGGCATGTTCTGCGTCCCTGCGTGATAATACAGAATGTATAGTATCCCGGCTCTGTTATTTCCACTGCAAGCTCCTGTTCCTTTTCCGCGGTATAAGCGCTTAGGAGAGCGGAACCTGTCTTCATCTGAGCCTCGGTCTTGATGCCTGCTTTCTGGTATACCTTGTAAGGTTCCCCCACTGACAGGATATGAATGAGCTGTTCGCCGGACTGCACCGCCATGGTCTCTCCCCATTCAACCCCATTCCCGTTCACGGTTACCTGGGGTTCGCTGCCGTCATACAGCCTCAGATAACAGACCGCCTCCGCCTTATTTCCCGCCTCATCCGTCACCGTATATGTGGCAGGGATCCTGTCCTCTTTGCTGCTTCGGTCAAATCGGATATCTACTGTCAGGCGCTCCTGGGGCGTGGTATCATCGCTGTATGCCGCATTGGACAGCAATAGAGCCTTTAGTTCCTCATCCGATTTTTCCGCGGATGCGGATAATTGCTTTTTGTTCAGCAGCAGCACAGGCGCAGTCCGGTCCCTCATGGGAATCCTGGACATCTGTACCAGCGCCGCGTTTCCATAACCGTCCACCGCACGGACGCTGGGATAAAGTCCTTCCGAATCCTCCTGAAGCGTAAACGGATTCCACGTTCCGGCATTCATCTGCCCGCTCTCCGCTCCGTTTATAAACAATTCTGCCTGGCGGTTGGTCTTCGCATAAAGCCGGTCGCCTACTTTAGCCTCATAGGTCTCAGGATCAATTATGGATGCATCTGTCCCATCTGTACTCAGGATCAGCGTAAGCTCTTCCGTAATCATTTCATCCACCGTAACAGAGGCCTCCCCCTGATTGCCTGCCCTGTCAGCCACAGAATATGTAAATGTTCCGTTTTCTTTCACCGTCTGCCGGAAATCAGTTCCCCTGAACCCGGTCCGGCTCAGGATTACCTCTTCGTTGGATCGGATCGTAACCACGGCGCTTCTGTGATTGTCGGCATATTGGATGCTGGCCTGGACCCGGGGCGGCTCTTTGTCAATGGTTTTGATTTCGGGCAGATCCACTACAGTCTCCCTTCCGTTTGCCAGCGCCTGTACTTTCAGCCTGTATGCCGGTGTATTTTCCTCATAAACCACGGTTACCCTGTTCTCCAACCATGCCACAGTGGCCGTACCCGTCTGCATGCCCAGCTCGCTTCCGCTTGCATCTGTCAGAATCACTTCCCCCAGGGGCTTGTCAAACTGTATCTGTACGCTGATCTCCTGATTTGTATATCTCTCCCCGGCCCCATCGTAGTTTGCCGACCATGTGGTCTTGGCGGCAGCAGCCGGCTCCCCGTCAATGCCGTTTACAGATACTTTCATACTTCCGCTGCAGACTGCGTCATAATAATCATAGGCGTAATACACTATAATCGTTTTGTTCTCTTTTACGGCCAGATAGGATTTCCCATAAAACGCGGAACCTGCATCCGTCTCTGTCTTCGCATCCAAAACTCCGTCGTTGTTGTCGTCATTGGTAATCCTCAGATTGCTTACGCCCTCCAGCTGGGGAGGAAGCAGGTATACGCGCACCTCATCGCCGGCTTTTGTCAGCACCTGAGTATAGTCCGGATGGGGCAGGTCGCCAATGTCCGTCACCTGAATAGGCACCGTACTGTAATTGCCTTTCTCATCCACCGCATATAAGACAAACTCAGTATTTTGGTCAATCTGGAGCGTGCGGCCTGTGAGCTTTACCCCTTCTATGGCATCGCTTTTGCCCGTTTCATAGTCCGGCGCACCGCCGGAAAGATCCTTTTTCACAAACAGCCGCACCGCGCTTTCATCTGCTGCTTCTACCCGCAGCAGATAGCTGTTGGCCCAGGACATTTTATCTATCATATCCTGCATGTCGGCAAAGACATTTTCGGCTCCGTACTTATTCTCGTCCCCATAGTCCGGAAGCCCTATCCTGCTGCCCTCCGGACGGTCATGAGACTGTGTGTATGCGGCCTGCACCTCGCTGGAAGCCCCCCGGCGGATCACATAACCGGTGATGGCCAGATCCGGCGCATAAATGTCCTCAAACTGGGGCTGCGGGGCAAGCAACGTCACCGGCAGCATTGCCGTAATGTCCGGCCCGGTCTTCCCGGCTTCATCCACATAGCCGCTGAAAGTATACTCTGTCTCTCCTCCGGGCACGAATACATAGGAGGGTCTGGAACCGGTCATAGGGTCTGTGAGATACTTACCGTTTTTGTCTTTCAGAATGGCCGTCACTTCCCCCCGGTAAATATTTCCCTCTTCCACCATGTATTCGTCATATTGCCACTGTACTTCCGGCTCTATCGCCTTGTTGTCAATGTTGTTAACATAGATCTCTACGCTTCCGGAATCCGCCCCATCCGAATCCTCCCAGTAAATACTGAAGAAACAGTTTTCCGGAACGGTAATGGTAAGCTTTTTCGTGCCTTCCCCTTCGGAAGCGGGCTGCTGCTGCACATTTCCCACACCGGCGGGTATGGATGAGGACAGCAGATATTTGTCACTTGTCGCCGTGATCATGACAGGACCCACAGTAGGCTCCATGGTGGATACTTCAATCTTCGGGTCATCCGGCAGACAGTCTACTACAAGTTCCTGACTGTATTCCTCCCCGTATTTATCCGTTAAATTAAGGTTATAGGTTCCGTTGCCGTAAACGACCATACTGGTATCATTCCAGTAATAAATTCCGGCGCTTGTATCCTGCAGGATGGCTGTTTTCCGAATCGGTACGCTGCCGATCCAGACTTGGTCCGGGCTCTCTGTATCCAGCTCCACCCGGGGCTTCCTGTTGATTCCTGTCACTATAAATTCTTTCGTCTCTGCAGATGGCAGCGAATCAGGCGTCTCCTTATATCCGTAAGCCGTAATCCGCACGGTATGGGAAACCTCCGCTCCCTCCTCCGCAGCCGGATCATAGGGCAGCACAAATCTGATCCCGTCATGACTGGTTTCTGTGATCCCTGCCTGATTGCTGATATCCTGAAAATGGTACCCATAGTCGTCCCATCCCGTATCCACCCGCACCGGCTCTCTGTCATCGATCTGCAGGGTATAATAATCCAGGGTTCTTTTTAAGGAATCATTGTCTCCTGCAATAATCGGAATTTTGAATTCGTTGTATTTGTTGTCCGGATCGTATTCGGGATTGGCAGGGACAATGTCGCCCACGGGAGCGATGGCACAGTCGCTCTTAATACCGTAATAATATATCTTATTCTCCCTCTGCTCCGTATCCTCTACGGCAGCATCCGCCAGAATCGGGTATGCGCTGACTGCGTTTCCTGCGGCATCCACCACACAGATGAACTCTCTAATCGTGTGATTATTACGAAACGTTCCATCCGTCCTGGTTCCTAAAAATCCAGCGTAGCCGTTCCCGCTTCTCGTCAGACGGATCGTGTCTCCCTGTTCCACCTTATCATAATTCCATTGTCCCCCATCATAATGGGCGTGGTAAACCGTCAGATCTCCATACGCGGAAAAGGCGTCCTTCACCGACACGTCAATATACTCGGCATATTTTGTAGTCGCCGCAGATGTGGAGGTGACATCGATCTTGTCCCTGCGGATCACCGAAGGCCCGAAGCTGTAATCCAGCTCAAGGGTAGGCGCCTGGTCGCACAGATTCAGCTCAAACTGGTAGACCGGAGATTCCAGCCCGTTTTCCATCTGGAGCTGGTAGCAGATGGTGTTTCCGCCCAGAGCAAGGGAAAAATCACTGATTGACTTCCCGGACAGCGTCTCCCTGTCTACCACACAGCCCGAGTAGTTATCTGCGTACCATTTGACATCAGCCCACAGTGTAGTTTGGGCTGCGGACGGATCCCCATCTACAGGCTCAGGACTCTTATACTCCAATTCTGCCGGATTTCCGGTACTGGCCGCGTTCCAGTATCTGATACCCGTTACCCGTCCCAGCTGCACGCCCAGATATTCACCTGGCTTTTCCTCTTCGTTCCATTTCGCTGTCAGCTGCAGTGCAAAATCAGCTCCGCTATGGTGAAAACGAGAACCGCTCAGAGCATTCTGCGCTGCCGTAAGGTAAGCCGGATGCCCGCCGATCTCCATCGGCGTTCCAGGCACTTCCAGCGGCATGCCGGTAGAAGAGTCTATACCCGTATCCAGTTCGTCCGGCTTCGCCACACCTACGTTGATCGTGTGGAGCACATCCCCCTCTGCCGCCTGGTAAACCTGATCCAGTCCTGCCCCGTTGTCGCTATTATCCGAATACGCTGCACGGGTGGTTCCGGTATAGGACAGCACGCCGAACCGGGAAGGGATGCCGGAAGCATCCAGCAGCAGAGGCACCGGGGAATAAAAAGTCTGGGCTCCGCCGGCCTTTTGCTGTACATAGACTTTCAGCACATACACACCCGATGCAAAGGCATTTCCGTCCTTATCGGAGGAAGGAACGGAAAAGCTCTGGGCCTCGCCGCTGTTCAGCAGTACCCTTTCCGTGACCTCCCCGTTCTCCAGAGGATTTCCCTCCGCATCCGTTTTGACCAGTACCGCATAAGACGCGCCATAGTCAACGTCTCTCTGATTCCATTCCTCTATCTTCGCATTTTTCAGCGTAAAGGGGAACCTTACTCCTGTCATGCTCCGGTCTATTTTATAGTATGTATACGAGGAAGCCGTCGTCCTGCCCAGCTGTATTCCGGCACTGTCTTCTGCATTGGCAAACGCAACGTTGTGCACATCCAAACGTTCCGGCGCATATAGAATAGTCAGAGGCGCATCCTCTGCCAAAGTAATGTCCGCTGCATCATTCACCGCACTGCCTGCCACAGGCGTCAGATCCCGGAGGCTATGGGCTAATGTAATCGTAATCGGGCCATAGAAAGACCAGTCAGGCGTCTGTGCTCCTGTCACACTGCCATAGGTTCCGTCCGCCGCTGTTGTCACCAGGTACCAGTCGGCTGCGGTTTTGTCTAAAAGGATTTTCGCTTCTGCGTTTGTAAATATACGGACATAGGTCTTATCATCCATCGTCACCATGGCTCTCGTTGAAGCATTGTCTGTACTGCTGGCTCCATCGGTGGCAATCGGTTTTGCGATCAGTATATCCGTATCCGCCGACGGTGTATCCGGATCGCCGACTATCTCGAATTGTCCCACTGCCTTTGACAAATCAGCTTTCATTGTCAAAGTCTTCTCGGTACAGTTTCCGTATTTGTCATACGCCCGAACGTGCAAAGTCCTGCTGATCGATGTCTGTCCGCTGACAGTATCTTCGAAGCTCTGCTTCTCAGAAACCATACTGTCCGCAGGAACTGTAATCCAGCCGTTTGCCGCTGCTGCTTCGCCGGCATTCGTCCATTGGTATTCTATCCTGTCGATTCCGTTTAAGTCGGACGCCGCTGCTTCTGCCTCGAACACGGCGCTGTTGTTCCCGGCCGCCTTTGCGGAAATGCTGCTGTCAGCATTGTTGGCAAGTTCCACGATGCTGCCGCTGTCGGGTTCTGTCTCATTGCTGCTTCCGGGCTGTGCTGCATTGCTGCTTCCGGGCTCTGCCGCACTGTCGCTTCCGGTTCCTGCCCCGTTACCGTTTCCAGGTTCCGCCCCATTGCCGCTTCCGGGTTCCGCTGCATCGCCGCTTCCGGTTCCTGTCCCATTGCCGTCTCCGGGCTCTGCCCCATTGCCGCTTCCGGCCTCTGCCGCATTGCCGCTTCCGTTATCTGTTACATTGCCGCTTCCGGGCTCTGTCGCATTGCCGCTTCCCTTATCTGTTGCATTGCCGCTTCCGGGCTCTGCCCCGTTGCCGTTTCCAGGCTCCGCCCCATTGCCGCTTCCGGTTCCTGCTACATCGCCGCTTCCGGGCTCTGCCCCGTTGCCGTTTCCAGGCTCCGCCCCATTGCCACTTCCGGTTCCTGCTACATCGCTGCTTCCGGGTTCTGTCCCATCGCTTCTTCCGGGCTCCGTTGCATCGCCGCTTCCGGTTCCTGTCCCATTGCCGTCTCCGGGCTCTGCCTCATTGCCGCTTCCGGTTCCTGCCTTATTGCCGTTTCCAGGCTCTGCCCAATCGCCGCTTTCAGGCTCCTCGCTTATGCCGCTGGCCTCTCCCGCAGATACACGGATATTCTTCTGAGTTAGGGCAAGCCGGGGCGCCACCTGATCCAGCTCCAGATCCGCCAGCTGCAGCGATACCTCCGCTCTGTTGGACAGGATGTCTGTCAGCTGCAGCTTTAGGGTAAGTCCTTTCGCGTCATCCAGTTCCTTGCCCTGAATGTCCGTCAGCTTCAGATGCAGATAATAAGCACCGTCCCCTGTAGTATGGAAAGAGCTCCAGACCTCGTTGCCCTCTCCGCCAATGGTTCCCTTTCCGGACCAGCTGTCCGGCCTGTTCGTGCTATTGCTGATCTCATACTCGTATGTCATCTGAGGCGCATTGGCATAGCTGGTCAGCGATATCTGTCCCGTCTGACCTGCTATGCCCGCAGCCTGAACTCCGTCGCCTGCGTCCCGAATCGACAGCTGAACCATATAAAACGCTTCGTTTTCCTTTTTTTCCGTAAGAACAGCCTGTTCTATCACAGCCGTGGGTCCCGTGGTATCCAGATAATTGCTGCAGTCAGGACTGATGCCCGATACATCCAGTATCTGACCGCTCTGCGCCATAAAGTTTTTACTGTAATCTCTCAAAAGGTCTCCTCCGGACAGACTGACCCCATGAAGCCGCTCCCCCTGAGGCGCCATATCCTTTGTGATTTTTATCTTCTCAAATACCAGCGTGGACACCATGCCGCCGTTTACCCCGTTGGAGTATCCCTCTTCTATGGCGATCAGGCGCGAAGTCACCGGTCTTCCGCCCTGTTCTATATTCCATGTGAGGACCACATTTTTCATCTGTTCCGCAGCGGGGTGTACCACCACCTCGCTTAACTGAAGGCGCAGCTGCACCTCGTCTCCCGCAGAGGAAAAAAGCCTGCTGCGGTCAATGTCCTCCGGCCATTGCTCCTCCGGAGTCGTCATGGAAGTGTCCACGGCAGTTCCCGTCAGCTTTATGACCTCCACAAAAGGAGGCAGCACATCCAGAATCAATCCCTGGGCTTTCACATTCAGAGCCGTGCCAGGAAGCTGAACCGGATTGCCGGCGATATCCGTAATGGGGCGATTTACTGTCAGCTTGTCGAAATTCAAGCCGCTGTATTCAACTAACCGATAATTTCTTCCCACTGATGCGTCCTTTACGCTTACAATCTGATACTCTTTTCCGGAAATCTTCTCCCAATCAAAATCCCGTACCCGAAACCCGATCCCCTGGCTGTCGTCACTGATCTCCACAGCCTCGGCTTTCACATAAATCGGATCCGTCCCAGGGCTTTTTCTGGGAACAAGTCCCAGTTCAAGCTTCAGGTTTGCAAGAAGCTGCGGTGTTATCTCGGCATTTGCAGGACGCAGGGCTTCGGTACATGACAGCCACAGAACCGGCGTGCTTTCTCCGGCTTTTGTCCTAACTTCCATTTTCCAGCCCTTTTCCCCGGGCGATGTGATATCCGCCACCACATACCACATATAGGTAACAGAGGCTCTCCTGCTTCCTCTGATCACTGCTTTCATTCCGTTGTAGGGAAGCCACTCCGTGGCATAATCCTTTGTAAGGCCGTCCACGTTGCAGCTCTTGCCAAATGAGGTTCCGTTTCCAAGGCTCACGCTGCCGCCTCTCTCAATGCTCACGGCGCCGCCCATGCGGAACATGACCTCGTCCGGCACATCCCCTGTAAATCTCTTGTCCTCAAAAGTGATGCTCCATGAGGATTTCACGCCGAAAACCGTGGTTCCGTCCAGCTTGATATCCCCATATCTGTTGGACAACCAGGCTCCTCCGGTAGCTCCTGTCTTTTCCATTTTTTCGCCCATGTTGTGCAGACGGCACTGAGAATCCGACCCGGCCGTAATCTTATTGAGCACATGATAGCCAGGAGCCTCCGGCATAGGCAGATAGGATGCGGCTTCTGCCGTCATCATCGGAAAAAGCTGCCCCACAGAGCCTAACGGGTTTATCAGCAGTATTACTGCCAATACGATGCTCAAGGATCTTTTCACTTTCATTTTTGTCTGTTTTGCTTTCATAGTCATTCTCCAGTTTTCCAGAATCTTCCCACATAAAATTTCTATGTTGAGGATAGAATAACGAAATTACGGCGAAAAACAAGCCCTTTGGCAAAAACGTCTGATTTCTGGCAAGAACGTCATGGAAAAATTCTCTGTTTGTGATACAATTATGGTGAATTTTAGTATGGATTGGGGTGAACTCACTTTTGAAGATAGCTTTGGTGGATGATGAGCAGACATGCCTGGAGGAAATGAGCCGACTTTGCGGCAGCTTTGGGGCAGCTGCCGGTTACCCGGTGGAGACGGCCTCCTTTGACAGCGGCGAGGCATTCCTTGCCTCCTTTGAGGCCGGCGGCTTTGATCTCGTATTCATGGATGTCTATATGAAAGGGATAGACGGAATCGCAGCCGCGCTTCAAATGCGGAGGCAGAACTGCAGCTGTCTGCTGGTATTCCTGACCTCCAGCAGTGAATTCATGCCGGATGCTTTCTCCTGTCATGCCTTTGAATATGTGGTCAAGCCTTTTTCCGCAAAACGTATCTTTGACGTGCTGTCAGACGCCATAAGGGTGCTGCCGCAGAACCGGAAATATGTAGCTCTTGTGTCTGATCGGAAGCCCGTCCATATATTCCTTGATGAAATCACATCTGCCGTCACGGACGCGCATTACCTGAACATCACACTTGCAGGCGGAGAACAGCTGCGCTGCCGCATGACCATGACGGAATTCATGGAAAAGACAGGCTGCGATACCCGCTTCATCCCTGTCAACAAGGGAATCACCGTAAACGCGGAGTACATTCTTGAATTTGAAAAGGGATGCTGCGCTATGAAAAACGGCGTGAAATTCCCGGTCCGCGTGCGCGACGGCGCCAAAATCGAACAAATGGCAAGGGATTATCATTTCGAAAAAATACGGCGCCGGCAGGCTGATTCTGCCGGACACTATGTTCCGGCAAACCTTAACGCACTTTCTGCGTCCAAGGGTTTTGCCAAATCTTCTGCTCGGACGCATTTTGCCGACAGCCGGCCTGGGGGAGAGGACTGATTATGGATATGGATAAATTTGTCTCAATACTTCTGCAAACCTTGATCCTGCTGCCCGGTGCGGCATCCTGCTATCTGCCGGTCAAGAGCCGCATGAAGCATTCCCCGGCAAAGACTGCCGCCCTGTGCACGGCAGTGATTTTACCTTACTCTCTTGCCGCCTCCCTCTTGTGCATGTTTTTTTCTATAGATATAAACGGTATTCTGTTTCTATCCCTTGTGCTGTTCTTTTTCCTGTATCGGCGCACAGTTGAACTGGATCTCTCCTGTTCTCTTGCTGTCTATGCGGGCGTCTGCGCCATAGAAACCTTTCCCGCACAGTTCGCCTATTTCTTCGATGCATGGCTGCACCCGTCATCGGGCGCGGCAAAGTTCTCCCCGGAAGCGGCGCTGTTTCAGCTGGGACTTTCCCTTTTGCTTCTCCTGGCTTTCGTCTATCCCGCCAGGCGGCATTTCCAGTGGACGGTTGACAGACTTAACTTTCCAAAGATATGGTATTCCACCGTAGCGCTGTCCTCCGTCTTTCTCATCCTGAACATACTGGCAGTCCCCCAGTCTTACAGCACACTCTATACAGGGCGGATGCAGCTGCTTTTCCCTTTGTTCGAAGCCGGTGCTTTTGCTGTCCTTACCGCAGTCTATATACTTTTTTACCTAAGTGCGTCTGCCATACTGAAACACACGGAACTGGAGAAACGCACGAGACTCCTTGAGATGCAGTCCCACCAGTATCATACCCTGCAGGAACATATGCGCCAGACCGCAAGGCTGCGCCACGACTTCCGCCATTCCGCCCGCCTGCTTGCATCGCTGGCAGAAAAAGGGGATATGGACAGCATTCTGGCACATCTTACGGAATATGAAATCAGTCTCACAGAAAACGCGCCGGCAAACTACTGTGCCAACTCTGCGCTGAATGCCCTGTTCGGCTACTATCATGAACTGGCTGCCTCCGCCGGCCTCCGCACCGAATGGCACATCGAGCTTCCGGATCCCCTCCCCTTCTCGGAGCCTGATATGGCGGCCCTGTTCGGAAATATTCTGGAGAACGCCATTGCGGGATGCCAGACCCTGCCGGAGACATTGCGGTATTTTTACCTTACCACAGAGATCCGCAACAACAACCGGCTGTATGTGGTTTCCACCAACAGCTTTGACGGAAATGTCAAAAAGAAAGCGGATGGATATTACTCAACAGGCCACAATCGGAATGGCATCGGCCTTGCCTCCATTTCCGCCGTTTCCGAAAAATATGGCGGTATGGCGAAATTCTCTAACAGCAGCAGCGAATTTTTCGTGGATGTGGTGCTGAAAATATAGTGCCTTTTAAAGACATTGCTGAAGTAATTCTCCCCGGAGAACCCGCTCTCCTCTCCCGCCTCCCGGATGCTTCTATCTCCGGCGGTCAGCATGTCCACCGCCCGGTCCAGCCGGAGCCTGGTCAGGTGGTATCGGGAGAAATGCCTGACTTCCCTGCCCACGGCCACCAGCTGTATGAAAGGCTCCTCCACATCCTCCAGGAAACGGAACGCGTAATTGTTCAACCGAAAACTACAAATCAAAAAAGCTAAGCTGCGTATATTCGTTCTCCCTGCCTTTCTGCTCCCGCACCGCTTTCGCCTTTCCGCTTTCTTGCTTGGCATCTTTCTCCCCGACAGGTTGTTCTCCGCCGGTATTCCCTCTCCGCACCGCAAGAGGCATGGATGAGCACAGTTCGCCGATCAGGCTTTCCGCCTTTTTCGTCGCTCTGCAGCCTGTTCCCCGAAGCAGTTCTTTGTAAATCCCAAAAACCTCCTCCTTTTTCAGGACGCCCGAGGCCGCTAGGGCGGGAATCTGCCTCTCCAGCCTTTCCACCATCTGCCAGTCCATGCACAGTTTGAAACTGACATATTCATTCCAGTCCCTCATGCCCCTCCGGAAGCCGCCCTGCTCCTCAGCGCAGATCTGCTCCAGCCCGGGATACGCAAACGCCGCATTCTCAGGCTTCTCCCGCTCCTCCAGAATCCTCTGCGTCATCTCCGGATCATAGCTGCTCATGTATTCGGTTTCCTGGAAGAGGACGCTGTAGAACCCACCGAAATAATGGAGCCTGCTATACACAGCAAGCGCAAAATCATCATACATTATCTTCTTTTTCAAATATCCCTTGACTTCCGCATACAGCACTTCCATCTCCACCACACCACAATATTCCAGAAAAGTCTCCGCGGCTTCCACAATTTTATCGTATTTCCTGCCTGACTTTATCCTCGAAGCATACACTTCTTTTATGGCTTCCGGTACCAGGACCATATCCTGATACTCCCCGGAGAATTCGCAGAACCCAAAGGAATAGAGCCGTGCCAGCGTACACCTTTCGCTGCCGTCAATCCATTTCATAAGCAGCAGTTCCGAAAGCATCTCCCGCATTCCGGCTGTCATGAACAGGAACATCCTGTCCGGATTCTCCAGGACAATCCTCTCCATCTCCCTGCGCAGCGTGTCTGCAGGTTCTTTCTCACAGGGGCTCTTCCTCCCCGTAAGCGCGGCATGCTCGTCCCGAATGAAATCGTCCTCAATGGACGCCAGAATATCCCTTACGTGAACCTCGTCCGAAACCTGAACCTGCAGCTCCATGTCCTCTTCGAGGCACGGATACTGCTCCGGCGCCTCTCCCACGGCCCTGATTATCTCCGGCGCATCCACCGCGCCTTCCTGAATTCCAAGGACACGAATGTCAAACTGCCACTGATCTCCAAAATCAAACAGATAGGTAAACTTCTGTCCCTTTCGCAGATTCAGTTCTCCCAGCAGCGTCCCTACCGACAAATCCGAACTCTGATTCCTTGCCTCCGAGGGCACATATGTCCGCTTCATCATCCCTGCACCCACCGTAAAGGAAAAAAGATGGTCATCGCCAAAGGAGACGGCCCTTTGGATTGCATAATGCAGATCATAAAGGGAATCCTCCAGATTCATCCGGATGACCCGGACGCAGTCCCTGTACCTTACCGAAACCTCCAGGTCAATTGTCTGATTTGCATCAAACTCCGCTGCATTCTCAAATATCCCTGACAGCTTTTCCTCCTCTCCCTGCAGAAATCTGCCAGCGTATGCCTTATAGAAATATTCTACCAGCCTGCTTTCATCGCTGTCTGACAGTTCATCCTCCTTTTCTGTTTCTATCTCCGTATTTTCATAGATGTCTGAAACGATTTCCAATAAAGGCAGCGCCTCTACTTCCCACCAGCGCTTCCACATGTCATCTTTCGGCACAGACCTCCCGCAGACCCTGACAAGGGCAAGCTCCTCCATATACGTCACCAGAAGATTCAGGCTCTCCCCAAAGAGCCCTGAGTCTTCCCGCAGCCTCTTAGATTCCCCATTGGCCCAGGGCTTCTCCGCCGCAGCCCATTCCATGACCCTGTCCACATATAAGTCCCACAATCCCGTCATGCGATCCGTATACCAGGCGCCATCCTGATATGTGAATGTGCCATCAAACAAAAATACCGCCAGGAACAATGCATACCGCTCCCACACCGAAGTCTCATGGAAAAATACATAATTTCGGCCCTGCTCCAGTCTGCTCCCCGCTCCATTGGTCTCCAGGATTTTGTATTTTATGGCCACATAATAGAAAAGCTTTATAAGCGGGTACTTGCCCTGTGGGTGAACCGGCTTTTCATATTCCTCCCGCCCGTCTAAAAGCATGTTTATGGCAAAGCAGTCCTTCTTGCCGATATTTCCCGTCTTGGAGGAAAGCTTTACCTGATTTTGGATGATATAGCTGCAAAATGCCGCGAAGCCCTGGCAGATTACAGCCGCATCTTCTTTTAGATTCTGTAGATCCACATTCGTCTTTTTACCTTTCTGCCTGTATTCTTTCTTCATTTGTCCTCCGCCTTCCTGCAGTTCTCCTCTGCAATCCTCTGCCGTTCCACTGGATTCATTCTATACCACCCCGCAGCCTGTTCCCTGGATTCTCCTAAGCATTATTATATATCATTCCGATGGCTTTGGAAACAGGCTTCCACACCAAATCGCTATCTAAATCTGCATCTTCGAATACCCCTCCCGCCGCACATACTCCCGAAACGCCGCAGGCGTCATGCCCATATGCCTTTTGAACACCTTGCTAAAGTAATTCCCTCCGGAGAACCCGCTCTCCTCCCCCACCTCCCGGATGCTTCTATCCCCGGCGGTCAGCATGTCCACCGCCCGGTCCAGGCGGATTTTGGTCAGGTAATCGATGGGCCTGCCCCCGGTCTCCCTGTAGAATTCCCGGGAGAGATGGCTCTGGCTCACTCCCAGGTAAGCCGCCACGTCCGCTATGCCCATGGGGGAGGCGAAATTCCTGCGGATGTAATCCTTTGCCCTGGCGCTGAGGGAGGCGTCAGCGTCCCGGGTCCCGGAGGGCCCGGCGCACAGGGCGCAGAGCAGACCAAAAGCCAGGCTGCTAAGCAGGAAAGGATCTCTCGCCCTCCCCTCTTTCGCCATGGCATGCATCTCCCACAGCAGCCGGAGGGCTTCATGTCCCCGGGGCAGGGAAAAGACCTTCCCCAGGCGGCTCTCCACCTGCCTGCAGTACCGCTCCGCTCCGTGGCATTCGAAGATGGCAAAGAGGAATTCCCAGGGCGCCTGATTGCGCTCGCTGTCAAAGTAATAGCCCTCCTCCCCGGGCATCTTCAGGAAGAAGGCCTTGCCCTCATCCACGTTCTGCTCCTGGCCTCCTATCCGCACCGTGCCGCTTCCGGACAGGGTGTACTGCAGGAGGCAGGCGGGCTCTCTTTCCCTGTTCTCCAGGTGGTACCGGGAGGAATGCCTGGCCTCCCTGCCCACGGCCACCAGCTGTATGAAAGGCTCATCCACGTCCTCCAGGAAGTGGAACGCGTAATTGTCCAGTATGTCCGTCTTTTCTTCCCGCATCAAAAAATTACCCTTTCTTATCAAATACTTACCGTTGAAAAGCGCCGCCCTTTTCTCTATGATAGAGACAGACGGCAGATTGCTGCACATGCCCAGGCATGCATCCGAGTCCTGTTTTGGGTTCCATTGTAGCATGTATCAAAAATTTACACAAGGAGGCAAAATCATGTCTTTTAAAGTAGCATTTATCGGAGCAGGCAGCATCGGCTTCACCAGGGGACTTTTGGCGGATATCCTGACCGTCCCGGAATTCCGCCATATCCAGGTATCTTTCACGGACATCAATCCGGACAACCTGCGGATGGTGACACAGCTTTGCCAGCGGGACATCGATGAAAACGGACTGGACATCAAAATCCACGCCACCCTGGACCGCAGGGAGGCCTTTCAGGACGCCAGGTACGTCATCAACTGCGTCCGTATCGGTATGCTGGAGGCTTTCGAGACCGACGTGGACATTCCCCTGAAGTACGGCGTGGACCAGTGCGTGGGCGACACCCTCTGCATCGGCGGCATCATGTACGGCCAGAGAGGCATCAACGCCATGCTGGGCTTCTGTAAAGATATACGGGAAGTGGCCGCCCCCGGGTGCATCCTTTTAAACTACTCCAACCCCAACGCCATGGTCACCTGGGCCTGCAACAAATACGGAAAGGTGCCCACCTACGGCCTCTGCCATGGGGTGCAGCACGGCCACGAGCAGATCGCGAAAGCCCTGGGGCGGAAAAAGGAAGACGTAGACATCATCTGCGCAGGCTTAAACCACCAGACCTGGTACATCAGCGTAAAGACCGACGGCGTGGAGCGCACGGGAGAACTCTACGAGCTGATGCAGCAGGCAGAATTCGCAAAGGACGAGAACATCCGCCTGGATGTAATGCGGAATTTCGGATATTATTCTACGGAATCAAACGGACACTTGTCTGAATATCTGATGTGGTACCGGAAACGCCCGGAGGATATGGAGAAATGGATCAATTACAGTTCCTGGATCCAGGGGGAGACCGCCGGATACTTAAGGGTCTGCCGGGAGAGCCGCAACTGGTTCGAGACGGACTTCCCAAATTGGTTAAAAGAGCCCGCCAGGAAGTTCACACAGGAGGCCCGCTCCAGCGAGCACGGCAGCTACATCATAGAGGGTCTGGAGACCGGCCGGGTCTACAGGGGCTGCTTTAATGTGATGAACGACGGCGCCATCACAAACCTGCCAACGGAATGCGTGGTAGAGGTGCCCTGCTATGTGGACTACAACGGTGTCTCTATCCCCAAAGTGGGCGATCTGCCCTTAGGCTGCGCCGCCATCTGCTCCGCCAGCGTATGGGTTCAGAAGCTGGCCGTGGAGGCCGCGGTGCACGGAGATATCAATCTCCTCTACCAGGCGGCTATGATGGATCCCCTCACCGGCGCGGTCTGCACTCCTGACGAAATCCGCCGGATGGTGGACGAGATGCTGGTGGCGGGAAAGGAATGGCTGCCCCAGTACAGCGAAGAGATTCCCAAAGCCGAAGAGCGCCTGGCGGAGAGTCAGCTGCCCTTACGTCCCGCAAAGGGATTCCGGCTGCAGACCAAGACCGTGGAGGAGATGGCGGAAGAAAAGGCCAAGTACCGCGCCCTGGCCTCTGCCGCCGCCAAGGAAAAGGTGGAATAGCGTACCCGTTTCCGCCCGCTGTCCGATGCTATTCCAGCTTCAGCCAGGTAGTGTACTGGCTGCCGGTGATCCCTAAGTGGTAAAAGTCTCCCAGGGTAACGCCGCAGGGAAGAGGAATCCGTATTTGGCCCTCCAGGGAGACAGAAAGAGCAGCTTCCACATCCGCACGGTTTAAAGGAGGCAGGGCAAGAAAGTTATGGCCTCCTGCAAGGCTTACGTCCGTGCCGAACAGAATAGGGCCTCTGTAGATGCTGGTGAGTCCCTGGAAATCTTCCTGGCCCTCCAGATAGCGGGTGGAAAAATCCAGATCCAACTCCAGCGAAAGCTCGCCAGGACAGTCCAGCGGGAAGTAAGAACCGGCCGAGGCTTGCTTTTTTGCGCCGTCTATGGTAACCGAGGTATCCGTAGACCACCCCGGAATGCGCAGAGCCAGCTTTCCACTGTAATGAGTTACCGTGATCTGTACTTTTCCCTGAGCAGGGTAGCCGCCGCTTATCCGGATCCGGATTCCGCTCTCTGTCATGACATCCATGTCTTCATACGCATTGATGCAGAGAGTGGAGGAGGTTTGGGTCACGGCCCATTCGCTGAGCATTCCGATTCCCCTGGGAGCGTTCACGGAACAGCAGTTCAGCTCCGGAGAGCCGGCTCTGCACTGGAAAGTGATGTCGTGGACGCTGGAGTGCCTCTCTCCCGCCATCGGGGTATGGTAAGTGGACCAGCGGCCCGTGGGAGACCAGGCGCCCATGCAGGCGTTATAGTGCGCCAGCTCCAGAAAATCCAGAATATCCGAATTGCCCGTGAGTTTAAAGAGCTCCACGGCCAGGGCGTCATATGCAATGACACAGCAGGTTTCGATGTGACCCTCGCAGAAAGGGCTGCCCACAGCCTGTTCCTCGGTGGAAAAAGCGCCGGTGTTGTGGATGTCTGTCTTTAGAATAGAATAAAAGACCTGCTCCACTGTCTGGAAATAATATTTCCGGCCTGTGATGCGGTACAATTCCGCCAGGCCCATGATCACATGCAGGCTTTCCCAGCGAGGCTGGGGGCACTGGTAAAATTCCAGCTTGTCCAGGGCGCAGCCGATATAGTCGCCGGCACCTTCCTTGGAGAGATCCTTTTCAATCTCCAGGGCAAAGTCCAGATAGCGCCCCTCTTTCGTGAGGCGAAAGAGTATGGCGAATGCATGGATGGGAGACAGGTTGGCCTCAGGAGATTTCATGGACAGGAGACTTTTTCTTCCGGTTTCCGGGTTGTAATATTTTTGCAGGAACAGACCGGCGATTTTTTTCACAGCCTGCATGTAAGCCTCTTCCCCGGTCTCCTCGTACCACAGCAGCAGGCCGTACATAATGTGGTAATGGCCCCAGGCATCCCATGTGCCCTCCACCTCATCCGGCTTCTGGGAAAAGGAGCCCGTAAGCCGGCACTGCCTGCTGAAAGGCCCAAGATACCCGTCCTCTGCCTGGCAGTCCAGAAGTTCCTTCAAAAATCCCCGGATATAGGCGTAGAGTTCTTCATCCAGCGTGAGGCGGTAAACATAATAGGCTCCCGTGACATATTTCCCGGCAAATTCGCCCAGCCACCCCAGCATCAGCCGGTAAGGCAAAAGGTCGCGCTCTCTAAACATGGCCAGAATGCCGGGATTGGACTCATATAGTCCGATGAGCCAATTCCTGGTCAGGTTCCTGGCCAATTGACCGGTGATTCCCTGGAAATCGCCGGTCTCCAGCCGAACCGTGCGCATCAGATCTCTTTCGCTTGCTTTCCGCATAATAGCACCTCCTCTTTTTCTCAATTTCTCTTCCCCTCCCCCTCCGGAGGGGCCTGGGCAGCGTCAATCAGCCTTTCACGCTGCCCAGGGTCAGGCCGGTGGTAAAATATTTCTGCAGGAAAGGATAGACCAGCATCACCGGAAGCGCGCCTAAGAACAGCTGTGCGGCCCGGCCGGTCCGCACGTTGATCTGGGAGGCTAGCTGTCTGTAATCAGACCCTGCCTGCCGCATCAGGGACTCGAAGCTTCGCAGGAGGCTCTGCATATATGTGGCAAGAGGATATTTGGCGCGGTCGTTTAAGTAGATGACTCCGCTGAACCAGTCGTTCCAGTGGCCTACGATACAAAACAGACCCACGGTAGCCAAAGCAGGCTTCAGCAGAGGAATCATTACCTTGTACAGCAGCTGAAACTCCGAGGCTCCGTCGATTCTGGCAGCTTCCTGCAGTTCGTCCGGCAGGCCTCTGATGAAGTTCATCAGGATCACCATATTGTAGACGGGAAGTGCCCCCGGCAGGATCATGGACCATATGGTATCCTTTAAGCCCGCCCTGGACACCACCAGATAGGTGGGGATCATCCCGCCGCCGAACAGCATGGTGAACACAAAGTAGGCCATGTAAATATTTCTGCCCATCAGCCGGTTTTTCTCTTTGGAGAGAGGATAGGCGGTGAGTACCATGAGTACCAGATTGATCATGGTCCCCAGGAAAGTCCGCACCAGGGAATTTCCCAAAGCCCGCATGAAGTCTCCTTTTTTCAGCGCGTATTCATAGGAGGAGAGCGTGAACTCTATGGGCCAGAAAGTGACTTTCCCGGCGGCCACGGCCGGCCTGCCGCTTAAGGAAACGGCCAGCAGGTGCACAAAGGGGAGGACGCAGCTTAGGCAGACCGCCACCAGAAGCGTGTAGTTGCAAATCAGAAAAATTTTTCTGGATGCACTTAATTTTTTCTTTTTCATATGCGCCCTCCCTTTTAAAAGATCCGATAATTTGCCAGCTTGTCAGCCAGCTTATAGGAAGCCACCACCAGGATCATGGATATGACGGATTTAAACAATCCCACCGCAGTGCCGACGGAGTATTGAGCCTGGGTAATTCCCAGCCGGTAGACATAGGTGTCGATAATGTCTCCTGTATCGTATACCACCGGAGCGTAAAGATTGTAAATCTGGTCAAAGCCGGCGTTCAGAACGCTGCCCAGAGACAGAACCAGCATCAGGACAATGGTGGGCGCCAGCATGGGCAGCGTGATGAAACGCGTCTGAGCCAGCTTTCCGCCTCCATCAATTCTGGCCGCCTCGTAGAGTTCCGGATCAATGGAGGTCAACGCGGCCAGGTACACCACCGTGCCGAACCCAAACCCTTTCCAGATATCGGAAATAATCATGGTCCAGGGGAAGACGGAGGGGCTGCCCAGGAAATTCACCGGGTTTAGTCCAAATGCCTGCAGCGTCTGGTTCACAAGACCGTCGGCAGCCAAAAGATCCGTCAGGATGCCTGCCAGGATGATCCAGGAGAGAAAGTTCGGTATATAGATCAGGGTCTGAAAGATTCGCTTCAGAATCTTGTTCCCGATTTCATTCAACAGTAATGCGAACAGCACGGAGACCGATATGCCTCCCAGCATCTTGAAGACTGCGATATAGAGGCTGTTCCAAATGGTTCGGACAAAATTAGGCTGGGAAAAAAGAAATTGAAAATTTTTAAGACCGACCCAGGGAGAGGAAAAACCTCTCCCCGGATTGTAGTCTTCGAAAGCAATCACCAGCCCATATAAAGGTATGTAAGAGAAAATAAATATCAGCAGGATCCCCGGCAGAAGCATTAAGTGCATCTGCCATTCTCTCTTAAAACGTTTTTTCAAATTCTTCATAGGCTGCTCCTTTACGTGCCGTGCCAAAAATCATGCTGTCAGGCTGCCTGCATTATTGGTTTCCGTACATCTGGTTGACATCCTGGGTGGCAGTGTCGCCGCCTGCGGTTTTCCATTCTTCCACCAAAGTGTCGAAATAGTCCAGGGGCTCTTCGCCTGTGATGATCTTGGTATAGCCCTGGGTCAGAATGTCGTCCAGAGTGGTTCCTATTTTGGCAATGCTGTCAGGCGTAACCGCCCATACCTGGTTCTTGATGACATCGCCTGCGGAAATGATGGGTTCCGCTACACTGTAGGCGCTCTTTACCGGAGCCCATAGCATATAGCCGCCCACTGCAGCCGGATCGCCATTGTCGATGAAGTTCACAATGTCCGCATAAGCCTGGGTCTGCTTTACGGAGATCAGGGCGCTGTCATCTTTCTCTGCAGCCGCTTTGGAAGCTACCATGAAAGTGTCACGATCCAGATTGGGATCCTGTACCCGCAGAACCTGCGCCGCATGGTCAATATTAAAATAGGAAAGAATTTCTTCCTTGCTCATGCCGTTGGCGGTGCCGTTTTTCTCCAGATCGGCGTAGAAGTTGATGCACTTCATGGCTGCTTCCGGATTCTTGCAGTCCTTGCTGACTACAATGTAGGAGAAATTGTCACAATTTAAGGGATAGAGCACCTTTTCGCCGTTTGCGCCGGGCACGGGATAGGCCTCCAGATACGCTTCTCTGCCCAGGTTAGAGATCATATCCGTTCCAGCGGACCATCCCAGCCAGTTCTTAAAAGGATAGATGCCTACCTTGCTGTTCACGGCATCCTCATTCAGCTTGTCACCGTTGATCAGGGCGAAATTAGAGTTAATGATGCCCTCCTGGTACCACTGCGCCCATGCCGCCAGAGCGTCTTTCATTTCAGGCTGTACGGAGCCGTAGACGATTTGGCCGTCCGGCCGGCTGATCCAGATGTCAGGGTAAGCGCCCCATGCGGGAGCCAGGATCTTCAGAGTGGTCAGACTCTGGTCAACAGCGATTCCCGTGCTGCCGTATTCCGCCTGGAAAGCTTTCTCCATAGCCACCAGGTCATCGATGGATTTGGGATCCTCCAGATTCAGGCCGTCTTTCCAGTCCTTGCGGATCCACACCGGGTTGATCTGGGCGATAGGCCCTACCCCCAGCTGTGCGATGCCATACAGTTTTCCGTCGGCTTTTCCGGAGTCAAAGCTTTCCGGTTCTATTGCCATGTAGCCCTTGACGATGTCGCTGGCATATTTGTCATATATCTCTGTCATGTCATACAGCAGGTCGGCTTCGATCATCTGCTGCAGCTGATAGGTCTGTACCATGCATACGTCCGGCAGCTTCTTGTCGGCGATGGCAAAGTTGATCTTGGTAAAATAATCATCCCATTCCGCCGTGTATGCAGGGACTACTTCTATGTTCAGCTTGTCCTTGTAGCCTCTGATCCAGGGATTGTTTGTGATGTCATCCCCGGGCTCATAGTTCAGGCCGGAGTTGATCATCAAAGCCACCTCCAGGGTGACGGTGTCGGCAAAGGGGGTCAGCGGGCCGTCTTCCGCCGGGGTGCCGGCATCGGAGTCCTTTGCTGCATCGCTCCGGGATGCCCCCCCTGAGGATGCCTGGCCGTTATCGGGCTCTTTGCCCCCGCAGGCCGCCAATGAGATTGCCATAGCCGCTGTCAGCAGTAAGGATATCAGTTTCTTTTTCATACTAAGGTTCTCCCTTCTTGATGTAAACTTAGGTTTCGCTGTAACATGATGTCATTATAGCGCTTTGACTTTTGGGATTCTATTGATTTTCTTGCGTTTTGTACAATCTCTTGACTAATCTTTCGGGAGAAAGCAAAAAATCTTTATTCGCGCATGATTTTGTACTATAATGGACTTTGGATAATAGAATCTGCCCTTTGATTCTATTATAGCCCTTAGATAATAGAATCTGCCCTTTGATTCTACACAGGAGGCGGCCGGAATGGACGGAAAGAAAAGCATTACCTTTAAAAAGTTGATTTTGCTGTTTGCGGCGGTTATCCTCCCCTTTCTCCTGCTGGGTCCGTTCCTGATCTATCAAAACCGCATTGCGGCAAGAGGCCGTACCTTTTCCCAGATCCAGAACAAGACGGATATGACGGCCGATGCTCTGACAGACACCATGGAGCAGCTGCAGCATACTGCCGCCCAGATGGCGGAACAGACAAATCTGAAGAAGCTGGGCATCAAAGCCTACCGCATGTCGCCCTATGAGGCGGCTCAAAGCATCCTGCAGCTGCAGGAGCAGCAGACCAGTATCCGAAATGCCAATCCGTACATTGAAAAGTTCATCATCTATTATCTCCACAGACTACAGGCTTATAACAGCAAGGAAAGCGGCGTGCCCAGTTTCTTTACTTTTACAAGGGAGGAATATGAAGGGCTGGCCCACGGGCATAACAGCTATGACTTCCTGGCGGTTCATGACAGACAGCTGACAGAGATCATACTTCCCTCTTCCGGCGCGGAATTCATGATTCGCGTTGATTTATCTTCGGAGGCCGTGGCCGCTTTGCTGGAAAATGCTTTTTTGGAATACGATGATTATTATTATCTGCTGGATGTTTTCGGAGGTTCCTGGCAGCTTACGAACCTGCCAAAGGAGGCGCTGTCAGGGCCGGCAGAGGGCGCTGACGAGATTTCCATAGACGGCGTGCGATATTACGGATTTTCTGCCGGACTGCCTTACGGGGACGGACGGCTTTGCTTTTTCTTCTCCAAAGATCAGCTGTTCCAGGATTCCGAGGCATACCAGCGTCTGTATCTTTGCTTTGGGCTGATCGTATTTGCGGCCTGCAGCCTGTTTCTCCTGGGAAGCTATTCTTTGATCCATAAGCCAATACAGACGCTGGTAAACGCATTCCAGCATATCAACAAACAGGATTACAGCATCCGGATATCCGGAAACCCCAAGTCGGATTTCGACTATCTGTATCAGGAGTTCAATCACATGGTAAAAGAACTGGAGACGCTGATCGAGAAAAATTACCAGCAGCAGCTTCTTTTAAGCAAGGCGGAGCTGAAGCAGCTGCAGGCGCAGATCAACCCTCATTTTCTCTATAATTCTTTCTTTCTTCTGCGGCGCATGATAGAGGACGAGCTGTATGAGGAGGCGGGGGAGATGGCGGATACTCTGGGGCTTTACTTCCAGTATATCACGCGCAACAGCCAGGATTATATGCCCCTTGGAAAGGAATATCATCACGCCATGCTGTACTGCGAAATCCAAAGGCTGCGTTTTGGAGACCGCATTCTCATTGAGACGGATCCTGTTCCGGAGAAGTACAGCCAGACTCTGGTGCCCAAATTAATCATACAGCCTATTTTGGAAAACGCTTTTAACTACGGCCTGCGGAACAAGGTGGAGGAAGGGGTGCTGCGGGTGCGGGTGGAGGAGGACGCTGCCTGTCTGGTCATTTCGGTAGAAGACAATGGAGATGAGCTTACAAAGGAGGGACTGGAACGGATACAGCGCAGGCTTAAGGAGACAGCCGAGGGAAATGTACGGCGGGAGATGTCCGGGATATTGAACATCCAGCGCAGGCTGGGCATTTATTTTAAGGAACAGACGCCTCCGTCCATGAACCGGACCGAGGGAGGTGAATACCTGCAGGCAAGCCGCAGCCCATTGGGCGGCCTGTGTATGCGCCTTTACCTGCCCCTGCCTGCCGCAGAGGAAAAAGAAAGGGGGAGCCTTTATGATTAAGATATTGCTGGCGGATGACGAATACCATGTAATCAGTCATCTCACTACGCTGCTGCAGCAGCTGGAAAAGTATGAAGTAAATATTTTAAGCACCTGCTCCGGGCCGGAGGCGCTTTCACTGGCAGGATCCTTGCGCATTGACATTGCTTTTCTGGATATCAATATGCCGAAAGTGAATGGATTGATGATCGCAGACAAGCTGCATCGCCAGTGGCCGGAATGTCAGATCATTTTTTTGACAGCTTATGAGGTGTTTGATTATATCTATGAGGCCAATCAGTACCCCGGCGCAGTCTATCTGCTGAAAGCAGAGCCGGACAAGAAGCTGAGAAGCGTGGCGGAATCATGCTGCGAGGCCATTATGCGCAAGCGGGCGGAAAAAGAATACCTGACAGATATCCAGCAGAAAGAAAAGCAGCTTCTGCTGCTGCAGGAACAGCTCCTGTTAAGGGAAGTGCTCCACGGCAGTCTCTCCGGGGATCTGGCCGGCTTTGTAAAAAACGCAGCTCTGGAGATTCATTTTTCTCTTCGGGAGCCGGTGTACCTGATGCTGATGGATATTCGAAAATCTCCTTCTGTCTGCCTGGACTCTGCTTTTTACCTGGACAGGATGGAGCATCTTTTGGGAAATCTCTTCCTCTTTTCCTTTGTGGAGACACAGAAAGGGATGCTGCTGTGGATTTTTCAGGAAAAGGAAAAATCCGGGCAGGAGCCTTCTTATTTTGACTGCCTCAAGGACACCATGGGCGCTTTCTTGGACATCTGTACGGACATCCGGCATCAGACGGTTTTTCTGTGTCTGTATCGGGAAAAGACGGCCTGGGAGCAGCTGCCGGGAGTCTACCAGCTTCTGTATGACGCTTATTACCGGGAAAGCGCCCTGCTGTCCACGGGCGCCTCTGCCGCAAGAGTGATGGACACCTTGTTTCCCGCCCTGGAGCCGGAACCCTCCTCTCTGCCCGCGACGGCGGTTCTGCCCGGGAAACTGACATCCATGAAACAGGCGCTGTACCAGGGAAACAGGGATCTGTTTCTCACCGAGCTCTTGTATTGCCGCCAATACTGCACTTCTGTCAGGAGCAGACACCATACGGGCGCCGTGAAGCTGTATTTCTCCGTGGCGGTGATCTGCCTGGACTATATCGAGCACAATGGACTGGAGCAGAAGCTGTCCGGGGAGATTGCGCTGTACCCTCTTTACTACATCAATGACTTCGCAGATTGGAACCAGGCATTCGCCTATCTGAAGCGCCTGGCGGAGGCTCTGTTCCGTATTGCGGGGGAGTGCGGCAGCGACAAGACCAAACAGCTGATTACCTCCATACAGAATTATGTGCAGGGGCACCTGTCGGAGGATTTGAGCCTTACGGTGATCGCAAATTATGTGAATTACAATGAGTCCCATGTGTCAAGGCTGTTCAAGCGCATGACCGGGGACAATCTCACAGAGTATATCACGGCCTGCCGCATTGCGTACGCCAGACAGCTCCTTGCCCGGACAGACGATACCGTCCAGGTCATCTCTCAAAAAGCAGGATTTCATACCTCCCAGTATTTTTCCTCCTCTTTCCGCAAAAGCATGGGCATGTCTCCCAATGAGTACCGCCTGAAGAGCCGGCCGTGATGGCTGTATCGTCCAGGGTTGCTTCGCTGCCGGGGCGGACTACTTTGCAAGGGTAGGGAGAACTCTTTCGCACCCGGCAGGCGCCTGACAGGAAACCGCAAGTTCCCCGTCCGCCTGCCTTTCCCAGGAGACCCTGATGGGGCCGTAGGGAGTGGGAACCTCTCCCCTGGCCCGGGAAAGGTCTCCCGGCTTTGGGTCCACCGTAAATTTCCGGTATCCGGGTTCCAAGGGACGCACGCCCAGCACCTCCCTTACCAGGAAAATCGCCGGCGATGCGGACCAGCTGTGGGCCGCGCTGCGGCTTCTTTTTTCTTTACTGTCAAAGTTTTCCGGACAGGTCTTCATGCCTTTTGCAAGCATTTCTCCCCAGTCCCGTCTCATACATTCCATTGCCAGTTGGTCATAGCCCAGCTTATAAAGCGCCTCCAGGGCAAAATACAGGAAGAAAGGCGAGCCCACATGGACATATCCCTCCGGAGCCTCGCTCTCGTCCGGCGCTCCCAGACTCCTGGCCGCAGGCGTGCCCGGCACATACTCTCCGGCGGTCACATTGTCCAGCAGAAACACCGCCGCGGCTCCACGCCGCTCTTCCTCTGCGCACTCATAGAGAACCGCCATGGTATTGCTCTGTACGCTGACGCGCTCCTGGGATTTGAAAGCGGCAAAGTCCAGAACGGGCATCTCTCTTTCTTTCATATACCTGACATAATGTCCGTAGGCGTACTCGTCCCGGACCGTATCCACATAGGCCTGCCTGTCCTCACACCAGCAGTACCGGTTCACCGCATCCCGGTACTGTCCCGAAAGCCTTTCATAATGAGAGGCAAGCGCCTCCTCCCCCAAAAGGCCTGCCAGAACGGCCCACTTTTTCAGGCAAAAAGAGAGCATAGCATTGTTGGCGGTGACTTCCCCGTAAAAGGTGAGGTCATTGTTTGCCCACTCGATCAGATTCCACGCGCCCTGCATGTCAAACAGTCCCCTGTCGTTGGTCATCCTCTCGCAGCGCGCAAAGGTCTCCCGCACGGAACCGAACACATCCTCCAGAAGCGCTCTGTCCCCGGTCAGTTCATAGTAATCGCAGATCTCCAGAAGCCACAGGAACGACCACACCGGGATACAGCCCTCCGGATAGGTGGGGAAGCACGCGCAGGGCAGGTAAAGGGCGTTTTGATAGCGGGGATTGCCGGGCCGGTGCAGTCTGTAAACCCCCTCCTCCACCGACTCCGCTATGAGCCTCAGGTACTGGGCCTCGTACTCCCTCTCCCCAAAGTTGTATGCGTTCACAAGAGACGTGATCTTCGCGTCCCCCGTCCAGGGATTCTGTTCATGCCCCGGACAGTCCACATACAGGTCCAGCATACATACCTGGGCCGTCCGTACGCCCATGCGGTAGATCTCATTCAGCGTCTCATCGGAGCAGGCAAAGCCCTCCGCCTCTGCCGGATACCTGACTTCCCTGACCCGGATATAATGAAATTTTACCGGGCTGTCATGTCCCGCCACATTCAGCAATAGATAGCGAAACCCCCTGCTGCGCCGGGAAAGATAATGCTGCCTGCCCTCGCGGCAGATATATTCCAGGGAATTCACCGGGCCCATATACTGCACGCCCAGATCAGTGAGCATCTCAAAGGCGTGCATCCATATATGGGTCCCTGCCGGCGCCTCCAGATCAAATTCCAGCTGTCCCACCTGCTCGGTGCCAAAGTCCAGAAGAATCTCCTGCCCGGCGTCCTGGGGATAGAAACAGGTGATGCCCTGTCCGGACAAAAGATGCTCCCGGCCCTCCAGCAAAAGAGGACAGTCACAGTCCCTGATGTCCATGTTGGCCCGCAGTCTGTCGTCCGCGCAGCCGTTTGGAGGAAGCAGGCGGCCTGACGATCTCAGTTCATGCATGGTAGTCCAGGCGTTTTCGTCCTTTTCACAGGCTGTCCCATTCAACTGCACAGTTTTTAAGACAGATGCGACTTCATCCGGCAATTCCTGAAAGCGGCATATCCCAAGCAGCCTTTCCATTTTCTCATCCGTCTCCCGGCGCGACGGCTCATTCCAGGGATAGCGCACAGGGCGCAGTGGAAATCCCGCCGCGGCAAGCCCTCCCTCCCCTATGGGAGAGCGTAACGTTACCTTGGCCTGTGCGCAGATGGTCAGTTCCTGTTTTCCGGTATAGACCAGCATCAGGAAATGTTCCCCCTTTTCCAGGCAGAAGCGCTGTCCCTGCTCCACAGGCTTTCCGTCCAGAGCCGCCCCCCGAAATCCCGTGAAAGCAAACTGGACTTCGGCGTCTTCCCGGGCAGTCAGAATCCCCACAGCGCATCTGATCTCTCCTGCCGGGCATTCCAGGCTGACGGCAATCCCCTCCGGCTTCTGCGCAAGCAGTCCGGCCAGAACGGCTCTCCCGTAACGGGCGTCAAAGGTCTGTGCCTTTATCCTGCTTTGGTGGATCCTGTCAATGGGCGGATACAGCAGCCCCCGGCCTGTTACTTCACAGGTTTCCCACCCGTCCCGGACTTCAAAGGGCACGGTAAAGCTTTCCGGATGCCCTGCCGCATCCACCCGCTCCTCCCCCACGGCGCGGGAGTGATAATCTCCGCCTGTGTTCTGGGAAAAATCCTGCCTGCACAGCCAGGAGGCATCCGTGGCCAGTATGGTCTCTTTGCCAGAGCGAATCTCCAGCGCCAGGCCCGCGGCAGAAAATTCCTCCGCCTCCAGATGCACAACGCTTAAGATATTCTCCCCCTCTTTCAAATAACTCCCAATGTCATACACTTCGTAAATTTTATCAAAGGTGTAAGACCGTTCTGTCAGCATCGCTGCCAGCCTGCCGTTGAGATAGATTTCCGTATATCCGAAAGCCATGCCCAAAAGCACCGCCTCCCGGGACATGTCTTTCCATTCAAAGGAAGCCTGAAACAGACTGTAGCTGTTCTTTTCCGCATTCCTCCGCCTGATCCATCCGGTCTTTTCACCAAAGCAAAAATCATCCGTGCGCTTATGCGCAAGCCCTGCCAACTCCATTCGAACCTCCCCGATGCCGCCATGCGGCATTCCGTTTTCTCTCTCCTAATTTGTGTCCGCGGCATTCGCCCGGTATAAGGGCAAAACCATTTCTCTGTATAAATCAACGGTTTTTTCCGGATCAGCCGGCTGGTATTCAGGAAGATACAGCCTGCCGCAGCTTTCCGATCTTATCCCGTTACAGTACGCGGTGTTATAGCTTTCCGTCAGCTTCTGCAGCCCGTCTTTGATTTCGGTATCTCCATAGATGATATTATAAAACACGTCGTAGGTGTCTCTGCCGGGAGTCAAAACCGCGTTCTTGTTGATCACATGAGGCGCCTCAGGAAGACATCCTGCTTTTGCCGCCATGTCCAAATCCGCTTTTTCCATCCCGTCTCCAAACAGGCGGCCCTCCGCCGTATCCCCATAGTAGCCCTGCAGAAATTCTTCCGAATAAAAAAACTCCCACAAAACCGTAAGGGCCTCCTGTCTATTCCTGCTGCCGCTGCTGACCAGCCATCCTCCGCTGAAATGTACCGGAACCACTCCGTTGCAGCCGGACACTCCTCCTGTGGGAAAGGGAGCCGCACCGAAGCTGTCGGCTCCTGCGGGAAAGAGATTTTTATATACCCTTTCCTCCCGGCTGTCCCCAAAATACATGGCAATCTTCCCCTGGGCAAACAACGCCCTGAGAGCGTCCATACTCAGGGTCTCGCAGCCCGGCATAGCACATTCCTCGTCAAGAAGGGCCTGCATCTGCCCGAGGGCAGTTTCGTACACCATAAAATCATATCTGCCCCGCCTGTAGTCATATCCCTGATAAATCCCGAAGTCTCTGGCAATATGCTCCGTCAGGCACAGATCAAAGGCGCTGTCTTTCATATTCTGCCCAAAGCCGTAAATGCCGTTTCCGGAGAGCATCCTGGTAATCCTTTTTGCCATTTCCGCCAAATCCGCCATGGTTTCGGGCGGCTCCGTGATCCCGCACCGCTCCAGTATTTTTTTATTGTAACATAATATTCCATAATCCGCACCTGAATAAATCCGGTAGACGCTTTCGTCTACTTCCGTGCGGATGCCGCCCCGGAACGCCTCTGTCTGTTCCTGCGTCAGATAAGGCGACAATTCCAGGAACATCCCTTTCCGGCAGAAGTCATAATAGCTGCCCTGATCCAAATCAGCATACAGAATATCCGGCAATTCGTTCAGGGAATCCGCCATTTCTATGGCCTGCTCATAATTCCCGGAACAAAGGCTGACCTCAAGATATATATTTTGCGTGTTCTCCCGATTATAGACGTCCGCCCGCTCTCTGAGATACTCCAGGTCCCATGCGCTGTTGGTCCATACTGTAATGACGGTCCGTTCATCCCTGTCAGACACTTCCGCATCCTCTGCGCATCCCCCCAGCAGAAAGCCGCACAACAGTAACCATATCATTTTTCGGGCTTTTTCAGAAATTGCCATTGGCGCTCCTCCTTTCCCTCTGCGCAGCGCTTTTTGTATGCTGTCGGCGTACAGCCGTAAGCCTTTTTAAAGCTGGAAGCGAAATATTGCTGATTCCCATACCCGCAGCTTGCCGCGATCTCCTGAACCTTCAAATCCGTACCCGACAAAAGCTTCACCGCCTTTTCCATCCTGTGCCTGACCACATAATCCACAAAGCCCTCCCCCACTTTCTCCCTGAAGACCTGTCTTACATAATTGGGCCTTAAGTTTACCATGTCGGCAACCATGTCTATGTTAAGTTCCTCGTTGTCCAGATTGGTCTGAATGATATATTTCAGCTGCTCACTGAGCTTATCGGTCCGGTTTTTGGAAAGGTACATCGCAACCAGACGGCTGCATTCGCTGATATACTGTTCCAGAAGCGCCCGAATCTCCATATAGTTTCCAAACTGAATTCTGGAATTGATGTCATTATAAAAGCTGTTTAAGTTTTTCTGGTCCCCGATACTGTTGATATACTTTTTCTTCTCCAGAAAACAGTTGATCTCATAAACCATCTCCGCCAGAGAAATCATCATAAAATCACTTTTCTGGCTTGGCAGCATGACATATTTTTTCAAAAGAAGTTCCAGCTGCTCTTTTGCCTCCGCCTCATTTCCCATTTTCACATTCATGAGGATTCCGTCCCGGATCAGCCGGATTTCCTCTGACATGTCCGCGGGCTTTTCTGTCCTCCCCTGTTCGTCGTTGTATGAATACACACAGGCGTCCGACAGTACCAGCGTCTTAAATACATACAGCGCTTCCTCATAGGAATCCGGCAACTTCTCCCAGTTTTCACAGATATTTCCCATGGCAAAATAGATCAGAAACCCATAATATTTTTTCATACTGTTGGCCAGGTGGTTCAGTCCCGTTACAAGCTCCTCCCGAAAGCCGCGGTTCCTGACCGTGTTGGCAAAAACAAGTGCAAAACAGTCGTTCCCCGCAGGCACAGTAAAAAACATAATGGCACTTCCAAATATTTTTTTGTCAAACAATACCGTAAATTCCTCCAGACTGTCACGAAAGCTGAAGTTCCATTTGCTGTCCTGTCTGTAGAAATTCACTCTGGCCATGCAGACGCAGAATGCTTTGGCCTCAAAGGGAAAACTCTGCCTCTGCAGCTGATCGATCTGGCTGATGTCCCTGCACTTTCTGCCCAGAATGTCCTCCAGAAGATATCCGGAAATCAGTTTGTCGCTCCTGTCGGATCTCTGCTTTAAAAATTCCAGGTTCTGTTCCAGCTGTTTTTCCTGATCCAGTTCTCCCACCAGCTTTTCCACCTGCTCCGATAGTTCTTCCGGGCTAAAGGGCTTCAGGAGATATTCCTTGACCCCATAGCTCATGGCCTGCCTCACATAGTCGAACTCGTCGTAGCCGCTGATAACCAGGATTTTCGCTTTCATTCCGTCTTCCCGCAGTCTTTGGAGGAATTCCAGTCCTGTCATTTCCGGCATACAGATATCTGTGATGATGATCTCGGGCCTGTGCCTCTTTGCCTCCTCATAGGCGCTTTTTCCGTCTGTGGCCACCGCCGCCACCTCCACATCCGGCAGAGTATTCAGATAGTCTTCCATATGTCTGGCAATATTGATTTCGTCATCCGCTATCAGTATCTTATAACTCATCTTTCTCCCCTGCCCTTTCACAGCCTATTTTCAGAAATGCCCTGGTACCGGTTCCCGGTTCGCTTTCGTAGGTAAGTCCGTAGCCGTCTCCGTAATATAATCTCACTCTCTCGTTTACATTATATATTCCATACCCATCGCCCTGACTGATGAGGCCTGCCTCCAGGGACTCGTTCATCAGCTGCAGTCTGGACGCCGGGATTCCCGCCCCATTGTCCTCCACCACAAAGCAGATGTCATCTCCGCATTTTAATACTTTCACCCTGATGCAGCCATCCCTGTCCATGGGTTTGATTCCATGATAAAAAGAATTCTCCACAAGAGGCTGCAGAAGAAGCTTGATCATAAGTACATTCTCCAATTCCTTTGGCGCCTCAATCCGATAGTCCAGATTTTTTCCGTAACAGATCTGCTGGATGTTCAGATAACTCTTTACATGGGCCAGTTCATCCCGCAGAGGTATGATTTCATCTCCCTTGCTCAAGGTCAGCCGGAAGAATTTGCCCAGGGAACTGGACAGAGCGCTTATCTTTTTCTCCCCCTTGCTGGCGGCCTCCCAGGTGATCACATTCAGGGTATTGTACAGAAAATGCGGCCGGATCTGTGCCTGCAGGGCGCGCAGCTCCGCCTCGCGCTTCTGCTTTTGTACCTCAAGCACCCGCTCTTTCTCTTCCTTTAGTTCCTGGATGTTTACCATCTGTTTGTCCACCAGATCTTCAATCCTCTCCGCCATGTAGTTAAAACGCACTGCGATCTGACCGATCTCATCCCTGTGCTGATAGGGCAGTCTGGCCGTCAGATCACCGTTTCTCATACATTCCATCTGATAGGTCAGCTCTCTTAAAGACTCCGTCAGGCGTCTCACCAGGAGAACCATAACAAAAATGCCAAACAGCATGATCAAAATATTGGCTCCGATAATGGTAATGTGGATTTCCCGGATGGAACCCGTCACATACCTCCTGCTCCTGCACATGAGCATATGCCAGTCATTGGATTCCACATAGGAGTGGAACATCAGATAACCATTCTGTCCCCCCCGGGAATCATAAGCCCCTATCTGCTCCGGAGAATCCAGCCAGTCTTTCAAGGGATCAATATCTCCATACTCCAGAACGGTTCTTCCCTGGCTGTCATAAATACCAAAGCCGTCATATACATTATCGATTCCCGCAATCAGTTTCTGCAGATTGCTCTGGCGAATCAGAATCACCAGATAGCAGAGTGTATTCCTCCTGTCCCCGCAGTTAAATCCGAAGACCCAGGGAATCACGGTCTCCCCTGTGTCCCAGATCGGGTTCTCCATTGCCGGATACCAGAAGCCTCTGTTTCCGGATTTCTCTATTGGCATAAGCTCTGATTTTTCAAAATCAAAATCCTGATTCCTGCGGTACAAAAGCCCGTCAAAAGAACCTCCCGGCGTATAGAGATACACGTAGTCAATGAGTTCCGAGCTGCCTGCCAGTTCCTGCAGATTTTCCGCCGTTTTCGTCAGCGCCATGGAATAATTCCTGTCCGAAGCATTGTTCAGCCATCTGACCAGAGGATCCAGAAAGGAGGCACTGACCAGCATGGTTTGCGTACTGGTATACATGGACTCCATAGAATTTTCCACTATGGTATATACCTGCTCCAGATTGGACAGCGCGCTCTCCCTGTAATTCTTTTCCACAATTTCCGACACATAATTATAGAAAAAAACAGTGCTCATTCCCGTAATCGCTATTGCGGTGATCAGAAATGTAAGCAAAATTTTTGTACGAAACCGGATACTATCACCTCCAGAATACACATGGGAAGAAAATCAACCGTCTCCGTCGGACACAATTGATTTTCTCCCCGCAGTATGTCTATAAAATTATGTCACTTTCATTCGATTAATCCCAGCTGGTTTTTAAAGGATACTGTTCCGCCAGTTCCTGCGCTGCCTCGAAATTGGTCTTGTACCAGTTGAATACATCTTCCTGGCCAAGGGCATCACACTCTTCCCGGAACTCTGTCCAGAGTTTCTCAAATTCAGCCTCATCCTTGGCCTCGGTGGCAATCTTCCAGGTATAGGACTTAAAGGCACTGTTCAAAGCACCCCTGACGGGTTCTAAATCGGGATCCAGGGAAGGCAACAGAGAGAATGTAGTACTCTTGGTCTTGGCACCTTCTGCAACAGCCATATCCACTGTTCTGGTAAAGCCGGTCTGCCGTCTCCACTCCAGTTGTCCCCATCTCTTCTCTGTCTCATAGAAAGCATCCCAGTACTCATGATACAGAGGCTGTCCTGTTGTAGGATTAATCACATATGCCGTATAAGGCTGAGCATTCAGGAACTGCTGCGCGGTAAACAGATCGCCGCCGCTTCCAATCTCTTCACGGTTTGTCCTGTACTTCTCAATGCCGTCAGCGGTAAATGTCTGCTTTCCGTCATCAGTGTACTCCCACAAATAACCCTCCGGCCCATTCTTCACAAGATTATAAGCGGTAGGGCTGTAGTACCAGTTCAGGAAACGCAGCGCGGCATCCAAATCCTTACAGTCAGAGGAAATTCCAATACACTGGGTACTTCCCACAGGGGAGTCAGCATTGATATAAATTTCAAAATCGTCTGCCCATACAGTCATATTTCCCGTCTCGTCTGTATGAATGTCATTATATTTACCGCCCATCCATTCTACATAAGTAAAAATTCCGTGGCCTTCGTCAAAGATAGGCTTTGCCGTACCATAACTCATAGTTATGCTATCGGGATGCACATAGCCGTTATTGTAGAGATCGTTGAACTGCCTCATTATCTCTTTGAAAGGAACACTCTCGTCAAATATGGATGCTACCTGGGAGCCATCCCCTTTGGCAACCACCGTCAAAGAACCGGACAGACCAAACCATCCATAGTAGGGCAGGAGATTACCGCCAAAGGGATGATCCCAATCATTCCAGCCTACTATCACATAGCAGGGATCGCCGTCTGCGGCAGTCTTGTTGATATCATTCATGTCTTTGAGCATCTGGAAGTACTCTTCCAGGTTGGCCGGCTTGGGAGAACCAATCTTCTCATAGAGGTCATACCTGACCATGGGAATATCAGTGGTGGTATCATTATTCCCTACCACAAGAGGCCCTACATAGAGACCTTCCGCTGCCCCGCCGCATCTCTGTTCTCTCCAGAACTTCATCGCACTGTCCATTAAAGGATTCTGATAGAGATTGGGCAGCTGTTCCTTGTAGTCATCCAAATTAATCAGTTTTCCGGCTTCTGCCGCCGCCACCACATCATCTATCTTTTCAAATCCAATGAGATCCGTAAAGTCACCGGAAGTCAAAATGGCACTGTATTTATCCTTATCGCCGTCTTCTCTCTCGAAAGTTACACCAGTGTATTTCCGGATTTCGTCCTCCCACCAACTTGTAGAACCCGCAAGAGCTCCCGAGTAAGGGCTGATAAGGGTCAGTGTGGCCTGATCACCGGTCCACTCCTGGTCACCTAAATCTGCGGCCCAGCCTACCGAATTAGCAGCTGCCCCCTCGTCGGAACCGCTCTCTTCCTCTGAGGATGATTCCTCCGAGGAAGATTCTTCCTTACTCTCTTCTGCAGAGCTACTTTCCACGGAACTGTTCTCCTCGCTCTGCGATGAACTGCCGGATTCCTGAGAATCCGCATTTCCATTTCCGCATCCCGCCACGCCCAACGCCATAGCAGCGGACAATACCAATGCCGTAATTCGTTTCCAATGGTCTCTTCTTCTCATAAATTCCTCTCCTTTTCTTTTTTGTATCTATATTCTAACGGAAACATACAGCTTTCCAATCAGAATCAAACATCAGCCTTTTACAGCTCCAATCATAATGCCCTTTACAAAGAACCTCTGAAAATAAGGGTACACACACAGAATAGGCAGCACAGTAATAAATGTAAGCGTGTGGCGGACGGAAATGGGATTCAGTTCAAAGGATGCCGCCGCAGAATCGCTTATCCCTCCGTTCATCAACATCTTAGATAGCTCAGTAGCCTGATTCAGATACCGCCACAGCATGGACTGCAATGTCTGGAATTTACCACTACTCATGTAAAGGATGGTGTCCATATAGGCATTCCACTCATTTACCGCCTTGAACACAGCCACTGTTGCCAATATGGGCTTACTTAGCGGCAGGATAATCCTTGTAAACCGCACCGCATAGCCAGCACCGTCCAAAACCGCTGACTCCTCCAGAGAAACTGCAATAGATTCCATGTACGTCTTAATCAAAATCATGTTGTAGGCCGACACTGCCCCCGGCAATATATAAACCATAAAATTATTCAGCAGCCCCAACATCCTCATATTCAAATATACAGGTACTACCCCCGCGCTGAGATACATGGTAATAATCATAAAGCGGTACCAGAATTTCCGGTGCCAGAATTCCTGCCTTGACATAGCATATCCCACAAAAGCTGTGGATATAACATGAACCACTGTACCCAGTCCTGTCCTCAACAGGGAATTGACCACTGCCATCCCCAGCCCTTTCAGTTCCAATACCTTAGCATAGTTGTTAAAGTGGATCCCCTGAGGCAGGAAGACAATGCGCCCCCTTTCCACCAGGTCATTAGCACTGATGGAATTGATGAAAATATAGTAAAACGGATAAATGCAAATAATCGCAAATATTCCAAAGAACAGGCAAATCAGTATATCTATGACCGTATCACCCGCAGTGCGCCGAGATTTGAGGCGGGCAGATACTCGAAGCGGTATTCTTTTACTCAACATCCAACACACCTCCTTAGAAAATGCTCTCGCCGTCACGGAACACCTTGGAAACCGTATTGGCTATAAACAACAGCACAAGACTGATCAGCGATTTTGTCATGCCCACTGCCGTAGAGAAAGACATGGCATTTCCCACAATCCCCTGATTGTATACATATAAATCAATAACTTCAATATATTCTTTGTTCAGCGCATTCTGGAAAGCAAAATACTGATCCATTCCTCTGTTAAGAAAATTGCCCACATTGATAATTAACAACGTGATAAAGGTAGGCAAAAGGCAGGGGAAAGTAATATATCGCATCTTCTGAAATCTTCCTGCCCCATCAATAGAAGCAGCTTCATACATCTCCTGATCAATGCCCGCTATGGAAGAAATATAAAGGATCGCGCTGTAACCCAGACCTTTCCACTGTCCCCAGGCCCACATTTTCAGCCACATGTGATTGGTATCAGCCAGAAAATTGATTCGCTTCCACTCCGGATTAATTGCTGCCATCACATTATTAATCAGGCCATCCGATGATGAAAAAACCGCAAAAGCAATGGAATACACGATAATCCAGCTGATAAAATTGGGAATAGTAGTGGTAATCTGAACAAACTTCCGATATCTCACACTTTTGATTTCTGCCAGAAACATTGCAAAAAGCATGGGAATCCAGGATGTGGCCATGCCTAAAAGGCTCATCCCCAGGGTATTCTTCAAAACCCGAAATACATTTTTCGCCAGAGCCGGATTTCCCACCATTGAAGTGATATGCTTAAACCCTACAAAAGTACAATCCGACAATGCCTTGGGCGGACGATAATCGTAAAACGCATACCGCCATCCCCACAACGGCAAATAGGAGAAAATGAATACCAGCGCCAGAAACGGCAAGGTCATAAGGAATAACCTGAAACCAGGCGCCAGGTTCTTGTCATGTGTCAAAATCGTGCTTTTTTTCTTCAATACACCCTCATCTCCTTTTTCTTGTTCTCTCTTGCTCTTTCTATAAGTAATTATATTTTACAATATCAGGGTCCACAACGGCAAAAAACGAGCCTTTATTTATAAAATCCGCAGTAATACCACATAGCGACACAGTTTTAACGATTTTTTATGAGAAATCAGCTGATTTATTCCTTTTTTATGACAAAAGAAAAAGCAGCACAGCCACCACAAAGTCAATGGTCTGCGCCGCTTCTTGTCTTTTGCGGACAGGAAAAAAGAAATGAAAGAATCAGGCCCCTGTGCCCGCCGCGCCGCAGTCCCGGATGTCAATGGGCACAAAGCCCAGCGCGACAGCCTTGCTGTCCTTTTTCAGGGAGAAGTCCCTGCCGGCCGCATCCTCGAATCCCGGGTCCGCCACGACGGATGCGACATCTTTCCCGAATTTCTCCTGCATCTGCTCCAGGGTGTATTCCTCATCGCCCACACTCCAGATCACCGGCTCCTTTCCGGAAATGTCATAAAAAAGATTGTGGTTGGAGGAGAGCATGTGAATGAGGCCGGCTCCTCCCGAGCCGTAGCCCGTCATATAGGCGGGCTTGCCGTCGGTTACAATAATATTCCGCTCCAGAAGATAAGCCGTATGCATTTCCCTTCTGGAAAGCTTCACCGGCGATTCTTTGGAAAGGGCAAAGATATTATTCCGCACCGTGTTCATTTGCCCATAGTGCTGATAAAAGCAGTTGCTGCTGGTGTCATAGCACACATTGTTCTCCAGGAGAATAAAGCTGCTGCCCTCATCGGTATACAGGGCCCACCCGCCATAATGGCAGCTCTCCACATGGTGGATCAGATTCCCCCGCACCACCGTGCCGGGCTGTCTGCCAAGCAGATAGATCCCCCCCATATCCGACAGCTTTCCCTGCCCGATATGGTGGATGTGATTCTTTTCGATGAGATTGTTGCGGGAAATGCTTTCCCCGTATCCCCATACCCATCCGCAGGAAATGCCGGTATAATAAAGCTGGCTGATGGTATTGTGGGAGACCATATTGTCGTAGCTGTGCATCAGGAGAATGCCGCAGGCGGCAAAATACCTTAAACCGCAGCGGAATATCTCATTGTTGGAGACCAGGTTCCCGAATGTATGCAGGGCAGGGTCCGTCCCGTATTCTCCCCCGTTGATCTTCACGGCTCCTGCGCCAAGTTCCATGAATCTATTTCCGGTAATCCGTATACCCTGACAGCCCTCCTCCGCCACCACGGCGTGTATGCCTAAGCAGAACAGGCGGCAGTTCTCCAGGGCGCAGCCGTAGGCATGCCTGAATTCTATGCTGCCCCGCCCGGTGCTCACCGCCTGTCCGTCAGAGGCGTAGCACTCAAAGTCCTGCTCTGCGGCGTCCGTACCCTCTTTACTGGTGAAATCTCCCTTTGTATAGGCAATGTCAAAATTCCGGATCAGGATATTACGTACCTTTTTCTCCGGAGCGCCGGTGACGCAGATCAGCTTCTCCGCCACCGGGACAAAAGCCGTGATGTCCTCCGCGCGCTGCCCCTCATCTGCCGGAATATAATAGACTTTCCGGGCCGGTCTGTCATAATACCACTCGTTGGGATTGCGAAAGCCCTCCGCCACATTTTCGATCACATATTCCAGCGCGCTTCTGGAATGGGTCAGTTCAATACTGAAGCGGGAGGGATACCGGAATGTGATCCTGCCGCTTTCCAGGTCATAGTCCTGAATGGGAGAATGCTCATCCACCCAGTAATGGTTGTAGCTGATAAAGCAGTCCCCGAAATTGCGAAAACCGCTGATGGTCTCCAGATCCTCCTTTGTTGCAATGAACCATCTGGAATGGGCGTTCAGCGCCGTGGAATGGTTTTCCACGTCCGCCGGCTTCAAAGTTCCCTCTTTCGGATATCTGGTAAAATCCGCCCTCTTTCCGTTTACATAAAAGTCCGTGAAAGACAGTTCCCCGAACCGCGACAGATCCGCCGAGACGCATCTGACGCCATTGAACGTATCCTCCCTAAAGCCCTCCACCCGGATGCCCCCGCTAAGCAATGTCCTCGAAAAAGGCTCAATGGTCACATCGCTGACTTTGCCGTCCAAAAGCAGGGGCTTTTCCAGGCAGTAGATATCGTCCATGATCTTTATGGTGATTGGCTGGAGGCCGCCGGATCTGCGCAGATCCGCCACCAGTTCCAGGGCAGTCTCAATAGACTTAAGCGGCCCGGTCATGTCCTTTTGGGCACAGGGAAAGAATCCCTGACAGTCGTTGTCCCCCTCTTTCTGTGACACATAAAGGGTCGTAATGTCGTTCATACTATACATGAGAACAATCCTCCTGAAATTGTCTAATGAGTCTCCTTTTTTGCGGGTATCCCAATGATTCCCCTGGAGGGACGCACCCCCGCGGTGTCGCTGCGCACTTCCATCTCAAACTCCCCGCAGCATTCCAGCACCTCAAGCGTATATTCCTTTTCCTCCCCGGGTCCTGCCTCAAAAGTTATGTCCCTGGCCGCAAATACCACATCCTCAGGGGCGTATACCTGCAGGGTGCCATAAACGGGGACATCGCTCTGGTTCCTCAGACCCACGGTCACGGTGTTTTCCTGATGCCCGGAAAGGAAGACACAGGTCCTTACACGGGGCGGATTTACGCTTCTTTTTTCCTCCTCCAGTCCGATAGAGGCAAAATCAGAGTCCACATAGCCGTAGGAAAAGGCCTTTGAACCCGGACGCAGTGCCAGATCGCCCCACTTTGCATCCACGAAATCCTCAGGCACCGCAGGATAGTTGCTGTTCCAGCGCAGATCCCCCTTTTCCCCGCCGATGGTAAAGCGGATATCCCGGGTGGTATCCGTAATATAGCTTTTGAGGTGTTCGTCCGGATGTTCCAGCTTTTTTCCATCCTCATAATAGGTCTTCTCCGGCTCCACGAACCGGTAGCGGAATGCGGGCTTGGAGCAGAACACATTGTTTTCTATCAAAGCGCTTCCCGGAATCCTGGTCTCTCCGTTGACCGGATTGCGGTAGAACTGGTCTATGCGCGCCAGTTCCGGATACCGGCGAATATACTCGCTGTCCATGGCGTTGATCCGCTTATCTTCCTCTTTCTCATATTCCCGTCTCTCGTACTCCGTCAGAACCCCCTGCAGGGGAAATGCCTGAATTCTGTAAAAATGCTCTCTCAGCGTATTCTCCACCATGCGCCGCCACACCGGATTGTCGTCCGCCCCCCGACAGTCAAAGGCAATGGCAGGGTAACATTTTACGAACACATTGTTCTTTACCACAAAGTCCCGGCCGCCTCCCATGAAAGCGCCCCGGGAGACCTCCTCAAAGAAATTGTCTCTCATTTCCGTGCCGGATACCGCATCGTCATTATAGATCGCCATAGTGCCGATTCCCACTCCCCCGAGATGATGCAGATAGTTGTGGTTCACCCTGTTGCCGCGGAACGTATAATCGCGGCCCGTATAGATCGCGCCGGCATCCCCCGTCTCCATCACTACACTGTAAATCTCGTTGTCCTCTATGGTCATTTCGTTTCCCCAGTACATAATGGCCGTATGCGGACAGTCGTGAATCAGATTATGTCTCGCCGTCATACCCACCCCGGTCAGGGAAATGCCCGGCTGATAGCATTTCGACCACTTTGCTATACGGTAAATATGGTTGTTTTCCACCATCCCGTCCGCAGATTCCAGGGTTCGGCGGTTGCCGCCCAGCATGACGATTCCGCTGTCGCCGCAGTCATGAATGTCGCTGTTTCTGACGCAGTTTCTTTTTCCCTGCACAAATCCCAGGGCATAATTGCCGATATTGCGGAAGCAGCATCTGTCGAAAGTCACATCCGTCGTGTACTCGCATCTGACTCCGTGGCCTCTGACCATCTCAAATGTAATATTCTCCACAAGGATCCGGCTGCTTTCTCTCATCACAAGAAAAGGCTCGTCCAGCATGGAAATGATTACCTCTATGTCCGGGTTTATGGCTTCCGGGTAGAAATATGCCTTATTGCTGTCATAGTCTATATAATAGTCTCCGGGCCGGTTCACCTCCTCCAGCACATGGTAGAAGCGGAACCTCTGTCCCTCTTTATAATACTGATTGCCGTAGGGCGGATGGTTTTTTATGAATTTCCTGTCCGCATCCAGCTGCCGGATCCGCTCCACGGAATTTGCCCAGTCATAGGCCCAGTAGCCAAGGGTCCATATCTGTCCGGATTCTGCCCAGTGCTTTGGACGCTCGTCCTCATAGTAATAGCCGCTTTCCAGTTCGCCGCCCTTTACGTTCCAGTCTCTTTCCAGCATCTCTTTTCCCACACCTGTGATGGTCAGAAACCCGTCTCCTTTGGGATACTGGGACAGATTCATGGGGACGGTGTCCAAAAACAATTCCGAATGGGAGGGCGCCACCTGACGGGCGTATCCCCTGGACACAAAGCCGCCTGCAGCGGGAATTCCCGCTTCCGACAGATCGCATACATAAACACGGTCTCTGACCTCAGGGTCAAGTCTGGCCGCCTCCGGAGTCTGTGAGGCTTTCTCAAATTCCGTAAGCCTCTTCCCCCCTATGAAACGCACACATCCCTCCCCCCGCAGGGTCAGGTTCCTGTGCTTTTCCGTCAGCACAAGCCCTTTGTCAAAATAGTAATCCCCCTCCCGAAACACGATCAGCGTCTCCTGCCCCGCGCAGGAGTCCAAAAGCTTCTGAATGGTATGGGCGTTTTCTTTGTTGCTGTCCACATAGAAAGTATGATTCATCCCACATTCTCCTTATGATTCTTCATGAAAGCGCAATGGAAAGTGCCACCGGATAATGATCCGACAGATAGATGCCGTCCGTCTCGTCTTTCCAAATCTCGATCTCGTGCTTCTTTGCCGCGGTGGCCCGATCCGCGTAGATATAGTCAATCTGGCCCCCAGCCTCCCCGAGTTTTCCGAATTCATGGCATGTGCATCCGCAGTCCTGTGTCAGATTTACAATCGGGAATTTCTCATATTCGTTGCAGTAGCGAATGGTTTCACTGTCCGGATACGCGTTAAAGTCTCCCAGCACAAATACCGGAAATTCAAATTTCTGCCGATCCTCCCACACCCGCTCCAACACCTGCCGGATCCCCAGGATACGCGCACTGTCGCTGATATGATCCAGATGGTTATTGTACACCCAGAACACCTCTTTGGTATCCAGGCAGCGCATCAGCAGAACCTGGCATATCCTGGGGCAGTCGCTTTGCTCCTCAAAGCGGGATCCCGGCTCATAGGGCGCAGGAGACAGCCAGAAACAGTCTGCGGAAAGCACCTCCACGGTGCTGCGCCGTATTGCCACTGCCAGTCCTTCCCCGTCCATCTTCTCATAACGTCCCCGGTACAGGATCAGATATTCCGGCAGGTGCCGCCTCAGGAAATCATTGATCTGTTCCGATACTTCCTGGAAGCATACCACATCCGGCTCTTCTAAATCCAGTTTGTGCAGGATACCGCCGGCCCGGTGGACGAACGCGTTGATTCCGTCCCCCTGCCAGCTTCCCCGCAAATTAAAAGTCACTATTTTCAATCCATGCTCCATCTGTTGTCCCTCCTTTCTTCCCTGCCCGCCGCGCGGCCCGCATGCTGCCCCCATGAGCAGCAAAACTCCATATGCGGACCTGCCCGTAAGCGGGCCGTGAACCCATACAGCCCATGTCAGGCGCTCAGCCGCTTAAAACACAGCTTCATTATATTGCCGGGCATATGACACCGCAACACCAAAAAGCGAGGCTTTTCTTATAAAATACGAACCGGAACCGCCAGTACTTTTGCACGCAAAAAGGAGGCCTGACCTCACTGGCAGACCTCTTTCCCCATATTTGCGCAAAGTAGCTCTAAGTAAACAACGTACATCCCTGCATCCTGAACTGTTCAATTTTCCTGTCGATCTCCTCTGTGGTCACGTTCAGTTTCTGTGCAAGGCATGTCTTGCACAGAAACCGCGTGCTCCCCCGGTTGACGAACTTTTTATAGGCGCCGATTTCATTAAAGGAAAGCGGTTTCCCGCACTCCATACAGCCGCTTGTCACAGTTTGACCACCTTTGCGCGGAGCATGGCGCAGTCGAAAGGCTCCAGTTCCCGAACCATAGTTGCGTTCTTCACTTCTACGCTTTCCCCTGTCCAAAGCTCCTTTACCTCCAGCGTCCTGCCCGTGCTGAAAGGAAGTCCCAATTCATCCAGATTCAGTCTGCCCACAGCCTTGTTCTCGCTTAAGTTGAACATTCCGATGGCCAGATCACCGTTCTCAAGCTGCCTGGAGTACAAAAGCAGGTCCTCTCCCGCCCATGTCCCTGCAAGCTTCACCGGCTGGCTGCAGAGTCTGTCCTGGTTGATGCGGATGATCTCCTCATTGCCGAGGATGTCCAGGGAGGCCTGGCTCATATCCCGGACGTCACAGCCGATCATCAGAGGCGAACCCATGAAAGCCCAGATGGAGAAATGGGTTCTGTACTGAATATCGTTACAGCCTTTCAGGCCTACGTTTCCCTTGCCGTACATGCCTACCACCAGCATGTCCATGTCATTGAAGCATCCCGCTCCGTTGTAAGGGTGGAGTTTTTCCTGCTGTCTGGTGAGATCTTTGACGGATTCCCAGGTATCAAAAATATCGCCCGTGGAGCGCCACATGGACGCGCCCGTGGTCTTGATCCACTCATGCGTCTCATCTATGCCCCAGGAGCAGGCGGAGAACAGGATGTCACGTCCGCAGTTCTCCAGGGCAAGGCCCATGCGGCGGTAGAGATATTTTCCGGGAATGATGGGGCTGTGGTAGCAGTAGTCGTACTTGAGAAAATCCACTTCCCACTCCGCAAAGGTCTCCGCGTCTATAAATTCATGCTCAAAGCTGCCCGGATATCCGGCGCAGGTCAGATTTCCCGCGCAGGAATACATGCCGAACTTAAGCCCCTTGGAATGCACGTAATCTGCCACTGCTTTCATGCCGTGGGGGAACTTCTCCGGATCCGCCACCAGGCGCTCATTGGCATCTCTCTCTTTCATTGACCAGCAGTCGTCAATGACCAGATATTCATAGCCTTTCTCCGGCAGCCCCTTTGCCGCCATGGCGTCCGCCGTGTCGAAGATCAGCTTTTCATTGATGTCTGCCCCAAAGGTATTCCATGAGTTCCATCCCATGGGCGGTGTCAATTTAACCATCTTCCTACCTCCTTGTTCTTCCCATAGTCTCTTCTTAAAAATATGCCCTGCATCCCCCTTTTGTTTTTGGATGCGCATGTTCAGTATAAGTCTTTTCCGGGAGGAAAGCAAGATAAAAATGGCAAAATAATCCATTCTGTTTACGAACTTCTAAAGTTCTTTCCTTTAGCGATGTTTCCAGGTAGATCTGCTCAGCAATATCAGCATGGGAAAGATCTCCAGCCTCCCGGCCAGCATGTCCCAGGTGAGCACGATCTTGGAAAATGCGCTGTAGGCGCTGTAGTTGCAGGTAGGACCCACCGCGTCAAAGCCGGGGCCGATATTGTTGAAGCAGGCCAGTACTGCCGACAGATTTGTGGTAATGGAAAAGCCGTCCACCGAAATCAGCAGGAAGCTGAAGACCACCGTTATGGCGTAGGCTGCCAGATAGGCATTGGTGTTCTGCAGCACTTTTTCGTCCACCGCATGGCCGTTAAGCCGCACCACCTGCACTTTCTGGGGATGCACCACCTGGCGTACGCTCCTGTGGAGGCTTTTTGCCACCAACAGCGCCCTGCCGCATTTAAAGCCGCCCCCGGTGCTGCCCGCGCTGGCCCCCAGGATCATCAGGCACAGCATAATTGCCTTTGACAGTCCCGGCCACAGTTCATAATCCGTGGTGGCGAATCCCGTGGTGGTCATAATGGTTACCACCTGAAAAGCCGCATGGCGCACCGTCTCCCCCAAAGTGGCATAAAATCCCCGCAGATTCCATACGATCAGCAGGATGCTTCCCAGTACCACGCCCAGATACAGCCTGAGCTCCTCATCCTTGAGCACACTCTTAAACTGCTTCACCAGAAGCAGATAATAACAGCTGAAATTCACTCCGCACAGCAGCATGAACACCGTGCACACATTCTGGATATAGGGGCTGTAGCCGGCAATGCTGTCGTTTTTGACGCCAAATCCCCCTGTCCCCACGGTTCCGAAAGCCGTACACACCGCCTCGAACAAAGGCATGTCCCCAAGAAGCAGGAAAATCACATCCAGCACTGTCAGCAGAATATAAATCAGGTACAGAATCGTGGCAGTCTTTCGCATCTTCGGCACAAGCTTGCCCACATTAGGCCCCGGGCTCTCCGCCCGAAGCAGATGCATGGTAAAGCCGTTGCCGCCCGTGGAGGATATGGCCAGCAGAAACACCAGCACGCCCATGCCGCCCAGCCAGTGGCTGAAGCTCCTCCAGTACAGGATTCCCCTGGGCACCCCCTCCACCTGGGGCAGGATGGAGGCCCCCGTTGTGGTGAATCCCGACACGATCTCGAAGAGCGCGTCAATGTAATTCGGCACCACCCCGGACAAATAGAAAGGCAGGCACCCAAGCAGACTCATGGCAATCCAGCTTAGGCCCACACAGGCCAGCCCCTCCTTTGCGTAAAACTTTTTCTGAGAGCCCCTGCCAAGCCACAGCAGTGCGCCTGCAGCCACAAGCAGTGCTCCCAGGCTCCACATAAAGGCTATGACCGAAGCGAATTCCTTTTCCCAAAGACTGATCAGCATAGCGGGTACCATGAACACAGCTTCCACAATCAGGATTCTGCCGATAAACTTCCCCATCATCTTATAGTTCATGTCTTTTTTCAACCTGTCCTTGCCAAAATCGTTTTATTCAAAAATATCGTTTAACTGATAGATCGTTTTCTCCCTGCCCGTGACCACATAGACGATATCGCCCGCATTAAAATACGAGTTGCCGTTCGGAATCTCCATCCTGGCTCCTTTCGCGATGCACACCACCAGGACGCCTTTTTTCAGCTTCAGCATCTTCAGGGGCTTGCCGCAGTTATGGGTTCCCTCGTCCGCCAAAAACTCCATGGCCTCGGCCTGTCCGTCCGCTATGGTATGCACGGTCAGGGCTGCGCCGGTCTGGTTTTTCATGGCCCTCACATACTGCACGATGGTGTTGCAGCACAGCTCCTTTGGACTGATGACGCTCCCTAAGGACAGGCTGCCCAAAAGATCCGTGTTTTCAATGTGTCCCAGCTTGGTGATGACCTGGGGCACGCCGCAGCTCAGCCCATAGAGGGAGATGATCATGTTCAGTTCGTCCATACCGGTCATGGTGGCCAGGGCATCGCATTCGGAAATCCCCTCGCTCTCCAAAAAGAACTGGTTGCTGGAATCCCCCTGGGAGATGCAGGCATCCGGAAGCATAGTTGCAAGCTGTCTGCAGCGCTCCGGGTCCTGCTCGATGATCTGTACCTGGATGCCGCTGTTCTGGAGCTGCTTCGTCAGATAGAAGCTGACCCGCCCTCCGCCGCAGAGCATCACCCGCTTTACCTTGTGAGTGACGATTCCCAGGTTCTTCAGCAGAACCGTCAGGATGTCCGTGAAAGCCGTCACATAGATGCGGTCTCCCTCCCGGAGCACGAAATTGCCTCCCGGTGCCACGGCCTTGCCGTCCCGCAGAACGGCGCACACCAAGGTCTTACACTTCACGATGCCGTCCATATCGTTCAGGGCCACATCCTTAAGCTTGCTGCGGCCGTCTATCCGCAGTTCCACGATCTCCACCCGCCCCTTGGTGAAAGTGTCCCTTTTCAGAAAGCCCGGATATTTCAGCAGACGTTCGATCTCCGTGGCCGCCTGGCGCTCCGGGTTCACCACCATGGACAGGGCGAACTTGTCGCGCATGACATAGATCTGGTTGGTGTATTCCGGATTACACACCCTGGCAATGGTGTGGATGTTGGCGTTCAGCCCGTGGGCTGTCATACAGCACAGGAGGTTAACTTCATCCGCCCCGGCCATGGCGATCAGCAGATCCGCCTCCTTTACCCCCGCCTGCAGCAGCACCTCCATCGAAGCGCAGTTCCCATGGACTACCATGATGTCGTAACGTTCTTCGCTGGATTCCAATACTTTCAGATTGGAATCGATCAAAGTCAGGTCGTCTCCCTCAGCGGCCAGCTGGCGGGTCAGCGCGGCCCCCATCTTGCCATTGCCGGCAATAATTATTTTCATGGCTCTCAAACCTCGTTTCATCTGTCTTAGGAATGGTCTCCTGAACGCTTGAGCAGGAGGGGATTTTACCTCCCTCCTGCGGCACTCATTTTTCTTCCATTATTTTTTTCCCGTTATTTTTCTTTCATTCATCCATCCGGGCATCCGGCCTTAGTTCACGATTCTGCGCACTGCCACGATGGACCTGTACTGGGCATTGCCGATTTTGATGCCTCCCACGGGATAAGGATTGCTGTTGCTGGCATGGACGATCATCCCGCTTCCGATGTACATGCCCACATGGTTGCCATAGCAGATCAGATCCCCCGGCTGGGCCTCGGCATAGCTCACTCCTCTGCCCGCGTTCTCCTGCTGATAAGAGGTTCTGGGAAGCTGATAGCCGAAGTCGGCGTACACACGGTAGACAAAGCCGGAACAGTCCGCCCCGCCGGTCAGGCTGGTGCCGCCCATCACATAGGGATTGCCCACGAACTGGCAGGCGTAGTTGGCGATCTGCTTGCCCAGGTCGCTGCCCGCCGCGCCATTGATGGTAGCGGTGTAGTCGGTATTGTTGGAGGCGCCTGCCGGAGCGGTCCCGCCTCCGGTTCCTCCGCTTGCGGATGCCTGAAGCTGTCTGAGCTGGTCCTGATCCTGTTTCAGGCGCTGTGCTGCCGCGGCCGCTGCGGCCTTTGCCTGCTTGATCTCCTCATCGTAGTTGGCGGATTCCCGCTTCTTCTGCGCCAGCATGCCGTCCAGATAAGATTTCTGCCGATCCAGCTGTGTCTTATCCTCCATGAGCTGCTGCCTGTCCGAGGCCAGCTGCGTCCTGTCCGTCTCCAGCACGGCCCTGTCATTCTCCAGCCCCTCTTTCTGCTCCACCAGCAGATCCCACAGATCATGAACCTGGTTCTTTGTGGTGATATAGTCGGTCAGCACCCTGTTCTCGTACTCGTATACCTTTTCCGCCCTGTCCATCCGATTCAGAATGTCCGCAAGGCCCTTTCCCTCCAGCAGGGCATCCAGGTAGGACTTCTCCCCCATCTCGTACATCATCCGGGTACAGACAGCCATGTTCTCCCGCTGGGCTTCCTCCCTGTCCACGGCTGCCTCGTACTCTGCCTCCGTCTGCCGGATCTCGTTCTCCGTTTGAGCGATCTCCTCCTCTTTTTGGGCGATCTCATTTTCCTTGGCGGTGAGCTCCGCTTCCTTTTCCGCAAGCTGTTGCTCCATGGCCTCTATGCTTGCCATGGTGTTGCCCAGTTCCGCGTTGAAGTCGTCTATCTGCTCCTGCAAAAGCTCCTGCTCCGTGACCAGCAGATCAAGTCTGTTATTGGCATTGTTCAGCTCATTGGTGTGCTGGCCGATCTGCCCCTGCACCTCGTCTATGGTGGTAGCCTCTGCAGTCAGGGGGCGGGAAATATCTCCCTGAAACAAGGCGGCGGTAAGGCCGCCTATCAATATGAAGTTAAGGAATTTCTTGTGTTTTTTTCTCATGAAATAATACACCATACTTTCGTGCGCTCCCGCGCACATAGGAATCAAAAGGTTTTGTGCTGCCATCATACATGTGCACAGGCCGCAGGCAAGAATGGCCATTGGGCCGTGTCATGCAAAGATATCGTCATTTTATCATACTTCGCAACGATTTTCACCCATCAAAACCTTAAGATATTATAAATCGCAGTTCTTCACCGTTCTGGGGAAAGGCACCACATCCCGGATGTTCCCCATGCCCGTAAGGTACATGACGCAGCGCTCAAAGCCCAGCCCGAAGCCCGCGTGGCGCACGGAACCGTACTTGCGCAGATCCAGGTAGAAGTCATAATCCTCCTTGCGAAGCCCCAGCTCCTCCATCCGCTTCTCCAGAAGCTCCAGCTTGTCCTCACGCTGGCTGCCTCCGATAATCTCCCCGATGCCGGGCACCAGGCAGTCCATGGCCGCCACTGTCTTCCCGTCCTCGTTCAGCTTCATATAGAAAGCCTTGATCTCCTTGGGATAGTCCGTGACGAACACGGGACGCTTAAATACCTCCTCCGTGAGATACCGTTCATGCTCTGTCTGCAGATCGCAGCCCCAGCTCACCTTGTAGTCAAAGCTGTCGTTATGCTTCTCCAGGATTTCAATGGCCTCCGTATAGGTCACATGGGCAAAGTCGGAATTCGCCACATGCTCCAGGCGCTCCAAAAGCCCCTTGTCCACGAACTGGTTAAAGAAAGCCATCTCCTCCGGGGCGTTCTCCAGCACATAGCGGATGATATACTTCAGCATCCCCTCAGCCAGCATCATATCGTCCTTTAGATCCGCGAAAGCCATCTCCGGCTCGATCATCCAGAACTCCGCCGCATGGCGGGTGGTGTTGGAATTCTCCGCCCGGAACGTAGGGCCGAAAGTATATATGTTCTTGAACGCAAGCGCAAACGTCTCGCCGTTGAGCTGGCCGCTGACCGTGAGATTGGTGGGCTTGCCGAAGAAGTCCTGGGAGAAATCCACCTTGCCATCCGCGTTCTTCGGAATATCGTTTAAGTCCATGGTAGTCACCTGGAACATTTCGCCGGCGCCCTCGCAGTCGCTGCCTGTGATCAGGGGCGTATGCACATACACAAATCCCCTCTCCATAAAGAAGCTGTGGATGGCGTAGGCGATGAGGGAGCGCACCCGGAATACCGCCTGGAACGTGTTGGTCCTGGGGCGCAGGTGGGATATGGTGCGCAGATACTCAAAGGTGTGGCGCTTCTTCTGCAGAGGATAGTCCGCCGTGGAGGATCCCTCCACTGTGGCCTGCGTGGCCTGCATCTCAAAGGGCTGCTTTGCGCCCGGCGTCTCCACGATGGTGCCCTTTACGATCAGGGCCGCCCCCACATTGATCCGGCACAGCGCATCAAAATTCGGCAGGGCATGCCCGTACACTACCTGCAGCGGCTCAAAAAAGGTTCCGTCATTTATGATCAGAAATCCGAAATTCTTGGAGTCCCGATTGCTTCTCACCCACCCGCCGATGGTCACCTCTTTGCCAATGTACTCCCCGCGTCTGCGGTAAAGGTCTTTAATGTCTGTCAATTCCATATTTTCCTCATTTCCGCGCGCCTCTTGCCTGCGCGCTGCTTTTACTGATGTGCCGGTGCACACTCTTCCCAAATCACGGTTATATACTGCAGACCGCCAGAATTTACAGTAACGCTACCCGAGAGATACCTGGCTGGCGCTCTGCAGTCGGGGCTTACTGCAAACTTAACTGGCCTGCAGTATAAAGTATCATACCACATTCTTTCCTTTATTAAAAGTATAAAAGCATTTCCGCCTGAATTTTTGTTGCTTTTTGTTGCTTATCCATATATATCTGTGCTAGAATAGAGGTAATCGGGCCGTCAGGCGAAACATACTCAAGGAGGCTTATCATAATATGAAACCATGGATGATTGTACTGATCGTAGTGGCAGTGGTGCTCATCGCGCTGATTGTCGTGTTGTATTTCCTCGGAAAGAAAGCGCAGAAAAAGCAGGCCCAGCAGCAGGAGATGCTGGAGGCCAACAAGCAGACCGTCTCTATGCTGATCATTGACAAGAAACGGATGAGGCTTAAGGATGCGGGGCTGCCCCAGATGGTGTTGGATCAGACGCCCAAGCTCATGCGGCGCTCCAAGCTCCCCATCGTGAAAGTAAAGGTCGGTCCCCAGATCATGTCGCTGATCTGTGACGAGAAAATATTCGATACGGTGCCGGTGAAGAAAGAAGTAAAAGCTGTAGTCAGCGGTATCTATGTGCTGAGCGTCAAGGGACTCCACGGCAAGATCGAAGTCCAGCCCGCCAAGAAGAAGAGCCGCTTCAGGCGCGCCCTGGAGGCCGCTCAGGAAAAGGCCGGGGCGAAGCCTTTGAAGTAAAAAGCAAAGCGGAGAAATCAAATGGTGGCAAAGCGCCAGATGATAGAATTCCTGAAGAGAATCAACAAAGAGGAGGCCGTGACGCTCCTGGTGACAAGCCACGATATGGACGATCTGGAGGAGATGGCCAGGCGGATCCTGATGATCTCCGGGGGCAGGCTTGTGTACGACGGCAGCTTCGACGGCCTGCGGGAAATCGCGGGGAACCTGACCCGCCTCACCGTCACCACGGACGGAACGAGGCCCGAGCTTGCCGGCTGCAGGCTCCTAATGGAAAGAACGGCGTGTTTGAATTTGAGGTAGATCTGGCCCCAGCTGCCCATCAGGGGGATGCCGGAGCGGCTGTCCCGGGCGGAGGGAATCCTGGACATCGAAATCCGCAAGCCACCCATCGAGCAGGTCATCGCGCAGCTTTATCAGAACTGGAAGAAAGAGGAACAAAAGGATACGGCAGATTTCTGACTGCGCCGCGCTGTGCGCTGGCTGGCATGTAAGGCAGGGACTGTCAAGTACAGCGAGAAATATAAGGAAACGTGTAGGGAAGCATGGACGCTGTCCATGCTTCCCTACACTCGTCTGCCAAGCCCATGTAAGGGCATTGAACACAGTCTCCCTGACTGTCTCCCTCGCAAAAGGGTATGTCTCTACCCTTGTCTCCTTGAAATATAGCATAAAACGAAATGTCAGCTGATCCTGGAATACCCAAAAGCATTGGCAAAAGCGTCAATGGGTTTCTTCTCCTCGCACATGGAACATTTTTCGGAGCTGTATGTCATATAGTCCGGAATATCCGCCGTAGTGAACAAGGAATTGACCGGAATCCCCACAATGCTGTTGGCAGCGCTGAACACCGCGCTGATTCCGCTTATGGAAGCGCCGTAATAGCTGAGGGTATGTATGGCTTTCGTCACCGTCTTTCCCGTGGTGGCGCTGGCCAGAAGGAGGAGCACGTTCTTATCCTTGACCATGGGCAGATAGTTGTCCCTGAACATCATCTGTCCCGACGTGGTGTACTCCGGCGTAATGATATAGATGGTCTTATGGGCGTTTCTGGAATAAATTCCTGCCCTGGTCAGCTCCTCCGCCAGAAAGGCGCCGATAATCTCACAGCCATCTATGCACACAATGGTATCCACCACAGTCGATATCATGACCTGTCTGCCCAGTTCCCTCGCCACCATGGATGCCTCGCTAAGCCTGGATTTCAATGTTGTCATATCCAGAAAATAATTGACATGGGAGTTGGGGGTTACAAAATGTCCCGGAATCGCCTTTAACTGGATATTCGGGTGGGCCTTGGAATAGATTTTGATCACTTCCTGCATACGCGTACCTCCTCATTAAGCTTGAAATTTACAGAATTTTTTCTGCACTTGTAATCATTATACAGAAAATTTCTTCTTTCGTCAATAAGCGCTGCCATCAGCTTCGCCGGCTTTGTTTGATTTATACGCTTTGTTTTTAGATGCTTTGTTTTCAGGTGAAAACGCCGGGAAAGGCGTTTTCCGGGAATGCCTGGCCTACTGCATGTCCCGGATTTCCAATATCCGCATCGACACCCACAGGGACAATGCCATCATGCGCCACCTCCTGGAAAAACATGGCTTTCAGGAATGCGGCATCATCTATGTGGAGGATGGGAGCCCCCGGATTGCGTATCAAATCAATTGCCAATTGCATTCTTCTGTGAGTGCTAAATGCGGCCTTAAAATTCCCTGATTGCCTGGATGTGAAACAGCCCTGAAGTTTTGTTTATCCTGCTTGCATTCCCATCCGGCATACGCTAAACTGTTCTTATTCCTTTTGATACCATGGGAAAGAGGCCTTTATGAAAACTGTGCAAAAATTAGAATTTCAAACAGGAAGCAGGGAGGAACTGCTGCCGGATTTCGAATCCGCCTTTCCCTATATCGCCTCCAATGCGAAAGCCATTCCTCCACGATCCTCCTGCGCAGCGGTGCATATATCCTGGCTGGATACTTGCACCGCTCCGTCCCGCATACCACATAAGAGTGGGCGGGAATGACGATGTTCTCGAACCGCGCGGCATCCTCGGCATTTCCAAGCTCCTGCTCCAGATGCTCCCTCTCCCACTCCCGAAGCTTCGCCGCGATATAGAAATCGTACCCCTCCTCCCGGAAATTCGTCATGATTCCATAGCTGGTCACATGGTCCCCTGCAAGCCCTTTCAATGCATACTGGTTCAGCCTTGTGGTCACGTAGAACTCTTCCTCAGCAGGCTGTGGTTCGGCGATTATCGTCTCCGGCGTCACTTTTGGCCCGGGGCATGTGCTGAACCTGGTGAACGGCAGCGGCGCAGGAATAGCGGAAAATCTCATTCAGGTCACGGCAGCAATCGCAATCGGCTTTCTGTTCGTAATCCTCTTTCACCGCGGCGAAAGCCTGCTGCCCTGCATTATCACCCACTCCGCAATCAACATCACAAGCGGCTTCGCAAATGAGGCAGGGCTGACCATAGAGAAATGTCTCGTCTTTCAGCTGGTGGTGTTTGTAATTACCATTTCCTATTCCTTCATTCTCACAAAGACGCTCCCAAAAAGGTAAAAGAGCACGACAGGCGGCCGTAAATCAAACGACCGCCTCCACCAAAACTTTATCCCCTACTGCTATCTCATGGACTCCCACCTGCTTCTTTTTGTTGAAGTTGAAGCTCACCATGTACCCTTTTTTCAGCTGATAATAATCCAGATATTCGCACAGCTGCACTTCCCCTCTTAAGTGGTATTCATTTCCGCGCCAAATTTTCAGTTCAATCACCGTCTGCTGCCCCTGGAAGTCGATGATCACATCCGTGCGCCGATGGTTCCTGGTTCTGGCCTCGATGTAATAATTACCCTTTCCGTTTATGACGGGGCGTACATAGAGCAGGAAAAGCCGCCTCCCGTCCTCCTCCGGGAATTTCTCCCCATAATCTCCAAAAAGCTCCGTGTAATGAGCCACAAACTTCCGGAGCAGCAGCTCCACGTCCAGCTGGCCATCCCTGATGAACTGATTCCTTTCTGCCAGCGCAATTTGCGGCATATCGCTATTTAGGCTCTCTTCGGCCAAAAAACCGTTATAGAGCCTGGTCTCAAATATCCGGTTGGCCACATACAGGAAGCCGTTTCGGACAATAGCGAATCCGAACATCACCGCCATCCGCATGCTCTCGTTGCCGGGAATGTTTTCAATGGGCTTCCCCAGAAGCAGAAGCCCTTTCAGCATCTGCTTCAGCTCGGGATAGTCGATCAGCTTATTGTCCATGGATTCAAACAGCGTGTTCTCTTCCGTGAGAAGCATCCGCACCGCTGCCAGGAAACCGTCTTTCGTCCAGGCGGCTTCCTTTGTGGGAAAGCTTTCGCTTCCGGCGATTTTTTCATCCATCAGCCTGCACAGACGCGACACCAGAAAGGGGTAGCCGGAGGTATAGGAGCGCAGCAGATCCGCCATCCCGGCAATGTCCATTCCCGTATGGGCATCGCCCTCATACTCCTCCAGCATCCCCGCAATGTCCGCCGCGGAAAAGCTCATATCCACGTCAAAATCCGCCGCTATGTTCCACGGACTATTCGTTTTCCGCGCATCTTCCGGCCTGATTTTCGCCTTTAAGCTTTTTATGTCATAAAGCCCCGCCAGGATGACCGATTGAAAAGTAACAGTCCCCCTGGCCTCGCGTTCCAGATAAGAATTTCGCAGCTGAGCCAGAAAATCAAGGAATACCTGATTATTAGACGCACTGTCCACCTCGTCTATCATCAGGACTATTGGTCTGACAGAAAGCTTACAGATACGATTCAGCTTCGCAAACAGTCCATAGAAAGCGTAAGAACCGTCCCTGCTTCGGCATATATTCCGCAAGGTTTCCATCTCCTGACTTAATTCCGCGATATCTGACTCCTCGTTTCTATCAAGTTCGTTCAGGAAACAGTCTGCAAACGAAAGGGCAAAACTGTTTTCACTTTCATATGTGGCAGTACCAAATTTCTGAAAATCGATGCTTACCACCAGATAATCCGTCTTCAAATATTCTTCCAGCGCATAGAGCAGCGTAGTTTTTCCGTACTGCCTGGCCCGATGGATGGTAAAATAAGCGCCCTCATCCACCATTTCTTTCACCTGGGCCAGCCGATCCGCCAGATTGACCATATAGTGCTTCCTCGGAACGCACAATCCGGTCACGTTAAACCGTTTTCCCATATCCGGTGTCCCTCTTTCCATTCCAGATTCTAGCAGATAAAATCCTCTGTCCTGATAAAAGTTTACCATATCGCCCTTAGAGCGTCAACGTCCGGCAAAAGGACTTTCATGAAAATATAGACAATCATCTCCTCCATAAGCTATTGGCGGACGGAAAGGCCCAATTCGAAGCCGAGCAGCAGAAAATGCTGCTGAAAAGAGAAGTCCCCTGCCAGAGCAGCCACCAAATAGAAACCTACAGCCCGAAATACAGGGAGCAATCTTTGCCATGCTCTCAAACAAAGGCATGTTTTCCTTTAAAAAAATCGCTACCGCCTGCTCCACGCCTGTCTTTGACCAAAGCGCTGTCAAATCCTCACGCCCCTCTTCCCGGGGGAGTTCTTCACTGATGCACTTACAGATAGCGGAAACCAGCACCGGATAACCTGACGTATATGCATATAAATCTTTTCTGCCGTCCGCCTCCGCCCGGGCAAGCTCCTCCAGCACAGCATTCGCAAAAACACGCACAAAAGACGCCTCGTCCGCAAAGTCCTCTGTACCCATCAGCTGGAAATCCAATGCCAGGACAATGTATTCCTCTTTCAGGTATCGCTCCAACGCATTCAGGGTTGTGGTCTTTCCGTACTGCCGTCCTCTGTTAACCACAAAATATTTCTTTTTGTCAACCAGTTCCGTTTTAATCTGTGCAAGTCTGTCATCAAGCCGCACCATATAATGCTCTTCCGGTCCGCATACCCCTTCTGTATTGAAATGTCTCATTTTTCTTTTCCCCCAACATCCGCTCCGCCATGTATGTCGCTGCTGTCGGGCAGTTCTCATTTCAAGAGCCCCGGAAGTTGCGCAAGCCCCTCTTTCGCAGGCCTCACAGGGAAATATTCCAGGCCGATGAAGCCCGTGTATCCCGCTTCGGAAATGGCCTGAAAGATACGGGAATAGGCCAGTTCCCCTGTGTCCAGTTCATGCCTGCCAGGACACCCTGCCGTATGAAAGTGCCCTATTTTTGAGATATTGGCCTGAATGTTTCGGATGATGCTGCCCTCCGTAATCTGCTGGTGATAAATGTCAAAGAGCACCTTTACCCGGTCGCTGCCTGTCTCCTCTATGATGTCAAAGGCCTCCCTGGAAGAGGACAGGTAATATCCCTTATGATCTACCGCCGTATTCAGAGGCTCCAAAAGCAGCAGCATGTCCGTGCCCTCCAGCAGTCCGGCCGCCTTTTTGACTCCCTGGCACAGGGCTCTGTGCTGCTCTTCGCGCCCCTTTCCCGTGTCTGCGCCTACCTGGCTGATGAGTCTGCGGCATCCCAGCCGCTTTGCCGCTTCCACGCTCTCTTCCAGCCCTGCAAGGTAGGTTTCGTGACAAGCGGGATCCACCAGGTCAGAAAACTTGGTGCACATGGCTGCTACCTCCAGGTGCAGCCTCTCCTTTTCGGATGCGATCTTTTCCATATCCTTATCCCACCAGGACCAGAATTCAAACGCTCCGATGCCGGCTTCTTTCGTCTCCCGCATGCCCTCCAGAAAATCTCTTCCCTGATACAGTGCGTCAATACAGACAGAATAATTCATGATACAGCCTCCCTTTCCCTTTCTTCCTATATGCTTCCCGCAGACCCGTTTTTAACCAGTATGCTTTTCTCTCCATACTGCCTTTATAGTTGATATAGCATCCCGTTTTCTCATAGCTTTTAAAATCGCTTCTATCTCTTTCACTGATATCGTAGTGTTTTTCTGCATCTTTTTGAAATTCATTGTATGGGATTACTTGCGGCCCCCATACGTGTCCCAACTCATGAGCAGCCGCAAAAACTTGTTCGGCAACAGGCTTTGCAGTATTAATATATACAAAGTCCCCTAATCTGTCTTTAACAAAACGCTTCGTATGAAAACCACAGTTAATTTCATTCTCTATCGGATAATATACGACAGTACAATGCTTTTCCAAAATTCCAAATATATCATCCCTAATTACCATATTATTCAAAACATAATCTCTTCTAACTTTTTCTATTGCTATTGGATTTTGTTCCATTATCTTTTCCCAATTCATTTTCCACCTCAAAAAAGCTGTACTTTCGTACAGCTTTCCTTTTTATACAACTTCTCTCAGTTCCACATATTCATCCATCAAATCCAATATTCTATCCAAATTATCAGGATTACTAAACTCTTTCATATACTGCAACTCCGGCACCAAACTGTCCGGTTCATGATTCATCAATTCACTCTTTGTTGTTTTAAGAAGACTTGCCATCTTATCTAATTCAACTGGCGGAATTATAACCTTTCCTTCGATAACATTCCACACATCTTTCATCGAATATCCCAAATGTTTGGCAAAGCTGTCAAGACTAATGTCAGCTTCCAGCATACGCGTACTGATGTTTACACCAAGCTTTCTTCCTACGTTAGCCATATAACATCTTCCTTATATAATCCTCACTACAAAACATCTTCGGCAAGATAATATACAACATAGAATTATAGCATTAGGGTATTGACCCGTCAATTACTTTCTTGCATATCTATGCTGATTTTCCGCTATTTTTCCACATTCATACCATACTATTATTTATATCATCTATTCTTCTATATTGTAAAACTTTTTAAACCTTTCATACATTTATTTTTTCTATTACCATTATATTCATATGCCATCGTCTTTCTACCACTTTAGCCCTTTCCGGCATCATCCTGGCACCGCTCAGTTACATTTTCTCTCTTCCGAACGTAAAAAAGGGACTGGCGCAACATTGATTAGGAAATCAGGGATGCGACAGCCCTTTCATTACTCTCTACCGCACATACGCCCGCAATATCTTGCACTCCTCCCCCAGAGGCCGTATCGTAAAAGCCCCGATGGAAGCCGGAATGATAAAGGTCTCCGCGTAATGGACGGTAAATTCCGCAAAGGCCCCCTCAGGGGATGCGATAACCGCGCCCTGGCCGTCCACCACATTGCACATCTGGACGCTTCCCTCCCCGGTGAAAGTATGCTCCCCTTGCAGAGTGTCGCGCCTGGTCTCCAGGAATTCCTGCTCATGCAGGCCGGTGAATTCTTCGCAGAACCCCTCCTCTTCTTCCACAACATGCGCCCGGCGGACGAGATTGTCCCTTACCCACCCGGTGGTGCGGTCCCACTGGATCACCTTTTCCCCATGCTGTAAATGCACCGGGCGGGGTCTTCCGTCCAGTCCCAGGCGGCCCCAGTCCCAGAGCTTAAAGGTGAAGATATAGGGGGTGGCGCTGATTTCCAGCACCATGCAGTTGCTGCCGGAACAGTGGATGGTGCCCGCGGGAATCAGGAAATGGTCATGCTTCTTCGCCGGCCACTGATTCACAAAGCGTCCTGCGTCAAAGGGCTTCCCGCCCTCCTGGGCCTCATGGAGCGCGGCCAGCATTTCCTCTTTGCAGACGCCCTCTTTCAGCCCCAGATAGACTACCGCGTCATCGTCGCAGTCCAGGATATAATAGCTCTCGTCCTGCGTATAGTGCATGCCGAAAGTGTTCTGGATATACTCCGTTAAAGGATGAACCTGGAGGGAGAGATTCTGTCCTCCCATGGTGTCCAGAAAGTCAAAGCGGATGGGGAACTCATCCCCGAAACGGCCGTGGACCCGATCTCCCAAAAGGGGGCGCGGGCGATAGAACACCACGTCCACCGCAGGGAATTCCATGCGCACCTCCCCGAAGCGCAAGAAGATGCTGTTCTCCTCCGGCACGCCGTCAAAAGCCCAGGCGAAATTCTTCGCGCCCCGGTCCAGGCCGCAGACCTCTTTCATCCACTGGCCTCCCCAGACCTCCGGGGCATAGTAGGGCACCAGTCTGAAAGGCTCCCTGGCCAGCCTGTCCAGCCCGGTGCGCACACCCTGGCCGCTTACCATTTTAGGACTTCCCGGAATCACCGTGTCCAGCGCGTAGTCCATGCGCTCAAACAGTTCTTTCTTCCGGCGGTCCGCCATGCGCCATTCCAGGAAAAAGCCCCTTTTGAACTTGCGCAGCTTCTCCTCACTCTCATTGTCCGTCTTCCAGTTCTTCATGCCCTGCGCAAAACGGCACTGAATCTCCCACCGGGGCATGTCAAAATAGAGCAGTGTCCCCCGATCCGTCACCAGAGACGCTCCGGTGCCGTACACAAGCACAGGGCCGTCGCAGGCTGCTATCTCCCGGCTCATGGCCTCCAGCTTTTCCTGCCTGTACACATCCTCCAGCCGCAGGGTGTTCATCACTCCGAACACCCTGTCCTCCGTGACGAAGTCTGCCGTCATCCGCTGATATTCCGCGTCCGATACCGCGCAGCTTTCCGCGTCAAACATGGCAAAGTCCAGTTTGCCCAGCTCCCTGACCAGCTCCTGCCTGTGAACCCCCGGATAGAATTCCGCCACCAAAATGCCGTCCCGCCCTGCCGCCTCCCGCAGCTTCCCGCGGATGCTCTCCCATCCCTCAATTGCCGGAAATCCCTCTATGCTTTTCTCCGGATATTTATCGAAATTCGTCTCTCTCATGATATATCTGCTCCTTTCCCTGCTCCTCGCACATCAGACTGGCCGCCCCCACGATACCCGCCTGGTTTCCCAGACAGGCGCGAACCGCCCGCACCGGCGCGTAGGCATATCCGTATACGCCCTCCTGAAGCCCCCGGTTCACTGCGGGCAGTATCCTATCGGCGGAAGCCGATACGCCCCCGCCCACCACGATGATCCGGGGCCTTAGGATATTTGCGATATTCACCGCGCCCTCTGTGAGATATTCCAGAAATTCTTCTATAATCCTCTGTGCTTTCTCATCTCCTGCGCCTGCTGCCCGGAAAATCTCTTTTACGCTTTTTTCCTCTTCCCAGAAGAGCCTCCCCTGCGCCGCCATGGCTGTGGCGGAGGCATAGGCCTCCAGGCAGCCCTTTCGCCCGCAGTTGCACGCTCTGCCCCCATGGGCCACCACCGCATGGCCGAATATATAGGCCATGGAGCCGTAGCTGTCCGTCTCCAGCCTGCCGTCCCGGACGAATCCTCCGCCCACACCGGTGCCGATGGTAACCATGGCCATGCGGGCAATGCCCTTTCCGGCGCCGTAGAGAGCCTCCCCCAGAGCCGCGCACTGGGCATCGTTTGCGATGCCCACAGGAAGCCCCAGCCGCTTCGACATATCCTGTCCCAGGGCCGCGTCATGCCAGTCAAAATTGTTGGAATACCGGACGATCCCCCGGCGGGTGTCGATGATACCGGGGGATGCAATGCCCACATACATTGCCTTATCCCCCTCCAGGACATGCTCCGCCAGCTTTGCCATTCTCTCTGTCACCGCGGCATATCCCTCTTTGACGCAGGTATCGCAAACGCCGAAGCGAAGCACCTTTCCGTCTTCCACCAGGCCGCATTTCATCTGGGTGCCGCCCAAATCTATCCCTAACGAAACCATATCTTCCCCTTTCCCAACACACAATTCACACACAATTAGCCGGAACTGTAACGGTACCCCCATGCATCCCGGCTGCCCCACCATGCATGGAAAGTAAGGCGATAAAGGAACTTGCCCACATCATCGCACATCCTCAAAACGATAATAAGTCAAAAGCCCCTCACAAAGCGCCTCCGCTTTCCGGAAAGCCGCCCGTACATCCCCCCGCTGGGCCGTCTCCAGCTCATAGTGAAACTGATAGAACCCGCCCAGGCTGGCCTTGAAATTGGTCTCCCAGAAATTGTTCATCACCCAGGAATAGACCTCATCCTCATTGGGCACACCCTCTCCCATGAGCCGTATGGGGTGGGCACGCAGGGTCCCCATCCACACCAAAGGCGTATCCGGCACAGTCAAAATCACATCCGCTTCCCCCTGCCGGAACACCAACCCGTTCTGTACCGCGTAGAAGTCCACACAGGTGCCCGGCAGCTGGTCTATGCGGGGGCGCATCCTAGCGCCCGCCTTGTCCAGCCAGACCTCCCCCGCAAAGGGCAGCGACAGATACAGGTTCTCCGGCTCCCAGACGCTTTCCTTATGGATGCGGAAGTCAATCTCCAGCCGGGGCGAGAGATGATATGCCGTCAGGAGCACCGCGCACTCCTTTACGCCCTCCATCCGGTAGGAGAGCTCTACTTTGGTATAGAGAGCGCCTGTTTCCAATACCCTCACATCCGTAAGCTTTCCGGCGCTGCGCCGTGTGCGCACCGCTTTCCGGTTGCGCCCCATATTTCTCCTCACCGTCAGATAGTCCTCTCCCACTCTGCGCTCCGTCACCTCGTACACCGGCGTAAACGCCCCGTAAGGCCTGTCTGCCGCCATCAGTTCTTTTCCATGTACCTTATCCCGGATGGAGGTGATCCCCGCTTCCGGTGTAAAAGTCATCCGGAAAAAGGCATTCTCCAGCCAGTCAAAAGCCGCGCATCCGCCCTGTGCAAGACGTTCCTGTAATCTCCAGTCCAGATCGTCCACGCCCTCGATTCCCGCGGGCGCTTTCAGACCTGCCGAGGGCAGCGGAGATTCCGGCTGCTCCACCAGCCGGTACATTCTCTTCTCCCCAGGCCCCAGTTCTGCCCAGATGCACATTTCGGGCCCTCTGGAATAGCGGCTGATCTGGAAAGGAACCTGGCTTCCGTTCAGAGCGTCCACCACCCGGAAATGCTCATGGCCGTAAAAATGCTCCAGATCCTGTCTGAGGATTCCTTTCACGGGCTCGTCATGGGGATTCACCGCGCAGAACATCAGCTCCTTGTGCAGGGACACGGCGGTCTCACCCAAAGAGCGCTGCAGGGCTTCCCTGGCGATCACAGCGGACTCGCAGGCTTTCAGCGCGTACAGCCTCTTCCACTGATCCAGGTTGTTCACCTGGGGATGGAAAGGCTCCGTAATGGAGGAGGAATACCCCCAGGTATGCTCCCCGTAGAACATCAGGTTATATAAAGCGTCCCTGCGGGCTGCCCGGGGCGTCACCTTTCCCTCCGGATCCAGCTTCTGCACCATATGGTAGCTGCGGGCGGCAGATCTGTACTGCAGCACATCCGCAGGGGTAGAGCCCACGCCGTCCGCCCACCAGTCCGTCCAGTCTCCCCGGTAGGCGGGAATCTCTGCGCCGCTTGCCTCAAGGGCCTCAAAGAATTCATCCAAAGTGGCCATCTTCAGGGGCACTTCCCCGCCCCTGGCCTCATAGAGATCGATAAATTCCAGAATGCGCAGGGACGGCGGCGCGTTGTCCGTCATATTGCCGCTTAGGCACACAGGGGCGAAATCCAGAGCATAGCCCTGTTCCCGCAGCGTCCTCACATAAGCCTCAATCCGCCTCACTGCTTTTTCAAAATCCGGCAGCGGCGCCCAGGACATCCCGTCATGAATGGTATACTCAAACCAGGACGCCTGCGCAATGCCCAGCTCGTTTCCCAGGTTATAATGCTCCCCATTCCAGCAAAGGACGCGCCTCCCCCTGGGGGACTCCCAGTAAAAGGGCGTCTGCTTGCGAAACAGGGGATGATACCCGTGATGGGTATGGATGCTGGACATGAGCCTGGTCACCCCCTGATCTGCCAATATATCCGCAAAGCCCCAGCTGTATCCGTTCACATCCGCAGTCATAGCGCTCTTTGCCGGAATCCCCAGCGCCTCCCGCTGCTTTCTGCAGGCATCCATGATCCCCTGATGCACATACTCCGGCACCAAATCCGTCAGATTCAGATAGCTTGCGGACAAGCCCATATTCCCGCTCTTCACTGCCCGCACAAAGTCCTGCGCCTCCTTTGGGGACGCCTCTTTCAGAAACTGCTCCACACACCAGTAGCTCTCACAGTTCCATTTAAACCGCGGCTCCCTCTCAATCAGCTCCAGAGCCTCCCTGATAAAAGCCACATGATGCGCTTTCATCTTCTCCTGGGTATCCGTATACCCCACATCCGTATGAGAAGAATGAATCAAATACAAAGTAAACCGTTCCATATCTCAAACCTCCGTTCTTCTTTCCGTCAAACCGCCTGCCGCGGCAAACCCAAAAACTTCCATGATACCAAAAGCCGGACACAGGCTTTCCCACCCGTGTCCGGCCCCTACCTCCCAAAACTCCCTATCACATCTACCCCCAAAACACATCCATAAAAACAATCGGTGCAAATCCGGAAGAATGCCCGCACTCCGGGCATTCTTTTGTGTGAGATTGGCTCGTAAAGCGAACTCGTTCGCTCACGAGCCTAGAAGTTCTTAGGCTGTGTACGAAAGAGGTGGGCCGTGCCCCCTCTTTACAGCCTTAGAACTTCTTCTCACACTTAGCCCACAATACCGCTCCGCTCAATCCCCTGTGTCAAAAATCTCTGTGTAAACACATACACAATGACCAGCGGGAAGATCACCATCAGGCTGTACGTACCCCCAAGGGCTATGGTCAGCGGCTGTCCTGCCGCCAGAGCCATGGCATGCCCCTCCACGTTCATACCCTCAAAGCCTCTGGAGAGCATATTCGACAGGGTCTTGATCCTGCTGAAGAACATGGAGGTGTAGAACGTATCCGTCCACTGCCATGCAAAGGCGAACGTAAACACCGTGATCAGCATGGGGACGGAATTGGGCAGGATAATGCGGAAGAACGTGCGGAACACGCCGTACCCGTCCACATAAGCCGCCTCCTCCAGTTCCTCCGGAAATCCCCGGAAGAACTGCATCATCATGAAGATATACAGGCCGTTCTTAAAGGCAAAGCCTGTCACGGACAAAATCAGCAGCGGCCACAGGGAGTCCAAAAGGTTGACGGAAGATCCCGTCACAGCCTCAATGATGCCGAACACGTCAAAGTATCTGAATTTCAGATACATGGAGGGCTGGTAAGTCAGGGGCGGGGTGATGATGGAAAAGAACACCACCGCCATCACGATTCCTCTGCCCTTGAACTTGAATTTCGCCAGGCCGTAGCCCACAAAGGAGCAGACCAGCATCTGCAGCAGCCCCGCCGCCAGAGAGATCAGCGCCGTATTGCGCAGGGACTCCCAATAATTCAGGAATTCGGCAGCCCTCCTGTAGTTCCAGAGAGTAAGCTCCTTAGGAATGTACACCACCAGGCTGTCCAGCAGATCCGACTCCGCCATAAAGCTGGTGGCGATTTTTAACAGCAGCGGAGACAGGATATAATAGCTCAGTCCGATCAACAGCGCATACTCCAGGGCTTTCAGAGTGCCTCTGCGCAGTATCCTGGCCCCATGGGACTGTTTGAATTGATTGTATGTCATCATTTTCCCCTACCTCTCTTTCCCCTGATAGAACACAAACCGGCTTGCGATGCCGAAGATGATCAGTACCAGCAGCGCGATGGCACAGAAGTAAATCCAGGCGGCCGCAGAGGCATGGCCGTAATCCGTCAGCGTGATCATGGACTGTATGCTATTCATGACATTATTGTCATATCTTGTGAAGCAGTCCACAATGCTGTAGATAATGTTTACAAGGATCATGGGGCTGATCATGGGCAGAGTAATCTTCCAGAAGCTCTCCCAGGAAGAGCAGCCCTCCATCTTCGCCGCCTCGTACAGGGAGGGCGAGATGCTCTGCAGGCCTGCCAGGAAGATCAGGATCTGCACGCCCGACTGATTGATGACCTCGTACACATTTGTGGCCGCGGTCTCGATGAATTCCAGCAGCCAGGGAGCGAAGCTGAACATATCCTCTATGTAGTACATCAGTCCGTTGATGCTGAACGCGGCGCTGGCCTCCTCTGCCACTGTGGTCATCTCGCCCGTATTCATGGTGGCGAAAGCGCTTACCACATTGTTGGCCGCATCCGATTTGGCGATGATACCCGTTGACAGGATCACCGGCACGAAGAAGATGGCGCGGAACAGCGCCCGGCCTTTCAGCTTCTGATTCAGCACCACTGCCACGAACAGGCTGAACAGCAGCAGTATCGGCAGGCTGTAAAGCATATCCCGCACAGTGGCCCACAGTCCGCTCATAAAGGTAGTCAATGTCCTGGTCATATACTCATAATTGCTCCAGCCTACGAAATGTGTGATAAAGCCTCCCTCAGGCAGAGTCTCCACCTCCATGAAGCTGTACTGGATGGATTCCACGATCACTACCAGGTAGAACAGGAAAAACCCAATTACAAACGGAGATACGAACACCCATCCAAGCCTTGCCTTTTTCGCCGACAGGGACACGCTTTTCTTTTTCTGATTCTTACTCACCTGCCGTCACCTCCCTCCTGCACAACCACATAATCCATAGCCGGAACAGCGATTCCCTCTGCATTCTGTTCCCGGTCCCCATAGTTCACATAGATCACCGTTCCGTTGTCATAGGTGCTTGCGTACAAATCCTCCGCCAGCTTCTCATGCCTTATCATTCTGGCATTCTGCACCCCGGACAGGGCTTTGTCGATTCTTTCATACGCCTCCACCAGTCTGTCTTTCCAGTCCTCATAGACCGCGGTGTAGAGCTGCCTGTCCTGAATATAGGAATTCTTCAGCACATATCTCTCCGTGTCGCACAGAAAGAAGTAGGGAACGCTTCCGTATTCCACGCATTTGAGCACCGCCTGCTCATAGTCCTGCGCAAGGTTGATGGGCATACCCGCATAAGTGATCAGCCCGTGGAGCGCCATCTGGATAAAGGGAACGCTTCCGTCCTCAATGATGTAATTGCTGTTGGTATCCGGCAGATTCAGGATATAGTCCGCAGTGGCGAAGGTATAGGCGTTTCCGGCGTCCACCAAAAGCGTCTGGTACTGGCTGTCCGCCCGGTTCAGCACCTCCCGCCCGATCTCTTCCGCATCCTGCCTGTTGGTATATTCCGCCTTGCGGTAATTGGAGTTCAGCACCCTGCCCATGGTTCCCAGGGAGATATTCTCCAGTCCCAGCTTCTCGTATTGCCTGGAAAAGGCATCGTAATATCCCAGAAGCTTTGTGGGGTTGATACAGTAATAATAGTTGGCCATTCTCTGTACGGTAGGCACCATAAACGGATAGTACGCCTGTTTGTTGAACAGATTCCGGATGCCGTCCCAGGAAGGGCGGTAACTGTAATCAAAGCTCTTCAGCTTATCTCCCAGCATCAGTTCCCCGTCCAGGAAAAGCCTCCCTCCGGATGCTTTCAGCTGCGCGTCCAAAGCTTTCAGGTCGGACTTGCTTCCCGCCGCTTTCTCGGTCTTTAGTTTCGTGGAAATGTACTTATAGTAGCCTCCGTTATACCAGGCCTGGTAGCGCAGATTGATATTGCCGATGCCGGCCTGGGACAGTTCGCTTACCATCTTTGCAGCCTCTTTGTAGGAAGTCACCTCCACATTCCTGAACTTCGGAATCCCCAGTACCCGGACGCTGTTTCCCACCGTGCCAAGGGTCTCCAGCATTAACGGCATGGTCTGGTCCTGCTCTGTCCCGCCCGGCAGCACTTCCCTGCGCAGATAATCCTGATATGCCATGGCCATGCCGGAATAGTCCGCCTCCTCCCCGGTTAAGAAAGAATACTCCAGAGAGATATGGCCCTGATATCCGACCCTGTCATACTGCACCCAGGCCTCCTGGCCGGTAAAGTCGGATTCGTACTGGGCGCCCTGGCAGATGATGAAATCCGCGTAGGCTGTGTTATAAGAGTGTATCATATTGCTCAGCTGGCAGTTGATATTGGAGACGGCGTCTCCGTCCGTGACAATTCCCAGAATCGCCTTTTCCCCATCTTTGACGCCGAATACCGGATAGCGGAACTCCAGCTTCTGGCTGCCCCGGTCCGCATTGGATTCCGCGGCGTCCGGCCCGTACATCCTGCCGGTGGTCAGCTGGTTTTTCTTGGAGCCGTCATTGTTGAAGTTGATCAGGGCGCCGGACCCGTCGGGCAGGAATACATAGCCCTCGCTGCCTGTCTCCCCCGCCCCGAAGAAAGGAAGCATCCTGAGATTCGTCAGCACAAAGAGTTCTCTGTCATACTCAATATTCGCCGTGTCCAGATCCACTTTCAGCCGTCCGCCGTCCAGAACATAGTCAATGTTCATCTTAAAGCAGGGGAACGCCTCCGTCTTGGACACATAGCCCAGCTCCTCGTAGGCTTCGTCAATCTCTTCGTAGGTATAGCCGATATTCCTGAAGTATGTCTCCAGCGTATCTCTGTTGTAGTCATTTGCGGAGGTTTTCAGGCAGTAGATATCCATCTGCTCCAGGGCGGGATATTTCTCCCTCTGCTCCTGGTTTGCGGTGTCGTAATTATACTTTAGGAACAGGGATCTGATCTGCCTCACAGCCGCGTCGCCGTCTGCTGCCTCCACCCTTTCCATCAGGGCTTCAAAACCGGCCTCGCTGATCTGCTCCGGAATCAGCCTGGCGGTCTCTTCCCGTCCGATCACCATCCTCACCCGGACACCCCGGCCGTTCTCCAAGGGCGCCCAGGACACGCGGTTTTCCGCCGTGGCATTGGTGTAGCTGTCAAATTCTACGGTCTTTTGCGAGCTGATGCTGTAATAGGTCACCACCACCGGAGAGTTCACCAGGTTCTTGGTATTCTTGGAAGCCCTTGGATCGTTTAAGGCATTCTCCGGAACCGCGTAGAATCTGTCGCCCGTGGCCTTGGTCTCCACCACCACTCCGCTGGTGGCGCCGTCCAGCCACAGGATCAATTCCTCGTTCTCGGCCGCCTTTATCATGCCGGTGTCCATGCCCAGGCTCTGAAGCTCTCCCTCTATCCCGAAAGACTCATGCGCTCTACCGTCCACGGTCTCCTCCTTAGGTCTCGATACAAGTACAGAGACGACCGTAGCGCATATCAGCACAAGGACTGCAACACCAGCTATTATCATTCTTTTTTTCTTTCTATCTGTACGCATAGCCGTCTCCTTACATTCGATAGATAATTTCATTGGCTATTGTCCGTATAAAGCCGAACATGGTGGTAAACAGATTGACTCCCAGAATCCCGATAAAAGCGATAAAAGCCATCCCCACCAGAGCCAGAAATGTGGTCACGATATTTTTTAACAGACTGTACTCATTGACCACCAGCGCCCCCAGGAAAATCAGCGCAAAGGTCCAAATGGCTCCCACACTGTAGAAGAAATTCACAAACTGCAGCTCACTCTCCGTACAGAAATTGGTGACAAGGGTGCAGGGGAATCCGATCATCACCATGGGAATCAGGCCGTAACATGTGGCGATGAAAATATCCCGCATCCGCCCCTTGCCGTCCATCAGCGTGGTAAAGCACCAGTTGGCCACTGTCCACAAAAGCGCCAGAAAGCCCACGGACATAAACGCGTCCACAATACTCACCCTGGTCAAATCGCTTCCGGTGACGATATAGCCTGTGGCAATGCCGCGAAACAGCTGTTCCGCTATGGCCGCTATGAAGATGACCATGGCGCCTTTCATGGTGCCCCGTCCCTCCCGCTTCAGCTCGTAAAATCCGTCGAAAGGATGGAAGATAACATACCAGCCGTAGCACAGCTCCTCCCGCAGGGTATACTTCCCATGCTTGGTCCAGGCCGCGGCATTGGCCGCCTTGAGCCGCTTGGTCCCCCGTAAGATCAGGAATATGATGGCTGCCGCCGCCAGCAGGATCCACAGGATATTTTTCTCCATGATCCCCTTGCGGTAGGAATTGTAGGCTTCCCTGTAGCCGTCTAGGTCGTTGCCGTTCTTAAAGTTGATCATGGCTTCCTCATACATCCCCAGACGCATGTAAGAAGTTCCGATATTGCCGTAAGCCTGTTCATAATTGCCGTTTTGCCTGATCAGCTCCTGCCATTTCTCCGCCGCGTCCGTATATCTGCGGTTCCCCTGGAGCCGCAGCGCCTCCGCGAAGAGATCTCCGTAGCCGGTTCTGCTAAGTACGGTGATTTCCCCTGTGCTGGAATCCAGCACCAAAAGATCCGTGCCCTTGTAGGCCAGCGCCGAGGGCCTCTGGAAGACTCCCAGCTGGGTGCCCATGCCGCCGAAGACATACATCAGATTCCCCTCCTGGTCATAGGTGAATATCTTGCCCTGGTTGGAATCCAGCACACTGTACACCCCGTCCTCGGTCAGGGACACATCCACAAAGCGCGACACGTCCTGGGTATAATAGATATCCCCGCCCGGACCGTAAGTTCCGTTTCGTTTCAGCACATCCGTGCCGGCCGGGTTCAGCTTCTTGATAGGGTGGGCCGTGCCGGTCTTCGTCATCATGGTATTGTACTGTTCATAGGTATCCAGGGTGCTGGTAGTGACGTAGAGAAAGCCCTTTTCGTCAATGGTGATATTATTGAACTCCGTGGGAACATTCTGCACCATTCTGGCTTTCTGCTCGTCTGACCGGAAGAAATTCATCACGATATCCCAGAAGCTTCCCTTTGTCTTCTCAGCGCCGATAAAACCCTGAAACTGACCGTCCGAGGAAAAGGACAGGACGCCCATGTTGCTGCTCTGGGAGATCACGTAAATCCTGTCGTATTCATCCACCACCAGAGCGGAGGGCTCATAAATCACGTCCTGCAAAAGCGTCTCCTCCGGGGCCTCATAGGCCTCCAGGAAATTTCCCTCCGGGCCGAACACGGCAATCCTGCCGTTCATGGTGTCCCCCACATAGATCATGCCCTCCGGGGTGACGAACACGGCTTTGGGCTCTTTAAAGGGATTTTCCGTTTCTGCATCCTGCCCGCCGTCGGCCGGGGATGTGGAAGCGGGCATAACCGCGTCCTCATATCCCACCAGCGTAAAACGCAGCCGGTATTCGCTGTCCAGTACCACAATGCGGTTATTGCCCGTGTCCGCGATATAGACATTTCCCTCCTGGTCCACCGCCAGATCCGCGGGATTCTTCAAAGCAGCGTCCAGGCCGATTCCCTCGCCGTTAATCAGCCTTGCGGGTACATAGGCATGAGGAGAGAGCAGGTAAGTCCCATTGTTACTATAGATATAAGTGTCATAGGGTGCATACTCCGCCGCCCGCGCCGACACCGGCTGCATCAGACAGACAATCGTCAGCACCAGTCCCAGGAAACGAAGCACCCGCTTTTCCTTAAACATTTTCTCTCTCCCCTCCTTACTCTTTCATTCCTGATGTGGACATGGTCTCCACAATGTTCGACTGCGAAAAGATAAATATGATAATGGGTACGACCATCATCAGTACCATGGCAGCGGCAGCGGTTCCGCTTCTGGCGATGCCGCCGGTGAGAATCTGCTGCAGGGCATAGTTTAAGGTCTTAAGCTCCTCGCTGCGGATATAGGAGGTGGAGCCCAGATTCCATAAGCTCTGCACGGACAGCATCATCAAGGTCAGCCACGCAGGCTTTACCATGGGCATGGCCATCTTCCAGAATACATAGAACTCTCCCGCGCCGTCCATTCTGGCAGACTCTAAGATCTCCGTGGGCACCATCTGCTCCATGAACTGCTTCATCAGATACAGTCCCAAGGTGGAAGCCAGGGCCGGGAGAATATAGGACGAATAGGAGTCCACCAGGCCCAGCCCGGAGAAAATCATAAAGCTGGGAATCGTGGTGACCTCCCCCCGAAACATCAGGGAGACGACGATGAGTCCGAAGATCCAGTTCTTCCCCGGAAAATCATGCTTTGCCAGCGCATAGGCACACAGGGAGGACAGGAGGATATGCCCTGCCGTACCTGCAACCGTAATGAGCACCGTGTTAAAGATATAGCGGCTGAAAGGAACCCAGGAATCCGACATCAGCCGGAACAGATCCTTGAAATTGTCCAAGGTCGGATTCTCCACCCGGATACGGGGCGGAAAATAGAAGAATTCCGACAGGGGCTTCAGCGCATTGGATACGGCAAACACAAAGGGAATCACCATGACGATGCCGAACAGCAAAAGCAGGCCGTACATCACAATATCTACCGCATAGGAGCGCTTTACGCCCCTCTCTGTCCTGGAAAAACGCAGTTTCAACTTTTTCAAGCTATTCACCTACTTTCGACAGCAGCTTTTGGATGATCTTATTGGAAGCCACCATAATAATAAACAGCAGTGTGGCGATGGCGGAAGCATATCCCATCTCAAAGCGGACATTTCCGTAGTCCTCCAGATGGTTCATGACCGTATGGGCCGCGTAATTCGTAGAGGGCAGGCCGCACAGCGCCGTGACAATGCTTCCCACGCCGAAGCCTCCCGTAATGCTCATGACAGCGCCGAACATCAGCTGGGGCTTCATGGAAGGCAGCGTGATATAGTACAGCTCCTGCCACCGGTTCCTGATCCCGTCGATGGCGCCGGCCTCGTAATACTGCTTGGGAATCCCCTGGAGGCCTGCGATAAAGGACAGGAATGTGGTTCCGATACTGGTCCACAGGGCAATGCCGATAATCAGGCTCATCATGTATTTCTCATCCTGGAACCACAGGATGGGCTTCTGGGTAATGCCGTAGCGGATCAGCATGGCGTTTATGTACCCCTGGGAATCATTGTTGAACAGGTACTGGAAGATCAGGTACACGTTCCCGGCAATGGTAGGGGCATAGAATACCACGGTGAGAATCGTCCTCAGAACCCGCGGCAGCTCATTGAGCATCCAGGCCAGCAGGAGGCAGAGGATATAACCCACCGGCCCTACGATCAGGGCGATGACAAAGGTATTTCCGATGGCTTTTTCCGTAAACATCCTGTCGCTGAAAAACAGCCGGAAATAATTGCTCAGGCCCACAAACTTCGGAGGCTCCAAAATATTAAAGGATGTAAAGCTCAATCCTATGGACATTAAAACCGGCAGAACCGTAAAGATAAAAAACAGGATACAATAGGGGGCTATGAACAGGTAGCTGGTCTTGTGCACTTTCATATCGTGCCACAGCCTCCCCATATACTGCTTCAGATTGAATTTCCCAATTCTTTTCATGGATGCCTCCTCCCCTACTGATCCAAACCGAATTCCTGCCGCTTCCTCGCAATCTCGTCATTGGTCTCCTCCATCCAGTGGAGCAGCTCGTCGGCATTGCCCGAAGTGTAGCCGGAAACGGACGCAAAGCCGATATTCCTGGTCACATAATAATTCCCCGGTACCTCCGGCGTCCCTGTGACATGTTCCCACTGGGCGTATAAAGCGGTATACTCCTCTTTCGTCCAGGGCAGGCTGGCAATGGCCTCCATATTGGCAGTGGCGTGCATGGCGGCTTTCCCCAGCACGGACTTCATCTCCTGGGCAAAGCTGGCCTGGATCTCTGCGCTGGTCCACCATTTCAGGAATTCCCATGCCTCCTCCGGGCAGTCCGTGCCGCTGAGCATCATGGCACAGGTACCGTTGCAGGCAGAAGCCCTGTTGATCTCTCCGTCCTCTCCCACCGTTCCGGGTATGGGAGCCATGCCCCACAGGCCCTTGATCTCCGGTGCGAAAGCCGACAGACCGTTGTATTCCGTATAATCCTGTATGGCCAGGGGCATCTGTCCCGTACGGAAACGGTTCTGGAAGCTGTAGTCCCTGGGGAACCGGTATGTGGTAAACAGGTCCAGCATGCTCTGGAACGCGTCCAGCGTGACATCCTCATTGAAAGTGGCTTTGGTCAGGGCCTCGTTATACAGGCTCCCTCCGTTTTGATACAGGAAGATCTGCATGCCTGCCATGCCCTGGGGGAAGCCCACCTCCATATTGTTCCGCTGCAGGATGGACACCACCTCGAAAAATTCTTCCCAGGTATCGGGAACCTCCAGATTCAGCTCCTCCAGAATGTCCTTGCGGTAGAACATCATGGGGAATGTCTGGGTCTCCGGCAGGGCATACACCGCCTGGTCAAAGGTATAGGACACCAATGCGCTCTCATGGAACCGCCCCGCCACTTCCCCATAGCCCGGGAACTGAGACAGGTCCACCACCGCGTTACGCATGGCGTAATTGATGGGATCCCCCATTACGCTTCCCAGCGTCACGTCCGGTCCCTGGGAGGACAGTACGGAGGGAAGCAGTGTCCCCGCGTTTACCAGCTTTAAGTCCACATTGATTCCTGTCTGGGGCGTAAAGCTGCTGTTGATGAGCTGTCTGATGATATTGGACTGATCCCGGCCGGATGTAATCCACACCTCCACGGTCTTTGCCTCTTCATTGTAATCTGCGGACACAGTCTGTCCCAGGGTGCTGTAGTCCGTTGAAAAAGAGCTGAAAAAACTTTTCAGTTCAAAGCCTGCTGCCTGGAAGAAACCGGCCTCCGCCTTGGGGAGCGCTCCGTCCGATCCTATGATCTCAATATAGTCTATGGACAGGGGCTGCTCGCTGACATTGGCGATCCAGTCCGCAAGGCTTGCGATATTATCCTTATACTGGGAGAAGTTGCTGGCAATCTGCTCCGGATTGTCGTGCATTCTCTCCAGCTGGCGGCTGAGCTTATCCAAGGCCACCACCTGCTCGCCCTTTGCCCCCACCACTTCTTCCAGATAAAAAGACTGCTGTTTCAGGATATCCGCCTGTACCTGCATGTTTTCGATGGTGTCGGGTATTCTCTCGTCAAAGTTGTAATCCCGGTAGATGTCTGCCTCTGCGCCTGTGATCATCAGGATCTCCCGGTAGATTTTGTTCATCTGCGTCAGGCTTGCGTCCACCTGGGCGATCACTTCCGCCAGATCCCCCAGGGTCACCTCCAGGGTGATGATGTGCTCTCCTTCGGTGAGATAGAAATCATATCTCTCCTCCCCGTTCCCAAAAGCCTGGACCTGCCAGCTGCTGGAATACCCAAAGGAAAGATTTCCCGCCTCCTGAAAGGGAATGGCGCCGTCGATTCGAAGTGTCCTGGAGGTAAACAGGCCTGACAGGAGGTCCTGCTTGTAGCGCAGGGCGATGTTGTAAAGGCCGTCCTTTGGCACCTGCACTTTCCAGGAAACCCACTGCCCCGCAAGCTTGAACTGATTCCCGCTGATCTGGTTCAGCTTCACCTGTGAGGGATGCTGGGGTTCGGTGATGGCGGAGCTTCGATCTGCGGACTGATAGAGACTGTAGGAGGACTTCCTGTACATATTTTCCGCCTGCACTTTCACGGGTTCTCCCGTGGCGGCGGAAAGTCCCGTCTTGGCATACTCCGCCTTTACCTCGCTGTAGCTTCTGACCTGTTCCTCTGCCCGCAGGGTGACGGAGGCCAGATACATAGGCTCCCTTACGCCCTGAATCGTAACGGTATGGGAACCGGCTTCCAGGTAAAAGGCCAGGGGCGCGTTGGAATACCTGGCGGAATCATACACATAAACCTTTCTCCACTCGGAAACCTCCTGCTGGGCAGGACGGATATCATTGCCGTTGATGTCCTCCCTGATCTCCTCCGCGTCCTCCCAGATCCGGGTAAATGACACATACTGCAGCTCTTTATATAAAGTCTGTCCGTCCACCAGAATGTTTCTCTCGATGTTATTCTGGTTTCCCGGGGCCGGCATATATTCCAGCTGCAGCTGGTACAGGCCCGGGTCCTGTATGTTGAATGTCCAGGTGACTTCGCTGTCCTCTCCGGTATAGATTGCCTGCCCCTCCGCTTTCTCTACATCGCCCTGTGCTTCCCTATAGTCAGCCGCAGCCATCTCATGTACGTCTCTCCCGAAAGCTGCGTCCTCATATCCGCTCAAATATTCCAGATAAGAGCCGCCCTGCTGATCGTCAGACGGCGCCCGGGCCCCTCCGTCCCGGGCGTCCTCGCTCTCCTTGGCCTTTACCGTATCGAAAAAGCACATCTGCGACACCAATATAACCGCCATGATACCTGTCAGAACACGTTTTCCGAAATGAATGTGTTTATTCATTGATGCCTCCACAAAAAACACGGGGGAACAAACCCCGGAAACCGTATTGCTTCCCCCGTGAAAATATCTGCAAACTGTGTGAGAGCCTCACACGATTATTGGGCCGTATCCTTTTGCATCAGGATGTCCTCAAGCTGCTGGATACTGGTCTCCACCTGTTTCTCGATCTCCTGGATCGAAGACATGATCTTCTTCGACCGGTCTGTCATGGTCACTGCCCAAACCGCGCTGTTCATGGCCTGGAAGCCGCCTGCGTCCGCACACTGCTGTCCGATCCACGCATAGTCGATCATGGCGTACTGGTTGATGTTCTTGACGATCTCCCTGGCCGTGTCGTCGCGCAGTTTGACATTTAAGTACTCGTTCTCCTCAATCTGGTTCTCTTCCTGGGCAAAGTAGGCCAGGGCCTCCACGATCATGACCGTCTTGTCCAGATCCGGATTGTTGGCGAAGATTCCCATGTTGGGAGCGTCATGGCTCACCCAGCAGCGATATTCGTCGGGACCTGCGTCATCCCCTTTCGGCATGGGTACTACGCCGAAGTCATCAGCCATGTCATAGATAGGATCCGCAACGCCTCTTCCTCTGGAATAGCAGTAGAACATGGTCTGCCCGTTTACAAAAAGATTCACGATATCCGGCTGTGTCATTCCCAGGCAGTCATAGGCATTCTCAAAGGGATCCAGAATCTCTGCCACCTGATTGATGGTTCTGAAAGCGTCCTTGGTATTTAATTCAAAGGAGAAATGGCCGTCCTCCTGTTCTCTGAGGAATCTCTTGCCGGCTCCCATATAGAGCACGAAAGGTCCGTCAAATTCATGGCCGCACACGAATCCGTAGCGGTCGCTTCCGTCGAACACACCGTCGCCGTTTAAGTCTTTCTTGGCTTTTTGGCAATACTCCAGGAGCTTCGACATGGTCCACTCATCCCTGGCATACAGGTCGTAAGGGCTCTCCAGACCAAGATCCTCTATGATGGCTTTGTTAAAAAACATCAGGAAAGCCTCGTCGTGCTGGCAGGCGAAAGGCGCGCCCAGCGCATATATCATATCCTGATATTGCAGGACATTCGTGCTTCCGTATCTCTGCCAGTACTCCGCCTCCAGATTCAAGCCCTCCAGCTTCGTCAGGTCCACCAGCCGTTTGGCTTTTAAGAATCTTCCCAGGCTCCAGGTCTCGCAGATCACGATGTCCGCATACTTGGTGCCGGCCTGGGCTGCCAGCTGGGCCTGATCCTCATCATAGTCAATGCGTTCAATGGTACAGTTGAACAGCTCTTCCACCTTATTTACACGGTTCAGAACAGCATTGGCGATATCCGAGCTTCCCTCCTCCGGCTCCCATCTGGCCACATTGGAATCCGCTACCGTAAATACATAACCGTCCAGGTCCTCTATTTTAAAGGGATATTCGCTGGTTTCCGCCCCGCTCTCCTGGGGCTGGGCGCTTTCGCCGCAGCCTGTGAGACAGCCAAGCAGCACAGACCCGCAGAGCAAAAGCCCGATTGCTTTCTTAAGCTTCATCTTGTCTCTCCTTTCCAAATCCGAACTTTCCATTCCCCGTCCATTACTTGGAGAATTCGTAATAATCGAAGTTTCCTACCCAGTTGTCATCGCCATCGGTGGGATGGAACACAAAGCAGATAATCTGCTCACCGGTGAGACCGGCCAGATCGGGAACATCGATTTCAAAATCCGCAAAGGCGGCCCAGTCGCTGCCGAAGTTCTCAGGCTTGGAATCAGGGGCGTCATCTCTGTTAAGCGTAATGGTTGTGATCAGCTCGCCATTGGGATCGCCGTAGTGCACGTCAATGGTTCCGCCGGGTGTGATGGTGCCGAATCTCATCAGAATTTTGTTGTATCCGCCGTCCTCAAAGTCAAGGCGGTAGGTGATATATACATTACCCTGTGTGCCGCCGATGTTGCCGCCCGCAGAGCTTACATCGCTCTCGTCATGGGAAGTGGTCCCCTCGATGTCCAGCTCGGCCTCGACTCTCTCGGACAGTTTCAGGGCAGGCTTATTATAGAAACGGAATGATGCGAAATTAAAGTCGCCGCTTTTGAAGACGAAATAAATCCCGTGGCCGCCCGTCACGCTCTCCAGCTCAGGCACTTCCACAGTATAGGTATTCGTCATGACATTGGTCCAGTCCGCAGCGCCGGTGAAAGCCACATTTCCAACCAGCTCTCCGTCAGGACTGTCAAGATGAAGCTCCAGCGCGCACTCGCCAACGAAATCACCGGTCAGCGCCAGCTCCTTGTATCCGCCCTCCTCGCCAAAGTCCAGCTTATAGCCGGTATAGCAGTCGGTGGTAACATAGATGTGTGTGTAATCAGGTTCTTCTCCGCGGAATCCGGCTACCTCGTTGGCGCTGAAATCGTTGTCAAAGAAGTTCCAGGTATTTGTCTTCGCGCCGGCACTGGTAGTCTTGTACAGCTCGAAGTAGTCAGGGTTCATGAGGTAATCGCTCTCTCCCTCAGGACTTTCCCACTCGATAACCAAATCTGTAGCGCCTGACTGCCCCCCCAGGTTAGGTACGTCAAACACCACCATAGAATTCATATCCCAGCTGCCGGTTCCCTCGAAAGCCGCCTCGCCGATCATCTCGCCGAACTCCTCATAATCGGCATCGCCGATCCAAAGTCTGACGGTTCCTCCTACGGAGTCTGCGCCGTAGCGGATTCCGATCTGCTTATAGCCGCCGTCCGCCAGATCCACATTGTACATGGCCCATGCCTTGTCTTTCAGGCCGCCCAGATGGTCGCCCTCAGCGGTCACGTCTCCGTCCACAAATGCCTCAGCCTCTGTCCTGAGAACCATAGGGCCTGCCGCTGCCTCTTCCGGCTCCTCTTCTATGGGAGTCTCCTCCTCTGCAGGGGACTCTTCCTCGGAAGACTCTTCTGCGGGCGTTTCCTCCTCGCTGCTTTCCTGCTCGTCGCCGGCAGGCTCGTCGCCGGATTCTTCCACGGATTCCGGCTGAGAGCTCTCTGCGGGCTTCTCTCCGCATGCAGTCATGCTAAGCGCCATAGCCGCGCACAACAAGTAACTCAATACTTTCTTTCTCATACTTTTTCCTCTCTCTTTCTTTATTAATCGAAGCCTTTCGGCTGACGATCCATGATATATGCCTGCCGCATCCCGGCCGCCCGCTCTAATAAGACAGCTTTCTTCCCTCTTCCGGGATGACCAGATATACGCTGTGTCTGCCGGTAACTTTCTCTATCTCGGCCTGTACCGTCCCGGGCTCCTCTCCCGCCGGCACCTCAAGAACCGCAAGCAGCTCTCCGTCCCGGGCATCCAGCCGGATCTCCACGGTACAGTCCCGGTCCGCCGCCAGGGACAGCTGCAGGGACCGGCAGTCCTCGTCAAAGCGCACGCCGGTATATTCCAGATAGGCGTTTTCTCCCACAGTCTCTATCGTCTTTGCGCCGCCCTGCTGCCCGGAGAGGATCATCCTCCCGCAACGCGCGAAATCATTTAGGTCTATGGTATCCGCAATCTTTAGCTTTACGTCCCGGTCCCCTCTGCAGTTGTTCAGCACGGCCACTGCCGCCGAAGCGCTGTAGGGTATGATCGTCACATTGTCCGGCGTCTTGGTGGCAAGTGCGGTGGCTGTGAGCCCGTCGCTGTTGCGGTTCTCCCAGGCGGCTTCCCCGTTCATCTCAAGCCAGTCCATCACGTCCTCCTGGCCGCAGTTCATGGCAAAGCAGTACATCCAGCGGGCCAGAATCCCCTTAAATCCAACCAGATCCGTGCTGTTGTCCTCATTGTTCATGACACCGCCCTGATACATATTGTCTATGGTGAAGTCCGCCGCCTTGCGGGCTCTGTCATAATATTTCTTGTCTCCGTAGTGCAGGTACAGAAGCGTGTTGGCACCGATAAAGGTTCCCTGATTGTAGGTGGAGGCCCAGGAGTTCTTGTTCCCGTCAATGCTGTAGGCATCGTAGACATTGCCCGTATTCTCCTCATAAATGTTGGCCACCACCCAGTCCATGATCTGCACGGCCTTGTCATAGTAGCTCTCATCGTCCAAGGCATCCCCCAGCAGACAGGCCGCTATGGTCATAGGGCAGTTGATGCAGGCGTTCTTGGTATTATTGTCCGTCCGCCACCAGATGCCGCCGCCCAGGTCGTCGCTCCAGCCCCTGTCCCAGACAATTCCAAAATGCTTCACCGCAATGTCCAGAAAATCCCGGTCTCCGGTGCAGTTGTAGGCCCTGGTGCAGGCAATGGTCATCCAGGCAATGTCATCGTTGTATTCATTCCAGGCCCAGTCCTCTCCGTGCTCCAGCTTAAAGCCCTCGAAGATCTCCCGGATCATCCTGTAATATCTCTCATCTCCGGTGTGTTCATAGGCGTCGATGACCATCTCATACATCTCCGCCGGCTCCCAGAAGAATATGTTGCTTCCGATAAAGGAGCCCACGCCCTCGGTGATTCTGCTCTTAAAGTAATAGGCGTCTATAAAGCTGGAAAAGCTCTCATACGCTTTGTCTTGTATTGTAACTATCTCTCTCTTCACTTCACTGCCCTCTGTCTCGCTGCTTTCTGTCTCTGTGTCCTGCTGCATGCCGCTCTCTGCCGGCCCGTCTTCTGCTTCATCGCTCTTTGCCAGCCCGTTCTCTGCCATGCCGTCCTCTGCTTCATCGCTCTCCGGCGTGCCGCTTTCTGTTTTAACGCTTTCCGTGCCCCCCGGCTCCCGGTCCCCCGCATTCCCGCTCTCGCCGCAGCCTGTCATGGCGAGGATCAGCACAAGCCCCAGCGCCGGCCGTCTCAGCTTATCAACAAATCTCATTTTGTCTCCCATCTATGTAGCGCGTATCCATCCGGTTCTCCCGCGCTGTCTGCACCATTTCCCGATAAACACTAAACATATTGGATGGTACAGACAACACAATTGATATATTAATATATTTTATAGTATGTTTGGCAATATGTCAATATGTATTTGATATAGAACCACCATTCCATCGAATTGCACATATTCGTCTGTGCTAATTTATGCACTTTTCCCAGTTTATTTTTTCCCGATCACCTTGAGGGTCACAATCTCAAAGGGCTTCACCAAAAGCGTCACTGCATTGTGGTCCACCGGAATCTCATCCTGGACCTCCTCAAGGATGGATGCGCTTTCCACCTTTGCCACGTCGAAGCCAAAGCTCACTTTCACCTCTGTCCTGGTGTCATAGGCATCATAGAGACGTACAATGATTGCATCGTCATCCTCCGCCTCCTTCACAGCCTCCACAAAGATATTCTCCCGGTCCACGCTTACCATGGAATAGCTGTCGGGGAGTTCTCCCTCCCGAGCGGATACGGGAAAGGCACACAGCGGATTGTTCAGCAGATATGCCATTCTCACCACGCCCGCCTGGCGGTAATCCTTTCCGTGGGGATAAATGGAATAGGTGAACCGGTGCACTTCCTTGTCCGCCTCCGGGTTCGGGTCGGTAGCGGATTTTAAGAGTGTCAGCCGGATTACTCCGCCGTGAATGTCATGTCCGTATTTGCAGTCGTTGAGCACGGACACGCCGAATCCGTACTCGGACAGATCCGCGTATTTGTGCGCGCACACCTCGAACTTGGCCTGTTCCCAGGAGGTATTGTAATGGGTGGGGCGCTCCACGCTTCCGTACTGAATCTCATAGACAGCCTTTTCGGCGGTAATGTCCGTGGGGAAAGCCGCTTTCAGGAGAATGTGGTCATTCTTCCAGTCGATCTTTGTGTCAAAGTCAATCTTCCCGGTGTGGGCATCAAGGGTGACCCGCTGTATGACCACGCTTCTCTGGAAAGGCCGCGTGATCTCAAAGCCCGCGGTCTCGCCGTCCCGGATGACCCTCACGCCGGACACCTCATCCAGATGCCAGTACTTCTCCGTGTAGTAATTCGTGATCTCCCATGCGTCCCAGGCCCTGGGAATGTCCTCAAAGGCGGTAAGCCGGTTGCCCGCCTCCCCCTCCTTGACGGCTTCCCGCCCGGAAACCTTGTCATAGATACTGGATATATTGTAGTTCTTATCAAAGACTACTCGGACATAATCATTTTCCATCCTGCGGCCCGCCTCGTCCACCGTCACTCCCGGGGATACCTCCGGCACGGGTACCACTTTATAGCCCTTTGCCGGAATGTCTTCCACCCAGACCTTTCCTTTCTCGGTCTCCACCAGACCGCTGGCAGTGAAAGAATTGCCGTTGAATACCAGCAGGCCGCCCCGGGTCCGGATGTTTGAGGCCAAGGCTTTTCGGGCGCTCTCCATGGCCGCCCGGGCGTTGTCTCCGATCTCTGCGTAAATCAGATCCGACTCGTCATATACCTCCTTGATGGAAGAGCCGGGGATAATATCGTGGAACTGGCACAGCAGAATCTTCTCCCAGCCCTCCCGAAGCATCTCTTTCGGATAGTCGCCTCCTGTGAGAATCTTGTTCATCAGGGTCAGAAGCTCCGTATTCTCATACAAAAACTCTGCCTTACGATTGTTTTTCTTATTCTTCGCCATGGAGGTGTAGGTGCCCCGGTGATACTCCAGGTACAGCTCTCCCACCCATCTGGGCGTGAACCGGTTATCCTTTACCGCCTCCTCCATGCGGTCCAGGAATGCGCCCGCTTTCTCGAACGTGACAGTGGGACAGCCGGGGATTCCTTTCTCAAGCCTGCGCCCCACCTCCATCATCTCCCTGGTAGGGCCGCCGCCTCCGTCCCCGTGGCCAAAGGTATTGATGACCTCGTCGTGGAGTTCCTTTTGCTGGAAGCGCTCCCAGGTGCCGCGGATCTGGCGGGGGGAGATATTCCCGTTGTAGGTGGTTCCGTTGCGCAGTTTCTCCCTGGGATCGTAGTCCTGTGCGGTCATAAAGTATGCCAGGATTTCCGTGCCGTCTATACCCTGCCACCAGAATACGTCATTGGGGAGCGTGTTGGTCTCGTTCCAGGAAATCTTGGAAGTCACAAAGCGGGTCACCCCGGCTTTTTTCAGGATCTGGGGCAGGGCCGCGGAATAGCCGAATACGTCCGGAAGCCAGAGGATCTTGGAATCCACGCCGAATTCCTGCCGCATGAAGCGCTTGCCGTACAAAAGCTGGCGGCACAGGGACTCTCCCGAGGGGAGATTGCAGTCCGGTTCCACCCACATGGCCCCCTCGATCTCCCAGTTTCCGGCCTTTACCATCTGCCGAATCTCCCGGAAGAGCTCCGGCTCCGTCTCTTTGACGAATTGAAACTGCTGGGGCTGGCTGGTGATGAACTTGTACTCCGGAAATTCTTTCATCATGTTCACCGCCGTGGAGAATGTGCGCTGACATTTCTCTTTCGTCTGGCGGATGGGCCAGAGCCATGCGGTGTCGATATGGGAATGGCCGATGCACACCACATTCGCCATCTGCTTCCCGCATTTCTTGTCGTAAAACTCTTTGTAAATATACGCCAGGGCGTTCCTTACGCTCCTATTGTAATCATTGGAATTCCTCTCCCTGAAATCAATCCGGTTGAGAGCCTCGTTGAGGGCGGTTCTGATCTGGCAGTACTCCTTTCCCTCAAAGGGCAGATAATCCATGACTTCCGCAGGCACCCGGAGACTGTACCACAGCTCCCTGGTATAGGGATCGATCCTCTGCAGCTCCGCCTCCAGGTACAGCTCCTCCGGCCGACCCGCAAAGCCGTATACGGTCAGCTCACAGCTCTCCTTGTTGGAATCGATGGGAAAGGTCTCATGATTCCCGTCCACCCCCTGTACGATTCTGCCGTCCAGGTATACGATATACTGGGGGTGGAAGCCATGTCCCGACCGGATACACAGCTCCACTTTCCTGCCTTTCATGGACTGGGGAATCTCCAGCCGTGCCTTGAACCATGCGTGATATTCCCCATATCCTGTCTTTGTACCGCCCGCGGGGATGGTCTCCCTAAGCTCCTCCCTGGACCGCTGAGGTCTCCAGCCGTCCCTTGGCGCGGTATGTCCTTCCCCCTTGTAATCCCAGGGAACGTATGTAATGTTCTCCACCGGCTGCCTCTGGACGACGATGCGGTCCGCCAGCCATCCCAGCTCCTGGAAAATTCTCTCTCTCAAATAATTCACGGCATTATCTCCTTTCATTGATCGGCGCCCGGGGCAGTGCCTCTCGTCTCCGCCCCCGGGCGCCTGTCATCCTTTACCCTATGGGAACCGCTCCCTCCAGCATATCCGTCTCCGTCACAGCACCCTTTTCGATCCTGTATACCTTGATTTCAAACGGCTGCAGCGAGACCCGCAGGCTCCTGTTCAGAATCGGCAGCTGTATGTCCGCTTCCGCCGCCTGTCCCTGGGATTCGAACACCCGCAGAATATAGGCTTCCCCGCTGCGCTCGCTTCTCTTAAAGCAGCTCATGGCAACGTTTTCTCTGTCGATCTGCACCAGCGCCGGGGGGATGGTCCCTTTTCCGGAGGGGCAGAACTGCTGGGCGTAGACTCTCCTGTTGAACATGGCGGCCTCACGGTCCGCTTTCCCCAGCACCTCCCCGCGCTCTCCTGCCAGGAACAGAAAGCGGTAACGCCTCTCCCCCTGCTCCATTCTCTGATGGTACATCCGATCCCCGTAAGGCGGCCCCCAGGTCATGCTTCCTGCGCCGTAGCCAACGGAGCGCAGCAGGGAAATTCCCGCCGCCCCGTCCTTGCAGTTGGAGCCGTATACGCCGTCGTCGACGATGACCAGCGCTTTCTCCCGGCCCGCAACGGCCTGCCAGTATTGGGAGACGCATTCCTGCAGGTCATTGGCCAGCTTCTCTCTGCCGAATATGGTCTGTCCTATGTATTCCGTCTGCTCAAAGGGCGTGGGCACCCGGAGTTTCAGCCGCTTCTCCCGCTCCGCGAAGAAGATCCGAAGCTCCAGCTCCAGCATGCCCGTGAGCTTATTGACCAGATAGCGCATGACCATTCTGGACCTATGGTACTGCATATAGGCTTCTATGACCGTGTATACCTCCCCCTCCTCCGTCACCAGGACAGGGGGCAGCGAGGAGGAGCGCACACCTGCGAAGTCAGCCGCCTCTCCCCCGGGCATGGGCGAGAAGCTTCCCATGGGACATTCCGGTTGAAACACACCGTCGCCTCCCCAGGGACTGACCGCATCGTCATAGACCTCCACGGACATGGCGCCTTTCTTTACATATTCGGTCCCCTCCACCACATAGCTGTCCAGCAGGCCGGTATGGGCATTGACAGTCACCTGGCCTCTGGCTGTCCGGACCCTGATGCTGCCGCTCCTGTCAGGCTTCAGCTCAGGCGCCGGGCGCTTCTCTATGACCTTGAACCTCACGTCAAAGCGGGTCATGCAGCAGGGCGCAAGTTCACAGGCAAATATCACCCTCTTGTTCCAGTCCATGCTGAAGTTGCTGGCCTCCTTTGCGGCCTGGCTGGGAATCTTCTTCCCGTTGCAGTACACCACGGGATCGGAGAACTCCTTGTGCCACAGCTGTCTGGGCAGCATGAATTCCACGTCCACGGGCTGCTTATACACAAAAGGATGCGGATTGTACACAAAAATCGGAACCGTGTCGCCGCCCTTCAGCTTCTCCTGCCCCGCGCACAGCGCCAGGAAATATTTTGCTTTCAGTCTGTTGGTGATCTCCAGGCCGTGGTCCAGCATCCGAATCACGTCCTCCTCCACGGGCGCGATGCAGGAGCCGGGCAGGGAATCGTGGAATTCCGAAAACAGGAGATCTCTCCAGGCGTCGTCGATGGCTTCTTTCTCGTAAGGAGCAAGCCCTGCAATGGCCGCATGGGAGGCCATCTCCTCCGCCATGATCAGGTCGTTCTCCAAACGGCGGTGCATCTGCTTGATGCGTATAATTGAGGTGTAGCACCCCTCCATAACGGGATTGAGCCCTTTGTCCACCACGGGCAGCTCCCGGTCTTGGATGGTCTCAAAATACTCGTCCGGCTTTGCGTGCACCAGATCCGCGCCCTGGGCTTTCATCCGGGCGATATCATCCAGATCCTTTCTGGAGGGTCCGCCGCCGTGGTTCCCCACGCCCCAGAGATACAGCGCGCTCTTCTGTTCCTTACGCTTCTCCATCCACTCCGGCAGTTCCTCCTCCACCTTACCGCAGACGGAATTATATCCCTTGTCCGAACGGTGGACGATGATCTCCGACCCCTCATACCCCCGCCAGATGAAATCCTCGCTGTCAAAGTCATAGATATTTTTTCCGGGACGGATATTGACATAATACTTGTACCCGCATTTCTTCAGCATCTGCACCAGCCCCCGGGCGTGGCCGAAAGAGTCGAAATTGACTGCGGTGACCGGGACTTTCCCGAATTTGTCGTAGAAGTACAGTCTTCCCCGCAGGACCTGGCGGAACACGGATTCCCCCGACGGCATATTGCAGTCCGGCTGTAAAAACCAGCCTCCCACAATCTCCCATCTGCCGTCCGCAACCTGCTCCCGGATTTTTTCGAACAGCTCCGGCTCATGCTCCTCCACCCACTGGTATATCAGGGCCTCGTTATGATTGAAGACAAAGTCCGGGTATTCGTCAATGAACCCGGAGGCCGCGCGGTAGGTGGATATGCCCTCCATCATTCCGGATTCCCATTGCCAGAGCCACACCGGATCCAGATGCGCATTACAAAACATATACGTTTTCACTGTTTCTCTCCTCATTTCTCCTGACAAGTTGTTATAATAAAGCCAGCCATTATATTATATGATTATTTATATGATATGTCAATATGACATATTGGATAATTTTGTCATTTTCCGCTATCCATCCGGTCCAAAACTGTCTTTTTGCCGCATGACAATCCTGTACCTTGCGCATCCTGCCTTATTCTCTGCGGAATCGGACAGGTTTCCATGTATCTTTCGACGATGAATGCATAAATCAAAGACCCCGCTGCTCTGCAGCGGGGTCTTTGACCCTCGCGGCATTCGTCAAATGTGCATGCAAGCATGCCCACTTGACTCATTGCTCGCGGGAATAAAAGAGCCAGGATTTCTCCCCGCTCTTTTCTCCCTATGTTCTCTCTGTCAGTGCAAATCAGTCCGGCCGGCTCTCCCGTCCGCCCCGGCAGTTCACTGGTCCGCCGGCCGCATCCCTTTCCCATATACCATCCGGTACGGTATATAGCGCTTCTCCGATACCTCTTTTCCCTTTATCTCATTGTCCAGTATGCTGACTGCTTTCACTCCGATCAGGTATTGTCCCTGGCTCACATATGTAAATACAGGAACGCCCCTTTCCTCCAGGCCGTCAAAGCAGACCACTTCCTTTTTCTCCTCCAGCCCCATCTTCCTCAGGATTTCATACACGGAGCAGGCGATTTCCCGGTTCACCGCAAAAAAGGCCGTAATGTCCGGATTCTCCCGAATATACTTTTCCATCCTGCCGTAGCTCTGCTCCAGCGCCTCCTCCCTGTCCTCCATCTGGGGCAGCAGGGCATTGATATCCGTCATCCACAGATTCTCGTTGGTCAAAATGCCATGCTCCAGATTACTGTCCCGGTATCCCTCGAAGCGCTCCGTGACAGTGGAACTTCTGAAGAGCTCCTGGGAAAGAAAGCAGATTTTCTTGTGTCCCTCCTCTATCAGATAGTCCGTCAGCTCCTTGGCCGCCTGATAATTATCCGTTCCCACAAAGGGAATCGGAAGCCCCCGCAGTCTTCGGTCTACCAGCACCATCGGAAAGCCCTGGATCGTCAGCTTCATGATCTCCGCATTGTAATTCTCCCCCTGCACACACATCAGAATAATGCCTTCCACACCCAGCTCGACCATTCTGCGGACCGCACGGTTTTCCTCCTCCATATCTCCGTAGGTGCATTTCAGAAGCATATCATATCCCCGTTTCCGGCATTCGAACTCAATCCCCAATAAAATCTCTATGCCGAAGACCGGGCCGAACGCGTCCATTACCACGCCCACCAGATGTTTCTGCTCCCCGGGCTGCTGTATCTCTTTCCTTTCCTGTACCATCTTCTTCTGGTCGTCCTCCCCCAATACATAGGAGCCCCGCCCCGGCATTCTGGTAATCAGGTTCTCGTCCGCCAGCATCTCCAGCGACTTTTTGCTTGTGATGCGGCTCACATCATATTTTTCCGAAAGCTCTTTCTCCGAAGGCAGCCTGCTTCCGGGCGGATAAGTTCCGTTGCGGATGCCGTCCAGCAAATCGTTATAAATGGTTTCATATAAAAGTTTTCTCTTCATGCCCCCTCCTTACTTATCAAGCGCTCCAAAGCTTCCGTCTCCTCCGGGCTTTCGGCAAAAGTCAATTCTTCTGACCGACACTCATATATCATTATATATTACATTTAATGATATGTCAATTCCAGTCTCCGGTTTGTTCGTGAAAATGCCCACAGGCCCGCGAAAGCGCCTCCCGGAGGCTCCTGCGGACAGTAATCCGCGGACAATCCCCGCGGAATTATCCTGTCTAAGTTTTCTTTGACATTCCGGCATGCATGTAGTACACTGAGAAAAATCAAAAAAGAAATCAATTGATCCGGAAAGGAACATTATGACAGGTAACAAACGTTCTCTGAGGCGGCTCTTTTCCCTGATATCGGGCATCTCCGTCATCGCTTTGGCAGGGTGCGCAGCTGCCGGGGCAGATTCCCGGATCCCCGGACGCCCTACCGGGGAGGAGAAGCTGGCTGCGGTCATGGTTCAGAACATCTTTGACCAATACGGAATCTGGGGAAAAAGCGAGGACACTGACTTCATCAATCTGCGCGAATACCACGATAGGGTTCAGTCAGGTTTTCTGTGGTCGAATTTCTGCGGCGTGGGCATGCAGTATTATATGTGTAAGCTTTACCCCCGGGATGCTGCCCAGAAAGAAGTTTTCCGCAAAATGATCAATAACTTTCTGTTCTTCCGTCAGGCGGCCCCCGGGTCTGAGGAGGCGGACTCCGTAAAGTACCATTCCGCCAGAGGCACCTTGGCGGGCCTCGGAAGCGGCGACTGCTTTTTTGACGACAATATCTGGGTTGCACGCAATTATCTGCGGGCCTACGAGATTCTGGAAGACGAATGGTATTTAGAAGAGGCCGTGCGGGTAAACAACTGGGTTCTGTCGGGCTGGAATGAGAACCTGGGAGGCATTGTGTGGAGCGAAGCCGGGCTGGCTCCCGGCGCCGACCCGCAGCATCTGGAGCGGGGGCTCAGCGCCAATGCCTGCAGTATCATTGTCAATGCCAGGCTCTCTCAGCTTGCGTCCACTCCCGGGGAAAGCCGATTCTACCTTGAATGGGCAGAGCGGTTCTATGCTTTCTGCAAGAGGATGCAGAATATGCCCGAAAGCCACGACTACTGGAACGGAATCCACACAATCTATGAGGACGGCGCTTTCCGGGACGGCGAGATTAACCGGGTTCACTATTCCTACAATTCCGGCAGTATGATTCTCGCCGATCTGGCGCTGTACGACTGCGCAAAGGACACGGAAAAAAAGGACGCCTATATGGACGACGCCCTGAAAACCGCGAATGCCGCCTACAAGACTTTCCGCACCTATAACCCGGCCGCGGAGACTTATTATTATCAGGGAGATCCCTGGTTCGCGGCGATTTTGGCCGAAGCCTACTATGAAATGTGGCAGCGCGGCCTGGCGTCTGCGGACACCTATATGGATTCATTCGCCCAGAACGTATCCGCCGCCTATGCAAACCGGGATGAGACCACAGGCCTGTGTCCCTATCAGGCCATCCGGAAAGTGACCTGGGACCAAAACGAGTCCTATGTCATTCATCAGGTAGGCTTCGCCCAGCAGGCGGTGCTGGCAGCGCTGTACAGCGTCTCCGGATAGGAGCCGCTTTCAGCCCTGCCCTATCAGGCGAAAGAGGGCGTCCTCCATCACCGGAGTCCACCATTTTAAATATCCGGCCTGAACAGGGTGGACAGGATCATGCATGTACAGCATGTAATCCTCCCGGGCCACCTTGTTCATCTCCCTGTTATTCCACAGATCGATCACGCCTATCCCATATTTTTTCTGCAGCTCCAAAAGCCTGTCCACCATCTCGCGGTACAAAGCACTGTCGTATCTCGTGCCCGTGTAGAACACCACGGGACAGTTCCAGGTCTCCCGGGCATACACAATGATGTACTCCATGGCGCCCGTGACGGTACGGACGTCGAAAGCCTCCGGATCCTGTCCCGCGCTTATCCTGCCAAGCGGCAGCCCTCTGGCACCGTCGTTTGTGGAGAGCTGACAGATAAAGGCGTCAAAATTTTCCTGCTTGTCAATCCGGGCTTTCATGCGGCTGACATAGGAATCCTCCCCCATATCGGTGAGCGTGGTCCCGCTTACAGCCTCCTTTACATAGCTGAAACCGTTGCGCTTCGCCATGTATTCCACAAAGGAAATTCCCATGGAGCAGGCTCCCTCCGTAACCGAGGAGCCCAGAAAGCAAAGGTGCTTCCCCCGCAGAGGACTGTTCTCGATTTCCCCTGCGTTTTCCAGGCCGTACCGCGGCGCATTTCCCGCATGCTGCGCTAAATTTTCTTCCATATCCGTACCATCCTCTCTTCCTGCCTTTCGGCATTTTATCCTCCGGACGCTTCTCCGGCTCGCATTCCCCTTAAATCCTCTGACAGGCTTTCGCCTCCCTGCGGTATCTCCCGCTGTCAATGCTTTTTCGTATTCCTCCGGACGCTTCTCCGGCTCGCATCCCCTAAAATCCCCTGACAGGCTTTCGCCTCACTGCGGTATCTCCCGCTGTCAATGCTTTTTCGTATTCCTCCGGACGCTTCTCCGGCTCGCATTCCCCTTAAATCCTCTGACAGGCTTTCGCCTCACTGCGGTATCTCCCGCTGTCAATGCTTTTTCGTGTTCCTCCGGACGCTTCTCCGGCTCGCATCCCCTAAAATCCTCTGACAGGCTTTCGCCTCACTGCGGTATCTCCCGCTGTCAATGCTTTTTCGTGTTATTCTCCCCCGGAGCCGGCGCCTCCTATCCGCCCGCTCCGGGGGCCGGGGCCTGTTTCAACCCCGGCTCCCCAGTATCTCCACAGGCCCGGATACCACTTCCCTGGCCACATACAGAACGCTGTCCGTCCGGGCGCTCATAGTCCATTTCACCAGGGTCATCTCTCCCCGCTGGATTTCGATGCAGGTAATGCAGCGGGGATGGACGCAGCTTCCGGTATTATAATAGAAAGAAGGCTCCTTTGGCAGCACAGGGCGGTGGGTATGCCCTGCCACCAGAATGCGGCGATTCGCCTCGGCCCAGCCCCGCAGGCTCTCCTCGCATTTTTCCTTTACTTCGTAGTTCTTGGCGGCGCTGGTGGGATCCAGGAAGCCCAGGTTCTCCAGCGGGCTCCAGAAATACCGCACCAGGAACCTGGCCAGAGGCCATAGGGTAGAGTTTAAGAAGCTTGCCTGGTGCCCGTGGGTCAGGTACAGGGACTTCTCCGGCGCAGCCTCGGCGTAGAGTATCACGGCCTCCAGGAAAGCCGGGTTCTTCCTGCGGACAATGTTGTGGTTGCCGTAGAGCAGGTGCAGCCGCCCTTTTTCCTCGAACCGGGCGAACATGCAGTAGATGTCCTCATGAATCTCCGTGATGTTGCGCAGCTTCCGGTTCTCCCACAGCTCCTCCCCGTCCCCCAGCTCGATATACGTAAAACCGTTTCTGTAGTAATGTTCCATGGCCGCATAGTACAGATGCTGGTTCTTCAGGAAATTGTCCGAGGAGGTGCCCACGCCCCTGTGACAGTCGCTGATGAGCACATACCGGGAGCACTGGCAGAAAGGCAGCACCAGGGCCTGGGAAAAGGCCCTGTCCAGGCGGCTGGCGGTGCTCATGGCCTTTTCCTGCCGCGGGGCCTGCATCTGCGGCAGCATTTGGGGCGGCGGCACCCGTTCTTCCTGTGGCAGCGCCTGTGGAAGCGGCGCAGGCGCATCAGCTTCCGGAAGCACGGCGGAATATAGTAGTAAAGGAACAGGATGCGGTCTTCCGTACATACAAAGGGTCTGGTGATCCACAGGAAGAGCCGGCAGAATATCCGGTTCTGCCACTGGGACAGCCTGCGGCGCAGGCGGGTCAGGAAGCCGTAACGGGCCTCCGCCGGCCGGTGGAACGCAAAGCACAGGCAGAGGTTCTGCACCGTGATATCCTCCTGGGGGAAGCCCGCCCGGCACAGGCCCCGGTAGAAGGCCTCCAGCATTTCCCTGTTGCAAAAGCACACCGTGGCTTTCAGGCACAGCCGGGAGGGTTGGGAAAATACGCCCGGCAGGAAAGCAGTCAGCCACCAGTGCCTCTCGGATATCCTGACGCAGGCGCCGTTCTCCACGCACAGCTGCATGGAACAAGGCAGCATCTCATCCTCCCCTGCCGCCCGGAAAAGCGCCGTGCGGTACTCGGTCTCGGACAGCAATCTGTCGGCATGGTAGATGCCGATCTCCGCGCCGGCATTGATGCCGTACTGGCCTTTCCAGAATTCGATCAGCCATGTCCTGCCCCGGTAGTTGAAATACACGGGGAGGGAGTCGAACACCATCTGGAAACGGGGGGCCATAAAGTCGTAGAGCCAGGTATAGCCGGCCTCTTTCTGCCAGGCGTCCAGGGCGGAGGAGAAGAAGCCGCAGCCGCAGTGGTACACATAGCCGAAAGGTTTCGCCAGTTCCTCCACCATGGAACATTTGTCGCACTTATCCATGTCCCGGATCCGGCAGATGATCTTCCTCCTGCGGAAATGACAAAA